>Ga0335071_10002747_pt1 | contig 18708 bp, 9 predicted proteins | sample Lox_Sample_15_FD_206724 | JGI IMG/M metagenome (GOLD analysis project Ga0335071, IMG submission 206724) | Soil microbial communities from Loxahatchee National Wildlife Refuge, Florida, United States - Lox_Sample_1.5 | ecosystem: Environmental > Terrestrial > Soil > Wetlands | place: USA: Florida...
TCCAAGGTAATCAATGGATAGTGTTTCGAGCATATCCGATACCTCAATCCTCACCAGCGAACGTACTGCCTCTTCTTCAATGACTATCCTGCATCCTGCCGTTTCGGCCATTTCATACACGTCACCACGGAGCCCGCCGTTCGTCACATCGGTCATCGAATGGATTGATGCAAGTGCATCGCTCCTGAGCAATGCTTCTGCCGATATAAGAAAATTGAGGTTAATGGTGGCTTCGACGACCTCAGGATAACCTGAATACAATGCTGCCGTTGCAATCGTTCCGCCTCCCGCACCTTCGGTCATCAGGATGACGTCCCCGGGCTTTGTCTCTTTCCTGGCCGTCAGGTGACTGGCGATGCCAACGGCACCGACACAGCCGGTCATCCGGCTTCCGAGGACCATATCCCCTCCGATCCTGAGGGTCGAGCCGGTGACGAGAGGGACCTCCATTACTTCGCCGACCGCAGTTATCCCGGCAGTATAATCAAAAATTTTTGCCACGTCCCCATCGTCAGCCACATGGATATCGGAAAAAAGCATGAGCGGATAAGCTCCCATGACATAGACGTCACGCAGCGTCGCCCGGGTAACATGAAACCCGGCCAGGAACGGAAAATCCGACAACCTCGAATGCATCCCGTCAACGGTGCAGACGACATAGTGATCGGTGTCGCCGGCCCTCACTTCGTTAAGATTGCCCTCTTTCTGCCTGCTCCCATCATATCCCTTCTGGAATTGCCCGCCCGGTACCCTGACCGCTCCGGCATCGTCCATCTCGTCGACACCAACCGAGGCCGAAGTCTTTCCTATTACCCGTGCAATCTGGCGGTGGGCAAAAAAATCTCCGGTCCCCCTCGATCCAACCCCGAATTCTCCCATACGGACTCCGGAAGGTTCGTACGAAAAAAAATCCCCGGATAACCCGGTTGTATTTTTCACCTCTGAAAATACTGCATTGGCGAATGATTCGGCATAGTCCCTGGTGACCGGCTTCATTCTCATGATATGGTCTGCGAGGTTTCCAATGATATCGTCCCGACTCTCGCCTCTCCTAACCCCACGGCGTACGAATTCTTCGACGTCCATACCCCACTATTCGCAGGAAACCGATAAAAACTGGACTGTCACTGTACCGCTATGAGCAGGAAGCTATTTCCGGAACCTGGCTCTTTCATTATTGTCCCTGGGCCTCTGGACTGCGATATACCCGGAAAGATCTTTTGCTTCATCTCGCAGGACCGAGAAGGAAGTTTCGACCATCAGGCGACCTTCGTGGGTGATTAAAAAATACCTGATAACCGTGTGGCCGTTTTTCTGTGCATCCTCAAGGGAATCGAGCACCACCCTGCGGTACTCGGGGGCAATGAGGAGGCTGATATGTTTTCCCCTGACAGTCCCGCCCGAAGGCCCGTTGACCGTCGTATCCATGGTCCGGTTACTGCAACTAATCTTCCCTGACCGATCGAGGATCGCGACCAGATCGGCTGTCTGGTTCATCGCGTCTGCGAGGGGTGCTCCCTCGTTGAAGGCAGTGATGACCCGGTGATACTCCTGTTCCAGCCTCCCGTAATCGGATGACAGGTCCTCCATATGTTGGCGGGTTTCTTCCTGGGAACGTTCGATGGCACGATTTGAAGATTCCAGGGCCTTACCGGTGCTTCCGGTGCCCCTTATCATCATAATCGCCCCTTTCCGGGCCCCGCCCGGATAAGACAGAGGGGAAGCCCTGACCAGGTATGCATCCCGGGACCCGCTGCCGGGATCGTGACCTCCTGCTCCGGCTATCAGGGATGACCCTTCCCTGACTATGCCAGGATAACGGGTCCTGATCTCGGTTTCAGGCATATCGAGCATATCGATGAGCAGTGGGCCCCCGTTGCTGAACAATGAAGAAAGCCGAAGGTACCCGTCGGTCCCTATCACGTTGCAGCGGATGATCCCGGAAAATTCTTCCATAGCCTTGTTCCAGGCAATAACCCGCCTTTCATTGTTTATCGCGAAGGCTGGATCGGGAAGGAATTCGACAAGGTCCCCGACTTCCCGGTCTGCTGCACCGGATCCGGCATCGGGTGGCCCGTGACCGGTGCTATCGACGAACGATACAATGAAATAGAGAATTTCATCCGCGTAATCGGACACTGTACTGACCGAGACTGAATAATAGTTCGAAGTCCCGTCTTTCCTTTTGAACGGAAGATCTCCCTGCCACTCGCGGTCTTTCCGTACTACAGCCAGGATCCGATGTATCTCTTCGAAACCGGGTGTGTCGCCGGGTAAAAAATATTCTATGGGCTGGTAGATTATGTCCTCCAGGGAATTGTCCCCGAACATGCCGGCAAATCTCCGGTTTACATAGATGACATTGCCTGCCAGGTCCAGGATCGCGATCCCGTTAACCGAAGCCGATGCTGCGGTCTCTTTAAGGAATAGTTCCCGTTCGATATTCTTCCGGCCGGTAATATCCATAAACGTCGCCATCATGCACACGGGATTCCCACCCATGTCCCTGACAAGACTCGCCGTCAGATGCGCATCGAAGGAGCTCCCGTCTTTCTTTTTCGGGCTTATCCCTCCCGTCCACCATCCCTTTTGTTCCAGCGACTGTCTCACCATTGCAATTATGCCCTCTTCGATCGAGTCGTTGTGGGCAAAGTTTTCGATCGGTTTGTTCATGATCTCGCCGGGTGAATTATAGCCGAACATTCTTAAGAACGTCTTATTCGAGTAGGTCAGGTTACCGGCAAGGTCTGCAATCGCGATCCCGTTGACCGATGACGCTATCGCATATTCCTTTATGAGGAGCTCCTTTTCGGCCAGTTTTTTTGCTGTGATATCCCTTGCAATGGTGGATGCACCAATGATTACACCTTTGTCGTCCCGTATCGGGGATATCGTCAGGGATACATCGATCAGCGACCCGTCCTTTCGTATCCTGACCGTGTCGATACGTTCAAATTTTTCGCCTCTCCTGATACCGGTCAGGATTCGGGAGATGCTTTCCCTAAGGTTCTCAGGGATAATGCAGGCAATCGGGTTGCCGATTATTTCATCTGCCCCGTATCCGTACATCTTTTCTGCCCCCCTGTTCCAGGAAATAACGATACCCTCAAGGGTTTTCCCAACGATCGCATCGTCTGAGGAATCGATGATCGAAGTATGAAGGGCCCGCATTTTTTCATTGCTGACCCGGTCCGTGATATCCTCGTATACGATGAACTGGCCTCCGCCCGACATGGAAACGGCCCGTATCATCAACTCTTTCGGCACGCCGTCCCTGCTAATCGCCGTTGCCTGGATCTGCATGACCTGCCCGACCGATGCCGTTCCGAGCCACCTGGTGCGGGTGGCTTCCATCAGGTCCCTGACTTCCGCATCAGGATATGCCCTTCTCTGCCAGTCGCCGATAGTGGCGAGATCGTTTTTAGTATAACCGAAGACTTCGGAAAATCGTTTGTTTAAGTATACGATGGTGCCGGACGGGTCTATGATACTTATGGGAAAGGGAGAAAATTCTGCAATATTTTTGAAACGTTCTTCATTTTCGCGGTTAGCCTCTTCTGCGAATCTTCTCTGAAGGGCGATCGATGAAAGCCTGATGAATGTCTCAAGGATCTCCTTTCCAGGGAGGACTGCCCTGTCTTTCAGGAGTATCGACACCCGGCCGAACAGTTGCTCGCCCCAGGCAAGGCCCACAATATAAATCCCGGAGATATTAAAATCCCGTTCAAGGGTTTCGCAAACATCCCTCTGAAGCGCCCGGTTCATCGAATCGTAAAGCGATGTCTCGATCCTGACCAGTTTCCGGCTCATAAGATTGTGACGGGGACGGTCCGATATGGTGTATACAATTCCTACCGGATCCCTGCCGATTATCGAAGCAATCCTGTTCCTGTCATTTTCACTCTTTACCGTGTGCGTGAAAAACTGACCGGTCCTGCCGTTGTACGAGTGGACCACAACAACGGCTCCTGGCACCAGGTCGAGGACCCCGGCCCCGATCAGGGAATAGATATCGCTGTTTTCCCCAAGTTCGATGAAATCAATTGCATAGGATGACAGGACTTCCATCGCATGGGTATACTCGGCCGCCTGAAGTTCGGCAGTTTTTCTTTCCGTAATATCCCGGCCCACAGACTGGTATTCGACGACGGCCCCCGAATCGTCGAAAATTGCCCGGTCGATCCGCCGCTGCCACCGGATGCTGCCATCGGACATGACAATACGGTGATCGATGCTGGCCGCCGGATTTGAAGGCGTGAGGGACCTGAAGTGAGATTCGACAAGCTCCTGGTCCTGTGGAGGAATTTCCGGGATAAATACATGTCCGATCACTTCTTCTTTTGCCTTTTGGAAATATCGCAGGTATGCCTCGTTTACAAACAGGTGTGTCCCGTCCGGGAGAAAACGGGAGATATATTCTGTCTGGTCTTCTACAATGTTCCGGTAACGCTCCTCGCTTTGCTCCAACTGGTGTTCATAGTCCTTCGCGGCGGTTATGTCTTCAAGAATAATCGTCAGGCCGTTCGATCCTTCTTCGAAGACGGTAGGGACCAGCCTTGCCTGGTAAAACGAGGTCACTCCGCCGCGATCGTATTGGATCTCTTTTAAAATCTCCTTTTTCTCCTCGACGTCCCCGACCACTTCTTTCACCGGCAATAAAGAGAAGAACGTAAGCGGGATATCGGGCAGGGTATAGCCGACCAGGGACTCTCTTTTAAGATTGAAGGCATTAAGGAAGTTGTCGTTCACCTGGATGATACGGAGGTCATTATCCAGGATGAGTACCAACTCCGAAGAGAATGAAAGCATGGCTGACAGTGGGACACGGTGGGAGAGGGTGAAGACCTTTGCCGTACCGTAGCTCTGCACTTCCACCTGTCCTGAAACAAGCAGGAGATCCAGGTATTTTGCAACCGAATTCCGGTTCATCTTGAGATGGTGGGAAATATCGGATATGCTCATCCCCTTCGGCTTGAATTTCAGCAGGTTTTTTATCCGTGCAATTTTTTCCTGGTCCAGGATCATGGCGGTTAATGATCAGATGGTCGAGATGGCTTTAAAGGCTTATGTTATGGGGAGTCACTCTGGTTTATGGAAAAAAGTTCGCTGATTTATCCGGTAAGCAGGGAAAAATAAGGACTAACGAGCTGATTAGCGCGCGAATTATGAATTTATCATATCCGGTTAACGAATTGTATTGGCGGAAAATCCAATAGCAAACCGATATCCTGTTATTTTCCCTAAAAATTTTTTGTATTTCAAAACACTCAAATCCGGTCTGTTTCCCGCATTGAACACCCATATGACAGGTGATCGGAAAAAATTAATCCTCCGGAATTTTATTGGTTTTCGAAAATAACGGAAATTTTGGAGATTTAATGATCACAATCACAAATTTTATAATCAACCTGCGAGTTTACAGATCATCCCCGGTTTACCCATTCAGGCAATGTGAGAAGTCAAAAGCCGAAAAAGCACCAATAGATTTATAAGTTAAAAAAGTGCAAGGTCAATTATATTCAAATCGGAATTCAGGATGAGAGAAGGTATGGTTTAGTTAAGGAGATGCAGAGATGCTGATTTCCCTTACATATAAACCTGTCTAATTGAATCCGATATCCAACTTGATCAAGGTGGCGATGTTATGAAGACATTTGAGAAAATCAGGAGTGTGAGGAAAATTAAGAGTTCAATCCTCATCTTTTTGGTAGTGATGCTCGCTATGGTTGGCTGTGCTACCGCTCAGCCAATCGCAAATTTTACTGCCAGCCCAACAAGCGGTCAGATTACGACGAGCACCGGGTTACCCGTACAGTTCACGGATACATCACAGAACGGACCGATGGTCAACTGGACCTGGAACTTCGGGGATGGATCACCTTTGGATCACTCAATCAATCCAAGCCACTCATTTGTCATTGCAGGTGTATTCCCGGTCAACCTGATCGTCTGGAATCTGACAGATTTCAGCACGGTTTCACACAACGTAACCGTAAACCCGCTGGCCCAGTTTACTCCAGTAAACCCGGTAGGCAATGCCCCCTTTAATGTCCAGTTTACCGATATGTCCTACGGGCAACCAAATATCTGGGCATGGGCATTCGGGGACGGAAACACATCGACCATTCAGAACCCTGAAAACCTGTATACCCACAGCGGGGTGTATGTGGTTAATCTCACGGTAGAGAGGAACCTGCTGTTAAACAAATCAGTCAACACAAACGTTACTGTTAATCCATCTGCCGATTTCACTATTAACCCGTCTCCAGGGAATGTCAGCAACACATTCCAGTTTAACGGTACTGCAACCGGTTCCCCGGTGGTTAAGTATACATGGTTCTTCGGAGACGGGACACCGGCATTCATCCAGTTTGCTACAGGAAACCAGAGCAATACCACGTACTCCTACACTGTTGCCAACACCTATTATCCCAATCTGACGGTGCTTGGACAAGGCGGAACGCAGAGTACAACAGTAACAAAAACCTTGCCGGTCTTCCCTGTTGCACAGTTCAGTGCTCCGTCGAACACCGTTGCTGGAAGAGTGGTCCAGTTTACTGACACATCCCTCGGTGATATTGCAAATGTCAATTCAGGACCAATGTCCTGGTCATGGAACTTTGGCGACGGGGCATCATCAACTGATCAAAACCCGACACATATCTTCGCCCCGGGGAAATTCACAGTTACCTTAACGGTGACAAAAAACGGTCTTTCAGACACGACTTCAAAGATAATAACCACCGATTCGCCGAACCTTTACCTCTTGAGATCCGGGATCAACGGGAACACCTATTACTTCCTTGCGAATAAGTATGGGATCCCCTCTGGTGGATCTATAAGATTTGCAGCATACCCGACACGCTCGGTTCTGAATACGAGACTGATAACGACTCCGACTACGATAGGAACCACGTATCGCTGGGATTTCTACGGAGCAAATACCCTGACTCACATCGGGCCTGTCGTTACCACCAATTACTTTATCGACCAGACGTTCCGTACTGAGGATATTTACACAGTCGTTTTGAACGTTACCGATTCCCGCGATACCTACACGGTGACAAAACCCAGACTGGTTGTTGTCCGTGGCACGGGGGGTGACTAAAAATGGCTAAGAATCAGATTTCCTTCATTCATTTCCCAAAATGGATTGGGATAGCGATAATTATCGCCCTGGCACTTCTTCCGGCGGCAGCTCTAGCCGTGACCTATGTCGATTCCCCGATGGTAATCGAACAGCCGGGCGATTATATCCTCGTAAAGGATATCAACAACTATGACGGGGTGCGATGGCAGAACGGGACAGATTACTACGTCCCCTGCATCGCAATCCTTGCATCCGATGTAATTTTCGATGGAAACGGACACACGATCAATGGGGCTTTCAATGCCAGCAGAGACCAGGACGATCAGATCGGTATTTACGTTGACAGCGGTCTCGAGCGGGTGTCTGTCCTGAACACGACATTGAACGGATTTAACTACGGGATATATTACTACGGCGTCAACTCATTTGCAAATGCAGATGCAGGCGGACGTATCGACCACAACAGCGTCACCCTGACCGATGTGGGAATTGTCCTCGATACCGCCCACAATGTCACTGTCTCCAATAATAACGCCACCAATAACCGGCACAATGGTATAGAGCTTTATACTTCCGGTGGAAACACCGTTACAGGAAATAACGCCAACAATAACGTGGATAACGGTATTTACGTCACCACAGGTTCGTCATGTAATTGGGTCACCTATAATACGGCAAATAACAATGTGAATTCGTCTTCGTCAGACACCGACGATATTGCAATCCAGGGTAACGGAATTGCCATCGACGACCAGAGTTCATTCAACCACATAACAAACAATACCGTATCATCCAACCATCTCCACGGGGTGGCGGTGTTGCCATTCAACTCAGGCAACTGGGTTGACGGGAATATCGCATCCGATAATGGTCACGGTGCAGTAGGAGACGGGATCTACATCGATACCGGAAGCGGCAGCACGCATGCCAACTGGAACCACGCATTTGACAATGTCAATAACGGGATACACCTGAACTTCGTCGACTACAGCGACCTGATCAATAATAACGTGGCCGATGGTAACGGCGTCGCAGGTATTTCCCTTGAAGGAAGCAGCCACAATTCACTGGGTTCCAATATCGCATTCAATAATAAGTACGGTATTGAGTTAAGCAACAAGATGGATGAAGATTTCAACCTGGTATCAAGCGACGACAACGATCTGTGGAACAACACGGTCTTCAACAACCTCGAATCCGGTATTTACCTGAACGGTCCGGACAACTTCGAACCGATGATCAACAACCGTGTCTACGGAAATAACGTGCATGATAACGCCGACTGGGGTATCCATATCCAGCACTCGAACCTCAACAAGTTCTACGACAACCTGATCCTGAACAACGGGATCCTCGGCGTGAAACTGAATGCGTCATCATACAACGTGCTGTATAACAACGTCTTCAACAACACCATGAACGCCGGGTTCGGGCAGCAGAGCGCAAGCCCGAACACCTGGAGCGTGTTAAAGGAACCAGGCCCGAACATCATCAGCGGACCCTGGAAGGGCGGTAACTACTGGGCAAAACCCGACGGGCATGGTTTCTCGCAGATCACACCTGAAGGTAACACACCAGGGTTCTGTATAAATGAATTCCAGATCGGACCCGATAACATCGATGACTTCCCGCTGTATAACCAGCTTAATGCAAGCTTCACCGCAACCCCGGCGACAGGGAACAAACCATTGACCGTGCAATTCACCGACACGTCGAGCGGATCCCCGATCTCCTGGTTCTGGACGTTTGGTGACGGCAACACATCCACATTGCAGAACCCATCGCACACCTACGTGACAGAAGGTACCTTCTACGTCACATTGGTCGTCACGAACAATGGAGGGAGCTCTACCACCCCGCATGCAACTGCACGCCCGGTTTCCCCATCATCGTCGGGATCCAGCCACCGGTCGCCGATTTCACGACCTGTGCACCATGCGGTCCAAGGTATGGAACATTCCCCCTGACCGTGACCTTCAAAGACCTCTCGACAGGTTCGGAACCGAGGACCTACCTCTGGGACTTCGGTGACGGGAAAACCTCGACCGAGAGAAACCCGGTCCACAATTACATGCTGTCCAATAATTACACGGTCAGCCTGACGGTTACCAACCCGGCCGGCAGCAATACCACGACGAAGGTGAATTATATCACCTCTTCGTACACACCGCCGCCGGTTGTTGACTTCTCGGCATCACCCCATTCAGGGACCAACCCGCTGATCGTCGTATTCACCGATCAGACCGTCGGATCCCTGCCTCTGCAATACGTTTGGGACTTCGGTGATGGTACCGTGCCACCCGAGAGGTTCGATAAGAACCCGGTTCACACCTATACAGCCACCGGGACGTATAATGTCACTCTCACCGCAACCAATCCGGGCGGACAGGGTGTAAAGATGTACCCGAACTATATCGGTGTGAACCTCCCGCCTGCGCCGACAGCCGAATTTACGGCAGTCCCATGGTCCGGGTCAGCACCTTTGACCGTGAACTTCGTCGATCAGTCCACCGAATCCCCGACCCAGTGGCTCTGGGACTTCGGTGACGGCAGTACAGGACCGGAGCGGTTCCAAAAGAACCCGGTCCATGTGTACACCACCCCGAGCACTTACCCAGTATCTCTGGTTGTATCAGGTGCAGGTGGAGCGAGCGGCCCGAGGACCCACACAGTCCTTGTTAACCCGCCGTCGAGCCTCGTTGCAAACTTCAATGCTGCACCGGTAACCGGTATCATGCCTCTCACGGTCCAGTTCCTCGATACTTCAACCGGAAACCCGACCTCGTGGCAGTGGAGTTTCGGAGACGGAGCTACCTCCAGCCTCCAGAGCCCGAGTCACATGTATGCCAACCCGGGCAAATACACCGTGGCCCTGACCGTAAGCAACGCACAGGGTAGCAACACGATGATGATGAGCGACCTCGTTTATGTTCGGAACACTCCGCCCACTGCCGACTTCAGCGGATCCCCGCTGTCAGGACCGGCACCACTCTCGGTCCAGTTCACCGACCTGTCCACCGGCAACGCAATTACCCAGTGGAATTGGGACTTTGGAGATGGGTCAACATCGGTAGGAGCAAATAATAACCCGATTCATGTCTATCAGTCCCTGGGTCTTTACACCGTAACACTGGTCGCCTCAAACGACGGCGGTTCGAGTACCAAGTCGAAACAGGCATACGTGAATGTCAGTAACTTTGCACCGTCCGCTGATTTCTCGGCCGTTCCGAGTAGCGGACCGGTCCCGCTCAACGTCCAGTTCACCGACCAGTCGACCGGGTCCGGCCTGAGTTACCTCTGGCAGTTCGGTGACGGACAGACCTCGGTCCTGCAGAACCCGACCCATACCTTCACGACGTCCGGGATCTTCAACGTAAACCTCACCGTGAGCAATGGGGGAGGGACCAGCAGTAAGATAAAGACCATCTCGACGAACAGCCCCGACGCAAACAACATCAACCTCGAAACAGGATGGAACTTCGTATCGGTACCGAAAGTACTCGCAGCCGGTTCGAACACAGGTGCGATCTTCAATAACGTCGATACCGGAGGCCACTCGATATGGTCGTACGATGCTTTCAACCAGACCTGGAACAGGGTCTTACCGACCACCCTCGTGCAGCCCCTCTTCGGCTACTGGATATACTCGACATCCCCGAACGTAGTGCCTTTGAGCTTCTCAACCGACCCGACCCAGGTGCCGCCGACCAAGCAGCTGGCCACGGGATGGAACAGTATCGGGTTCACCGGAGTCGATCCGGCTACCGCCCGTGACACCCTGATATCGGTCAATGCGAGCTGGACCCAGGCGATGGGATTCAATGCCAATGCACAGGCCTACGATACCCAGATCGTGCATGGCGGATCAGGCCAGTTCAGTGATTTGAGATTATTGTTCCCGACGGACGGTTACTGGTTGTATATGACCAGTCCTGGTACGCTCTCAGCAATCGGGGGCTAATATGGAGTTAAAAGACCTGGTTACTCCAAAAACCCTTTTTTGTGCCTTTCTCGTTCTCCTGCTCGCTGTAGGTACGGTCGCGGCAGTGCCTCCATTGCCTGACGAGTTCACCGGTATTGCTACGATTTCAGGAAACCCGGCTTCTTCAGGCATGTACATGGTGGCAGAAGTCAATGGGATTGTCCGTGGCAATGCCTATACAGGTCAGGGAGGCTCGTACGATATCGCTGTATCAGCCCTCGAAAGCGACCTGCAGGGACCGGCTACGGTCACATTCTGGATAAACGGTGTCAGGGCCGACCAGACTCCCCCATTTACATCGGGAGGGGTCAGTAACCTCAACCTCAATTTCGGAACAGTAAACGTCGTAGCGCCTGTGGCCCATTTCACTGAAAATCCACAAAACGGCCATGCACCGCTTACCGTTTCATTTACCGATACCTCTACAGGCTATCCGTCTTCCTGGCAGTGGAATTTCGGTGACGGGACTACCTCGAACGTCCAGAACCCTGTTCATACCTACACGAGTGTCGGCATCTACACAGTAAGCCTGACGGTAAGCAACAGCAAAGGTTCGAGCAATACCCAAAACACCGTCGTTGCTACGGCACAACCCGTAACAACGCAGACTACGGCCCCGGTCACGACTACAACAACCCCGGGTGGACAGACAAATGGCGTACCAAGTCTGCCGATGGAATTCAATGGCAACGTCTATGTTGGCACTTCGCTCCTCCCGGCCCCGGTCAATACCCAAATCCTCGCACAGGCCCAGGGCGTTGTCCTGTCAGATGGGAACCCGATATATACAACTGTCCCCGGACAGTACGGCGATAACCAGGCAGATAAGCTTGTAGTACAGGGAACCATTGCTGACGGAACGCCGATCCAGTTCTACATCAACGGAAGCCTTGCCCAGTGTTACTACAACAATGCATGGCAGACAAGTTACCCATTCCATGGACGCGATACGGTAAGCCTTAACCTGAAGACTGCGTACTTCCCGACCGCTGCGTTCATTGCCGCCCCGCTGGCAGGCACACCGCCGCTCTCGGTCCAGTTCACCGACCAGTCTCTCGGAGCACCCAACCAGTGGCTGTGGGACTTTGGTGATACCTTCACGTCGACATTGCAGAACCCCTCGCATACCTACCGTGCAGTCAGTCAGTACACCATCAGACTTACGGTCACGAACACGTACGGCAATAACACGCTTGTCAAAACGAACTACGTCTACGTCTACCTCAATGGCGGTGGCGGGGGAGGCGGCGGCGGTGGCGGGGGAGGTGGCGGCAGCAGTGGTGGCGGTGGTGTTTCCACCAACGGTGCGCCGACGCCTAATGTAACCGCAACCCCGGTCGTCACCATTCCGCCAGTCGTTCCGATCACGATCGTCTCGAACGACACGATCGCAGCGGTCCAGATCCCGATAAGCACAAATATTACCGGAGGATCGCTCGACATCGTCAACCTCACGAGGATCCCGGCAGGCAATGTTCCGCCGGTACCGGCAGGCGCGATGTACGCGTTCACCGGATATGCCTATGACATCGAGCCGGCAGGAGCGACCTTCGATCCCTTCGTAACACTCCAGTTTACGATCCCCGAGCAGGACTGGGCATCGATGAGCAGCAAAAACCTCTCGATCAAGTGGTTTAACCCCGCGACTTCGTCATGGGTCGACGTACCGACAACGGTCGATCCGGCCACGAGGACAGTCAGTGCACAGATAACGCACGGGGGCATCTACGGGTTGTTCACCATAATCCCGCCGACAACAGTCCCAACCACCGCGATCATCACGACCATCCCCACACCGACCAAGGCCCCACCGGTCCTCCCATTCCTGCCGTTCGACTTTGGGACCTTGTTAAGGATTGTCATTGTGATAATCATCATCGTTGCGGCGATCATCGTCGTGATCTACTTCCTGAGAAGACGCAAGCCTCCGGCAGAGGGTGGAAAGGCCCCGGAAACGGTCCCGGTTAACGAGGATATCCCACCTGACTGGCTGGATCTTAAATAACCCCTTTTTAGATTAATTTTTATATTTTATCATCAGATTATTATCTGAAAGACTAACCGACTGATTAACAAGGTTATCGGCGTGATGTTCATGATGAAGAAGATGGTATTCTTAATACTGCTGATTACGGGCCTTTACATCGGTACCGTGGCAGCAATCCCCGTTATTCCCGAAGAATGGTATGGTTCCGTAGTTCTTGACGGCAAACCGGCTCCCGTGGGAACAGTCATCGTCGTGCAGGTCAACGGCAATCCCGCAGGGCATCTGACAACGACCGAGGAGGGGTTGTATGGCTCTCAATCGGGTCAGAACAAGCTCTATGCAGAGATCGACGATCAGGCGTTTGCAAAAGGGACGCCCACCGTCACTTTCCTCATCAACGGGGTCCAGGCTGCCCAGGCAGTCCCGTATGTACCCGGGAATCTTACGAAACTCGATATCTCAGCCGATAGTAAAACCGCTCCCGCATCACCCCCGACCCTTGCTCCTTCCAGCCTTTCGGGGGCGGTTTCCGGTTCATCACAGCCATCAGCAGGCGGGTTCCCTGTATTATCGGTCCCTGCAACGGCTCCCGGAACGCAGGTAACGTCGAAAACGGGAAATCCGGCAGGAACAAACGTCGGAACCCCTGGGACCAGTCCGAATTCTCAGCCCGGGCAGAAGAACCCTGCAGGACCAAATAATCCTCCCGCTTCGAATAACGCACCCACAACTACGGGATCCACCGGGACCGTTCCGTCAACCGCTATCATTGGCATCCTGGTAGTGGTTGTTATCGTTGTGATTGCCGCTGCATTTGTGCTAAAGAAGAAAGGCAAGATCTAAAAAAATTATCCTGTTTTTCATTTTAGCAGGCGAATCTTTTTAATTTATTCCCGTATTACAGTAAATTCGGTATTTCCATCGCCCGCGGCAAGGTGGTGGAGCCCCGTGGGCATCCGATTATTTGTTTGGATAAAATTACAGGAGATAGAAAAACCTGACCAATGAAGGATCATCAATAATATAGGACTCATCAAGCAATTTAATCGAAAAACGATGCCATTATTGTTGATTTATGAGTCGATATTCTCCTTGTCCATGACAAATATCCCCTTAAGAACCAGGGGCGCCATTCCGGCCATAACAGGCCCTGTAAATTGCCTGAATTTATCCGAACCAACAGGGAACAGATATTTTCAACCAGATTGCCAAACAAGAGATCCTGATACTGAACGCATCATTCTTCCGTGTAATAGTAATATTCCCCGCTCGCCCGCTGTTCCCGGTCGAGGTACGAATCTGGCTTGTTGATCCTCGGGCGACCGCTCTGGTCGCGTCTGAAGGTGACGCCCAGCTCTGCGAGGAAGAGGTTCATCCCTTTTCGCATGTCGAAGGGGCCCAGCGCCCTGCCCTCCTGCCCTGGGACACCCTCGAACACGAGGATCCGTTCGCTGATCATATCGATTAAGTAGATATCGTGATCGATGACGAGGATTGCCGCATCCTTCCCGTCGACGTGCCGCTTGAACATCCGGGTGATCTTGACCCGTTGTTCGACGTCCAGGTGGGCACTGGGTTCGTCGAGGATATAGAGATCGGCATCTTTTGAAAGGCATGCAGCAATGGCGACCCTCTGGAGTTCCCCCCCCGAGAGGGTGTCCACGGGTGACTGGAGGATCGGGCCGAGCGCAAGTTGTTCCAGGACCTCGTGCTGGTACAGTGCCGAATCGAATTTTGTCGTGCAACTGCGGAGATAAAATTCCACAGTGTCAGAACTGTCTGCCTTGATGTACTGCGGCTTGTAGGAGATCCGGATCTTCGTATCGATGGTCCCGGTGTCCGGCTTTTCGGCACCTGCAAGGAGCTGGGCAAACGTACTTTTCCCGATACCGTTCGCACCCACAACCCCGAGTACTTCGCCTGCCCTGATCTCTCCCTCGGCGACAACGAGCGAGAACCGTTCGTAGCGCTTCGTCATTTTCGGGAACTCGAAGAGGACGACCCGCTCGGACTCCTTTACATGAGCCCTTTTCTCAAATACTACCTGGGTATCGCGGAACCTGACATTTTCTTCGTGAAGATATCCCTCGAGGTACTGGTTGATGCCGATCCGCACCCCTTTCGGCTGGGTGATGACCCCGAACACCGCCGGCTTTCCGTACGCGATATGGACAGTGTCGGCCAGCATGTCGAGGATCGCAAGGTCGTGTTCGACAATCATGATCGGACGGTGCTCTGCCAGTTCCCTGATCAACCGGGCAACGGCCATCCTCTGGTGAATGTCCAGAAACGGCGTGATCTCGTCAAGGAAATAGAAATCCGCATCCCTCGCAAGGCATGCAACGGCGGCTACGCGCTGGAGCTCTCCCCCCGAGAGTGTGGCGATATCGTGGTCGATGATCGCAGCAAGGGACAGGGACTCGATGTAATCGGCAAGGATACCTCTCTCGTCAGTCTTTTTAAGGAGGTCACCCACGCTGCCCTTGAACACCTTCGGGATATAGTCGATGTACTGGGGCTTGACAGCGACCTTCACCGACCCCCTCGAGATCATCTGGAGGTAGTCGTAAAGCTCGGTCCCGGCATATTTTTTCAGGATCTCGTCCCAGACAGACTCGTGCCCGGGCTCGCCGAGGTTGGGCCTGAGCTGGCCTGACAGGATTTTTATCGCGGTGCTCTTCCCGATCCCGTTTGCCCCGAGGAGTCCCGTTACTTTACCTCCTACGGGTATCGGGAGGCCATACAGGGCAAACCCGTTCGGGCCGTATCGGTGGGTTGCATGTTCCAGCTCCTCGGGAAGGCTCACGATATCGATGGCATCGAACGGGCATTTTTTAATGCAGATGCCACAACCGACGCAGAGCTCTTCTGATATGCAGGCCTTCGCATCCTCACCGATGACGACCGTCTCGTCCCCGGTCCTCACACGCGGGCAATAGATGATGCACTCGGTCCCGCACTTACGGGAATGGCAACGGTCGCGATGGACAACAGCTATCCGCATCTCGGGATCACCGTGGCAGGTTCGACAAGAGGAGACTCCAGGTGATGAACCAGAATGCAAACGTCATGAACCCCTGGTAGAACCAGTCTTTTTTGCCAAGTTTCGGTGTATTCAGTTTCAGGAACACGAACAGGTGTCGCTGGACTACCACACCCGCAAGCATGATGAATATTGCGAGCAGCAGGTAATTCGATAATCCCCTGACCTGATCAGGAGGCACGATAAGAAACGAGATAACCCCGGTTATTATTCCCATGAAGCAGGCTGTCGCCGTCCTTTTTATTCTCTGGATGTGCTGTTCCTGCTTCTCAAGCGGCGTAAGCTTCTTCCTTTTTATTTCAGGCTGTTTTATTTCAGGCTGTTCCCTGGCTGTTTCCTCAGGCATCACGACACCGATCTGACAACGTTTTATCGAGGACTTGCGGTATTTGCACCTATTCAAACCGGTATAGATATACCGGCAGTTACACCGGGTCCCCTGGGATCCTTGCAGGTAAAACGTGGCCTTTTTCCTGCAATTTCTCATAATTATTAGAAGGGAGTATTTATAATAGTGTCTTATCCACGCAGGGGACGGGTCGGGGAGCCGGAGTCTTCGGTCATGTCAGGGAGGTCTTTGGGATTTTCACCACGGGAACATCCGGACTATAGGAATATGATTAACCAAGTATCGACAAAATAATTGTCAACACGCATGGCAACACAGGCGGGATTGAGCGGGATCGATGTCAGGGCAGTCGTTTCGGAGCTATCGGGACTCCTGCCGCTCTGGATCAACAAAGTATTCCAGTTCGGGGGCGCAACGATGGGTGTCAGGTTGAACGGAGAGGAACATGCCAGGCACCTGCTGATCATCGAACCTGGTAAACGGGCACACCTTGTCCGTGAATTGCCCGTTCCGCCGAAAATTCCCCCGCCTTTTGCGATGTTCCTCAGAAAATACCTTGCAGGGGGGAAAATCCTTGGCATCAGGCAGCACGGGCTTTCCCGAACGATAATTTTCGATATCGGGAAGGGAGGGACGACCCTGCACCTCGTGATCGAGCTGTACGACGCCGGAAACGTTATCCTCTGCAACGAGGGTTACGAGATCATCAGGCCGTTTTCCTTCCAGCGTTTCCGGGAGAGGGACATTGTACCGGGAGCTATCTATCGGATGCCTGAGAACGACCCCCTGCTCCTCGACGAAGAGGGGTTTGCCCGTTTTCTTGCGAGTGAAAACCGCGAGATAGTAAAGGCCCTTGCCGTCGGTGCGCTTCTTGGAGGCAACTATGCCGAGTTCATATGCCTGGAAACCGGTATCGATAAAAATACTACCTCATCTGCTGTTGATGCCTCGGTTATCAGGAATGCGATTTTCGACCTCGTACACCGGGCGGAATCTGGAAGGGACCCGGTAATTACAAAAGATAGCTGTGTCCCCTTCGTCACGACAGAGGCAGGGGAACTGAAACGGTTCCCGACATTTAACGAGGCGCTCGACGCATTTTATATCCCAAAAATCCCGAGGACTCCAGGTGTAAAAAAGACCGTGCCGAAGCGTTCCAGGGAAGACGTGATACGGGATTACCAGGAAAAGGCATTGTTAAAATTTAACAGGAAGATAGCCGACCTCGAACGGATCACAGAAAAGATATATGAGAATTATCAGCTTGTCGCTGAGATCATCAGCACGCTCGACCAGGCGAGCAGGACCCGGTCATGGCAGGAGATCGACGAGATCATCAGAAAGAACAGGGAAGGGCCTGCCGCTTCGATCGTTTCCGTGAACCCAGCTGATGCATCGGTCGAACTTGACCTCGACACCAGGGTCACGATCCATGTGCACGAGAATGTGGAAGCAAATCTTGGTCGTTACTACTCGGAAATCAAGAAATACAAAAAGAAGATCGCCGGCGCAAAAATTGCCATGGAAAAGCCCCTTCCAAAACGGGCGGCGACGAAAATTCACATGCCGGTCCTGAAAAAAAAGTGGTACCACCGGTTCCGATGGTTTTTCACGAGCGACGGGGTCCTCGTGCTGGGCGGCCGCGATGCATCGCAGAATGAAGAACTCGTGAAAAAGTACATGGAAGGCAGGGATTTGTTTGTCCACGCCGACGTGCATGGTGCAAGCGTCGTCATCGTCAAGGGCACCACACAGTGCATGGACGAAGTCACAGCATTCGCCGCATCCTTTTCGGGTGCCTGGAGAAGCGGCCACTTCAGCGCTGATGTGTACGCCGTCCGCCCTGACCAGGTAAGTAAGACGCCCGAGTCAGGGGAGTACGTAAGCAGGGGCTCTTTTATCGTCAGGGGCGAGCGTACCTACTTCCGGGACATCCCCCTCGGTATCGCAATAGGCCTTCAGACCGAGCCGGAAATCGCCGTGATCGGTGGGGCGGTATCGGCAGTCAAACGCCGGGCCCGATATATGGTGGTACTAAAACCCGGCCAGTACGAGCCGAACGACACAGCGAAGAAGGTGCTCAGGATTCTGCGCGAAAGAATTCCGGAACCCGAGTGGAAGTCCCTGAAATCCGTCCTTAACACGGAAAAAATTGCAGGGTTCGTGCCACCGGGCGGGTCCGACATAACGGATACCGTGGAAACATCAGGGGTGCAATGATCCGATGAAAGCCGAATACGGAGACCTCATAAAATCC
>Ga0335071_10002749_pt1 | contig 18703 bp, 24 predicted proteins | sample Lox_Sample_15_FD_206724 | JGI IMG/M metagenome (GOLD analysis project Ga0335071, IMG submission 206724) | Soil microbial communities from Loxahatchee National Wildlife Refuge, Florida, United States - Lox_Sample_1.5 | ecosystem: Environmental > Terrestrial > Soil > Wetlands | place: USA...
CGTCACGGGCGGCTCTTATTTTATCTCACGCGCCTCCGGGGGGAAGGCAAAACGGCGGGGACATCGCAGGGCGATGAACCAGCATTTTATCTCACGCGCCTCCGGGGGGAAGGCAAAACGAACGGCGGGTTGGCGCGTGGGGCTAACCGTAACACAAATCAACAATTCATTCTCCATTCCTCCACCCCACACGCCAACCCGCCGCTGGTTCGACTTCACCCACGCCCCGCTTTTCCGTGAGCTGGCAGACACGGCATCTGGTGTCTGACTGAATGCGGCAATTTACAATTCCATCGAGGTACAACCTCGACGCTACACCTACTCTTGGGAACCGATTTCACGTTAAAATCCGGCGCTGGCCAAACCCCGGCGATTTGTTAAGCTGGCGCCGATGCTCAATCCGCTGGCCAATCAACGCGTGAGGACAGCCCTCATCGAGCTGGGCCAAATTGCCATTCTGGCCAAGGAGGTGTCCGCCTCGGTGCTCCGGTGGCGCGTGGCCTGGCGTGACCTGGTTTACCAGATTTTTTTCATCGGCATCAAGTCCCAGTCCGTCGTCCTCATCACCGGCGCCTTCACCGGCATGGTCCTGGGCGCCCAGACCTACTTCCAGTTTCACAAAGTCAAGATGGACACCGCCACGCTGGCCGTGGTGGGCGTGTCCATGTGCAGCGAACTCGGCCCGGTGTTGACGGCCCTGATGGTGGCCGGACGCGTCGGCGCCGCCATCGCCGCCGAACTCGGCACGATGCGCGTGACCGAACAGATCGACGCGCTGCGGGCGCTGGCCACGCATCCGGTGGATTACCTGGTGGTGCCCCGGCTGCTCGCCGCGCATGTGGCCCTCCCCGTCCTCACCCTCGAAGCCATCATGGTCGGCATCCTGGCCAGCTATGTGGTCGGCGTGACCGTGCTGGGCATCGAACCGACTTATCTGTGGGACAACATGCTCAAGTACACGCACCAGGTGGATGTGGTCATCGGCCTGGTCAAGGCGTTCATCTATGGCGGCATCATCGCGCTCATCGGCTGCTACCGGGGCCTGACCTGCGGCCTGGGCGCCGAAGGCGTCGGTCGCGCCACCACCGAGGCGGCGGTGAATGCCTCCATCACCATCCTGATCGCAAACTTCTTCCTGACGCTGGTCATGGGCAAACTGGTGGGGCTGTTATGATCGAGGTCCGGAATCTGTACAAGCAGTTCAACCATCATTCCGTCCTGGCCGACGTGAGCTTTCGGATTGAAAACGGCGAGTCCGTCGCCATCATTGGTCGCAGCGGCAGCGGCAAAAGCGTGTTGCTCAAGCATCTCATCGGGCTGTTGCAGCCGGATGCCGGCGAGGTGCTGATTGACGGCGAAAGCATCGTGGCCATGGACGAGCGGCGGTTGCTGGGCGTGCGCCGGAAATTCGGCATGGTGTTTCAGGGCGGGGCGCTGTTTGATTCCATGACGGTGGCCGAAAATGTGGCGTTTGGCCTGCGCCGGCACGAGCACCTGACCGAGGCTGAAATCGCGCGGCGGGTGGCGGGCGTCCTGGAAGTGGTGGATTTGCCAGGCACGGAAAGCAAGAAGCCCGCCGAGCTGTCGGGCGGCATGCGCAAGCGGGCCGGGCTGGCCCGCGCCATCGTCTATGAGCCGCAAATTGTGCTGTACGACGAGCCGACCACCGGGCTGGACCCGATCGTGTCCGACAGCATCGACCAGTTGATGGTGCGGGTTCGGGACCGTTACCAGGTGACGACGGTGGTGGTGACGCACGACATGCGGACCGCGCGCCGGGTCGGGCAGCGGGTGTTGATGCTGCACGACCGGCGGATTTACGCGAGCGGCGCGCCGGAGGAAATTTTTGAGTCGTCGGACCCGGTCGTACGGCAGTTTGTTGACGGCGTCGCGGATGCGAAGGAAATGTTGATTTGAATCATGGATAAATCGCGCTTGGAAATCAAAGTGGGCCTGTTTGTGTTCATCGGGCTGGTGCTGCTGGCAGCGCTGATGATCATGTTCAGCAAGGGCGCCAGCCTGTTTCATGGCACGTACGACCTGCGCCTGCGCACGAGCAACGTCGGCGGCCTCAAACTCCGCGCGGGCGTCTTGCTCGCCGGCGTCCAGGTCGGCACCGTCTCCGCCATTCAACTGGCCGACGACGGCAAGAGCGTGACCATCCTGCTGAAAATTTACAGCCGGAATAAAATCTACCACGACGCGCGGTTCGTCATCGAACAGGCCGGATTCCTGGGCGACCCGTATGTCTCCGTCGTTCCCACCTCGAATGCGCCGCCGGTGCTGGCCAACGGCGACGAGGTGAACTGCCAGGAGCCGTTCAACCTGCAGGAGGTGGCCCGCTCAACCTCCGGATTCATCAAGCGCATCGAGGACACCGCCCGCAAGCTGGACGACTCCGTCACCGACCTGCGGCGGGTGGTGTTGAACGAGCAGGCGCTCACGAATTTTTCCATGGCCGTGAACAACATGCGCACCTTTTCGGAGCAGGCCCTGGGCACGGTGGGCGACATCAACGCGATGGTGGCGACGAATCGCGACCAGGTTGGACTGGCCGTCAGCAACATCGTTTTCTTCTCGCAGGAGTTGATCTCGCTGTCCGGTTCCGCCCGGAGCCTGATGGCCACCAACAGCACGGACATCACGGCCGCGGTGAAGAACATTGAAACTTCGACCGAGATATTGAAAAGCCTGATGGGCGACATCCAGAACGGCAAGGGAATTGCTGGCACCATGCTTCAGAACCAGCAATTCAGCACGAACGTGGAAACCATTGCAAACAACCTGGCCGTCGCCTCCAGCAACCTTAACCGGTTCGGCATGTGGCATTTCCTTTTCCACAAGGAGCCAACGCCCAAGCCACCGAAAAGCGGCAAGTGATCCGCCGCAATTGACATGAGCAGCAAACCAACCATCAACGGCCCAGCGACGATCTCGCCAATCGTCACCCGCCACTCGCCACCCTTCCCATGACCTCGCTCTGGGCCATCCGCATCCTGTTCCTGAGCCTCTGCACCATGGGGGGTTACGCCATCAGCCAGGTGCGCCCCGAGCTGACCGGGCTGGCTCACAGCGGGCTCATCGGCATGGCCATGGGCTTCGGCTTCGGCGGCTGGATGATTGCGGTGGATGAGATGCTCAAGGGATTTTCCCTGCGCGCGTTCTCGGCCACCACTTTCGGCCTGCTCCTCGGCCTGGTCGTCGCCGAACTGGTTGACAATTCCGGCCTGTTCGTCAACACCCCCGAAAATGTCCGCTACCTCATCCGGCTCGGGCTCTTCCTCGGCTTCGGCTACATCGGCATCATCCTCGCCATGCGCAGCAACAAGGAGGATTTCTCGCTCATCATCCCCTACGTCCGCTTTGCTCCGCAAAACAAGCCTGACAATCTGTTACTGCTCGACACCAGCGTCATCATTGATGGCCGCATCGCCGACCTGATTGATACCCGCTTTCTCGAAGGCTTGATTGTGGTGCCGCGTTTTGTGCTGAGGGAAATCCAGCAGATCGCCGACTCCGCCGACGCCATCAAACGCGCCCGCGGCCGGCGCGGACTGGAAATGCTCAACCGCCTGCAGCATAATCCGCACACCGAGGTCCGCATTCATGACGGCGATTTCCCGGAGGAAAAGGAAGTGGACAGCAAGCTCATCCGGCTGGCCCGCAATCTCAATGCCCGGCTGTTCACGAATGATTACAATCTGGCCAAAATCGCCGAGCTGCAAAAAATCAGTTACGTGAACCTGCACGAAGTGGCCAAATGCCTCAAGGTCACCCTCCTTCCCGGCGAAATCCTGCAGCTGAAAATCGTCCGCGAAGGCAAGGACAAAGGCCAGGGCGTCGGCTATCTGCCCGACGGCACCATGGTCGTCGTCAACAACGGCCAGCCTTACATCGGCCAGCAAATGGAAGTTCAGGTTCAGACCCTCCTGCAAACCGGCGCCGGCATCATCGTTTTCGCCGATCTCAAAGCGCCGACCATCTGAGAGCCACGCGCCATGGACCTGGTGACCATCTTGACCGTCTTGAATCCGATGGATGCGCAACTGGCCCGCTCCCGCCTGGAAGCGGCGGGATTTCATCCGTTCGTCACGAGCGAAACGGCGGCACTGAGCATCGAAGGTTATGCCCTCGCGGCCGGCGGCATCCGGGTTCAAGTACCCGACACCGAGGCCGCCGAGGCGAAGGAATTTCTCAATGCGCCGCCGGCGCCCGCCGAATGAGCCAATTTCTGGCATGAGCCGATGATCCGACAAATTTACCAATCTCCCTCACCCGTCCTCCGGCCGCCCTCTCCCAGCCGCTGGGAGAGGGCCGGGGCGAGAGGGCATTCCTGCCGTTTTTACCACGCTGCTGACATCACCGCCGCATGACTCCCGCAAAAACCAAACTGTTACGGCGATTAAAAAAGCTCCGGCCCGGAGAAATCGTCCTGGATTCCGCCACACTCGCGCAGTATGCCGGCGACAAGTGGTTTGCCGCGCATCAGCCCGACGCCGTCGCCCTGCCCCGCTCCACCCGATCGGTCTCGACAATTCTGCGATTCGCTCACGAACATAAAATTCCGGTCACGCCGCGCGGCGCCGGACACGGTTACGTCGGCGGTTGCGTGCCCGTTCGCGGCGGCATCGTGCTCTCGCTGGAACGGATGAACCGCATTCTCGATCTCAACCCAGCCGATTTCGTTGTCGTCGTCCAGCCGGGCATGAATACCGAGCGCCTTCAGAAAATCGTCGAGCGGCGCGGCCTGTTTTATCCGCCCGATCCGGCCAGCCGGGCGGATAATTTCATTGGCGGCAACACCGCCACCAACGCCGGCGGCCCGCGCTGCCTCAAATACGGCGTCACCCGCGATTACGTCCTCGGCCTGGAAGTCGTGCTCGCCGACGGCACCATCGTCCGGCTCGGCGGCCGCACGCACAAAAACAAGACCGGGTTTGATCTGCACCGGCTTTTTGTCGGCTCCGAAGGCCTGCTCGGCGTGATTACCGAGGCCACGCTGAAATTGATTCCGCTGCCCCCGTTCCGCGCCAACCTGGCCGTGGGATTCGACGCCATGCCGGCCGCCGTACGGGCGCTGCATGCCGTCTTCCGGGCGGGCTTCCTGCCGTGCGCGCTCGAGCTGGCCGACGAGTTCACGCTGGCCGCCGCCTACAAACGGACGAAGAGCGAGCGCCTGCGCGGGTGCCGGGCCCATTTGATTGTCGAGCTTGACGGGCAAAAGAAATCCGTCCGCCAGGAAATTCGGGATTTGGAAAAGATCATCCGCCGGCAGAAGCCGCGGTTTGTCCAGCGCGGGCTGGGCGCCGCCGAATGCGAAACCGTCTGGAAAATCCGCCGCGAATTCTCCTACGCTTTGCGCGATACCGGCCTGACCAAGCTCAACGAAGACGTCGTCGTCCCGCGCAGCCGGCTGGAAGACCTTTTCACGTTCGCCGCCCGCCTGCAAAAAAAGCACAAGCTGCCGGTGGCCTGTTTCGGCCACGCCGGCGACGGCAACATCCACACCAACGTCATGGTGGATTATGCTCAACCGGGCGCCAAAGGCCGCGCCGAGGCTGCCTTGGACGAACTGTTCCGCTGGGTGATTGGGGTCGGCGGCGCCATCAGCGGCGAGCATGGCATCGGCCTGGCGAAGAAGCGCTGGTGGCCGCAGGCGGTTTCCGTCGAAGCCCGCGAACTCCACCGCATCGTCAAGCGCGCCCTTGACCCAAAAGGCATCCTGAATCCTGGAAAGTTTGTTTAGACCATTTTGAGCAATGATGCGGTCACTCGGGTAGGGTCGGCGCGCTGCGCCGACCGGACGCCGCAGCGCGGCGTCCCTACCAACGACTATGGTTTTTGTTGAAACATTCCAACCGAAGGGACGATTTCCGCGAACCCTACAACCTTAAGGCGTCGTGGAACTCCGCCCTCCGACGAGAACCACAAACTCGCCCTTCAGATTCCGCTTCTTGGCGATCGCCAGCAATTCTCCCGGTTTGCCACGGAGAAATTCCTCGAACTTCTTGGTCAGCTCCCGCGCCAGCACCACCTCGCGATCAGGAAAAACCTCGTTCAACTCACCCAGCAGCTTTTCGACGCGATACGGCGACTCGTAAAACACCAGCGTGCCGGTGACGGTTTTGAGCGAATCCAGCTGGTTCCGGCGCTGGCCGGATTTGTGCGGCAGGAATCCGACAAAATGAAACTCGTCCGTCGGCAGGCCGCTCGCCGTGAGCGCCGCGACCAGCGCGCACGCACCCGGCACGGATTCCACGCGGAACCCGGCGGCGATGGCGGCCTGGACAACCCGCTCGCCCGGGTCACTGATGCCGGGACTGCCGGCGTCCGTAACCAGCGCGATCTTTTCGCCGCGCCGGAGCCGCTCGATGATTTCCTCGGTGCGTCTGGCTTCGTTAAACTGGAAATAGCTCAGGAGCGGCTTGGTAATGCCGAAGTGTTTCAGCAACTGGCCGGAGCGCCGCGTGTCCTCGGCGGCGACGACATCGCACTCGCGCAGCACGCGAAGGGCGCGCAGGGTGATGTCCTCGAGGTTGCCGATGGGCGTGGCCACCAGGTAAAGCGTTCCCGGCGTGAGCGGCGGCAAATCGGCGTCCATGGCCTGACTTAACCAGAAAATCCGGCGGAAATAAACCGGATTCGCAGCAATGAACCCGGCCATAAATTTCACCATCGCCCCGGTTTGGCGATTGCATTAATCTCCCGCAAGTGAATGTTATGAACAGACTTTTCCCGCTGGTTTTGCTTGTGATTGGGTTGGCCGGCCAGGCATCGGCCCAGGAAATCAAACCGCCGGTGCGCGTGGCCATCGTCGGCCTGGCGCATGATCATGCCCTGGGGTTCATTCCCCGGATGCAAGGCCGGGCGGATGTGCAACTGGCTGGGATCGTTGAAACCAATCAGGCACTCATCGCGCGCTACGCGCAACGGTTCCATCTTAATTCCAACCTGTTTTATCCCAGCCTGGAGGCGCTGTTCGCCAAAACCAACGTCCAGGCCGTGGCCACGTTCACTTCCACCTTCGATCACCAACAGGTGGTGGAAACCTGTGCGGCGCACCATGTGGATGTGATGATGGAAAAGCCGCTGGCGGTAAACCGGCAACACGCCCGCGCCATCGAAGCCGCGGCCAAAAAGGGCGGCATCCAGGTCATCGTCAATTATGAAACGAGCTGGTATCCGGGCACCTCGGCCGCCTACGCCCTGGTTCACGACGAACATCGCATCGGCGACATCCGCCGGATGGTTTTTCACGACGGCCATCGCGGGCCGCAGGAGATCGGCTGTTCAACCAATTTCCTGGCCTGGTTGACCGACCCGGCGCTGAACGGCGGCGGGGCCATCAACGATTTTGGCTGCTACGGCGCGGATATCGCCACCTGGTTTCTGGATGGCCAAAAACCCGTCTCCGTATTCGCGGTCGCGCGGCAGCTCAAACCGGAGATTTATCCCAAAGTGGAAGATGACGCGACGATTGTGCTGACTTATCCCGGGGCAGTGGTCATCCTGGAACCGTCATGGAACTGGCCGTTCGGCTGCAAAGACATGGAGATCTACGGGCAGACCGGCACGGTTTTTCTGCCGCAACCGGATTTGTTGCGCGTCCAAACCGCCAATGCGGCCAGCCCGGCCGACACCGTTCCTCCGCCGTTGACCGGCGCCAGTGCCGATCCGCTTTCCTATCTGGCGGCGGTGGTGCGAAAAGAAATCAAGCCGTCCGGCCTGGCATCGCTTGAGGTCAACCTGATTGTGGTGGAAATTCTGGATGCCGCCCACGAGTCGGCGCGGACGGGAAAACAAATCAAACCCTGAACGGCAGGGCATGAAATCAGCCAAAGCATTTTCCGTCGTTCTGGTCACCGCGCCGGATTTGAAAACGGCCCGCCGGCTCGCCCGGGCCGCGTTGTCGGCGCGGCTGATTGCCTGTGCCAACCTCATCCCCAATGTCGAATCGCATTACTGGTGGCGGGGCAAAATCGAGTCGGGCGCGGAGGTCCTGCTAGCTCTGAAAACACGGAACGCGAACCTGGCAGCCTTGGAAAAGCTGGTTCTGGCCAAACATCCCTACGACACGCCGGAGTTTGTTGTTCTGCCATTGGCCGCTGGCAACCAAAAATATCTCACCTGGCTGGCGGACAGTTGTCGGTGAAGGTGGGGCTTGCTCTCCGAGCGAGCCGCGGCGCGGTGCGGAGACCGCGCCCTACCAAACCAGATGTCGTGCAAAGCCGCCCCATCAGATTTTGGTTGAACCCTTGCCCGGCGGGCGTAGATTTCCAATGTGAATCCGGACGCGATTCCGTTGATGTTGCTCTTGCTGCTGGGGTTCGTGCTTGGCGCAGGCACGACGATGGTGCTGTGGATGATTGTCTGGCGGCACCGGGTGCATATCCGCCAATCTCCAACTCAACGCGCGGTCGAGTTCACCCCGCTGCAAATCGCCTATGCGCCCCGACCTTCCCGCTGGCTGGCCATCCGTTCGCACCATCCCCAATCCATTCGGGCCGCGCTGGGTTTGGACCAGTTTACGCCCTGTCCCTGGGTGGAAGGCCTGACCGGCGGACACGGGTTCTTCATCGGCGCACCGGTCAACGGCTGGATCATCGTCACCGGCTCGGGTTTGCCGGACCCGGGCAATGATGCGGACGAGTGTTTCCGGTTCCTGACCGACCTAAGCCGCAAGGTCGGGCACGTGCAATTTTTCCTGGCGGAACGGGTCCTGCAGCATCACGCCTGGGCGCGCGTGGAAAACGGCGTGGTGAAACGCGCGTATGCCTGGGCCGGTGAGACGGTATGGAACCAGGGCGCCAAAACCGCCGCGGAAACGGATTTAAGCGTAAAATGTTTCGGCTACGGCGATCATCCGGTGGCCGATTCCTGGGCCGCCACGGAATGGATGGCCGGCAACGTCGCCAAGGTGCCGCTGCTGGCTGCGCGCTGGAGCCTGGATCCGGCCCGGATTGACGTGCGACATCTGCGCAAACACGCCGACGGCATCGCCGGCGACCCGCTGTAAAGGAATTCAGGTTGGTGTAGCGTCGGCTGTCCCCGCCGACAAGTGTGCCGAGGAAAGCGCACCTTACAGTCGGAATTAACGATTGCGCCTTGCGTTTTCAGTTGAGTAAGGCAGATTCACCGCAAATCACGTCAAACCGGAGAGTAAGCATGTCAACCAACATCGAACTCGAACTCCAAAAGTTTCCCAAAACTGTCGCGCTCAAGGACGGCGCGAAGGCGACCCTGCGCCCGCTGCGCCGCGAAGATGAGAAGGACCTCCACGCCCTGTTTCTCGGCATCACCGAGCACGAGCGGATGTTCATCAAACATCGCGTCACGGACATCGAGACCATCCGCGAGTGGTGCCGGAATATTGATTACGGGCGCAACCTGCCGCTGGTCGGGTTGTTGAGCGGCAAAATCGCCGGGGTGGCCACGCTGCATCAGCAGCTCGGCGGCTGGAAACGGCACGTCGGCCGCGTGAGCGTGCTCGTCCATCCCCAGTCCCGCGGCCGCGGCCTGGCGCGGGCGCTGATCGGGGAAATCATCGAAACCGCCCGGCACGTCGGCCTGGAACGGGTCGAGGCGGAATTCATCGGCAAACAGGAGGCGGCCATGAAAATGTTCGCCCTGCTCGGGTTCAGCCAGCTCCTGCGCCTGGAGGATTACGTCAAGGACATGCAAGCCATCAAACACGATTACATCCTCATGGGCCTGGATCTGCTCACTGACGAGGAATACGCGGGAGTGGGGGGGTAGTTTTAAGTTTTGAATTTTGAGTCAATTAAGAACTTAAAACTTAAAACTCAAAACTTGTGTCTCCTGAGGTTTGTCCCAACTGCGGCGCCGAGGTGCCGCGTGGTGCCAAGGCCTGTCCCGAATGCGGCTCGGACGAACAGACCGGCTGGTCGGAAACCGCCTACGCCAGCGGGTTGAATCTGCCGGACGAGGAATTCGACCACGACGAGTTCGTGAAGCGGGAATTCGGACCAGCCCCGGTCAAGCCGCACGGCCTCGCCTGGTTCTGGTGGGTGGTGGCAATTGTCGCTGCAATTTTGGTATCACTGGCGCTCCTGTCGGGGACAATTGGCGGGTTCTAATCCGACTCGGGTGGGCTGTGGCGCTGCTGCTGGTGCTCAGGTGAATAGAACGTGGTCTATCAAGATTCGCCAGATGAATTCCCAGCCACAACTTCATACGGTTACTCGCTTGGAATAGAATCAAGTCTTAATTGTACGCCGACCCGTGCAGCCCAATGCTCCATGATGCGTGCTTTCTTAAACGGCACTGAAAGAGTCACCGGCATTGTTTGTGAACCGGCAAGAAACTGACTAACAAACTGCCGACCCGATTCAGTATTCGGAACTTCGGTGATGCTGACCGTGGCTGGCTTGAACTCTCTGCTTTCCAAGACCCGCTTGAAAAGCGGCCACAAATAGGATTGATCGTTTTGCGCTACTACTTCACTACGAAGGAACACGCTGATCGCGTCGCAACAAATCAGTTCGAACTGCCCCCAAATCGCCTCATCCTCGGTTAGGTCTGGATTTATCGTCACCGGAGTACTTTTCTCCACCAGAATAGTAGCAGTCGGCTTGCTGCACTTGTTGATTTCAATGATAGCATTAACAAGTCTTTGGCGGTCTTGTCCCTTGCGAAGCAGAATCAACGCAAACTCTGCAGTCTTGGAGGGAGCCAAAGGCTCGTCCGGCACCTTTTGCAGGAGTTCCTTAGTTTGTGTATCGAGCCAATTCATGAAGCCAAACCGTAATTATGATGACCTCTTACAGTTTGTCCCGATTATTTAGGGTCACATGAAAGCAAATTACGGCGGCGGGCGCGGTTTGTCCATATGGCAGGTCGCAACTGTAAAACCACTCGCCCACCGCAAGATTTTGGACTGCGGCGGGAAGCGAAGCGCCACGCCGCTCTTGCAACGGTAGTTAGCATTCCAAAAGCGGTGTCGCCGCTTCCGCTCTGCCACCGCACTCCAAAAACAAAAAGCCCGCTCTCGCGAGCGGGCCTAGAATCGTTTTGATTTTCCTCAGGCCTTGGCTTCCGCCTTTTTGCCTTCGGTCTTTTTGGCTTCGCCTTCCTTGGCCGGTTCGGCAGCCTTGGCCTCGGCGGCCGGAGCGGCTTCCTCCGCGGCGGGTGCCGGCGGCGTGTAATCCACCCATTCCAGAATCGCCTTGGCGGTGGAATCGCCCGGGCGCTGCTCCAGCTTCACGATGCGCGTGTATCCGCCGTTGCGCTCCTTAAACGCCGGCGCGATTTCCTCAAACAGAATCCGCACCACGTCCTCGCCCTGGCGCCATTTCCGGCGCTGTTCCTTGGTGAGCTGCTCCGCGGGCCCCCGCGCGTGCAGGCGCGCGGACGCCAGCCGACGGGACTGGAGCGTGCCCCGCTTGCCGAGGGTGACGATCTTTTCCGCGACGGACCGCGCGGCCTTGGCCTTCGCGAGCGTGGTGGTGACGCGCTTGTGCTTGATGAGGCTGCAGACCAGGTTGGCGAGCATCGCGTTGCGGTGCTCGAAGGTGCGGCCCAGCTTGGCCGTTCGTTTCAAATGTCGCATAACTGCTCCTTACTCCGGCTTGGGTTCTTCCTTCGGCGTGTCGAGCAGCCCGGGCTCGAAATTCATGCCCAGGGACAGGCCCAGCGCCTGGAGTTTGTCTTTGATTTCGTTCAGCGATTTCTTGCCGAAATTGCGGTACTTGAGCATCTCCTGCTCGGTCTTCATCGCCAGCTGGCCGACGGTCGTGATGTTCGCGTTGTTCAGGCAGTTCGCCGCGCGGACACTCAGCTCGATTTCGTTGACGCTCATATTGAGGAGCTTCTTCATCTTCGACTTCTCCTCGTCCTGCTTGTCGGCGGCTTCCTCGAATTCCACCGCGTTCTTGTCGTAGCCGACGAACACGTCGAGGTGATGCTGCAAAATCGCCGAGGCCTGCGTGAGCGCGTCATCGGGCGACAGGCGGCCGTCGGTCCAGATTTCCAGGATCAGCCGGTCGTAGTCGGTGCGGTTGCCGACGCGGGCGGCTTCGACCGCGTAACGCACGCGGCTGACCGGCGAAAACAGCGAGTCAATCGCCACCACGCCGATGGCCTGGCCGGGCTTCTTGTTTTCGTCGCTCGGGCAGAAGCCGCGGCCGATCTTCACGGTCAGCTCCATCTCGAACTTCTTCTTCTTGTCAAGCGTGCAAATGATCTGGTCGGGGTTGACCAGCTCGACGTTCTGGTTGAGCTGGATATCGGCGGCGGTGACCGGGCCGTCCTTGTTCACGGAAAGCAGCAGCACCTGTTCGTCGCGGGTGTGGGCTTTGAACTTGATCTTTTTGAGGTTCAGGACGATTTCGGTCACGTCCTCAACCACACCTTCAATGGTGGCGAATTCGTGCATGGCGCCGTCCACTTTCAGGGAGGTGATGGCCGCGCCTTCGAGCGACGAGAGCAACACGCGGCGCAGCGAATTGCCGACGGTGTGGCCGTAGCCCGTTTCAAACGGGTCGGCGATGAATTTGGCGTAGGTCGGGGTCGCGCTGGCTTCGTCCTTCTGCAAGCGCTTGGGCATTTCGAAACGTCCTAGACGTACTGGCATGGTTTCCTTTCAACAATTTTAATCTGACCCGCCGCCGCTATTCCCGACGGCCGCCGGGTCCGTGTAATTGTTTTTTGTCCCGCGCGAACGGGACGGGTTTGGTTTAACGGGAATAAAATTCGACGACGGCCTGTTCGTTGGCGATCGGCTGGATTTCGTCGCGCGTTGGGATGCGCATGACGGTGCCCTTGAGCTCTTCCTTGTTCAAGGACAGCCAATCCGGCACCGCGCGGCTGGTGGCGATTTCCAGGTTTTTGGTGGCCAACTGGCGCGAGACATTGGAATGTTTCACCACGACGGCGTCGTTCACCTTCAGGCCGAACGACGGCACGTTCACCTTGCGGCCGTTCACGGTGATGTGGCCGTGCGTGACCATCTGGCGCGCGGCGGCGCGGGTGTTGGCAAAGCCGAGGTGAAAGACCACGTTGTCGAGGCGCGTCTCCAAAATCTGCAGCATCTGCTCGCCGGTAACGCCGCGGCGGCGCAGCGCCTTTTCGTAAACGCCGCGGAATTGGCGCTCGAGCAACCCGTAGTAATAACGCAGCTTCTGTTTCTCGATCAAACCGAGACCGTAGTCGGTGGTTTTGCGGCGGGATTTCGGGCCGTGGACGCCCGGACCGTAGTTGCGCCGCTCGAGATATTTCGACGGGCCGAAGATCGGCAGGCCGAACCGGCGGCTGATGCGAACGCGAGGACCTGTGTAACGAGCCATGTTTAGGTTGAGATTGAGAGTTGAAAGTCGAGGGTTACACGCGGCGTTTCTTGCGCGGACGGCAGCCGTTGTGCGGCACGGGCGTCACGTCCTTGATCGCGCTGATTTCCAGCCCGATGGCCTGCAAGGCGCGGATGGCGGACTCGCGGCCGGAGCCAGGGCCCTTGACGCGCACTTCCACTTCCTTCATGCCATGAGCCATGGCCTGGCGGGCGGCGTCCTGCGCCACCTGCTGCGCGGCGTAGGCGGTACTCTTGCGCGAACCTTTAAAACCCACGCGCCCGGCCGTGGACCAACCGATCAAATTGCCGTGCGCGTCCGTGATGCTGACCTGGGTGTTGTTGAACGTGGCCAGGATATTGGCAATGCCGCTGCTGATGTTCTTGGCATGCTTGGCCTTGACGATCTTTTTGGCCGCAAGGTCTTCGCCCAACAGCTCGGCCGCTGTCGGCGCTGCCGGAACGGCCGCGCCATCCGCCGGCTTGGCGGCGGCATCGGCGGGTTTGCCCGCCGCATCAGCGGGTTTGGCTGCCCCGGAAGCTTCCGGGACGGGCGCGCCCTTCCTGGCCGTCTTTTCCTCCGCCGGCTTGGCGGCTTTTTCCACCTTATCGGCCTGCCCGACCGGAGCGGCTTCTTTGGCGGGCGTCTTTTCCGCCGCCGGTTTGGCTTCTTTCTTTGCCGGAATTTTCTTTTTCGTTTCGTCAGCCATAGCTCAAATCGCAAATCGCAGATCAAAAGTGGATTAGTGGATGCCGGTCTTGGCGTTCGGGTTGCGCTGCACGCCGACGGTCTTGCGCGGGCCTTTCCGGGTGCGGGCGTTGGTCTGGGTGCGCTGGCCGCGCACGGGCAATCCGCGCATGTGCCGGACGCCGCGATAGCATTTGATGCCCTGCAACCGCTTGAGGTTCATGCCGATTTCGCGGCGCAGATCGCCTTCGATGACGTATTTGCCCTCCTGGATCGCGTGGACGATCTGGGAAAGCTGCTGCTCGGTCAAATCCTTCGCGCGGATGGAGCGGTCGATGTTCGCGCGCTCGAGAATCTCGAGCGCATTGGTCGGACCGATGCCGTAGATGTAGCGCAGCGCGATATCAATGCGCTTGTTTGGCGGAACTTCCACACCAATGATGCGTGCCATAATTCGTTAAATCGTCAACCTTGCCGCTGTTTGTGCCGTTTGTTCGTGCAAATCACGCGAATGACGCCGCGGCGGCGCACAATCTTGCAGTGCTCGCACAATTTTTTTACTGAGGCGCGAACTTTCATGTTTAAATCGTTTTTGTCGGCTCAACCAAAATCCGCCCGACCGACAGGTCGTAAGGCGTCAACTGCAACTGCACCCGGTCACCCGGCGCCAGGCCGGCGAATGACTGCCTGGCCCGGCCGGCCACAAAGGCCGTCAACTGGTGCCCGTTGCCCAACTCCACCCAGTAGGTGCGGTTGGGCCTGGCTTCAATCACCCGACCTTCAACCTGGAAGGCTTCGTTTCCGGGCATGTCAAAATCTCCGGTTCACCTTCGGTGATCAGCACCGTATGCTCAAAATGAGCGGATAGTGAACCATCTTGCGTCACCACTGTCCAGCCGTCTTTCAATATTTTTACGGCCGCCTGGCCCGCATTAACCATCGGTTCGATGGCCAGCGTCATGCCCGCCCGGAGCTTCTGGTTGCTCTTCGGCTCCACAAAATTCGGCACTTGCGGCTCCTCGTGCATGGACCGGCCCACGCCGTGCCCCACAAATTCCCGCACCACGCTGAACCCGTTGCCCTCGACGTAATTCTGGACCGCCCGCGATATGTCCGTCACCCGGTTGCCCGACCGGGCCGCCGCGATGCCCTCGTACAGGGCGCGCTCCGTCACGTCCATCAGCCGTTGCGCCGCAACGCCGCACCCCCCCACCGCCACGGTCCGCGCGGTGTCCCCCACAAAACCCCGGTAAACCACCCCCACGTCCACGCTCACGATGTCGCCAAACCGCAGCTCGCGGCCGCCCGCCAGCCCGTGCACCACCTCGTCGTTCACCGACAGGCAGGTGTGGCACGGGTATTTGCGATAGCCCAGAAACGCGCTCCGGGCGCCATGCGCCTTGATGCGCGCCGCGGCAAATTCGTCCACCTGCCGGGTCGTCCGGCCCGGCTGGATGAAGGCGGCGATTTCTTCCAGCACCCGACCCGCCACCGCACACGCCGGACGCATCGATTCCAGGTCGCGCTCGGTTTTCAGGATGATCATTTGCCTCTGGGCCGCGCCGTTAAAACCGGCCGCGCAACCGGCCTTTCTTCAAAAAGCCGTCGTAATGGCGCATCATCAAATGCGATTCGACCTGGCGCATGGTATCCAGCAGAACACCGACCGTGATCAAAATGCTGGTGCCGCCGAAAAATTGCGACACGTCATAGGGAATTTGCATGAAGCGGGACATGATGATCGGAATCGTCGCGATGATCATCAGGAAGAACGCGCCCGCCAGCGTGATGCGGCTCATGGATTTGTGCAGGTAATCGCTCGTGCCCTGCCCCGGCCGCACGCCGGGGATGTAGCCGCCGTTTTTCTTGAGGTCGTCGGCAATCTGAATTTCATTGAACTGCGTTGCGACCCAGAAATACGCGAAGAACAAAATCATCAGCGAATACAGCACCAGGTACAGGACCGACCCGGTGTTGAGGTTTTGGGCGATGACCAGGAAGAAATTCTTCAGGAACGGCTGGCCGACAAAACTGGCCAGGCGCAGGAAGATCTGCTGGGGGAACATGAGGATGGACTGCGCAAAAATGATGGGCATGACGCCGGAAAAATTCACCCGCAACGGCATGAACGACGTGCCGCCGGAATACAGCTTGCGGCCGACCGCGCGCTGGGCGTACTGCACCGGCACCTTGCGCTGGGCCTGGGTGATGGCGATCACCCCGCCGATCACCAGCACCAGCAGAATCAACAGCATCAATCCGGTGCCGGCCAGATGATATTGGGACTCGACGTGCCCGGGCGGGAAAAACAACTCGTAGGCCGAAACCAGCGCCCGCGGCAGGCGGGCCACAATGCCGATCGTGATGACCAGCGACACGCCGTTGCCTATGCCGCGCTCGGTGATCTGCTCACCCAGCCACATCAGCAGCATCGTGCCCGTCGTCATGATCAGCACCGTCTGAATGCGGTACCACCAGCCGGGGTCCAGCACGAGCTGTCCCTGGAAACCGTGGAAGAGGTTTTGCGGGTGTTCCCAGCTCATGGCGAAAAACAGGCCCTGCCCCAGGCACAGGAGCAGCGTCCCCACGCGCCCGTATTGGATGATTTTTGCCCGGCCGTTTTCCTCGCGCGCCAGCTTGCTCAACTTCGGCCAGACCGCCGTCAGCAATTGCAGAATGATGGTCGAGCTGATGTAGGGCATGATGCCCAGCGATCCGACGGCGCAGTGTTCGAGGGCGCCGCCGGCAAACGTGTTGTACATGCCCAGCACGCCGCCGCCGCCCGCGGTGTTTTTGAAGAACTCCGTCAAGGCCTCGCCGTTCAAACCGGGAATGCGGACCCACGCCATCAGGCGGCAGACCGCCAACAACCCCAGCGTGAACAAAATCCGGGATTTCAACTCCGGAATTTTGAAGCAGTTGGCGAAGGTGTTGAAAATGGAGCGGAACATGCCTCAGTCGCGGGTTCAGGCCTGGGCCGGTTTGGCGGGTTTGGCCGCTTTGGCCGGCTTCGGGGCCGGGGCCGCCGCTTCCGCCGGGGTTGCCGGCCTGGCCCCCAGGATTTCGCAGGCGCCGCCCTTGGCTTCGATTTTGGTCCGGGCGGAGGCGCTGAACGCGTGGGCGCTCACCGTGAGCTTCTTGCTCAATTCGCCGTCGCCGAGAATCTTGATGCCGGCGGCCCGCCCGTTGGCCAGACCGGCCGCGCGCAACGCCGCCTCGTCCACCCGAGCCCCGTTGTCAAATTGTTCCAGGGATCCGACGTTCACGCCCAGGTAACGCGTCGCGAACCGGGCGTTGTTGAAGCCGCGCTTGGGAATGCGGCGGATGAGCGGCATCTGGCCGCCTTCGAAGCCGATCCGGATCGAGCTGCCGGAACGCGCCGTCTGGCCCTTGCCGCCGCGCCCGCTGGTCCGGCCGTGGCCGCTGGATTCACCCTGCCCCAGCCGCTTGGTGCGGTGCTTCGCCCCCGGACGAGGTTTCAAATCGTGTAGTCGCATAAAATTCTTTGGTTTTCAGTTTTCAGTTTCACGTTTTCAGAATGCCTTTCTGAAAACGGAATCTTTGAAACTCGAAACTCATTTCATAAAAAACGTTAAACCGCAGGTGCTGCTTCCTGAACCTTCGGCGCTTCCGCCTTCTTCAGCGGCAACCCGCGGCTGGAGTAAATGTCTTCCCGCAACCGCAGGCTCAACAGGGCCTTGAGCGTCGCCTTGACGACGTTCGCCGCGTTCTTCGAGCCGAGCGATTTGCTCAAAATGTCCTTCACGCCGGCCGCTTCCAGCACCGCCCGGACCGTCCGGCCGGCAATGATGCCCGTGCCGGGCGAGGCGGGCCGCAGCAGGACCTTTGCGCCGCCGTAGGTGCAATAAACCTCGTGCGGAATCGTCACGTCCTTGAGCGACACCGAAACCATCTGGTTGCGGGCGAGCTCGCCGCCGCGACGGATGGCATCCGCCACCTCGCCGGCCTTGCCCAGTCCGACCCCCACGTTGCCCCGCTTGTCGCCCACCACGACCAGGGCGCTGAAATTGAACCGGCGTCCGCCTTTGACGACCTTGGCGGAGCGGTTGATGAACACGACCTTTTCGGTCAGCTCCGGCGACTCCTGTCCCTCGAAGGCGAGCTCGGGGGCTTCGGCGATGGACTTGTTGCGACGCCCGCGCCCGCGCGCATTGCGCTGCTGTTCGCTGCCTTCTTCAGTTTTGGTGATCTCTGCCATGTTGGTTAAATTGTTAAATTGTTTAACGGTTGAACCGGTTTGGCCATTCAACCAGTCAACGCATCATAGGTCAAAATTTCAGTCCAGCCTCGCGCGCCGCCTTGGCCAGGGCCGCCACCTTGCCCAGCACCAGTGCCGGTTTGCCGTCCTTGCCTTTGAGCCATTTCGCGTGATACCGCGCGCCGCCGCGGTCAAAAACGACGGTCTTGATGCCCTTGGCCAGCGCGGTTTCCGCCGCCAGCTTGCCCACCACCGCGGCGCTGGCCACGTTGGCCGCCAGCTGGTCGCGATCGGGCGTCGCTTTGCCCGTCGTCGAGGCCGCTGCCAGCGTCACCCCGGCGCGGTCGTCGATAAATTGCACGTGGATGTTCTTGTTGGTGAAGCAGACGCTCATGCGGGGGCGGTCCTTCGTTCCGCTGACCTTGTTGCGGATGCGCCACCGGCGGAGCTGCTGCAATCGATGTTTCTGTTCCGTTCTCATGTTGATGCGTCA
>Ga0335071_10002750_pt1 | contig 18696 bp, 17 predicted proteins | sample Lox_Sample_15_FD_206724 | JGI IMG/M metagenome (GOLD analysis project Ga0335071, IMG submission 206724) | Soil microbial communities from Loxahatchee National Wildlife Refuge, Florida, United States - Lox_Sample_1.5 | ecosystem: Environmental > Terrestrial > Soil > Wetlands | place: USA...
GATCTTAAACCTCTTCAGGTCGATCAGTGGAAGGCCCAGGCCTTCGCTTAACGCCATGACCAGGTCGTTTTCCTTGATGAATTTCAACGAGACGATGATATCGCTGAGCCGGCCCCCTTTGGCGTTCTGGACCTTCAGGGCCTCCTCGAGTTGCTCCTGGGTGAGGAGCTTGTTGTTGATGAGGATCTCGGTAAGCCGTTCCTTTAACGAAGCCATTGTGCGACGGGTTATCCTTTGTCTTTGTAATATTTCTCGATCGACTTCCTCACGTCCGAAGTGGTAGCTACAAATATATGCACATTACAGCCGGTCAAAAGTTCGATATCCTCGATTGCCTGGATATTCAAGGGATTGGAGATCGCCAGGCTCAGATTGTTGCCGATCTTATCGATCGGGATAAGTACGTACTGCCTTGCCACGCGCGCCGGAATGATATCGATGATGTCGGCGTTAATCTCATAGTTGCTCAAAGGCAGATACGGGAATCCGAATTGAGCAGTGAGGGCTTGAGCAATATCCTCTTCCTTTATGAAGCCCAGCTCCACCAGCAATTCGCCGATAAGCCCGCCCTTTTCTTTCTGCAAGGACAAGGCCTTGTCCAATTGCCCCTGGTCAATGGCCCCCCGCTCTATGAGGAGCTCGCCTAATTGTTTGTTTACGATTCTTCGGCTACTTAGCATGTGTTATACAACGACCCGGTTCTTACCTTGGCTCTTGGCGACGGCCAACGATGCCTTTGCCTTGGCGATAAGCTCTTCCGACTCTACGCCGTCCAGGGGATTTTCGCTGATTCCGCCGCTGACGGTGATCCGGCAGGTAGGATCCTGCTCGCTGCTGAAGGTGACTTCAATACGCCTGCGAATCTCTTCGGTCAATTCCAGGGCTTGGCGCTTGTTTTTTTCGGGAAGCACAATGGCAAAATCATTATCACCGAACCTGGCGACGCGGTCAATCTCGGAAACGGAATCGCGGACCAGGGAAGCGACCTTTTTCAACGCGGCTTCCGAACGCAACAAGCCGAAGGTACGGTGGAATTTCTCAAAGTTATCTACGTTTAACAGAGCAAAGGCGCATGGCCGTTGGTAGACGATAGCCCGTTTTATCTCTTCCTGGAGGCGGCTGCGGATGAACATTTCGTTGTAGAGGCCGGTAAGCGCGTCTTTAATCTCTAATTTCTCGATGCGGTGCAATAAGAAATCGTTCTCTACGCCGATGGCGACCTGTTTGGCAAAGATATCCAACAGTTCTACGTCGTCCTTATCGTAGCTGAACCCTTCCTGGCTGTTAGCGATCGCCAAGATCCCCAGTACCTTGCCTTTCAAGTGGACGCCCAGCGCCAGTATGTTTTTAGCTTTGAACTCTTCGCGGAATGCGGCCTCATCGTCGGCAGGCAAACGGCTCTTCTTATCCACGATCAGGGGCAGGCTGGTGGTCACCAGTTTCCCAAAGACGCGATGCGCAACCGGGATCCTGAGCTTGCTTAAGTGTTGGAGGTTCAGCCCGTCGGTGATCTTGGTAAAGAACGTATCGGAATTCTCCTCCCGGAACAGCAGGAATGCCATCTCGGAGTTCGCCAGGAGCCGTGCCTTCTCGACGGTAATCTTCAGTATATCATCAAGTCGCGCGCCCTGCGATATGAGCGAACTGATCTGCAGAAGGCTGGAGAGCACGATGACCCGCTTCTGGATCTCCAGGTTGATCTCAGTCGTCCGCTCGCTGTAGCTTTTAAGCTCATCCATGTTGCTGCGGATACGGACGGTCATCTGATTCAAGGCATCGCCTAAATCCCCCAGCTCATCTTCGGCGGGCACCTCCACCTTACGGCTTAGGTCTCCGGCGGCGATAAGCTTGGCCTCCGAGCTGACGGTAAGGACATGGTCAAAGACCTCTTTGACGACGGTAAAACCGATGACGGCGATGGTAATACTGACTACCACCATCCCCACCGACGCCACCACGTCCACCTTAAAACCGACCAGCGGCAAGACGTAGCTTGAAACAATATAGACGCACACAAGCAGCGGCAGGATCGCCATAAGGGAAACCGCCACTTTCAATTTATAGCGCAAACCGCGGGAAGCCTGGGAAATACCTTTGGACTTTATCATCATTACCTCCGGGATTTTAGCTAAAATTATACCTTTTATCTTGTTTTATTGCAACAGCTTTTTAAAATCGTGCCGATTCAAATTCTTTACGCAGTTCCTGCTTTGTCGTACCCATGTCGATGAAGTCCCAGGGGAACAATTCTTGCGCCGGCCTTGGCCTGCCATAGAACTCGGGATCGATACCGTTGTCCGCACAGGCCTCTTGCCACCGGCGGTAATCAAAGTGATTATCCCAGGAGTCGAATCTGGCCCCTTTGCGGTAGGCGGAAAGGATCACCCGGCTTAATCTACGGTCGCCCCGCGAAAGGACTGCCTCGATAAAACTCATCTGTGCGTTATGCTGGCTCAATTTAAGTTTCTGGTTTTTGATCTTACGGACCAGGTATCCCTGGACAGAAACGATCTGCTCGACCGTCTGCATGCCAAGCCACTGAAAGGGGGTATGCGGCTTGGGGATGAGCGTATTGATGCTAATGCCTACCTGGGCGGCGGGGCGATTAACCTTCCTTCTTAGCCCGGAAACCTGCGCCGCAAAGGTAACGATATCGTCAAGGTCGGATTCCGTTTCCCCGGGAAGGCCCGTCATGAAATAGAGCTTGACCCGTTGATACCCGGCACGGTACGCTTCCTCCATTACTTTCAGGAAATCCTCCATATCGAATTGTTTATTGATGACCCTGCGCAGCCGTTCGTTGGCGGCCTCCGGCGCAAAGGTAAGTCCGGTTTTTTTAACGGTTGAGATCAACGCCGACAAATGCGCAACGATGATCCGGGGTTTTATGGAAGGCAGAGAAACGCTCACCGCTTTTTCCTTAAAACGGCTGATAAGGGTGCTAAGAAGGTCTTCGATGTGCGGATAGTCGCTGACCGATAAGCCTGCCAGCGAGATCTCTTCGTAGCCGGTAGCCCGATACGCCTGGTCGGCAAGGCGCAATACCGTCTCGGGGCTGCGTTGCCGCAAGGGGAAATACTGGGTCCTGGCTTGGCAGAACCGGCAACGGTTGGGACAACCGCGCGTCAGTTCCAGGGTGATGCGGTCATGGATGATCTCGATATACGGCAGAAGCCATTCCTGCGGAAAAAATGCGGCATCCAGATTCTTTATAAAACGTTTTCTGACGACCGGCGGCGCGTCTTTACGGTTGGGCTTGAATTCCCGGAGCGCTCCGTCGGAATCGTACTGTGCGGTATACAGGGACGGGACATATACCCCTTCGATGCGGGAAAGCGCATGCAAGAGGTCCTGCCTACTCATGCGGCCGGACCTGAAATCATCCCTATGCCGGCGGTATACCGTAACGACCTCTTCGATCGCTTCTTCCGCTTCTCCGATGATGAAAAGGTCAAAAAACTCATGCATCGGTTCTGGGTTGATAGCGCAGGGCCCTCCCCCAATGACTAGCGGCATACCGGGATCGCGGGCAGAGGCCTCAAGCGGTATGCCTGCCAATTCCAGCATATTCAACACATTGGTGTATCCCAGCTCATACCCCAGGGAAAAACCGACCAGGTCGAATTCCCGCAAGCCTCTGTTCGATTCAAGCGAACACAGCCTCGTATCCCGGGAACGCAAAAGGGCCTCCATATCCTGGGCCGGGGCAAAGCACCTTTCGCAGCAGACCCCCTCCATGCGGTTGAGGACCCCATAGATGATCCGGATGCCCAGGTTGCTCATTCCCACCTCATAGAGATCGGGGAAGCAAAGGGCAAACCGTACGTCGGCACAGGAAAAATCCTTACGGGATACATTCCATTCCCTGCCGATGTAACGTCCTGGTTTATATACTTGCGCAAAAAGTTCTTCGCACATAGCGGCAAAACCGATCAAAACACCGCCCGGGTCTTATCGATGTTAACGAGTATCCCCAGGGCAATAAAGGTTACCAAGGTAGATGAACCTCCGTAGCTCATCAAGGGAAGCGGCAGCCCCACGACCGGAGCAAGCCCCATGTTCATGGCGATGTTAATGGACACCTGGATGGCCAACCAAAGAGATATCCCCAAAGCAAGCATCCTACCGAAATGATCGCTGGTCCGGCACGCTATCTGTATCCCTTGCCTGATGAGAAGGTAATACAACAGCAATAACCCGATGCAGCCTACCAGCCCCCACTGCTCGGCGAACGTAGCGAATACAAAGTCGGTGTGCGACTCGGGCAGGAAACGCAGCTGGCTCTGCGTGCCGGCCAGCCACCCTTTGCCAAAAAACTCCCCCGAACCGATGGCGATCTTCGACTGGATCACGGTATAGCCGGCTCCCAGCGGATCGATATTGGGATTAAGAAAAACCATCAGCCTGTCCCGCTGATAATCATGCAGGAAGTGCCAGAATACCGGAAGCGATGCGCACAGGAGACCCAGGAATATGAGAAGATAACGCGCCCTGACTCCCGCCAGAAAGCTCATGGCGATAAAAATAAAAAGCAGGATCATCCCGCTGCCCAGGTCGGGCTGCTCGACAACCAGGAGCATCGGCACCCCGACGCATACCAGCGGAAGGATGAGGCTGCGGATGGCGCCCAAACCTGAAACCTGCAGAGAAACGCTCTCAATGGATTTTCTGCTGAAATACCGCGCCAGAAATATCACTATGATCAGCTTCGCTGCTTCGGACGGCTGGAAGTTAAACCAGGTGAATTTAAGCCAACGCTGCGCTCCCAGGCGCACCACGCCCAGGATGAACACCAGGAACAGCAAGCCTGCGGCCAGGGCGTAGAGTACGTACGTGGCGTCCCATAAGCGCCGGTAGTTCAAGCCGGACATAAGAAAAAACAGCGCCACTCCCACCATGGCCCAGAGGAGCTGGCGCTTGTAGACCAGCTGCCAAAACTCCCCTTCTTTTTGATAGGTGCTGCTGTAGATAGAAAGGATCCCTAATCCGGAAATAATAAGAGCGATTATCAATATGCTAAGATAGCTGCTTCTCATAATAATTTTTCGCCGACCATCCCCTCCAGGATCTGCTTGGTAAGCATGCCGGCGGCATGGCCGGAACCGCCGTGTTCCAGAAAAACACAGATAACGTACTTAGGCTCCTGGAAAGGGAAAAAACCGACGAACCAGGCATGCGGAGAACCCCGGCCGACCTGAACCGTCCCGGTTTTTCCGGCCACTTCGAAAGGCAGGCCGGCCAGCATACTGGCCGTTCCCGTAGGAGAGCTAACTACGCGCCTCAGGCCCTGCCGTACGTGTTCCAGGTTGTAGGGCTTAAACGGTAAAGTGACGGATTTTCTTTGGGGATCGAATACGGGACTGTTGCCTATCGCCTTGGTTATGTAGGGAGTCACCAGCATTCCCCGGGTAGCAAACGCGCCCATCATACGCGTCAATTGTATGGGCGTTACCAACAAGTCCCCCTGGCCGATGGCCAGGTTAGCGGTATCGCCGTCAAACCAACTCTGGAAACGGGAGATCTTTTTCCATAAGGGAGAAGGCAAGAAGCCGTTTATTTCATACGGCAGGTCGATCAGCGTCGGGCGGGAAAGGCCGAATTTAAACGCACACTCATGGATCGCCTGAGCCCCGGCCAGAAGGCCGGTTCGATAGAAAAATACGTTGCAGGAATGCGCGATCGCATCCAAGAGTCCCTGTTGGCCGTGCGTATCCCAGCAGTTAAACTTCTGTTGGCCGAGATTGAAAAAACCGGGGCAGGAAAAAACCGTAGACAAGTCGATCTTGCCGGCCTCCAGGGCGGCGAGCGCAACGATCACCTTAAAGACCGAACCGGCAGGATAGGCAGCGCCGATCGCCCGGTTAAGGAGCACGGCATCGCGGCTGGTGATAATAGTGCGCACCTGGGCCGATGCGGATTCTTTGCGAAAAATGCCGGGGTCGAAAGCGGGGCTGGAAGCCATCGCCAGGATCTCCCCGCTTTGCGGATCCATCATGACCACGCACCCCTTCTTTCCCTGTAAATTGGCCTCGACGATTTTTTGCAGCGCAAGGTCCAGCGTCAACTGTATATCCCGGCCGTTCTGCGGCGGCCGGAACCCCAGCACGCGCATGAACCTGCCCCGGTGATCCACCTCTACCAGCAGCCCGCCTTCTTCCTGCCTCAGGTAGTAGTCGTATTTTTCCTCCATGCCGCCAAAACCGACGAGGTCTTTGGTCTTATACCCGTAATCGGCCAGCATCGTCAAGCGCCAGTGGTCGATCTCGTTAAGGTAGCCGACCACATGGCAAGCCAGGTCCCCGTAAGGATACGCGCGAACCGGGTTCGGCTGGATAACGATACCGCCAAAATCGAACTTAAGCTCCTCCAGGGCGATCGCTTTCTTGGTGTCGATGTTCCGGGCCACGGTCACCGGCATGAAGGATGAAACAAAACCGGACTTAAGCTTGTTCTGTAATTCCTGAGGGTCGATCTGCAGGATCCGTGCGATTTTCGGCAGGAGTTCGAGGGTGCGGCCGTTCTCCTGCGGCAGGAGCATAACATCGTACGAAAGCCGGTTTCCGACAATCACCTGGCCGTTACGGTCGATGATCCTGCCCCTTGCCCCGGATTGAGCAAGCAGGCGTATGGAATTTTTTTTGCTTAGTTCCGTGAATTGCCTGCCCTGAATGGCCTCCAGGTTAAAAAGCGCCAAGCCCAGCATGACAAAGATGCACGCAACCAGAACGTTTGTTACCTTAGTTCTCATGTAAACGTTACCTGCTTTTTTCGTGGATCATTTTTGCGAGGCTGAATAAGGGTACGGAGGCCGCGGCGGTATACGCAGTCTCCAGCACCAGGATGCGCAGGAATATCCCGAGAGAGACGACTTTGCCGAAATACAAGAAGACAAGCCTGGTGAGTATGGCGTCCAGCGCCGTGATAACCGCAATGGTCCCCGCGAAAATAATATAGTTGTCTATGGATATCTTCCGGGCTAATTTGACCAGCGCCAGGCTCCACAACGAAAATAAAAGCGTATTGACGCCAAATGGCCCGGCGGAAAAAATATCTTTCCATAGTCCCGCAAGCAGGCCCAGGGACAAGGCCCAGGCCGAAGACGTATAGACGCCGCAGGCCGCCATCCCGACCAAAAGCAGGTCGGGCTTGACATTCCAGACCTTGCATATATCAAGGACGCTTACCTGGAAAAGCCCCAGCAGTATAATGAACGGCACATACAGTATGCCTCTCATGGGATAATAACAAATACCTCTTCGATGGCCGACAGGTTGACTACGGGCCGGATGAGCGCGTAATGGCTCAGGCCGGAAAATTCCTCGCCGATCTCGACAACTTTTCCGATACTCAGGCCCTTGGGAAAGTTTCCGGACAGCCCCGAGGTCAAAATCGCATCATCGACTTTGACATCCGCATCTTTGGGAAGATATTTCATGATCAGATACGCCCCCAGCGTCCCCGAGACAAGCCCTTCCTGACGGCTACGCTGGATAAGAGCGGATACGCTGAAATCCGGATCGTTGATGAGGGTAATTTTGCTGGCCGAAGGCGTTGTCTCGGTCACGCGGCCCACCAAGCCCGCGTAGGTAATGACGACGAGGCCGCGCCTGATACCCTGGTTGCTGCCTTTATCCACCGTTACCAGGGACATCCAGTTATCGGGAGAACGTCCGATGACCCGGCAGGCAACCACATGGTAGGGGGTTTTCTGCTTGAATTCCAGCAGCCCTTTGAGCCGCTGGTTCTCGGCATATATGTCGTTAAGTTCCCGTATCTTTTGTTTCAGGAAATCGATTTCCTTATCCAGGATCTCGTTGCGGACAAGATTGCGGTGATAGAAGACAATACCCCCTATTTCGCGGCGTATGCCCGCCAGGAAGGCGAGAGGATAGCGCGACAGGTTAAGGCCGGGAGTTCGTATGATTACGATCGAACCGGAAAGCGTGATGAATGCTGCCAGAAGGGCGGTGAAGCGGATTAGCTGTTTCTTGTTGAACTTAAACACATCTTAGACCGGCAGCTAGGTGTGCATCTCTGTTTTTATGGGGACGGTGACTTTCTTCAGGTACTTTATTTCATTGAGGACCTTGCCTGTACCGTTAGCTACGGCGGTCAAGGGGTCTTCGGCGATAAACACCGGCAGGCCTGTTTCTTCCGCGATCAATTTATCAAGCCCGCGCAGAAGGGAACCACCTCCGGCCATCACGATACCGTGGTCAATAAGGTCCGCAGCCAGCTCCGGGGGAGTCCTCTCGAGAGAAATCTTCGCAATCTCTAGAATCGCGCGTAACGGTTCCTGTAAGGCCTCCCTTACCTCTTCGGAGGTAATGGTAACCGTCTTAGGCAGGCCCGCAACCAGATCCCGGCCTTTGACTTCCAAAGACATCTCTTCTTCCATGGGGTAGGCTGAGCCGATCTTAATCTTGATGTCTTCTGCGGTGCGTTCGCCGATCATCAGGTTATACGACTTCTTCAGGTACTCGATAATAGCTTCGTTCATTTCATCACCGCCGATGCGGATAGACTTTGAAAATACGGTGCCTGCCAGAGAGATCACCGCGATTTCGGTGGTGCCGCCTCCGATATCAATGATCATGTTCCCTATGGGCTCCTGTATCGGCAGGCCTACGCCGATAGCCGCGGCAATCGGTTCTTCGATCAAAAATACCTCACGCGCGCCGGCGCGTTCCGCAGAATCCTTGACCGCACGCTTCTCGACTTCCGTAATGCCCGAGGGTATGGCGATGACTATGCGGGGCCTTACCAGTACATGGCGATGGTGTACCTTCTTTATAAAATACCGCAGCATCGCCTCGGTTATCTCGAAATCCGCGATGACACCGTCCTTCATCGGCCGGATGGCCACGATGTTGCCGGGCGTGCGGCCGAGCATGCGCTTTGCCTCCTCCCCTACCGCCAGAACGTGGGAAGTGTCGCGCTCAACGGCTACTGCCGAAGGCTCGCACAACACCACCCCTTCCCCCTTAACATACACCAGGGTGGTCGCGGTACCCAGGTCAATACCCATATCATTAGAGAACAAACCCAAGACGTAATTAACAGATTTTTTGGTTAAATCCTTGATTTTACCCATATTCTTCTCCTTGAGTCAATGATTAGGGATTTTATCAGAGATTAAAACCTATGTCAAATAAAAAGTTATTTTATAACAGCCCTGTTTTACCGCGATAAAGAGCGCATTACGCGCAAAAAATCGGGGAAGGACTTCTTGATGCAGGAAACGTCATCAATGACGACAGGGCCCTGTGCGACAACAGAGGCGACTACCATGCTCATGGCGGTGCGATGATCGCCGTAGCTTCTAACCCGCCCCCCGGTAAGCTCTTCTACGCCTTCAATCACGATGCATTCCTGGCTGCCGGCCTTTTTGAGCGTTAGCCGGCCGCCTATTGCGTTTAAGTTCCGGCACATCGAGCTGATGCGGTCGGTCTCCTTTACGCGCAGCTCCCCTACCCCTTCTAACACCGTCCTGCCCTTCGCAAGGCAGGATGCGACCATCAAAACCGGCAATTCGTCTATGAGCGAAGGGATCTCTGTGCGCCTGACCACCGTACCTTTAAGGCGCCTGGCGGTAACCATAATATCCCCGTACGGCTCCGGAGCGCGGCTATGATATTTCAGGCGCAGGAACGCGCCCATCCTTTGCAATACCTTAAGCAAGCCGGTGCGGGTGGGATTGAGGCTTACGTCCTTAATGAGAAGTCGGGATCCGGGTAGGATGAGTGCCGCAATAATAAAAAAACCCGCGGAAGATATATCGCCCGGTATGCGCAACTTCCCCGGAGAAAGCAGCTGACTGTTACCTTGTATGACGACCGTGCCTTTACTGATCTTTATGCGGGCGCCGAAAAGCTTAAGCATGCGTTCGGTATGGTCGCGCGTGTAGAAAGGATCGACAATGCGGGTCTTGCCGGCTGCATAAAGGCCGGCAAACAGCAGCGCAGACTTTACTTGCGCAGAAGCAACCGGCAACCTGTAGCGGATGCCGGAAAGGCTGCTTGCCCGTATGCGGATAGGAGGGTATTCTTCCTTCCCCCCTGCTGCGGCGCTGATCCGGGCCCCCATCTTACGTAAGGGGATAGTGATCCTGGACATGGGTCTGCGGCGAAGAGACGGGCTTGCGTCTAAAAAAGTGCCGAAGCGCTGGCCCGACAGTAATCCAGCCAAAAGACGCAGCGTCGTCCCCGATTCTCCGGCAAGGATCTTTTTCGCGGGGCTGCGCAGCCCGCACAACCCTCGTCCGTATATAGTTACCCTGCGGCCTTTCGCGTCGCTGGAGATACGAACGCCAAGGGCCTTAAACGCATTGAGCGTACGAAGGCAATCTTGATTAAACGGAAAATTTTCGAGAGTGGTTTTTGTTTTGGAGAGCGCGGCCAGGATTACCGCACGGTGAGCGATAGATTTGTCGCCCGGCAGGCTGAACCGGCCGAGCAGGCGGCGGGCCCGCATACAGCGAAAGGCTTTCATGAAAGCTAACTCTTCGGGACGACCCTATCCCCTTCCTTGAGTTTCTCGCGGATCTCTTTGGTGGTAAAGCCGGCAGCGGCCATGGACTCGTGGACCTTTTCGATCCTCAGATCGCCGAGGTATTTGTTGCCCCGGTACGCAGAAAATACCATACCCACGCTGACACCGTCCTTGATGCCCAGGTTGATCACGGCAAAATCGTATTCTTTATTTACCACCAGCACTTTGCCTTCGGCGCCGGGGGCCAATTTTGCGGGAGCAGCTTCCTGTGCCGCGGCAGATTCGACGGCCGCGCCGGTCTCTGAATTCACCACGATTTTGCCCAACTCGACGCCTTCTTTGGCCTTGACGGTCTGCTCCTGGGTTTGCGACTGCAAATCTTTTATTTTAACTTCCAATTCATTCCTCTTTGTTTCCAAATCGGCGATCTGGGTCTGGGCCTGCTGGGCTTCGGCCTGAGCCTTGTTGAGCTTGGCTTCCAACTCCACGGTTACCTTGCTCAATTGGGTCATGTCCATCTTCATTTTCTCTACCTGGGCCAGCGTTTCCTGGCGCGCGGTCTTTTCATCATCGAGGCTCTTGTTCAATGTTTCGATCTGGGTTGTCGCGCCCTTAAGCTTCGTTTCCAAAGAAGTAATGGTCTCTTTGGATTCGCTCAGTTTTGTTTCGGCGATTTTCTGCTGAGTCTTAACTTCTTCCAGCTCTTTCTGAAGGGAGACGTTTTTAGTGTATTCCTGATTGTATAAATAATAAATTCCGCCGGCCAAGAGAAGCGCAACCGCTATTAACAAGACGAAAACGACTGTCCGACCTTTAGAATTTTCAATCATCCCTGCCCCTCCTTGAGCTCCTTGGTTTTAAATCCAGCGGAATCCTGTCGAGTGCGCAAAAATTTTCGAGCGACCGAAAATTTTTGCAGCGTTTACGAGACAGGAAAATATTTCGTAATCTTTTCCGTTAGTATATCATCCCGGATACAAAAATCAAGACTTATTTGACGCGCATAACCGCAGGAATTCCGGCGGCGGCTCGGCAGAAAATTCAATGTAGGTATGGCTGCGAGGGTGGATGAAACCGAGGAGCTTGGCGTGTAATGCCATGCGTACGAACTGGTTATTACCCCCGTATTTTACATCTCCCAGGATCGGATGCCCCAAAAATGCCAGGTGCACCCGGATCTGATGGGTCCTGCCGGTGAATAATTCCAGCTCCAGGAGGCTCGAAGCGCAGCTACGGCTCAAGGTGCGGTAACGCGTTTTGGCGTATTTGGTATGGGTTCCGAATCCCACGGACATGTTCTTGCGCTTGCGCGGATGCCTGCCGATAGGAAGCTCAATAACGCCCTCATCGAACTCCATGTTGCCATTGACGACCGCAACGTATTTGCGGATGATGGTATGCTTTGCGAATTGCCCGGCCAGCGCCAGGTGGCTGAAATTATTCTTCGCAATGACGATGATCCCGGAGGTCTCCTTGTCTATCCTGTGCACGATGCCGGGGCGCTGCGGATTAACCGAAGAAAGCTCCTTGAACCGATGTAACAGGGCATTGGCCAGGGTATGTTCCGTATTGCCCGGCGCAGGATGCACCACCAGGCCCGCCTGTTTGTTGATAACCGCCAGGTCCTGGTCCTCATAAAGAACGTCCAGGGGGATATCTTCCGGCTGAAGCAGGGTCGATTCTTTATCCGGGAGGCGAACAATGATCAGGTCTTCCTGCCTGATCTTGTGGTGAGGTTTTTGCTGCAGGCTGCCGCGCAGGGTAACCGCGCCGGCAAGGATGGCTTTTTGCAGGTGCGTGCGGGAAAGCCCCGGCTCGATATCTTTCAGAGCTTCCAGAATAAAAACATCCAGACGCTTACCCGCGTCGTCTGCGCAGGCCCGTAAGGTATGCTCAGGCATTCTTACCTGCTTGTTCTTTTGAGGGACAGGTATTTAACGAAGGCAACGCATAACACCGCCAGGCTTAAAATCTGAAATAACGTAAGGCCCGCGAAAAGAATTTCGCTGTCCCCGCGCCAGAATTCGATCAAAAAGCGCTTGGTGCTGTAAAGCAGCAGATACGCCAAGAATATTTCGCCGTCTCTATGAGGCTTATCCTGAAGGAATCGTAAAATGACGAATATAACCAAGAGCGCACATGAGGAATAGATCTGCGTGGGTATAAGCGGCGCCTGGTAGGTATCGTTATACAGGCCGAACTCCGATACCTTGCCGAAACAGCAGCCGTTAAGGAAACAGCCGATCCTGCCGATGGCCTGGCCCAATGCCACAAACGGAACAAGCAGGTCCACCGTCTTGTACACCGACGCCTGTAGGCGGCGAAGGTAAAAAATGCCTGCAGCGCTGCCCAAAAAAAGCCCGCCGAACCAGGAAAGTCCCCCGTATTGCAGCATGATGACTTCCAGGCAGTTTCTAAGGTAATACTCAAAGTGCTCCGTTACATAAAAAATGCGCGCGCCGATGACACCCGCCACAAAAACCACGAACGCCAAATTCAAGATGATGTCGCCCGAGACGCCCTGGCGCCTTGCCTGCATAGCCGCCAGGCTTGAGGCGATCAGGAATGCGACTGCCAGCATCAAGCCATAAGAGAATACGGTAAAAGGTCCGATCTTGCAGATTACAGGATGCATGCGCGTGGCGGCTCCTTACGCAAAAGGATGGAATAGCCCAGGATTATCGCCCCAATGGTGATGGCGCTGTCGGCTATGTTGAATACCGGCCAGATACGAAAGTCCAAAAAGTCGACCACATAACCATACCTGATGCGGTCAATAAGGTTGCCCAGCGCTCCCGCCAGGATCAGGCATAACGAGACCCGATACATAAAAAATCCCTGCGATACCTGCCGGCGCAGATGCGTATAAATCAGAAAGATCGCCACCACCGCAGCGGCGATAAATACGGCTGTCTGGTTTTTTAATACACCAAAGGCTGCCCCGCGGTTATGGACGAGGGTGCAATGAAAAACTCCGCGTATGATGGGGATGGATTGGTGCAGCGCAAGCGTCTTGTCGGCGAGGAATTTGGTTAGTTGATCCAAGAAAAGGACTGTGAGTATAAAAACGGGAATCATGGAAAACGGCCCGGGGCCAATCCTATCGCTTTTCCTTCTTCTCTTGGCATTTGATGCACATGCGTGCGTAGGGAACGACTTTCAACCTGCTCTTTGAAATAAGGTCCTTGCAGTCTTCGCAGACGCCGAAGGTGCCGTCTTCGATCTTCTTCATTGCGTCATCGAACTCGTACAGCAGCTGGCGCTCACTGGAAGCCAGGCCCATCGAGAATTCGCGGTCATAACTGTCTGTAGCCACATCCGCCATGTGGTAGGTATAGCCGGATATGTCGCCGGAGGCATCCTTTTGCGTTTTTTTAAGCGTATCCTCGGACAGGTGCTTTATCTGTTCAAGGAGCTGTTCCTTGCGCAGTACAAGCAACTTCCTGAAATCGTTCAATTCCTTTTTACTCAGCTTCTTGGCGGGTTTCTTTTTTATCACTTCACTTGCCTCCTAGAGCAGCGATGCATCGTCCGCAGATTTCCGGATGCGCCTGGTGGGTACCGATGCCCGCGCTGTAATTCCAGCAGCGCGGGCATTTGTCGCCATGGGCCTTTTCTACCGCTATTGCCACATCCGGATACTTTTGTGCGATCGATCCCTGTGTCAACTCCGGCTCGTTCCTAATCTGGACCTGGGAGACTTTGCATATCTCGCAAAGGTCGTCCTTCAGGCTGTCTAAATATGTATACCGAAAACCCTTGTTTGTCAACAAAATTATTCGGGCATCAAAGGAACTGCCGATGATCCCTTTGGAACGCTCCTCTTCAAGCGCCTTGGCGATATCGGGGATCAGTTCCATAATGGGCGCGAGTTCTTCGGCGCTTTTCTGCAATAACGCCTGCCCGGCAAAGATACCGGCATCTGACAGGGGCCAATCCGCAAGATGGACGCTTGAGGCTGCGCGGTCATGGCTTGAGATGGGCAGATGCTGCCAGATCTCTTCAGCGGTAAACGCCAATAAAGGCGCGGCGATCCTGGCCAAGATATGCGCTATCTCATACAGTGCGGTCTGGGCGGCGCGGCGCTGAGGCGAGGCGGCGGCGGCGGTATAAAGCCTGCCCTTGACCATATCCAGGTAATACATGGAAAGGTCTTCGTTGCAGAAATCATAGATCAATTTATATGCCGTATGAAATTCATACTGCTGATATGCGGTATCCACTCCCGTCAGTACCTGATGCATCCGATGCAAGATCCAGCGGTCAAGCCTGGACATCGTTTCGCAGCCGGCCTTATCGGTATCCGGATTGAAATCATACAAGTTGCTTAATATGAAACGGGCGGTGTTACGGATCTTGCGATAAGCCTCAGACAGGCGTTTGAGTATCTCCGGAGAGATCCGGATGTCCTCGTTATAACCGCTGGAGGCAACCCAGAGCCTCAGGATATCTGCGCCGTAATCCTTGATAATATCGAGCGGCGAAATAACGTTGCCCAGGGACTTGGACATCTTTCTGCCCAAGCCGTCAACGACAAACCCGTGCGTAAGCACCGCCTCGAACGGCGGCCTGCCGTCGATACACATCGAAGGTATGAGCGATGCCTGAAACCAGCCGCGATGCTGATCTGAGCCTTCAAGATACAAGGCGCAAGGTAGTCCTCCCAATTCCGGCCTCTTTTTCAGGACTGCCTGGTGGCTTACCCCGGAATCAAACCAGACATCCAGGATATCCGCACCCTTGGAGAAATCGGCGTGCCGGCAGTGGGGGCAGAGAAAGCCCGGGGGAAGGAAATCTTCCACCGGCCGCTGGAACCAGGAGTCTGAGCCCTCTCGGGAAATATACGTAATAAATATGTCGATAACCGCCGGGTCAAGCACTTCCTCGTGGCAATGGTTACAGACCAGCGCCGGGATAGGCACCCCCCAATATCGCTGGCGGGACAAACACCAATCCGGCCGCAATTGCACCATCGCCGCGATCCGCTCCTTGCCCGACGCGGGGATCCATGCAACCTGGGTATCGATCGCTGCCAGCATCTTTTCGCGAAGGTTATTCTCGTCAATGCGCAGGAACCACTGTTTGGTGGCGCGGAAGATAACGGGTTGCTTACAACGCCAGCAATGCGGATACGAATGCCGTATGGAAGAACTAAAAAGCAGCGCCCCTAGGCCCTGGAGCTTTTCCAGGATACGCGCGTTGGCGTCATAGACATTGAGCCCTTGGAACTCGCCCGCCGTTTCATCGAAATTTCCCCGGGAGTCTACCGGCATGATCACGTCCAGCTTATATCTCAACCCGGTCTGATAATCCTCTGCGCCGTGCCCGGGAGCAGTATGCACCAGGCCTGTCCCCTCTTCTTTCGATACATAATCCGCCAGGACCAGGCGGCCCTTTCTGATGCCGAAGGGATGCGCGTAGGTTAAGCCTTCCAGTTCTTTGCCGGAGACCTGCCTGATGAGCTCATATGTTTCGATTCCGGCTTTTTCCAGGAACTGCGGCAGAAGGTCTGAGCCCACAAAGAGATTGCCTTTGTCGGTCCGGATATACGCGTATTGCAAGTGCGGATGCGCGACCACCGCCACATTCCCCAGAAGGGTCCATGGCGTAGTCGTCCAGATAACCAGATACGAATCCCTTGGATACTCTTTGCAGTGCTCCAGTTGAAACTTCACGTATATCGACGGAGAAGTATGATCTTCGTACTCTACCTCTGCTTCGGCAAGGGCCGTTTCGCACCGGAAACACCAGTTCACCGGTTTTAAGCCGCGATAGATATACCCTTTCCGGACCAAGGCATTAAAAGAGGTCACGATGCCTTCTTCGTAGTGCGGATCGATGGTCAAGTAAGGGTTGTCCCAGTCGCCGAAGACGCCAAGACGCTTGAATTCCTCTTTTTGGATCCCGACGTAACGGCTGGCATAGGCATGCGCTTTTTTGCGGAATTCCAGCTGTCCGATCTGATATTTATTTATCTTAAGTTCCTTAAACAGCTGGTGCTCGACCGGCAGGCCATGGCAATCCCAACCGGGCACGTAAGGCGAATCGAAACCTTTGAGGGTTTTGTATTTTACAACGATATCCTTAAGGGTTTTATTCAAGGCATGCCCGATATGGATATCGCCGTTGGCATACGGGGGCCCGTCATGCAATACATATTTTGGCTTCGCGCGGCTCTTGGCGCGGATACGGCCGTAGAGTCCCTGTTCCTGCCAGGCCGCAAGCATCGCCGGCTCCTTCTTGGGCAGGTCCGCCTTCATGGGAAAATCCGTCTTGGGCAGGTTCAGGGTATTTTTGTAGTCGATATTATTTGACATATTTGCCGATAAGCGGGTAAAGGTCCTTCTTGACTTTCGCCGGTATCTTTTTACGGTCGGTAATGATCGCGAATTTTAAAGCATCCCGGCATTCGCAGCCGCGATTTTCCGGGATATGCGCAATGACCGCGCGCAATATTTTTTTGGCGTTCTCGATATTGTTTTGCAGGTTCCTGATGACCATCTCGACGGTGACGCTCTCGTGTTCCGGGTGCCAACAATCGTAATCGGTCACCGCTGCCAGGGTCGCATAACAGATCTCCGCTTCCCGGGCAAGCTTGGCTTCGGGCATATTGGTCATGCCGATAATGTCCATCCCCCAGCTGCGGTACAGGTTCGATTCCGCCAGCGTTGAAAACGCCGGGCCTTCCATATTTATGTAGGTGCCGCCTTTATGCATGCGCAGCTTGAGGCTACAGCCGGTGTGGTATAACAGGTCCACCAGGTGCCGGCATACCGGATGGGCAAAGACTATGTGCGCAACCAACCCCTTATCGAAAAAAGTAGCCTGTCGAGCATGGTTGGTGCGGTCCACGAACTGGTCCACGACTACGAAATCCATCGGCCGCAGTTCATCCTTGAGGCTCCCGCAGGCAGTCACCGAGATGATCCTCTCTACTCCCAGCTTTTTCATCCCGTAGATATTGGCGCGGTAGTTGATCTGGCCGGGGGATATGCGGTGCCCCACGCCGTGCCGCGGCAGGAATACCACGTCCCTTCCTTCGAGGGTACCGACGACGAACTTATCGGAAGGGCTGCCGAAAGGCGTCTTGACTTCGATCTTCTTAAGCCGCTTGATGCCGTCAATCTGATATAAACCGCTTCCGCCGATAATGCCTATGCGCCCCATGTTTACTCCTTTTTGGACAATTCCCCGGCGCGCGCCAATGCGGCCTTCACTGCCGCATCTAAGCACTCAACACCGCCGTGCAATTCTTTCAACCCTGCCTCGGTAGTACCGCCTTTAGAAGTAACCTGCATGCGTAACTGCCCGGCCGACAGCCCCGTTTTTTTCAACAGCGCCAGACTCCCCTCAGTGGTTGCGGATGCCAACACTCCCGCGTCTTTTGCGGAAAACCTCACGGCTTGCGCAGCCTGCGAAAACGCGGGGATAAATACCTTCCGGCTAAAGTCCTCCCACTGCCCCTGCGGCATATGTTCAAGCAGCGCGTAAAAGAATCCCGGGCCGCTGCCGGAAATCGCAGTTGCCGCATCCATCATGGATTCTTCGATCTGCAACGTCTTGCCCATATAATTGAACAATTCCCGGCTGAAAACGATATCCGTATCATCCGCGTAGCGGCCTTTACAAAGGCAGATCATACCTTTGCCGATCTTAGCCGGCAGGTTCGGCATCACCCGGATCACGCGCACCTTCCCAAGCGCAGTTTCAATAGAGGCTGCCGGAATCCCCGCAGCGATAGAAATGACTAATTTTTCGGCGATCAGGGGTTTAATTTCTGCCAAGATGCCGGAAAAATCCTGGGGCTTGACCGCCAATATGAGCACATCCGACCAGATGACAAGCGCACAGATGTCCGCGGCGACATCTATCCCCTGCAGGTTATGCGTTTTACTTTGGTCCTTATCAAAAACGCATACTTCATAATGGCCTTTTAAGCGTTCGGCGATCGCCGAACCCATCGTACCGAACCCGAGTATTCCTATCTTACGCATCATCTATCCTCGAATATCGCCCGGCCCAAACGGAGCATCGTGGCGCCTTCCTCGATCGCTATTTCAAAGTCATCGCTCATGCCCATGGAAAGTATCGGAACCCCTTCGGCCGTAATCCCGGATGAGCCGATCTCCTCCCGCAGTTGCCGGAGCAACCGGAAACAAGGCCTGATCGCTTCAGGGTTATCGGCAATAGGAGCGATGGTCATGA
>Ga0335071_10002751_pt1 | contig 18695 bp, 17 predicted proteins | sample Lox_Sample_15_FD_206724 | JGI IMG/M metagenome (GOLD analysis project Ga0335071, IMG submission 206724) | Soil microbial communities from Loxahatchee National Wildlife Refuge, Florida, United States - Lox_Sample_1.5 | ecosystem: Environmental > Terrestrial > Soil > Wetlands | place: USA...
GGCATGGTTTCGGGAGTCTTAGGAGTCGTGGAAAAATAACTTCCGCTTTTAGCCCGGGGTTACTCATAAAACCGCAAAAAGCAGGGGAATAATTATTACATAACTACTTGGTCATCAGCTGTTACTGACCCTGAAGTTGTCCCGGATACAATCTTCCTGGGTTGGAGGAACAAAGAAACCAGCGTGATCAGGATCACCATGCCAGTTGCGACCAGGAAGATGCCCTGGGCATTCAGGAAAGGCGTGGACAATACCAACAGTGCCGGACCTATGAAGAGAAGGTCAAGAAGGTGATCGAGAGGGTTTGGGAGGGGTAATCAGTGAATAAAAATCTAGTTGAGAAATTTAGTTTCGTTTTCATAGTCTTGATGAGCGTGGGTTTCTTGCTATCAAGCCCTGCCCTGGCAATTGGCCAGGCAACCGCAACATCAACGCAGTTTACTGGAACAAATACAAAAAACGATTCGCCAACCTTTACTCCAACCACAACAATAACACGCACCTGGACTGTTACGTTTACTCCATTGCTTAGTGCGACACCACCCCAAAAATCGACAGGGAGTGTATCCGAACCGGTTCAGACCGAATTCGCGACAATTAACAACAAGCTTGATAAGCTTAAACCAAACTCATTAGCCACTCATGGCACGAATATTTTTGATAATCTTTTATCTAGTGTTATCGTAGCCGCATGGGCAGCCTTGGTTGGTTTTACAAAGGGGATCTTAAAATTCAGGAACAATCAAGATCAATCCGCGACGAGGGGACCGAATAAAACGCTAATAAATTTGGAAACTCTTCTTGGTGATGTATTTAAAACTTCCCTTTGGGTTTTGTTCGCATTTATTGCTATCTGGGGAATACGTTACCTTAGTTCATCGATTGGGCAGCAAAGTAGTCAATCTGGATTGACCATCGTATCCAACAAACTGGATCAGATACAGAAGCAATTGAACACTCTATCAGCGGTAACTTCGACTGCTATACCAACTTCTACTCCAACGGTTGTCCCGACTGCAGCCGCTTTCACAAACCCAAATTCCCAGACAAGCTCTAATTTCATAAAAGGCATAGGGTTATCCAACCAATTAGTTTCTGCAGCAATTCTTGGGGTAGCCCTGTTCTTCTTTCTCATTCTAGCCTGTCTAGTATCCAGGAGTCAGGCAAAGTTTTTCGATACTACTCTCCCTGCCGTGGATTCAGATAAGTTTAATAAGAAACTATTGCCCGCGATATTTCTCATTTTTACACTTCACTTACTACCAGATCCAATTGAAGCGATTCTTTTGCCAGTATTCATTCCATATATTCTGTTTACCTTTTTTGACCTGATTCTCTTTTACCCCAATATGCATTTAAAGGATATCGCAGCAAAACATTATCCTAAAATAATATTCCTTGCGGTATTTGGAGTTTGGTGGGGAGTTTTCCATGTGTTGCTCGATTATTTATACCCATTGTGGAATGTTGTAGATACTTATCTTCAAAGCGTTTTGGTCGTATTTCTTCGAACGCAGGCCTATATTAATCTAGCATCATCTCCTGTTTCAATTGAATTTTGGCGTCAATTTCCTTATATGTTTTTTCAATTCATTTGGGATCTCTTGGCAATCATATTAGCAGTAATTTTTGCCCGGGTACCATCGCGACAGATTCAGATCGTTATAAAAGAAAAGTATATCCAGAAAATGACTGAGAAAAGTAAACCGGGAGAATGAAAAGGGCTACTTTTCATTCCTTCTATGTTAGCATGAAATAACCTTTGAGTGCATTCTGGTGTAGACTCCCAATCAGTCAGTCGAACGGGAACGCTGCCATGAGCGTACGGCGTTGGGGCGCAACTGGATTAGCTTATGGGATTTATTCTTCAGCCCGGTTCTATGTTTAGTTGCCCCGGTGTCGGGTAAGGAGGCGGTGTTACCACCGCCCCCTCCCCTAGGAACCGGACTTGAGACTTTCGCCTCATCCGGCTCGAGCCTCTTTAGCGCCCCTTGCGGGACGTGGCTTAACAACAGATAGTCCTTGGCAATGCACTTTATTGTGGCAATTGGGGTGAAGCAGCACTTGGTTTCCAACTGTGTTGGTTCCGCCTTTAGAGCGCCAAATTATGTGATGGCTGTGCCATCCGGTTATTTTGGTGATCTTCTGCTCGCAGACTGGACAGAGGCCGTTTTGGGATTTCCACAAGTTGAGCAGCCTCTGTTTGCCTTTCAGGCTATCTTCCATCTTCACATCCAAGCGATGTTCAAAATAGGTTTCCCATCCAGGGTCATAGGGATTAGCAACCCTTTTTACTTTGATGTGTCGCTTGATTGGCGTGTATGCAGTTGACAGCAGATGGATTGTCTGCTTCTTCCCGTCTGGTTCTTCGATCTCACCCGAGAAAACCCATTTGCGTTGCCCGATGGATTTGAAGTATTTATCTTTTATCCATCGCCGACCCTTGTTCATATGCCTTCGTTTTGCCCAAGACCATAGTTTCTGAAAGATGGCATGGTCTACTTTGCTGTAGGTCGTTTTGCTACAAATGTGACAGTGGTAATCAGCCCATCCCCGGATAATGGGGTTGAGCAAGGCAATTAGCTTGCCAGCACTTGCTGTGGCGTATTTCTCGATGATACTCCGAACCTTTTCCAAGAAGGCTTGAACATTCTTTTTGGCAGGTTTGATGATGAGTTTCCCATTGTACTTTCGCACGTTCTGGCCCAGGAAGTCAAATCCTTCCTTGATGTTCACGACGCGGGTTTTTTCCTTTGAGAGTTCCAATCCTCGTTGATTTAGGAAGGTTTCCACGAGCGGCATTACTTTCATTTCCAGTAGCTCTTTCGTTGTGCCTGTGATGATGAGGTGAGTGGCCCGAGGGAATTTCACCCTCGGGCTCTCTCAGAACCGGACATGAACCTCTCAGCTCATCCGGCTCCCATCATCCAACCGTAGGCAGAATTCCCATCTGCCAATGGGCAAACAATTCAGGTCGATTCCGCGCGAGTCGTCCCAGCCATACGCTGGCTCTTTTCTTGCTCGTCAATTTCTTGTATTTTCGACGGGCCCAGAGTATCAGGGCTCCGTCTATATAACGTAACACAGAATAGAGTTGCGATTTGTAGAAGCGTCCGTAGTAGTTAATCCAGCCTCGTTCCACCGGATTAATCATCCGCGATAGGTCATCAATTCCCACATCTGACTTCAGGTGTATCCGCCATCCGTGGATTTTCTGTCTCATCGCTTTACTGGCAGCATTACTCACTGCCGGACTGAAGTTGATGAAACATTTTCCCCAGCGGTTTCTGGATCGCCTGGGCCGAAAGGTGTAGCCTAAAAAATCAAACGACGTCTCCGGATAGTTTCTTCTCCGGTCGTCATCTTTGCAGTACACTATTCGAGTCTTTTCGGTGTTGAGCTCCAATTTACACTGCTTGAACCGTTCTCCAAGATCAATCAATAGGCTTTCCGCTTCTTTCTGCGTTCGACAGTGGATCACACCATCATCGGCATAGCGAGCCCACGGGTTGTTCGGGTGTTCTCGCTTCATCCATTCATCAAACGCATAATGCATGAATAGGTTTGCTAAGACAGGACTGACCACCCCTCCCTGGGGTGTACCCATCGTTCGCTCTACCAAACTCCCATCCTGCATCTGAAAGGGTGCTTTCAGCCACCTCTCAATATAGAGAATCTCCCAGGCGCTGTCCGTGTGTTTCCGTACGGCTTTCATCAGCAGCCCATGGTCGATCCGGTCAAACAGTTTTCGGATGTCCAATTCGATCAACCAGTCGTACCGCCAGCAACGCTCCCGGGTTATCCGCAGCGCATCAATCGCTGACTTCCCTGGCCGATACCCATACGAATCTGCCGCAAAGATCGGTTCCACTTTTGGCTCAAAATACATTTTTACTACCATCTGCGCAACCCGGTCTGCAACGGTTGGTATCCCCAGAATTCTGACTCCGCCACTTTTCTTCGGTATCTCAACGGCTTTCACCGCTGGCGGAAAATAGCTCCCTGAAGACATCCGGTTCCAGATTTTGTACAGGTTCCCTTTCAGGTCTTTCTCAAACTCGCCTATCGTTTCTTCATCTACCCCAGCTGCTCCTTTATTCGCTTTGACTCGCTGGTATGCTTCCCAGACTGTTTGTTTGGAAATATCATACGGCTTCGTTTTGTCCATGGCTCCTCCTACCTTCCAGTAGTTGACACATTTTCAAAACAGGATAACTCAACCCCTTCGCTCCACCACCGTTAGGTGGCTTCATCGCTACTACGGGTTAATCCGCCCCTATCCTCCGCATCTGTACTTTCATCCTCGCAGGGTTTCCACTTGGATTTTTCCATTAGCATCGGAGGCGTAGGTTCCCACGTTCCGTACCAGAGCCTGTGTGATGTTCACGCTGCCTACATGCCGGTCACCGTCTGGACAGCAATCAGGTTTCTTCCAGACTTATCCCAGGCTAACGACTCCCTCCTGGTTTTGATGGCGTCCTTACGCTTTCGACACTTTATCAGCAGTTCACTTGTGTTCGTCTCCATCACTCTTACCTGACTGAGTCTAGCTCAGCCTTTTCCGTAACGCTCACAACCATGGCTTTTGGCCACAGCTGCTCACGGTGGTTTGAAGCCTCCACCTGTATGGCGGCTCCGAGGGGCCCTCCCTCATCTCTCGTACAGTTCGGCTCTGCTTCCTCCTTTCTCTATGAGCCTTCGTGGCGCACAGTCATCCGCGTACCTCACGAAGTTGACCTTGTTTTCTTGACGGGGGGGAAAGTGCTTTCTGAGTTCTGTTTCCATTCCATCCAGGGTCATATTGGCAAGTACGGGTGAGGCGATGCCGCCTTGAGGCATACCTTCTTCTGTCGGGTAGTAAGCTTCCTTTTCGATAAACCCTGCCTTGAGCCACTTCCTGAGGGCGGTCTTGTCCATTGGAATATTGGCCTCCAACCACTTATGGCTTATTTTATCGAAGCAGGATTTTATATCTCCTTCCAAGATCCATTCTGCGTTGTCCTTCCTGCTGAGGGCGTTGAAGCATTGCCCTATGGCGTCTGCCGTTGACCTTCCCGTGCGAAATCCGTAGGAGTTCGGGTCGGCCATTGTTTCTGCCACCGGATCGAGTGCCAGGAGATACAGGGCCTGCATACCCCGGTCTATCATGGTCGGGATACTCAGCGGTCGTAACTTGGCTGGGTTGCTCTTTTTGGGAATATATATTCGTCTAAGTGGTGAGGGCCGGTAACCGCGTTGGCGCAATGAGAGTACCGCCTTTGCTTTCTTGGCGGGAGTGTTCCAGATTTCTCCGTCCACTCCTGCGGTATGCTTGCCTTGGTTTTCTGTCACTCGTCGGACGGCGAGAACCTTGCCGGAGTACGAGTGAGTTAGCAGATGCTGCAGGGTCTTGACCTTGCCCCACCTGCCTTCCTGTGTCGCCTTCACGATACGCGTCTGGAGCCGATGCACGTTCCGGTTTGCTGCCCGCCAATCTACGGCGTGCCAGTCCACCTTTGTGTGGGAGGTCGCACAAGCGTTTATTTCTTTCGCTTTCATCTGCTTTACCTCTTCAGTCGATTTGCCAAACTCTCTCGTGTTACGAGACCATGCAGAAGTCAGCCCACTTTCATGGAGGGTGATGTTGCTCGCGCTCGACCCTTATCCGTCCCATTACAGAGCGGCCTTCGCTTTTTCTGCACTCCCCTACCCGCAATCTCATCGGCTCACCTTACGGCTCGCTTTCCTTGTCTCATTACACGCAAGGAAGATTACGGGCTTACCACGTTCCGTGCCTGGGATATCGACAGGTTAGGTCTGTCCTATCCGCCGGCGGCGTTGTTTGCCCATGACAGGAAAGATTCGAGTTCCTGTGCCCGCTGCTGCGCCTTTTGGCTCAAGCCTGGTGACTATGCCTTCAGCTTGTCGTTAGTAACGGCGTTTATCAGACATTCACATGTGTTGACCTTGCTGTCGAACTCTAGCCCCTTTCCCTTACGGCATTTTGGGGAACGCACTTGCCTCGTGGCTTGTGCGCTGGCTGTTGCCAGGGGGTACATTGTTAGTGGAGCTTTGCAAGGAGGCCTTGCGGTCCCCCCACATCCACCTAGAGTACTGCCGATGGGACGGCAGGTCTTGTCATGGCTGCGCCATGCAAGACAATCACATGCACGACTTCGTGTCGCACCGGATCTGCTAACTTGAGATGTCCTGCAAAGGAGAACTCGATTGTGTGTGTGAAGCGCCGCCTCAGAAAAGAACGCACTCAAAGGTTTGCCTCACAAAGGAGTTCGATATGGCAGAACCGCCCAACATTCAACGTTGGATCGGGCTGGACCTCCACAAAACCTATTTTTTGGCCGTGGGTGTCGATGCCCTAAAACAAACAGTCTTTGGTCCCCACAAAATCCCTAATGAGCAGCTTGAAACCTGGAGCGTCAAGCATCTGCAACCGAGCGATGCCATCGTGATGGAGATGACCACCAACACGTACCTATTCTACGACACTCTTGTGCCTCAAGTTGGCTCGGTCATCGCTGTCCATCCGCCCAACGTTCGTCTGGTCACAGGGGTGAAGGTCAAGACGGACAAGAAGGCCGCTCTGGCTCTCGCGCAGCTGCATGCAGCCGGATTGCTCACGGGAGTCTGGATTCCGCCCGTAGAAGATCGCGAGCTGCGAGCAGTCATTGCCCAGAGAACCAAGATGGTCCGGATGGCGACCCAGGCCAAGAATCGGCTTAGTTCGCTGCTGATCCGCCTTCAAAGAGAAAAGCCGGCCCAAGCCTTCAAGCCCGAGCAGCGATCCTGGTGGGAAGCCCTGCCGCTCGCTCCCATCGAAAAAAGCGTCCTTCTATCAAACCTGGATACGCTCGAGTTTGCCGAAAAGCAGATCAAGGCGATCGAAGAGGTTCTGCGCCAGGAGGCAGCCAGGGATGAACGAGTGCCCCTGCTGACACAGCTTCCCGGAATTGCCATGCTCAATGCACTCACCATCCTGGCTGCCATCGGACCGATCGAGCGCTTCGAAGATGCCAAACACCTGGTTGGCTATGCCGGGTTGGGAGCCAGCGTTCATGACAGCGGACAAATGCACGCCACCGGCCATATCACCAAGGCCGGGCGGCGCGACCTGCGCTATGCCATGACCGAGGCAGCCAACATTGCCGTACTCCATCACCCCTATTGGAAAAAGGAGTTCGCCCGGCTCGAATTCCGATTGGGTCGCTCAAAGGCGATTGTGGCAATCGCCCGCCATTTGCTCATCGCAGTCTGGCACATTTTGAAAAGCGAAGTAGTTGATCGCCATGCCGATGTGACCAGCGTTGCTGCTTCCATGCTCAACTTGGCCTACCAGATCAAGAAGCGCAATCTCCCTAAAGGCGTGAGCGGCAGGGCTTTTGCCCGTGAGCAACTGGACCGACTGGGCATTGGCCAGGATCTTGCCGCCGTGCCCGCAGGCAAGAAGAAATTGAACCTACCGCCATCAAGATTATTGCTACCAGAAAAAGAGTGAGCGGCATCCCAAACAGAAATATTCTGTGAACTCCTGAAGGAGATCCCCGAAGGGATTTTTCGGGCTTGCCGCTCGAATTCATTATAGCCAGTCTGATACTGTGATTCAAGTACCCATCGAACGCTGTTCGAGTCGGGAAGGTTTTAAGCTGTTAGCGTTCAGCCTTGCACCAGGTTTCTTGTGTTAAAATCAGTCTACCCCCCACGAAGACGGGCTGGATCGGTTCCTGACCGGTCAGCTCGTCTTTTATATCCAGTATGTCCCTTGCATTGACAAATTATTACTTGTGTAGCCAATCTATCTATCATCCAATTTTCATTACTTTTTCTATTTGATCAGAATAATAATCCCACAGCCAGATCTCAGATTGTTTCCACATTTTCCATATATCGTTCAGGTTGTGGCTGTCGGCCTGTTGAAGGAATAATTTACCATCCGCAAGACGGTTTTTCCAAGTATCCAATTGAGGTAAAGCATGGTCCGTGATATTCTCCCAGGCAGTATTGATTTTCTGGGAGGATATATTTTGATTATTCTGTCTGGGGGCCGGAATATCGTTGGCTTTATCTCTTTGCATAACCAATTGCCAAAATAATTGCTGTTGAAGTGGATCGTCGGGAGTATTCATTAATTTCACTAAACTATCCCAAAGATTGATTTGATATTCAGCTTCAACAACTAATGCTTCAGCCAACTGCGTCTTATCGGACGCGCTTCCCCAATCTTCTTGTTGCTGTTGCACTCCCAACTGTAATAAAACAAGCGCGTATAGTTTGTCATTTTCATCTTTCCTATCGTTACTGATTTGTTTATTATTGGGATCGACAAACAGCGCTATATATTCCGGGTTATCGCGCAGTGGCTTTAAATCAGGATCGTTTTGAACCCATAATAAATCAGGGCTATCTCCAGGGTCTTTAAATGCTATTTTTAGGTAGGATAAAGCCTCCGAAATATATTGAGGTCCTCTCGCCGAGAGCTGTGCATAATAACAGGCAGCATTGTAATAAACGCCCATTGTATTCCACCAATGCCGGGGGTGCCACCAATATCTAACGATTTTTTCAACTTCTCTGATGCCGCTATCTTTAATCAAATCCTCCAGCGATTTTTCCGGTTCGTTTAAGATGCTTTGTTGTACGGTCGTACAAAGTTGTGCTAATTGCACTGACCGCAAGAACTGCTGGCCCTCCTGCCAACCTAAAATAGGAATCAATTTTCGATAATATTGGGTCAGATTAGGCGTGTTTCTTATCGGATCAAAAAGGTGTGCCTTTAGCTCTATCCATACTTGATTACGCCACTTTCGTCCCATGTGCTTGAATTCTTTTTCCAAAAAGAACCAGACATCCAAGGAAAGTTTATAAAACTCGTTTGCAAGTTGTCTATCGAAATCTTCTCGGTCAAGCTCAATATTTTGATTATCAAACCAGATTGCCGGGTGCGCTGACAGGTTATTATTTCTGATCAACCTTTCTACAAGGCCCATCAGATACTGCTTTTTGTCATGCTCTACTGCATTCCATTGGAGTTCGATCCATTCTTCCGGGCAGGAAAAAATAGCGGCAATCCGATACCAAAAACCGTATAGATGCGGCCACATAAGCACTGCTTCCAAGTATATTTCGAGAGCCTCCAAATATTGGTTATATGTTTCGTTTAGATCCCCCCAATCCAGTCGCACCAGTGCATTAAAAGGCGCCTCTTTCACAGCTTCTTGATACAATTCATTCGCCTTGCGGAAGCATAACGTCTTGGTTTCGCTGGCGTCTTTATAATTCAAGTAACTTTCAGCTGTTGGGAAGCGATGCCACAGGGGAATTTTCTGTAAAGAATTTTTACGCCCGCTTAAGTACCAGAATACCCAATAAGCCGTTTTTTTTATAGCTTCTTCATTTGTATTCCCATCAAACGAGAAAGACCTCTTTATTTGTCCATTACGGGTTAGTTTTATCTCGGTATAAATATATACCGGGGGTTTACTTTCATCGCCTGTGAACAAACAGGTTATCGTGTAGCCGACTTTCCTTACTTTAAAGATATATTCGATGGCAGAAATAATTGAGAGAAATACACCAATTAATTGAGCTTTCGGATCGCTGGTTCCAGCTAGGGCCGCACTTATTTTTTCAAAACCGGGCGAAGCGCTGGGGGCCAGAGCGTTGCAACATTCTGCGCCGCAACTGGCAAGGTACTTGCGCATGAGCACGGCCGTCTCGGGTTTTCCCACCACATCCTCGATCAATATTGGGCCGATTTTCCCTCTTGCCTCATCGTTCCATGCCTTCAGTAAGTTGTACAACCACGGTACTACCTGAAACACTAACGCCAAACATAAAAGATCGCAAATAATCACGGCCCAGTATTTTTGGAAAAAAGAGAGTAATCCCTGGGATACATCCAGGATAAATTGGCCAATGATGTTTAATAATGGCCGCGGAGGTGTTCCATCCGCCAGAATTGGTTTGCCTTTTTGCATAAGAGACAATCCGAATGATTGAAGCAGGGTAGTGGATTGAGCGTGAACATCTATGATGAATACCTGGCTGGCAATGAATAGGATCAGAACGGCTAAAAGAACAGTTCTGCTTTTCATCATTTTCTCCCTGAACTTTCTCTACCCGATCTTTCTCGGATCTAGAAGAGCTGACCCATACTTTAATTATTATACGCCCCACATTCCAATTTGGCGCTGTGAATCCCGAACATTTTTTGTGTTTCAGCGATCTAATTTCATTTTGCCATTTCTGTCCCCAAACTAATTCGCAGGAACAGTAATTTTGGGTTGCTAAGGTGGATTCCTATACTGGAAACATCCGCACCACCACTCCATTCTCAAGGTGAAGACTAAGGTGTGGATCCGCTCAATTTGAGGTCAAAATTAATTCCGCAGAACCATAAATTTAACGTCAGTTATGGATAAGCGATAAGCGCAGGCTGAAAGCGGTTGATATTCAGCGAAGGCTTCTTCGGCTGATGGCAATAAGCGATCAAACCGGCGATAACATTGACGAGAAAATTGACCGGGCTGCGATGGAGAGTGTGCTCGATCTGAGAGATATTTTTGAGTTGGTCGATCACGGTTTCGACGATCGAACGTTTACGAAGTAAAAGCTTATCGATCAGGTTCATCAAGCGGTTCTTCATATTGGACTTGATCTTCGTGATCAGTTGCAGGCCGAACGTTTCCATCAATTGCTCGAACAATGGTTGTGAGAGATAATCCTTATCGCCGATCAACTTGCCATAGAGACGGCTGCATAAGATGGGAACCGGAGTTCGATCGTCGACATTCCCGGACGTCAGGCGACAGGCCAGCAATTCACCGCAGTCATTGACCACGAAATGCAGTTTGAAGCCATAAAACCAGCCCATCGAGCTCTTTCCACGCTCTGCCAGGCCTTCAAACGCCCGGTGACAATGGATCCGATGGTTGTCACAGACCGATAAAGTGGTCGAGTCGATGAATGAGATGCCTGTGCAATGGCCATATTGTTGACGCAAGTAGGCACTCAGTGGTCCAAGCACAGAAGGCAACAGTGCAATAAAACGTGGATAGCTGACCAGGTTATGGAACTCGGAGCGCAACTGCTTACAGACATATTCGGTGTAATAAAACTTGAAGTCACGATAGTGCGACTGGTGGAAGTAAATCACAATCGTCATGATCTCGCTTACTGTGAGTTGACCTTTTCGAAGTCTGCGTCGAGTACCGTCTCCAAGTAATAAGCGCTCCCAAACAGGTAGAAAAAACTTGCAGAAGTCGTCGACATCCACGAACAATTCAAGTAGACTCATATGGGCGGGGTTCCTCTCAGGTTACTTTTGGCTTAGTCACCAGAAAGTTTACCCGATTGTGAGCCCCGCCTCTTATCCATAATTCACGTTATTTACCTTTTGCTCTGAACTCTATGAATGGTTGGCCATGATTATCACCGCCTTCCTGAAGTTTGCAGATTGGGTGCAGGTCTTTGGGGATGAACGCCTGACTGCCGCACTGCTCAACCGCTTGACCCATCATACCCATATTGTGGAACTGCTAGGCGAGTCGTATCGCTTCCGCTAGCGAATGCAAACCGAAAAAGCAGAATGATCCAGCTGATCACCAGAGATTGGCGAGTCTTTATGCATGCAGGAAGGTTTATCGCTTTTCAGGCGCCAGGCAGGGTAGAAAATGCAAAGGGCAGAAAGATCGCTCTTCCTGCCCTGCCGTATAGCCGCTCGACAACGCTCGAGTCGCTCCTCAGCGTTGCTCTATCCTCCGTCGAGCAATTCGCTTGTACCACCCGGTTCCTTTTGGTCTAAAAATAGGGCTCAAATTCGATATTAACTTGGGCTCGTTTTCGTTACAAGATTAATCTTGGCAATTTACCAATAGGGTTCATTTTCGTTATTAAAGTGGGCTCATTTTCATTTGACAAAAACATATAGGAGCCTTTTGGCGTCAGGATATTTCAGTGAGCGTTCGAGTAACCAGTTGCAGATCCGTTCGATCCGATGGACCCGTTACTGGAACTCCGGTGGAGACAAATGATCTCTCTGGTTATGCAAGCAAACTGCCGAACGGAACAAGGCTTGCATGGCTCTGGGCCAAAAAGAAGCCGGATAGCAGACAGGTTGAGCCTTTCTCGGACTCCGGGGGTTGGACAAATCCTTGGTCTGATGCTTCTGATCTTCTAGGAGGCCTTCCTGGTGGCCGTAGCCCTTGATCTGGGTGATGAACGCATACGTCTCCGGCGGCAGCGTCTTAGTCTGCAGGGCCAAGCCGGCGTATTTTCTCACGGTCGAAAGGCGGACGTTGATAGTACCAATGGCATAGCCTTGTTTCAACTTCTAGGCTACGTAGGCATCCAGCATGTCCCAGGTGATGTAGCGCCACGCTTCTGGATTGTTTTGGAGGTCGCCCGGTTCGAGACTAATGGAACTTAGGAAATTGGCAAAGAGCTCCAGGTCGCCAGCCTGACGGCGGCGTGTGTTTTGCTCCTTGCGCCGTTGGTAGCGCTGAAAAACATTCCGGGCCGCGGCCGCATCGGCGGCTTGGCCAGCCTCTTTCCACAAGCGGGAAGGAACGAGTTCGGTTTGCGGTTGAGGAACAAGAGAATTCTTCACAGGCGCCGGTCAGCAGATCAGTTCGGAAAATGCCCTCGAATAATCGATTCTTCTACCAATATCCTATTTTGATGAAAGAAATCGCGGCGAATTGGCATATATATTTTAGAAACACGGGATGGAAATTGAACCTTGACAAAACGAATACCACATGGAGGTGGGTGGTTAATTATCTTATAATAGCGCATTCAAGGGCAACGGGCGATGTTTGAAATTAGGGTGATGCCTGCCAGGTTACCCGAACTCGCGTACTGGTTCCCGGTATGGATTCGACGGTCATTTTTGCCCCGATTAGAGCTGCTCGCTCGTACATCCCTGCCAAACCGAAGTGCTTGCTGGCCAATAAGCCAGGCAAGTCGAGTTTCTCGCCGGCGGCAAACCCGACGCCGTCGTCTTCCACTACCAAGTCCACACATGCTGGTTGCAGGCTGCCTGCGATCCGAATAACCCTGGCGTCGGCATGTTGCAGGGCATTCTGGCAGGCTTGCTGGACGATACGGAAGAGGTGTAGTTCCACAACTTGAGGATAGCGTGTTTCATTAGGCAGTAACTCCATCAAAATGGGCGTTCTATTTCCTGTAATTTCGAATCCGTCGACCAATTCGTCCAATGCTGACCACAAGCCGTAGTTTAACATTGTAGGCCGCAGCCCACTGACAATCTGCCGAAGGTGTTGTGTAACTGCCTGATATGTTTGGTCGAATTGAGGGCCGGGTACGTTTTTCTCCGTATTCATCATCAGGAGTGCCATCTGTCCCAAAACATCATCGTGTAATTCATACGCCAGTTGGTTGCGCTCGACCTCTTGTCGCTCAATATCGGCCTTATAGAGAGCGTGCAGGTGCTCCGATTGTTCGATGTTTATGATCGCGAGAGCTGATTGATCCATCAGGGCTTGCAGGGTGGGAATTTCACTGGCGGCATAATAATCATCAGGATCGCGTCTCCCCAGAAGACATAGGCCGATTGGTTTTTCTGTCAATTTGAGTGATAAGACCAGATGTACCCATGGGCACGGCTGGGCATTTTCTGGATTGAAGAAACGGACCTTTCCGCTTTCGGCCAGCAAAGCCGGTATCTCTTCCTGACCTGGAAGTTGGTTCGTGGCAATGCCCAGCATGCAGACTAATGAATAATGATTTTCGTCTTCCAAACGCAACAATGCTGCCTGACGAATCAGCAGGCTGGGCAAGACATCCTCGCAAATCACCTGGTTGAGTCGTTCTCGTTCGATGCTGGTAGTGATACGGGCCATGTAGGTTTCCAGTAGACTATCTGAGGGCATGGCCATTCCCAGCAAACGATGTTCGATCCAGCGTTGAAAAGATGGATAAACCAGAGCTGTTACCAACCCCAGTACTAATACGAAAAGCAGTCCAGAAGTGACCATTACCCCTGGACTGGCTACCGAATTGAAAACGAAGGCGATCGGAATGGTGAGACTCATCAATAAGACTTCGTACACGATTAGGGATATGGTCCGGTTGGCGCGTAGTTCCATTCCTCCCAAATGACGTCGGAAGGTTGCGTACACATAAGCACCCGGCATGATCGGTAAAGCCAGCAGTGCCAAAAGTGCTATGCGCGGAATACTGCCAAAAATTCCGCTGATCGCAAGAGCGATTGATGGAAGAATAGCAATTGCCAGGGCTATAGCTAGGATGCCGATTTCCTTCCGCTGGTCAGCTTGCCTAACATAATGAATAATTAGCAGGGTGATGCTACCAATCAATGATAGGATGAAGCCTACTAAGTAGAAGAAAGCGGGAATGAAAGCGATCAATTGCCCCACCGCCAGAAAGACACTAACGCCATAAAGTGCCCATCCAATGTAGCGAGAGACTCTGCCCAAGGGACGTGGAAAAACCCAGTGAAAATGCAGGAAGACCGGCAACATTATCCACGTTATCGCGTGGAGTAAGAGCGAACTCCCCCAGATCTGCCAGCCGGATAGATTACCGATTACCAACCAGAGGGCCATCAAGTAGTTTGCAGCAATCAGCAATCTCCAACGAATATCTTTTGGGCGCATGAAAATCCAAGTGATCATCCCAAAGAACCAAAAAAAATACCCCAGCCACCAATTATTGAAGAACCGGCTGATGAATTCCTCTCGGTTGAAACCAGGGAAGACCCACGGAACCGTGACCATTTTTTCGTCACGCTGAACGGTTATCTCGACGATTTGTCCAGGCTTTACTTGGTTGAATAAAATGACGGATGGGTTCGAGAAATACTGATCCCAGGAGACCAACCCGATCTGTTTTAGAACGTCTCCTTGCTCCAGTACAGCTCCAGGGTGGGGTTTGACGTACAAAGTGATGACCTTGCCGCTGGATGGATCATAAAAGAAACCGGCGTACGGTGCCCTAAAAAGGAATGCATAGGTATACGCCAACAACAAGCCCAAGACAATGATGGAAACTAAAACTGCGAACGAGCGTTGAGAAAGGCTTGAGAACGTTTTTTGCATGATTGTGCATCTTTCTCAATGGATTGAAAATTTTACAAACAGAAAAGGAGGTGATGCTATTATAGCCTAGATGCCCAACATGTTTTGTTGGTCTGGTGTCAATTTCGATTTTGTATGAGAGAAAGGATTGGAGAAAACTATGTCAACCATGCAGTCTTTCTATAAGTCCCTGATGTTCAAGAAGGCTGTCCCCGCGAGTTCCGATGCTCACCAGAGTAATCTTCTGCGCCTCATGCAAGCCAGTCGCGATCAGCTCGTGAATCTTAAGAGCGACATTGATTGGACGGTCTGGCACGAGAACAGAGCGCCGGCTGGTACTCGCTGAAACGCAAAATAGCACAACAGGCCGACCGAAGCTTTTCTTCGGTCGGCCTGCCAGGAGACCTATATGGATATATACGAACAGATGATAAGGTATTTTTCAGACGCGCCCGATCTGACTACCTGGGAAGAAGTTCAGGCCTTGTTTCAAGATGTAGGCACATCCAAACCGCATCATTGGCGACTACCCATCTTGGCTTGCCAAGCAGTAGGAGGTTCATTAGATCAGGTTCTCCCGGCCGCGGTGGCCATGGCCTGCGGTTATATTAGCATCATATTGGTGGACGATATGTTGGATGCAGATCCACGCGGAGAATATCATCGCCTTGGTATGCCTGCAGTTGCTAACATGGCCTGTGCATTCCAGGCAGCCGCATTAGCGGTTCTCGATCATTGCGAACTCGCCGATATGTCAAAGAAGATGGCAATGGACGATATGAATCAAATGATCCTTACTACTTCTCTGGGGCAATATTGGGACACGCTCTGCTTACCCGATGAAGCGGCCTACTGGCGTGTCGTGCATACTAAAAGCTCTCCATTCTTTGGATCCGCTCTATATATCGGCACCCTTGCAGGAGGAGGAAATGTAGGAGTTGCTAGGCGTTTGAAGGAATTAGGCCTGTTGTACGGTGAAATGGTCCAAATTCTCGATGATCTTGATGACGCTATGGATGTGCCAGCCAGTCCCGACTGGACTTCGGGACGCTCCACCCTTCCAATTCTTTTTGCCAGGCTTGTCGAACATCCCGACCAGCAGCGGTTTATCGAATTATGTCGAGAGCCACTGGATGAAACTGGATTGGCCGAAGCGCAGACCATTTTGATCCACTGCGGGGCGATCAGTTACGGGATAGATCAATTAATCCACCGATATAAAAAAAGCCGCTCCATCTTGGAGACTCTCTCCTTATGCGCTCCTCAAAGCCTGCTGGAAATGATCGAAGAAACTATTTACCCGGTCGATAAACTTTTCGAAGCCCTTGGGATTCCTCAATTTTCTTCTCCAGTGTAACCAGGAATAACAACCGCCTGCACTTCGGCGGGAAACCACCCCAATTGCCGGGCCTTGGCGACCGCCGCCGCGCGACTTCTCACATCGAGTTTGAGATAGACCTGGGAGAGAATATTACGGATCGTGGAATTTGCGACACTCAGCTTCTTCGCCAGTTCGGCAGTGCCGGCGTCGGGGTATGCTGCACAAAGTGATAGCACCTCCACCTGCCGGCGCGAAAGCGTCTGATCCTTGCTAACTGGCCTGCTCTGACCTTTTGTGATTTGCTGGTAGGCATACTGGCTCATGTAAATTCCCCCCTCGGCTACGGACCGGATGACCGAAGCCAGGTCCCGGATCGCAGACCGATCGTCTTTGATAATGTAGCCGCTGGCGCCGGAAGCCATCACTGCCTCGATCAGTTTACGCTGGTTGTGCATCGAGATGACCAGGATCGTCATTTCGGGATAATTGTCTAGGAGTTTGGGGATCAGGTGCAGGATTGGGTAGGGGTTCTGGTTATTCGGGCTGGTGGGCACGTGTACGTCGAGTAGCAAGACATCTGTCGGGGTTTGAACCAGCAAGGGTTCCAATTCTTCACCATAGGTAGCAGTCGCCACGATCTCGATGTCAGACAGGTTGCCCAAGCGGAACATGTAGCCATCAATAATCCCCTGATGGTTTTCCAAGATTGTCACTCGAGTTTTCTGGGACATAACTGTTACTTCCCTCTCTTTCGGACATTTTTTAAAGCATAATCACCAAAGGGGAAATATACAAGAGGTACAGGCTAATGAGGTACAAATGCCTACACTATATAATAAACAGCCCATTCTTTTTTTTTCAAAAATAGCTTATTCTGAAATAAGCGGAAAGCTATAAAATTGTAACAGTAAATCCCCGTGAGCTATTGGTTGAGGGGAATACCAATGGCTCGTTATTCAGGAGCATTGTCAAGTCCAATGCTCAAGGCGACTAGGTCACAATTAGCCGCCGGAGAAAAAGTGCCGAGGCCTGGGTGAGGGGGGCACCCAGATCTCGGCAAGGGCAGTTTATCATGAAGCGCAAATTCTTGCAATGTCACGGGTTTCGATATTCTCTATAAATAAAGTCATACAAATAGCTGGGTATGGAGATCGATCAAAAATCTCGTCTCCATATTAACGTCAGTTATGGATAAGTCACGAGCACGAGCCGGGAACGATTGGTGTTCAAAGATGGTTTCTTTGGCTGATGGCAATAAGCGATCAGGCCAGCGAAAAGATTGACCAGGAAGTTGATTGGGCTGCGATGGCGAGTGTGTTTGATCACCGTCTCGACAATGGCTCGTTTGCGTAGCAGGATCTTGTCGATCAAGTTCATCAAGCGGTTCTTCATGTTGGATTTGATCTCGGTGATGAGATGCAGTCCAAATGTTTGAAGTAGTTATTCGAAGAGCGGTTGTGAGAGATACCCTATATCGCCAAACAGCTTGCCAAACAAACGGGCACATAAAATTGGAACCTGCGTTCGGTCGTCAACGTTTCCAGTTGTCAGGCGGCAGGCTAGCAAATCTTCACAATCGTTGACCACAAAATGCAGTTTGAAGCCATAAAGCCAGCCAATCGAACCCTTTCCACGCTCTGCCAGGCCATCAAATACACGGTGACAATGGATCCGATGGTTGTTGCAGACCGCTAATGTGGTCGAATCGACGAATGAAATGCCTATGCAGCGGCCAAACAGGGTGCGCAAGTATGCACTCAGAGGTCCAAGCACAAACGGAAGGAGTGCCACAAAACGTGGATAGCTCACCAGATTATGAAACTCTGATTGCAGATATTTGCAAATATATTCCGTGTTATCTGTCTAAATAATTTCTGCTATCCAGCATAAACGACAGAAGAATAAGCGGTAAATAATATTCTTGTTCTAGGATAAATGCTCACATGATTGAGTCTGCTGAATTCCTTTAATATTGAATACTGAGGATAAACTAGCTACCTGACAGTTTCGTAAAAAGGTGTTGATCGGCACGCAAAGCCGAGTAAATTAAGTTTCTGCCAAGAAACCGAAATACCGGAGCTGTCGAATGCCGACCAACGAACTCTATCATATCTGGATGCAACAGATTTGTGAACTGCGACCGAACCAACGAATTACCCAAGTCCGGAACTTTGTCTGGCTGGTGGTTGGTATCTATCTGAGCCATTCGGTTACTTTGAGCAAAATTGCAGGCAAGATTCCTGGCCCGGCAAAGTTGGTGAGTACTACCAGACGGTTGAGCCGCTTTCTGGATAACCCGGCGATCAACGTTCGGGAGTGGT
>Ga0335071_10002752_pt1 | contig 18693 bp, 16 predicted proteins | sample Lox_Sample_15_FD_206724 | JGI IMG/M metagenome (GOLD analysis project Ga0335071, IMG submission 206724) | Soil microbial communities from Loxahatchee National Wildlife Refuge, Florida, United States - Lox_Sample_1.5 | ecosystem: Environmental > Terrestrial > Soil > Wetlands | place: USA...
CCTACATCATCGTCGCCGGCGAGCGCCGGTGGCGGGCGGCCAGGATGGCCGGCCTCGAGACCATCCCCTGCATGGTACGCATCAGCCTCGAGAAGGCGGCAGACAACCTGCTCGCGCAGGTTTCCGAGAACGTGCACAGGGAGGACCTGAATCCAGTCGAGGAGGCAGAGGCGCTGGTTCAGCTCATGGCGCAGCGCGGGATCGACGTGAAGGAGGCGGGCGCCCTGATGGGGAGGACGTACGCTCAGGCGAGGCGCCTGCGCCGCATCCACAACGCGCCGCTGCTGGTGAAGGCAAAGCTCCGCTCCCGGGACCTCAGTCCTCGCGTCGCGATCGAGCTCCTCCGCATCTACAACGTCTACGTCCGCGAGGATCCTTCCGACGCGAAGGAGAGGGCAACCGGGAAGTTCGAGAGGCTCGTCGACAAGGTGGTCGAGGAGGGGTGGTCCCGGAAGGCGCTCGAGGCATTCGCGAAGAAGCTCGGCGTGGTGGCAGAAGGCAATGACGAGGACGAGGAGCCTTCGGACCGTGGTCCGGTCGCCAGCGGTGTGCGCTCGCCGATCGTGGAGCCGGAAGAGAAGACACCCTCGAGAGGGGGTTCGGGCGAGAGCGCGGAGAGCGAGGCCGCGCCGCACCTCCTGTTCGTCGAGCAAGGGGGCAAGGTGGTCGTGTTTCGGGAGCGATTCGCGCGAAATGGTGTCGATCCGGTGCAGCGCTCGGCGCTCATCCACCTTCTCGACACGATGGTCATGGAGGTGCGCCGAGCGCACTAGGACGTCCGGTTACCCGGAGCGCGAGCTTCGACTCCTTCGACGGCCGGCGGGGTGCGGGTTCTGTGTCGTCGGCGCGCCAGAGGTCCCGGCCCCTCAAGGGGGCACGCGATGCCTTTAGGGGCCCGTGCACAGGGGCTGCTCCAGCATCATGATTGCGTGTCCGCTCGAGCCGCGGCGAGCTTCTCCTGGACCTTCTTCACGAACCGCTCTCGCACGATCACGAACCGTTCGTGGGTTCCCTCGCCTATCGAGTCGATGCCGTCGTGGGCGCGGATATAGAACGTGAGGCGCTTGCCCTCGACCTTCCGCAGGGCGAGGTCGACGGTCACGGTAAATCCAGGGGGCGTGGCCGCGGTGTGAGTCACCCAGATTCCGGTCCCGACCGATTGCTCGCCTACGTCCAGGTGAGGATGCATGGCCTCGATGCAGGCCCATTCGAAAAGGCCGACCATGAAGGCAGTCGCGAAGACATGTGGCATCTCCTGGAACCGCTCGGACTCCGGGAAGACGTGTGGGACGGTCTTGGCGTCCGGCACGACATACCCGAACGTGAAGGTCAGCCCTGGGGCGAGGGAAGGCTTCATAGCTATTTCCTCGAGAGGAAGGTCGAGCAAGGTCGCCCGGACAGGAGCTCGCGAGTTCGTGTCCTGCGCTCCAAGGCGATAATCGTCAGCGCGACGGCAAGCACTACGTGGACATCTCTGGCACGCGGGGGCCCTGGCTTATGCGGCTCATGCGGGGGCGAGAAGCGCTTGAACCCCTCGCGAAGCCACCGAATTACCGTGGCCGGCCGGAGGTCCGCCAGAGCGTACCGCCACGCATCCCACCGGCGGGACGGCGAGCGACAACACGGAAGAGCCTGTGAACCATGGTTGACAGTGCGGGTCAACCGCGGCTAACATGCTTCGGTGTCGACGATCTTCACCACCCCGGTCTTCGACAGGTGGTTCGAGCGGCTCCGCGACCGAAGAGCAGCTGCCCGCATTCAGGCGCGCATCGATCGTGCAGAGTCCGGCAACTTGGGGGACTGCAAGCCCGTGGGCGAGGGCGTTTCGGAGATGCGGATCGACTACGGCCCAGGCTACCGCCTCTACTTCGTGCAGCGAGGGGGCGAGGTGATCATCCTGCTCGTCGGCGGCGGCAAGTCCACGCAGGCGAGGGACATCGAACTGGCAAGAGAGATGGCAAAGCAGCTGTAGGGGAGCACGAGATGGCAGGCAAGATCAGGCTCAAGAAGTGGGACTCGGCAGCGCACCTAAAGACGGAGGCGGACATCGCCCGGTACTGGGAGGCTTGTCTCGAGGAGGGCCGCGACGACCCCTCCTTCATCACGACCGCCCTCGGAAACATCGCCCGCGCCCGCGGGATGTCTCAGCTCGCCCGCAAGACCGGGCTGACCAGGGAGGGACTCTACAAGGCGCTCTCGCCAGGGGGGAACCCGGAGTTTGGGACCGTGATGAAGGTCATTCGGGCTCTCGGGCTCGAGGTGCACGGCGCGACGGCCAAGGGATGAGCAGCACCGCCACTCCGCGGACGTCGCGGAGCGAAGGTGCGGGCTGACCCGTGCGCCCCCCCCGGCGGCAGCTTGAACCCCGGGGTTCAAGAAGAGGCCTCTGAACCCCGGGGTTCAAGGACCTAGCCTGAGCGCCCCAAGCCGGGTGCCGCCAGCGTCGGGAGCCTTTCGCTTCCAGTGTCGCGAGAGTGTCGCGCCATGTCGCGCGACACTCCAGTGGTCGCGGTCGGTGTCACGGTCCGTGTCGAGCAAGTGTCGCGCATAACGCGGCAAGTTCGCGAAATCCCGTCTGGCCCCGCCGCCCGCAGTGTCTGAACCCCGCGTGAGTATCGCGACAACATCTGCCCGACCCCTCTCCCACAACGAAGGGAGAGGGGTCGGGCAGCTGTTGACGCTTAGATCCGGGAAGAAACAGAGCGGTCGGCGGGGCCAGACCATTCCCAGGTCAATGACTCAAAGAGAACAGTTCCGGTGGGTTCAGGAAGACTCATCCTGAGAACAGAACAAGAACAAGAAAACCAGATAGGCGACCGGCGACGTGCTCGGAGGCGTTTCAGTAGGGCGATCGGCAACAGCAGACGGATCGAAGTGACGGCACGAAGGACTTCAGGCATCGAACGGACTCGATTCGGTGACGAAGGCTCAGGGCAACCTGCTGATGGCAGGTAGCTCAAGACGACAGACCTCGGAACTGGGCCGCTGAACAGCGACGACCCCCCGGTTGAGCGTCCAGCTCCTCGACCTCCACGCGACTGTCCATGGAACCGTTCGCCCGCTTGGCGATGTTGCTGGAGAGTCGAGAAGAGGCGCGCACACCGCGTCACTTGCCGGTTGCGTCTCGAGCGCGCCTCTTCTTCGAAGCGCTTGGCCAGGGGGCCGCAGTGCGCGGGAGCCGATTCTCCACGGCGCGCAATTCGGCGAGGAACTTGTCCAACGCCGGGGTATTCAACCGGTCTCGTCGCCGTATGATGCCGTAGTTGAGGCGCGCCCACGGCGGCGCGAATGGCAAGCTCACAAATGAGCGACTCCTCAACTCGTTGGCGATGAGAATCTTCGGGGCCCAGCTGATCGCATCCGTCTCGCCCACGGCTTGTTTCATATGGGCGACTGAGTTGAGTGTGATCGAGGGCAGGAAGTGACCGGACGCCGAGTCGAGGCGTCCCATCGTGCTGACGGGCTCCAAAAAGGCCGCCACGCGCGCCGGGAGCGGATTCAGCGCCAGAGGGAACGCGAAGATGTCCTTAAGTACTGGCCGGGCCCGCGAAAGGAGTGGGTGGCCGGCCCGGCAGTAGAAGACGCCGCCGTGCGTCCCGAGGCGTTCGACCGAGAGCAGTGGTTCTTGCTCCGCTGTAGTCACCTCTGCAACGGCGAGGTCTAGCGAGCCGGCGAGCACTTCTCTCGTGAGCGATTCCCACTCTCCCGGGGCGACGCGAAGCTGGAGAGTAGGGTGACGGCTGGCCAGGCGGATGGCGGTGGCAACGACCGACAACTCCATCGGGAAGGGGCCTGCGCCCACCCTGACCGAGCCGGCCTCAAGCCCCTTCAGGCGGCGGACGTGGCTGAGTACGTCGTCCGCGCTTCGGAGCACTGGTTCAGCTCCGGCCAAGACGGCTTCTCCATAAGCCGTCGCCGAAACGCCCTCCCGGCTCCGCTCGAAGAGGCGAACCTCGAGCGAACGCTCGATGGCTCGAATGCTCTTGCTGAGCGCCGGCTGGCTGATTCCAAGGGACTCGGCGGCCATCCGGAAATTGCGGAAGCGACCCAGTGCCACGACATGCTGAATTTCACGGATGTCCAGGAGCATGGGCTCTCATGACCTCATAACCATAAGTTACGGGAAGGCCCCAATTCTGGTCCTGAACAGCAATCGAAATTGGGCGGAGTCCCCAACTGGGTCGCCTCGTCCGCACAGGAATCGCAGGCCACCCCTAGTCGGACATGGTAGCAACAGAACCGGATGGAGGGGGCCACTCTCGCCACCCTAGGGGGGCGACGTTGCCGCGTCTAGCGCGGGCGACCGCCGCTGAGCCGCACGCACCCACTCAACAAGGAGTCGCACATGAGTCTCAATAGGGAGTCCCAGGTAGCCCGAGGGCTGAGGATTGCGTCCGCCACCCTGGCGCTGGCAGCGTGTCTAGCTGCCGGCAACGCTGGCGCAGCCGACGCGAAGAAGCCGAACATCCTGTTCATCATGGGGGACGACATCGGATGGATGCAGCCTCGCATCTATCACCGCGGCCTCATGGTCGGTGAGACGCCCAACATCGACCGGATCGGGAGCGAAGGTGCGATCTTCATGGACTATGTGGCCATGCAGAGCTGCACCTCCGGGCGCAATGCCTTCTTCACGGGCATGTATCCGCTGCGCACCGGCATGATCCCGCCGCAGCTTCCGGGCAGCCCGTCCTATCTGCGGCCGGGTACACCGGCGCTAGCGAAGTTCCTGTACGATCTCGGTTACACCACCGGCGAGTTCGGGAAGAACCACCTGGGTGACCACACGGCGTCGCTGCCGACGGCTCATGGCTTCCAGGAATACTGGGGCTATCTGTACCACTTGGACGCGATGCAGCAGGTGAGCTTCCCTGACATCAACAGCAGCCCGACCGTCCAGGGCATCGCTCCGCCGTGCAAGAACACGCCGGTGCCGGGTCTGCCCGAGGTAGCCGGCGCCGTGGATCCGAGGACGACGATCTGCCTGACGCCGCCACGGCCGGTCATCTGGTGCCACTCCTCCGACGGAACGGAGAAGAACCAGACATGCAAGGATGAGGGGCCGTTGACGCTCGATCGCTCGAGGACAGTGGACGAGGAAATCTCCGCTAAGGTCATCGACTTCCTCAACCGCAACGACCCCAAGAAGACCGGGAAGCCCTTCTTCGTCTGGTACAACCCCGCGCGCATGCACGTGACCACCGTACTCCCGCCGAAGTACGAAGCCATGATCGGCACGAAGGGCGGCAAGGACTGGGGCCTCAACGAAGCAGGCATGAAGCAGCTCGACGACAACATCGGCTATGTCCTGAAGAAGCTCGAGGACATGGGCCAGCTCGACAACACCCTCGTCGTCTTCACGACCGACAACGGCGCCGAGACCGTCTCCTTCCCCGACGGCGGCATTACGCCGTTCAAGGGTCAGAAGGGTGAGGCCTGGGAGGGCGGCTACCGCGCCCCCCAGGTCGTCCGCTGGCCGGGTCACATCAAGCCTGGGACTATCAAGGACCAGCTGTTCGCGGCTCTCGACTGGTTGCCGACGCTGGTCGACATCGCGGGCGGCCCCAAGGGGGACGAGTTGAAGAAGCAGATCGAGGCCGGCAAGTATCCCGGCATCGTCAAGACCACGCTCGACGGCTTCGACCAGCGCGCGTATCTCGAAGGCACGTCGGACAAGTCGGCGCGAGACGTCTTCTTCTACTACTCGGGCGCGACGCCTTCGGCCGTGCGCTACAAGAACTGGAAGATGTACTACTCGATGGCCCCCGGCGGAGCCTCCGGGTGGTTCCTGCCGCTCGTCAACTACCACTGGACCCTGGTGGGCAACATCAAGCGCGACCCCTTCGAGCAGACGATCAGCTTCAGTGACTCGAAGTCCGCCATGGCCCTCGGCGGCGCGCTGGGCTCGCCGTCGACCGCCTATCTCTACGACTGGAACATGCTGCCAATCGGTCAGCAACTCTGGTTCGAGGAACTCTACTCCTTCAAGGAGTTCCCGCCGCTGCAAGCGCCCGAGACGTACAACCTGAACGGCATCCTGCAGGAAATGGAAAAGCACAAGGGCGACGACTAGCCGCGGGATCGAGCGTGACGTCGTGACTTGAACAGGCGGGCGCCCTGACGAAGGGGTGCCCGCCTGTCATTAGTGCACTTCCAGCAAAAGGGGATCATCGTGAGATCCATTCGTCGCCGTGCATCACTCGCAGGCATTGTCGTGCTGAGTGCCTTGCTCGCCCCGGGCGCACGCGCCCTCGAGCAGACCGATCCGCTGCCCTCGTGGAACGACGGCGCAGCCAAGCAGGCCATCCTGTCCTTCGTGAAGGAGACCACCGACCAGGCGAGCCCGAAGTTCGTCCCGCCCGCCGAGCGCATCGCCACGTTTGATCAGGACGGCACGCTCTGGGTCTCGCACCCGATGTACACGCAGGTGATGTACTGCCTCGAGCGAGTGGCAGTGCTCGTCAAGGCGAAGCCGGAGATGGCGAAGGCAGAGCCCTTCAAGACCGTCCTGCAGGTCCTGAAGGGCGACCGGGAGGCGTTGGCGAAGCTCACCATGAAGGACCTCGAGGTGGTGCTCGCGGCCACGCTCACCGGCATGTCCGTCGACGAGTTCAACGCCGAGGTGAAGAAGTGGATCACCGAGGCCAAGGACTCGCGCTGGAAGCGCCACTACACCGAGCTCACCTACCTCCCCATGCAGGAGGTCCTGAAGTACCTGCGCGCGAACGGATACAAGACCTACATCGTCACCGGCGGCGGCCAGGACTTCGTGCGGGTGTACTCGGAGGCCACCTACGGGATTCCTCCAGAGCAGGTGGTCGGAACCGCCGGGGGAACCAAGTTCGGCTACAGGAAGGACGGCAAGCCCTTCCTGACGAAGGAGCCGAAGCTACTCCTCAACGACAACCATGCCGGCAAGCCCGAGGGCATCCACCTGATGATCGGACGCCGGCCCTACGCCGCCTTCGGCAACTCCACCGGCGACCAGCAGATGCTCGAGTACACGAAATCCGGCGACGGGGCACGTCTGTCGATGCTCGTCCTGCATGACGATGCGACGCGCGAGTACGCCTACGGACCCGCCCAGGGGCTGCCCGACACCAAGGTAGGCACGTTCACCCAGGCTCTCTACGACGAGGCGAAGAAGCAGGGCTGGGTAGTCATCAGCATGAAGGGCGACTGGAAGCGGATCTTCGCGTTCGAGTAAGTCCCACCATCGCGCGGATGGCAGCCTCGACATGCAGTCGCAGCGGCGGCCGCGAGCCGTAACCAAGCCACAGGAGCTGTCATGACCAATTCCCTCACCAAGGTCTTCGCCATCGTGGTCGCCGCCTCGTTCTCACCACCTGCCATCGCTCAGGGAAAGCAGGGGAAGCCCAACATCCTCGTCATCTTCGGTGACGACATCGGGTACTGGAACATCAGCAAGTACAACCGCGGGATGATGGGCTACCGCACGCCGGAGATTGACCGCATCGGGACCGAAGGCGCGCTATTCACGGACGCCTACGGGCAGCAGAGCTGCACAGCCGGGCGCGCGGCCTTCATCACCGGCCAGTCGCCCATCCGCACCGGGTTGACCAAGGTCGGGCTGCCTGGAGCGCCGGAGGGTTTGTCCGCCAAGGACCCGACCATCGCCGACCTACTCAAGGGGCAAGGCTACGTCACCGGCCAGTTCGGCAAGAATCACCTCGGCGACCGCAACGAGTTCTTTCCGACCGTCCACGGCTTCGACGAGTTCTTCGGCAACCTCTATCACCTGAACGCCGAGGAGGAGCCGGAGAGCCCCGACTATCCCCGTAACCCGGTATTCAGGGCGCAGTTCGGTCCCCGCGGCGTCTTTCACTGCTGGGCGACCGACAAGGCGAGCACGCTTCCCTCGGATCCGCGCTTCGGGGCGTGGGGCAAGCAGAGGTGCGAGGACACGGGCCCTCTGACGGCGAAGCGGATGGAGACCGTCGACGAGGAGTTTCTCGCCGCGACTCTCAAATTCATCGACGAGAAGCAGGCAACCGGCAAGCCGTGGTTCGTGTGGTTCAACACCACGCGCATGCACATCTGGACCCACCTCAAGAAGGATGTGGAGGGCAAGACGGGCCTGGGCCCCTACCCGGACGGCATGGTGGAGCATGACGGCCAGGTGGGGCAACTCCTGAAGAAGCTCGACGATCTCAAGATCGCAGACAACACGATCGTCATCTACACGTCGGACAACGGCGCCGAAGTGATGAGCTGGCCGGACGGCGGCACGACCCCGTTCCGCGGCGAGAAGAACACGAACTGGGAGGGCGGATACCGCGTGCCGCTCCTCGTCCGGTGGCCCGGTGTCATCAAGGCCGGCACCGAGGTGAACGAAATGATCTCACACGAGGACTGGCTGCCCACGCTGCTCGCCGCGGCCGGCCAGCCGAATGTGAAGGAGGCCCTGCTGAAGGGCACCAGCGTCGGCACAGCGACGTACAAGGTGCACCTCGACGGCTACAACCTCTTGACTGCCCTGAAGAACGAGGCCCAGGAGTGGCCGCGAAAGGAATTCATCTACTGGACCGACGACGGCGACGTCTGCGGACTGCGCTACAGCCACTGGAAGCTCGTGTTCATGGAGCAGCGTGCCCACGGCTTCGACGTGTGGCAGGACCCGATGGTGGTGCTGCGCGTGCCCAAGCTGTTCAATCTGCGCTCCGATCCCTTCGAGCGGGGGGATATCGACGGCTTTGGCTACGGGCGATGGCGGCTTGATCGCGCCTACTTGATTCCGCCTGCACTGGTCTACGTGGGCGGATGGCTCCAGAGCTTCAAGGAGTTCCCGCCGCGACAGAGGCCAGGCACGTTCAATCTCAACCAGGTGATGGAGAAGCTGAACGCAAACATGGCCGAGTAACCGGGCCGCGCTGGATTTCTTCAGGGAAACGCGCCAGGTGATGGCGCGTGCAAAGAAAGGCTACTGCTCATGCGGAGGAATTGTGTGGTCCTGGCATTCACCCTTGCCGGTTTCCTGTTTGCCAGGAATGCCTTGGGTGCTGAACGGCTCACGGGTCAGGTGCTCGGCGGCGGTGCGCCGATCGCGAGGTCGACGGTCACCCTGTGGTCCGCAGGAGCCGACGCGCCGAAGCAGCTGGCGCAGGCGAAGACGGGCGCAGACGGCAAGTTCGACCTCAAGTTCGCGGGCCCGGGGATTCGGGGCGCCGTGCTCTACGTCGTCGCAACCAGCGGCAAGGCGACCACCGACACGGGGAGCGGCGACAACGCGGCGATCGCCCTTCTCTCGGTGCTAGGCCAGAAGGCGCCGCCCAACGTCATCATCAATGAGATGACCACCGTCGCCTCGGTGTGGACGAACGCCCAGTTCCTCGACGGTTCGGCCATAAGGGGACAACCGCTGGGCCTCCGCATCGCGGCAGGTAACGTGCCGAGCTTCGTCGATCTCGCCACGGGAGGTTGGGGACGTGTAATCCAGGACCCGCTCAACGGTCCCCAGACGCCGACGATGGCCAACTTCGCCACGCTGGCGGACGTACTCGCCGGGTGCGTTACCCGGGTGACGCCCGATGCATGCTCCAAGCTGTTCGCCGCGGCCACACCGCCGAAGGGTGGCGCGCCCACCAACACGCTGGCGGCGGCCCAGGCTGTCGCTCGCAATCCCTGGTACCAGCCGGAGCGGCTGTTCGCCCTACTCAATCAATTCTATCCGGTGCCGCAGGGCAAGAACATGCGGCCCGTCCCGTACATGCCGTACCTCAACTTCTCGCCGAGCGCGTGGGTACTTCCGCTCAAGTTCGACGGGGGCGGGTATCGGGCCGGTGGCAAGGCGATGTTCGACAGGGAGGGCAACCTCTGGGTCGGCGACAACTTCACGGTGGGCTGGCAGGCGAGCGACGCGCTCTGGCAGGGCAACGCCACCAAGTTCGATCCCAACGGGAAGCCGCTCTCGCCCATCACGACCGGGTTCGCCGGCGGAGGGATGCAGGGGGGCACCTTCGGGAACGCCATCGATCTGAAGGGCAACGTGTGGCTGTCGAGCTATGGCAGCAAGTCCATCGCGGTGTTCGACCCGAACGGCAGGCCGCTCACCCCACCGGAGGGGATCACGTTTGGAGGGCGTCTCGGCCTCATGCAAGGCATCATCACGACGCCGAACGGCGATGTCTGGGCCGTGGGCATCTCCAAGCGCCAGCTCCTCCACTTCCCCGGGGGTGACTGGACCAAGGGGAAGATCGTCTGCGAAGGCGAAAGCGCCGAGCCGTGCAAGTCGTTCACGGCGCCGTTCCACCTCGCCATCGACCAGCAGAACCGGATCTGGGTCGCGGACAGTTCCGACAAGGTCACCCGGTTCCCTGCCAACGATCCCAGCAAGGCGGAGAACTTCAAGACCGGCTTTCTGAACAGTGGCCTCAACATCGACAGCCAGGGCAACGTCTGGATCACGAACCGCTTCGGCAGCGGTCTCATGGGCATGTTCCATCTGGTTGACATGGGAGTACGCCTCAAGGAAGAGGGCGTGACTTCCGCGTCGGATTACCTGACGAAGACCATGTCCCAGCAGACCGGCGGCAGCGGCAGCATCACCGTCCTGCGACCCGACGGTACGCCCTATCCCGGATCGCCCTTCAAGGGCGGTGGCTTGCCGGGCCCGTGGGCCGTGGTCGTGGACGGCAACGACAACATCTGGGTCTCCAACTTCGCGATGCCTGCGAGCCCCATCGTGCAGCTCTGCGGAGCGCGGGTTGAGAACTGCCCGCCTGGGATGAAGACCGGCGATCAGATTTCACCTCCGGGTGGGTACGTTGGTGGCGGCTTGCAGATGCAGACGGACATCGCCGTCGGGCCAGCAGGCGATGTCTGGGCGATCAACAACTGGCAGGACATCGACAGCTGCTTCCCCGGAGCCGCAGAGGCGCTCTCGACGCGCTGCGGTGGGCAGGGCGTCGTCATCTTCTTCGGCATGGCCAAGCCGGTGCGGGCTCCGCAGGTCGGTCCCGCTCGTCCGTTCTAGAGAGGAAACAACATCGTGCGTACATCTGCACGGATCCACCGGGGTCTCGCGGCTTCCCTGCTCCTTGCTCTCGGCTCGTCGGCCCATGCAGTCGAGACCGCGGAAGCGAAGGAGGAGGAGACCGAGAAGCTCGCCAAGGCAGCGCAGAACCCGGTCGCCGACATGATCAGCATCCCGTTCCAGGACAACATCGGCCTGGGCTACGGGCCAGGGAACAAGGACACGCAGAACGTCCTCAACGCCCAGCCGGTGATCCCGTTGCACGTCACCGAGGACTGGAACGTCATCACCCGGACCATCCTGCCCATCGTCACCCAGCCCAGCTTCACCGGCGGGTCGGCCACGACCGGGCTCGGCGACCTGACGCTCACGGCCTTCCTCTCCCCGGCGAAGCCCGGAGATCTCATCTGGGGCGTGGGCCCGGTGGCCTCGTTCCCGACGGCCACGTCGCCGCTTACCGGATCGCAGTCCACCTGGGGACTCGGCCCCTCGGCGGTGGTACTCGCTATGCCAGGGCACTGGGTGCTCGGTGCGCTCGTGAACCAGATCTGGTCCGTGGCGGGCGCAGGCGCGAGCGCGATGCTCATCCAGTACTTCGTTAACTACAACTTCCACGGGGGCTGGTACCTGACCACGTCTCCCATCCTGACCGCCGATTGGAAGGCGGCCTCGGGACAGCAGTGGGTGGTGCCGTTCGGGGCAGGCGGTGGGAAGATCTTCCGTATCGGGAAGCTCCCCTTCAACGGCAACGTCTCCGCCTATTACAACGCCGTCCGGCCGGACATCGGCCCAGAGTGGACGGTCCGCTTGCAGCTCGCCCTGCTGCTTCCCACCTCGATCTTCTAGATACAGGCTCACCGTCCAAGGAGAACGCCTCATGTTCCTGAAGGCATCGTCGCTCGTCATCGCAGCCATCGTTCTCGCCGGCACACCCGCGAGCGGTATCCGGGCCTGGGATCCCGAGGCCGAGCAGAAGGACAAGGAGGTCGTCGAGGAGACTCTCCAGAGCTTCAGGAAGGCCGAGCCTCGCCTGAAGGCCTACTTCGAGAACGCCTACGGCTACGCCATCTTCCCGACGGTGGACAAGGCGGGTCTGTTCGTAGGGGGCGCCTACGGCAAGGGGAAGGTATTCGTGGGTGGGAAGGACGTCGGCTTCGCCACGCTGTCCCAGGGCAGCGTCGGTCTCCAGTTCGGCTTCGAGGCGTACAGCGAGCTCATCTTCTTTGGAGACAAGGCCGCGTTCGAGGCATTCAAGGCAGGCAAGGCCAAGTTGGCCGCCATGGTGCCGCGGGCGCCGCGCTCCTCCCATGACTGCACAGACCGTTGGAATGCAGCAAGGCCGACACAACGTCAGACAGGTTAGATCGCAGATAACGGTGCGCGAAGGACGAGGGCATCCACGATGAAGCACGTGATCGCCGTGACCGTCGGCGGCAACGAACTCGGCCTGTACGACTACCTCGCCTTCGCCGCGGTCGCCGTGTGCGTCGCGGGTTTCCTGGCGTTGGCCGTATTCATGCTTGGGCTACCGGGAAGGCTCGCCCTCGCCCGCCGGCACCCGGATGCCGAGGCTGTGAACGTGATGGGGTGGGTCGGCTTTCTCGCTGTCGTCCCGTGGATCCAGGCCTTCATGTGGGCGTTCAAGCCCACGGACGTGGTCGACGTGCGCCGGTTTCCTCGGCAAGAGGAGGAGGCCGAGAGGGAGGAGCTAGCGCGGCTCGCGGGGAAGCCGTTGCCGGAAGGAAAGCCGGCACAGCCCCCGCCCCCCGCAGCCAGGGGGCCCGAGAAAGGCTAGGCGAGGGCACCCATGGTCCTCGTCCTCGCCGTCACGTTCGGCTACCTCTTCCTCCTCTGGCTGGTCTTCTTCCGCTTGAAGCTCGTCAAGTTCAGCATCGCCTGGGGCCTCGTCTCCGCCTTCGTCGGCGCTCACGCGCTGCTCGGCTTCTTGATCGGGCTCCGGTTCGTGACGCCGTACTCCACGAACGCGACGGTCATCCAGCACACCATCCAGCTCATCCCGCGCCTGCCCGAGCCGACCCTGGTAACGGGAGTACTCGTCGAGCCCAACGTCCCGGTGAAGAAGGGGCAACCCCTCTTTCAGTTCGACCGCCGTCCGTACGAGTACAAGGTGCGGCAGCTCGAGGCAGCGCTCGCGCAGGCGGAGCAGGGTGTCTCCGTCCTCCAGGCCGATCTCGAGGCGGCCGTGGAACAGGTCGCGAAGGCGCGCAGCGCACTCGTCTACGCGCAGGCGCAGTGGGAACGCTATCGGATCCTGGTCAGCAAGCAGGCGGGCTCCGAGGAAGATCTGCAACGCTGGAGCTCGCAGCTCCAGGCGGCCCAGGCAGCCCTGAAGCAGGCCCAGGCCGACGAGAAGCGGGCCCGTGCCAAGTACGGCGCCCAGGTCGGCGGGGTAAACGCCGGTGTGGTCCAGGCGCAAGCGGAGCTCGACCAGGCGCGCTACTACCTCGAGAACGCGACCATGATCGCGCCGGAGGACGGGTTCATCACGAACCTCCAGGTGCGGCCCGGGATGGTCGCGGGTATCGTCCGGCTGGGCGCCATCGCCTCGTTCATCGCCGACGCCGATCGGTACGTTCTCGCCACCTACAACCAGGAGACCCTCAAGTACGTGAGGCGCGGGCAGCCGGCCGAGCTCGTGCTCGACCTGTATCCAGGTGGTGTGTTCAGGGGCAAGGTCCAGGACATCTGGTGGGCGAGTGGCCAGGGACAGCTGCTCCCTAGCGGAGACCTCCCGAGCTTCGGGCCGCCGCCTCCTGACTTGCCCCAGGGGCGTTTCGCCGTGGCCATCGCCCTGGAAGACGGCGACCGGATTCGGTTCCCCATCGGTGCCCAGGGTGCCGCTGCCATCTACACGAGCGAGGGTGCCTGGGCGTTCCTGCGGCGGATTGGCATTCGGGCGCGGTCGTGGCTCCTGTGGCTCTACCCGGTCCCGTTCTGATGGCCAGCGTGGGACGGTGCGGCGGCGGCACAAGGCTTCGGGTTTGGGGATTGGTGGCGATCTGCGCGCTCTCCCTCGATGGCTGTCTCTTCTTCAAGCCGTCACCCAGTCACGACGAGGTAGCCCGCGAGGGTCTGCCGAAAGCGACAGAGGTGCCGCCGGAGTGGAGCGCCTCGGAGCACGCACGGGGTCCTGTCCCAAACGACTGGCTTGCCACCTTTCACGATCCGCAGCTGGAGGACGTGGTTCGCCGCGCCATCGTCTACAACCCGGACCTCGCCGCGGCGGCGGCCAAGGTCGAGCGCGCCCAGCAGGTCACGAACGAGGTCGCCGGCCAGCTCCTGCCCACCGTGGGGGCGAGGGTGAGTGGTTCCGGCACCTATGACTTCGACGGGCAGCCACCGTTCGGCGCCGTCGGTGCGGTCCTCGCCGTGGGTTGGGAAGTGGACGTCTGGGGCAAGCTCACCTCGCAGAAGGAGGCAGCAAGTGCGAGCGCGATCGCTACTGCCATGGACTACGCCTTCGCGGTGCAGTCGCTGGCCGCACTAACTGCCAAGAGTTGGTACGTCGGGACAGAGACATTCCAGCTACTGCGCCTGTCGCGGACTGCGGCTGGCCTCTACCGGCAGCTCCTCGCCCTCGTGGAAGCGAAGGCCGCGGCCGGCCAGGTTGGTCAACTGGAGGTCGCGGAGGCGCGCTCCCGGGTCTTCGAGGCCGAGAGTCAGGTACTCCGTGCCGAGGGGCTCTACGCCGAGGCCCGGCGGAACCTGGAAGCGCTCGCCGGTCAGTATCCCGCGGCGGCCATCGAGGTCCGAGCTGAGTTCGTTCCTGTCCCGCCGCCCGTCCCGGCCGGGCTTCCTACTGCACTCCTCGAGCGCAGGCCGGACATCCTCGCGTCGTGGCGCCGGGTCCAGGCAGCGTTCCAGAACCTCCAGGCCTCGAAGCTGGCGCTTCTCCCGAGCATCGGTCTCACCACCAGGGGTGGCTACCTCGACGACCCAATCCTGGGCGTTCTCAAGAAGAATCCCAGTTTCCTGAACTTCGGCATCGGCCTCCTCGCACCGATCTGGGACGGTGGAGAGTTGCGGGCCAAGGTCGGGATTGCCAACGCGGAACAGCGGGAAGCCGTCGCGCTCTTCGGCCGCGCTGCATTGAACGCGTTCAAGGAGGTCGAGACGGCGCTCACGAACGAGTTGCTTCTCGCCGGTGCGCTCGATTCGCTCGAGAAGGCCGACGCGGCTCGCATCGAGGCGACGCGCATCGCCAAGGATAAGTTCGAAGCAGGGGCCATCGACCTCCTGCCCGTGCTCCAACTCCAGGCGGCGCAGCTCGCCGTGGAGGCCGACGTGATCAAGGTGCGGAACGCCCGCATCCAGAACCGCATCCAGCTCTACCTGGCGCTCGGCGGAGGCTGGGACGAGCGTCCGGCCGCTGAGGCGGTCGTAGTCCCCGCGTCCGTGGCGACCCATGAGCCAACTGGTCGGTAGTTTGCCCCGGCCGGGGAACGAAGTAGTACGCGAACTGAGTGGCTCTTTCCTCATCCACGGTAGCCGGGCCGGGGCATGAAGCCTTCCGAGGACGGGACGCCGTTCGAGGTTTGCACCGCAGTGCGGGCCGATTTTGCCGCTGGTGCGGAGCCGTTCGGCGTGCACCTGCGCGCCGGCGGAGTACTCTGACGTTTGGTTCGCGCCATCGCCTCGCTGCCGCCGTTGCCATGGGGATGCTCGCCGTGGAGGCCCGGGGGCCTTGGAGCGTATGGCGACTGGATGATTGCGGCGGTGTTTCGGCCTCTGCTCAGTCCGGACATGTCCAAGACCCGCCCGCTGAACCTGAGGCTCGGGATCCAGTATGTCGCCACCCTCAATTCGGGAACCCTGACCTCCTCCCAAAGCGTCGTAATCCAGGGCGACTTCACACCCCGTTACTTCCTCCCCTGGGCAGTCCTCATCTCGAACCGCAATCGACTCCAGGCGCGATGGACGCTCGGAAGCGGTGAATCCTTCTCCTTCCGCTACCCTGGCCGGATCCAGCTCGAGCGCGAGTTCGACGTCGGCCGCGTTCCGCTAACGCCCTTCGTCAACGCGGAGCTCATCTGGGCCAGTCCGCCCGCGTGTGGACCCAGTACCGAATGGAAGCGGGCCTACAGTACGGTTTCCACTGGTTTGGAAGGGGCCAGATCATCGAGGCCAACTTCTCGGCCATCACGAAGCTCCACCAGACGTTACGCAAAGAGTGGCGGCAGAAGGCCAGTTCACTGCGTCCAGCCATGGTAGAAGTGCCGTCCTTTCGCCAACCTTGAGTACTCCATGACGCTTCGTCCTTCGCGGCTCCACGCAGCAGTGATTGTCGTCTTGGCCTCGGCAACGATCGTGCGTGCCCAGGAGCAGGTAGCGAGGTCCTTCGCGGCGGAGAGCGAGAAGTCCGCGAACGCCGGGACCCCGGTGGTCGACGAGGCTAACAAGAACGCCGCCGACCCGCTCGGGAGGATCGCGCCTATCGACGAGCCGAGCTACCGGGAGCTGGCTGGGCACCTGTTCCTTCCCTCGCACCTCATCGACGACCCCTTCTCCTGCACGTCGTTGGGCGTGAGCCTGGGCTATGGCAACGGCCAGGCGTTCGGTCCCACCCTGGTCCTTAACCCCCCGTCCATCCAGGCCGAAGGGCGGCTGTACGGTTACACCGGCCTGGGGATGGGGGTCGAGATGCAGGTCCGCTTCCTCGATTGGCTGTCGGCCCGGGGCTCGCTCGGTGCCGGTGCTTACCTAGGCAACTCGAAGGATTCGGCGCTGATCGTCGGGACGGATGCCCGGCTGAACTGGGACCTGGGGATGAAGGGCAGCCTGCCGGTTGGCGAGCACTTCCGCTTCGCGCTCCTCGTGGACGCTCGCTACGGACCGTCCATCAGTATCCTGCTTGCGCAGGGGCTCGCGGACGCCCTCCAGCAGTGCAGGGACCAGGGGGCTTGCGCGATCGACCCCGAACAGTTCTTCCAACAGAACGACTACCTCACCTGGGTGGCGGGCTTTTCGGGCGCGTGGGCTCCTGCTCCCTGGGGGGGCGTGATGCTGAACCTCCAGTACCAGAACCCGATCAAGGTCGGCACGGCCTCCTACGCGAAGAACGGAATCCAGGTCGCAGCCGAGGCGGAGTTCGATGCGCTGCCGCTTGTGCGCTAGCTGCCGGTTGGTGTGAACGCGGCCTACTCGTTCCTCGGCCCCGTAGGCGCGGCGGGTGTGACGACCACTCAGGACTTTGGCGTAGGGCTCTACTACACCGGGCGTAAGGACATGGCGGTTGGCCTGGAATTCGATTGGCGCCTCGGCCAGATCGAGAGCACGCTTACGTCCAGGTCCACCGTGGGCTGGTTCAACTTCAAGTACTACTGGTGAGCAATCGGGGCCAGCTGGCGGCGTCACGATCGTACGACACCGCCACCTGGGAGCTTGTGCGCCGTCGCCTATCATCTCGCGTTCGGTTGGTACTGGGTGGGTCGACCGCTCCCCGTAGTTGCTAGGGCCAGCGCCATTCTGGCGCCATTCTGTGGCTAGAAATGGCCGGAAGATCCCGGAAAAGGCTGGAGCCAGGTGGAAAGAGCAGCGAGCACAAAGTGGCGAGGATGTTGGGAAAACAGTGTACCTGCGCCCACTTAGATGTCACCCATAGTTACACTTCAAATCCCTTACCCGGGGCGCGTGCAAGCCGTGCCTAGGCGGCTGCGTTGCCGCGAAGGGCCAAGTGTGTTACATCTTCTTACGCCATGGCGACCCTGACAATTCGCCTATCCGAGCAGATGCGACGTGAGCTTAACCGCCTTGCGAGGGCGCGAGGTCGCCCCGCCGGGGAGATCGTTCGTGACTCACTCACCCGGTACCTGGCCGTCGAGCGCTTCCGCGCTTTGCGGAGTCGGGCGCTTCCCTTCGCTGAGGCTCAGGGATTCCTTACGGACGAGGACGTGTTCAAGGCCATCTCTTGAGGATTGTTCTCGACACGAATGTTCTATTGGCAGCGTTCGCGACGCGCGGCCTCTGCGAAGCGCTGCTCGAGGCCTGTCTGGTCAGCCACGAGCTCGTCACTTCCGACCACATCCTCAAGGAGCTAAGGCGGCACCTGACCGGCAAGTTCAAAATGCCTGCCAGGCAGGCGAACCAACTAGTGGCCTTCCTCGTCGAGCACGCGGAAAGGGTGCACCCCGCGGATGTCGCTAGAACGGTGGTTTCAGATGCCGACGATCTGCCGGTGCTGGGGACAGCAGTCGCCGGCCGCTGTGATCTACTCGTGACGGGCGACGCGCAACTCCTTGCCCTCGGGAGCTTCGAAGGGATCCCGATCGTGACGCCGAGGGACTGCTACGACCGTCTGGTCGAATAGCGATCGGGCGTAGCCCGGACGAGCTGCTACCAGCCGGGCATCAACTGGTGGCGCTCTTCACCGCAAGATTTGCAAGGTGACGTGCAAACGCGGGCCGGACCATGGGCTGGTGCCATGCCGGTGCCATGGTTCTGCTGGAAGAGAAGCAAACAAAAGCAGAACCATTTTGCCGTCTAGGTCGGTTTGGTGCCACGCTGGTGCCACGCACTCGGTCCTGTGGCGTCCAGTCACGTCCGCTCACGTCGGGAGATCGTCGGCTGGAAACCGCTGCACCGCAGGGCGTTCAGGCGAATTGGTGTGTGACGTCGCCACGTTAGTGTTTTACCCTCGGTAAGCTTCAAATCCCTTTTCCCGCTCCATCGTGCCCCCGATA
>Ga0335071_10002753_pt1 | contig 18681 bp, 18 predicted proteins | sample Lox_Sample_15_FD_206724 | JGI IMG/M metagenome (GOLD analysis project Ga0335071, IMG submission 206724) | Soil microbial communities from Loxahatchee National Wildlife Refuge, Florida, United States - Lox_Sample_1.5 | ecosystem: Environmental > Terrestrial > Soil > Wetlands | place: USA...
CCGCCGGCGAGGGCCTCGGCCTGGACGCGCTGCAAGACCGCCTCGCGCGCTTCTTCGACCGCGCGCTGCGCCCGGTCAAGCTGCTGTTCCCGTACGGCGCGGCCGGCGAGATGCACCGTCTGCGCGGTGTGGCCAGCGATGTGCGCGAGGAGCACACACCGGAAGGCGTCGTCTTCGAGGCCCGGCTGCCCTCGGCCGAGGCCGGACGCTACGCCCGCTTCCGCGTCGAGCCGGAGATCCCTGACGACGCCGATGAGCCTCGCGGAGACCGGGACGAGCGCCCTGATGCCCCCGCAGGAGGTGACCACGATGCCTGACGGGGCCTTGCCGGTCCCGGTGAAGCTCCTGACGCCGTCGGCGCGGCTCCCTGAGCGCGCCTACGATCACGACGCGGCCTGGGACCTGTACGCGGCAGAAGCGGCTACGCTCCCGCCTCTCCAGCGCGCGGTGGTCGGCACGGGCATCGCCCTCGGCCTCCCGAGCCACCTCGCCGCGCTCACCCTGCCGCGTTCCGGACTCGCCGCTCGCGACGGCATCTCGATCGTCAACGCCCCGGGGCTCATCGACCCAGGGTACCGGGGCGAGGTGCGCATCATCCTCCTCAACACCGACGCCGAGTCCACGTTCCACGTCGCTCCGGGCGACCGCATCGCACAGTTGTTGTTCCTGCCGCTCACAGATGTCACGTTGCTGACGGCGGAAACTCTCGACGGCACCCACCGTGGTGAGAGAGGATTCGGCTCAAGCGGCACCGGGGGGAGGACCTGATGGCCGACGAGACACGCGATCCGGACGCGGCCGTGCCGGAGAACGCGCTGGGCGACAGCAAGCCTACTATTCGCGTCGCAGGACTGCTCGTCCATCAGGGTAGTATCTTGATGGTAGAGCAGGGGAGAGGGGACGCTCGGTACTGGCTCCTGCCCGGCGGCGGCGTCAAGTTCGGCGAGACGCTCTCCGACGCGCTCCGTCGCGAGCTCCGGGAGGAACTCGGCCTGCGCGTCGGCGTGCAGCGGCTCATCGCCATCGTCGAGTCGATCTCGCCGGAGCCGGACTATGCCAAGCACGTGGTGCACCTGGTGTTCGAGATCTCGGCGCCCACGGAGGACCTGCCGCAGCCGCACGAGGACAAGGTTCTCAATGCCCGGTTCCTGAGCGAGTTCCAGCTGCAGTCCGCCGACGTGCGCCCGCCGATCACGGAGTTCCTCTGTGCGTGCGTGAGGGAGATGCCGTCGTCGCCGCAGTATCTCGGCCGCCGCTGGTGACGTCGCGCCCGTCGGCGGCCCTGAGAGGCCTCGACGATGCCTCTCGAGTTCAGCGAGTACACGCGATAATCTCCGTTATGTAAAGTAGTGCCTGCGGACGCTCCACGGTCGGCGGCAGCCCTTGCCCTCCCCGGCGTCGACTGTGAGCGTGGGAGGTGTCGAGGAGTCGCGGCGCGGCGCGACTGCGCCGCCCGTCAGGCGCGCGCGTCCGTCACCGAGAGTTCACGGAGCGACACGCACTTCGGGTGTCCCGGCTCGTACTCGACCCACTGCGTGCCGACCTCGACCAACCCGAAGGCGTCATGGAACTGCTCCGACGCCGGATTCGGCGGGTCCGCGTCGATCTCACACGTCACGCGAGACCGGCCCTGCTCGACGGCGAAGGCGATGAGGTCGCGATACAGCTGGCTGCCGACCCCTGCGCGACGGCACCACGGCGCCACGACGACCCTGTCGATGTAGACGAAGCCGGCCCCGCGCTCGGCGAACCATCTGAAGTTGGGACTGTCGTGGTCGGCGCCGTCCGTGAACGCCAGCAGGAACCCCACGGCGATGCCCTCGACGACCGCTACCCTGTGGTCATCGGCGCGCCGATGCAGGGCTTCGAGGCGGCCTCTGGTGAGTGGCGCCAGCACGCTCACCGACTCCTCGTTCAACGCCAGGACGGCCGCGAAGTGTTCCGGCCCGGCCGGGACGATCCGCACGTACGTCTCCTCTCGCGCCAGCAGCGCACAGGTCGCCGGCGCCGAAGGCGAACAGGTGTTCGCCTCTCCACGCCGGCGGCGCTCGTCAGTACGTGATCAGGCTGTAGACGTCGTAGCCCTCGAGCTTCTCGCGGCCTCCGAGGGCGGAGAGCTCGATGATGAAGGCGACGCCGACCACCTCGCCGCCGAGCTTCTCGACGAGCTCTATCTTGGCCCTGGCCGTCCCCCCGGTCGCCAGAAGGTCGTCGTGCACCAGGACCCTCTGCCCCGGCTTGATAGCGTCGGCGTGCACCTCGAGGCGGTCGGTGCCGTACTCGAGGTCGTACTCGGCGGCGACGGTCTCGTGCGGCAGCTTGCCCGGCTTGCGCGCGCAGACGAACCCGGCGCCGAGGCCGTAGGCCACCGCGGCGCCGAGGATGAACCCGCGCGCCTCCGCACCCATGACGATGTCCACGTGCCTGCCCACGCCGTACTCGACCAGCCGATCCACGGCCTCGTGCAGCGCCTTGGGCTCCTGCAGCAGCGGCATGATGTCGCGGAACAGGATGCCTTCCTTGGGGAAGTCCGGGATGTCGCGTACGTGCGCTGCGAGGTCGAAGCCTGCGTCTGTCATGGGTTCTCCTTGTGATGCGACGGTGACGGCGCGCGGGCGGGCGGCGGAGCCTCAGCGGCCCTCGCCGCCGGTGAGACGGCGGACGCCGCGAGCGAGCAGCAGCTGCCTGAGCTGGGTGGAGGCCTGGACGATGTCGTCGAGCTGGTCCAGGCCCTCGCGCCGGCGCTCGGGACGGTTGGAGCGGAGCGCCGGCAGCAGCACCTGCTCGATCAAGCCGATCTCGCGGTCGACGGCGCTCTTGAGCACGCGGAGGTTCTTGGGGCGCAGACCGAGCTGCGCGAGCTGCGCCGCGGCCGCGACGATGCCGGCGTCCGTCTCGGAGTACCGCTTGACGCCACTGACCTGCCGGCCCGAGATGAGCTCGTAGTCCTCGAGCTCGTCCAGCAGGCTCACGTCGGCGCCGGTGAGCTGGATGACCTCCTCGGCCGTGTACTCCCGAGCGTCCCCCGTGGCCACGAGGTCCGTCTTGCGCAACCCCTGCCGCGCCGACGGGAGCGCCTGCGCGGGGCTGCGCTCGAGCTCACGGCGGATGACCTTCAGCGGCAGGTACTCGTCGCGTTGCATGCTGAGCACGCGCACGAGGCGGTTGAAGTCGTCCTGTGAGTAGAGCCGGTAGCCGGACTTGGTGCGTCTCGGCGTGACGAGGCCCTGCTCCTCCAGGTAGCGCAGCTTGCTCACGCTGATGTCGGGGAACTCACCGCGTAGCCGGTCCACCACCGCCCCGATGGTGAGCAGCCGTTCGTCCCCTACGTCGAACAGCAGTTCTGCCGTCTCGGACACGTGACCCCCCGGCCCCGTCAGGTCCCCGCCGCGGCGAGGAACGTGAACTTGTACTTCCCGATCTGGATCTCGTCGCCGTCGCTGAGCACGGTGCGCTCGCCGCGACGACGATTGACGAAGGTGCCGTTGAGGCTGCCCTCGTCGACGATGACCCACTGGTCGCCGTCGCGCTCCACCACCGCGTGGTTGCGCGACACGGTGACGTCGTCGAGGAAGATCTTCGCGTCCGGGTGGCGGCCGATGGACACCCTGTCGCCGTGGAGCACGTAGGCCTCCCCCGCGCGGCCGCCTCCGCTCCTGATCACCAGGCACGCGTCCTCGGCGCACGCCGCGAACGGCGTGATGTCGTCCTCGTCGCCGGGGACGTAGCTGAGCGTGGTCGCCGACTCCGGCTGGTCCGCGATGAGGCTGGCGCCGCACCGGACGCAGAAGCTGGCGCCCTCTGAGTTGCGGATGCCGCACTCGGGGCAGAACACGTTACTTCTCCGCCTCGCCAGACGCTTCGCACGGCGAGTCGCTCAAGGGCGCTCCGGGCATCACTCCGCGTCCTTGTCGTCGCCGGGCTCGGCTTCGGGCTCAGGCTGAGCCCCGGGCACCCTGCCGGCCAGGATCTGTGAAAGGCCCTCGACGTCGTCGGCCGAGATGACGGCCTCACCCTCGGCGTGCTTGCGCTGCAGGCGCATCACGAGCTCGGCGCGGAGGATGTCGAGCTCGCCGTGCAGGATGCGGCGACGCCGGGAGATCTCCCGCTCCTCGGCCTCGAGCTGGGCGATGAGCGCGCGCAAGTCGTCGTCAGAGCGCGATACGAGGTCGACGATGTCATCCATAGCGCGACTCCTCTCCGAACCTAGAGGGCTGGGCAGCCGATGCTACCCCCTCCGGCCTCAACGTTCAAGTTCAGGTTGAGGTGGCTCAGGCGGCTCCCCGACCCGTGCGCCCGTTCGCCCGGCCTCCGTGGGGCGGTCCACGCGCACGGTCCCGCCGGCGGCGAGATGGAAGAGCGCGGTGAGGGCGTCGTATTCGTCGGCGTCTCCGCCGACCAGGAGACCCTCGACGATGTCGCCGACCGTCCGGGCGCCGGGCCCGAGATAGCCGAGCACCCGATTCTCGAGGGGATCGTCGCTGCTCCCGCCCCGGTAGCGCACGAGGGCGGGAGCCGGCAGGCGCCGGCGCAGGCGGTACACCTCGTCCAGCCTGCGCATGCCCTCGATGAGCAGGGACTCGGTCGACAGATCGACCTCGTCCTCTTCGAGCTCCGCCTGCGGGTCGAAGTCGAACGACCCCGTCTTGAGCCCGAGGAGAGCGAAGAACGCCTTCTCGGCGGCCAGCTCCCCGGCGCGAGCGCCGACGAGCCGCCCGCCGCGGAACATGAGCACACCGGCCACCGCGCCCTCTTCGTCGTAGAGGACGAGCCGGCCGGTCTTGCCCCCCACCGACGTCATCTGCACGAGGTCGGGCAGGGGCAGTTCGCCGAGATCGCCCATCAGGCCCATGCGGTGCCTCGCGTGGATTCGGTGGTCATGCCTGTGCTTCGGCTTCCATGCGCCTGTTTGCTTCGGAGCCGGAGTCCGCCTTCCTCTCTCATGCTTTCCCCGCTACGGACGATACAGAGTTCAGTGTCGGCGGGACAGACAACGCGCTGCCCTGCTGCTATATACTCGCCCCACCGCGGGCGTGAACAGGAGGAGCGTGCGTGGCACGTCGCAAGGGACTCGTCATCAACGATCGCCAGCTGGATCGCTGCGACGACCTTCTTCAGAAACTCAAGGAGGTCTCGGGCTCCAGCTTCCTCGCGCTCATCAGCACCTCAGGGCAGCCCATCACCACGGCTTCGGACGAGTATCACCCGGAGACCCTCTCTCTCGCGTCGCTGGCCGCCAGCTCGTTCGCGGCGACGCAGCAACTCGCCAAGATCCTCGACGAGAACGAGTTCACGCTGCTCTTCCACGAGGGCAAGGGACTCAACCTCCACGTCTCGCAGGTCACCGACCAGGTGCTGCTCATCGTCACCTTCGGCCGCGAGACGCAGGTCGGCAAGGTGCGCCTGTACACGCAGCGCGCCATCGAGGTGCTCCGGCAGATCTTCGAGGGGCCGGAGGACGAAACCTCGCCGGCCATGGACAACGACTTCGAGGCCGCGGCCGGCCTCGCCATGGACGACCTCTTCAAGGACATGTGAGACAGCGATATGCCCCTGATCAACTTCGCCGCCCGCGAGATCAACTACAAGATCGTCTACTACGGTTGCGGCCTCTGTGGCAAGACCACCAACCTCCAGTACATCCACCGCAAGATCAACCCCGACGCGCGCGGCAAGCTGGTGAGCATCGCCACCGAGGAGGAGCGCACCCTCTACTTCGACTTCCTCCCGCTCACACTGGGCACCGTCAAAGGCATGCAGACCCGGTTCCACCTGTACACGGTGCCGGGTCAGAGCTACTACAACGCCAGCCGCAAGCTCGTGCTGCAGGGTGTCGACGGCGTCATCTTCGTCGCCGACTCGCAGATCACGCGCCTCGACGAGAACGTGGAGAGCTACCTCAACCTCTGGGACAACCTGCTGGGCCAGGGAGACGACCTCAGCAAGCTCGGCTTCATCATCCAGATGAACAAGCGCGACCTCACCGACATCTTCTCGGTCCCGGACCTCAGCGAGCTGCTCAACCACACCGACTCACCCGTCACCGAGAGCAGCGCCGTCACCGGCGAGGGCGTGTTCGAGACCCTCAAGCTCTGCTGCAAGCAGGTCATCGCCAAGACGGGGTGACGGGCAAGGCCGGAGCGGCGCGGGACCTCTCCCCCGCCGGCCCGCGCGGTGCCGTCAGGTGCCGACGCGCTTGATCCAGTCCATCGGCGCGTAGTGCGAGACGAACGTGTCGCGGAACAGTACCTTGCCCGCTGCATCCTTCACCGTCCGCTCGACCCTTACGCTCTGCCCCTCGATGCCCTGCTCCCAGCGGATCACCCCAGGTCCCAGGTCGCTGTCGTAGATCACGCGGGGGTCCGACTTGCCGTGGGCCGGCTTCTGAATATCGTAGAAGGCGCTGGTGGTGTAGGTGACGGTGCGGTCCGTCTTCCCCACCAGGGCGACGGTGAGAGCGCTGCCGTCGATCCAGCTGCGGATCATGATGTCCTTGGCGGTGTCGTTGCGGAACTTGAAGTCGAGGCTGCCCCAGGCGACCGTGGCGTCACGACCCGTCGGGTAGTGCGAGATGTAGATGGAGTGAGCGTGCCGCTCCACCACCGGCAGACCGGCGAAGAACACCGCGTTGAACAGCGTCGTCGCGTACTGGCACACGCCCCCGCCGACGCCCTGCCGCAGCACGTTGTCGCTGGCGATGACCGGCGCGTAGTCGAACCCTCGGTTGGTCGTGCGCGGGCCCATCGCCTGGTTCAGGGAGAACGTCTCGCCCGGCTTGACCACGGTGCCGTCCACCAGCCTGGCGGCCAGCGCGATGTTGTTGGCGCGCGTGGTGTTGCGCGGGTCGAAGTAGGTGACGAATTGAGAACCCAGCGCCGACAGGCCCATACTCTCGACGTCCTCCGTGCTGAGCTTTGGGAACTGCTCGGAGAGGGCGACCCAGATGGTGCGCAGCCCTCCGCCCGTGGCGGCATCGTCCAGTTCGTCCATGAGCACGGGCATGTCCAGGACCTGGCCGGTCCTGCTCGAGGTCACGCTGATCGTCCCATCCTTGTTGACCTGCACGTCGGCGTCGACCGCAGGCTTCTCCGCGAAGGCGAAGAGACGGTGCAGTTCCGCGGCGGCACGGTCGTTGTGGAACGTGAGCGGGTAGCGGTCGGCGTCGTCGCCGGTGTTGACGGAGAGCATGCCGGCGACCTGCTCCGGCGTGAGCGTCACCGCGTGCGAGCGATAGCGAAGGGTGATCGGCGCGGCGAGGTACTGCTCCGCCGAGGAGGCGCGCGCCTGGGCGTCGGTGGTGCTCACCTTGGCCGGCGCCAGCCTGGTGGGCACGGGCCCGAAGTACGCCCGCCCCGCCGCCAGGCTGGTGAGGATGGTGCGCTCGAGCGCGACGGCGTCGACCTCGCGCCCGTCCTTCGAGGGCACGACGGCGAGCTGTTCGCCGGAGAGCTTGAGGCGGGCATCCTGCGCGGGGATGTCCATCTGCGCGCGCAGCGCCTCGAGGCCCTTCTGGTATCTGGTCGGGTCGACCTTCACCACCGGCGCGAGCGTGTGCGCCGCCCCGGGAAGCCAGATGCTGAGGCCCGGCGGGAGCCGGTGACGTCCCGCCGCGTAGGCCGCGCGAGCGGTGGCCGCGGCGTCCACGCTCATCCCAAGCTGATCGAGCGAGAGCGTGAGCGGCTCGTCCTGACCCGCGTCGAGCCTGACGACGCCGAGCCGCGCGGCCACCTGCTCGCGCACGACGCTCGCGGCGGTCTGCTCGCTCAGGCCCTGCAGTGAGACGCCGGCGACCGTGACGCGGTCGCCGACCTTGTGCCAGGTGAGCGCCTGCACGGCCGTGAACCCGGCCACGAAGAGTACGGCGATGAGCAAGACGGTGGCCGTCCACACGTGCCGGCGATACCAGGCGCCGAGCCGGCGAACCGGGCCTCGGCGCCGGGCGACCTCGGGCTCCCCGGCCCCGGGGGATACGACATCCATGGAACTCATGATACGGCAGCGTTCGCCGCCCGCACCCCGCGTCCTACTCGGTGTGCTCCCGGATGACGCCCCGGACCACCTCGAGGATGCCCTCGGCCAGGCGATCGGAGTCGTCTCGCCCGGCGCCCTCGGCGTAGATGTGGAAGACGGGTTCGTCGGCGTCGGGCAGCAACTGGACCCAGCCGCCGGCGCGGCGGAGCTGGATGCCGTCGAGGAGGCCGATCTCGGCGTCCGTGCCGGCGGCCTCGCGCTGCAGGTGCTCCGTGGCCGTGCGCATCACCGTGCCCTTGAGCGCCCACGGGCACGCGACCGTCTTGTGGACGAGCGTGCTCGTGGGGATCTCGGCCAGCTGCTCGCTGAGGGGCCGCGCCTGCGGCGCGAGCAGCTCGAGCAGCTTGCCCAGGCTCATGACGGCGTCGAACGCCGGCAGGAACCGCGGGAAGATGTACCCACCGCCCAATGAGCCGGCGAACACCACGTCGTCGGCGGTCGAGTCCTTGGCGAGCGCCGGCAGCGAGACTTTGGTGCGTTCGACCTGGACTCCAAACGGCTCCGCGAGCTCCTCGGCGAGATGGGTCACGGTGAGCGGCAGCACGACCTTCTCGCCGCGCGAGGCCTGCTGCGCGACGAGCTTGACGTACAGCAGCAGCGCCTTCTCCAGCGGTACCTCGGCCCCGGTGTCGTCGACGATGTACAGGCGCTCTGCGCCGGGACCGATGACCAGCCCGAGGTCGGCCTCCATCGTCCGCACCAGCCGCTGGACCTCCTGGATGTTGGCCCCGAGCTCCTCGGCGCCCATGCTCACGTGATGCTGGTCGTTGAACGCGCGCACGGAGAGCACCTCGGCGCCGAGGCTCCCCAGCAGGTTGGGCAGGGTCAGGGACGCCGGCGAATACGAGTAGTCGATGACGAGCCGGTAGGCGCGGCTCCTGATGCGCTCCACGTCCCAGGAGCCGAGCAGACCGCGCACGTAGGTCTCCATGGCCCTGTCGGGAAACTGGATCTCGCCGAACTCGCTGTAGAACGCGCGGCGGAAGTCCTGGCGGCCGTAGTACTTCTCGATGTCCTTCTGGAGCGCCTCGCTGAGGTTGATGCCTGGCGGCTCGAACACCTGGATCTGGATCATCTCCGGGTCCCAGCTCGCGATGCGCACGTGCAAGCCGCCCTCGGCGTTGCCGTGCTTGACCTCGAACCGGTTGATGGCGCTACTGGCGATGCGCAGGTCGCGGACCACCACGCCGGTCGAGTTGAGGCCGGAGATGAGCGCGCGTTTGATGACCCGCGACGCCGGGTGCGCGTCACGGCTGGTGCACACGCTGGAACCCTTCTTGAGCACCGTTCCGTAGGCCATCGCCAGCTTGAGCGCCAGCTCGGCGGTGATGTCGACGTTGATGAGGCCGGTGATGCCGTCCTTGCCGAACAGCTGCGCGCTGCCGCGCGACTCCCAGATGATGCTGCTGTGGATCTGGGCGCCCGACTCGACCGTCTTGTTGGGGTAGATCTTGACGTCGGGCGCGATGAAGGCCTGCTCGCCGACCACCGTCTCGTCGCCGATGGCCGCGCCCTCGCTGAACGTCGCGCCGGCCTTGAGGTCGCAGTTGCGGCCGACGATGGTGCCGTAGACCTTCGTCGAGGCGCCAATGTAGGTGTTGGCGCCGACAACGCAGTTGCGCGTCTCGGCGTGATCCTTGACCACCACGTTGCTGCCGAGCACCGAGTAGGCCCCGATGTGCGCCGTGCCGTCGATCTTGACGTAGTTGCCCACGAACGCTGGGCCCTGCATGTTCTCGAGCGAGTCGAGGTTGACCCCGTCGCCGAGGAAGATGCGGTTGTGCAGCTCGATGCCGGGCAGCTGCGCCCTGACCTTGCCGTCCAGGAGGTCCCGGTTGGCGATCAGGTACTGCGGCAGGCTCCCGATGTCCTGCCAGTAGCCATCGGCGATGTAGCCGTAGAGCGGCGCGCCCATCTCGAACAGCTTGGGGAACAGCTCCTGGCTGAAGTCGTACTTGGTGTCGGCCGGGATGTGGTCGAACACCTCAGGTTCGAGGATGTAGATGCCGGTGTTGACGGTGTCGCTGAACACCTGGCCCCACGTGGGCTTCTCGAGGAACCGCTCGACGCGGCCCTCCTCGTTGACCACCACGACGCCGAACTCGAGCGGGTTCTCCACCCGCTTGAGCGCGATGGTGACCAGGGCGCCGCGCTCCTTGTGGAAGCGGACGGCGTCGCGGAGGTCGATGTCGGTGAGCGCGTCTCCGCTGATGACGATGCACGTGTCGTCGCGCAGTTCCTCCTCGGCGAGCTTGACGCTGCCGGCGGTGCCGGCCGGCGACTGCTCCACGGAGTACTGCATGCCGACGCCCAGCGCCGAACCGTCGCCGAAGTAGTCGCGGATGATCTTGGGCAGGAACATGAGCGTGACGACGGTCTCGTCGATGCCGTGCGCCTTGAGGAGCTCGACGATGTACTCCATGCACGGCTTGCCGCACAGCGACACCATCGGCTTGGGCTGGTTGCTCGTCAGCGGACGCAGGCGCGTGCCCTCGCCGCCGGCCATGACCACTGCGCGCACGCGCCACCTCGCCTCTCGGTTGGACTGTACCGCAAGCGTACCAGATGACCGCGAGAGCCCCGCCGTGAGGGCACCGCGGCGGCGGCGGAGGACGACGGGCGCCCGCGGGAGCGCCTGCAGCCCTGTGCTAGAATGCCCGCTGTACGGTCGGCGTGTGGCGCAGCCTGGTTAGCGCACTAGTCTGGGGGACTAGGGGTCGCCAGTTCAAATCTGGCCACGCCGACCATTTCCTTTTCACACACTCTCCCGCAGATGACGCGCGCGGCGGTTCGCCGCGCGCCCGCACCTCGTCCGGCTCCATGGACGGTCCTTTCGGGCTGCCGCCTCCACCCCATACCGTGGTTGGAACCACCGCCCGCGGGGGACGTACACGGCGACCCTGACTGGGAGGAAACGTCCGCCAGATGAGAACCACCGTCCTCCGCGTGCTGCTCGTCCTGTACGCCGCCGGGTCGGTGGCCGTGGTGATCCCTCTGGTGCTCGACCTCGCCGGCGATCTCTCGGCGACCACGTCGGGCAAGGTCCTGGCGGCAGCGCTCATCGCGCTCGCCACCGGCGCCCTGCTCGCGATCCGCGATCCCTGGGAACATCGCGCCATCGTCCAGGTGCTCACGGTCTTCCTGTGGCTGGCAGGACTCGCGATCCTCTACCGGCTCCTGTTCGAGGAGCACCCTGCGTTCCCCACGGACCTGGTCCTGCTGGTGGACCTCGCCGCAGCGCTCCTGTTCACCTTGTTCTCTCCCCAGCCTCCGGAAGCACGCGCGGAGGCGCCTGAGGCCTGAGGCCCGGGCGCGCGCGAGCGCGCAGACGGGCCCGGACGCGGACGGTGGAGCGGCCGGGCCGCGCGGGGCTCGGGCCGGCCCCGTACGCGCGACGGCCGGCCCCAAGGGGCCGGCCGTCGTACTTCCCCAGAACGGGGGGCTGCACTGTGGTCAGAAGCCGACTACGACCGTCTCGCTCGTGGTGTCGCGGCGCCCGTTGCCGCCGTTGCCGCCGTTGCCCGTGCTTTTCAGAGCCTCGGCGAGATCCTCCGGTACCGGCTGATGGCGAAGCAGGATGCCGTACAGCTTGTCGGCCAGCTCGGGTGAGCCGTCCAGCACGTCCGTCACCTGCCGCAGCCGGTACTCGATGAAGAAGTCGGCCTCCACGCGGAGCGCCTCCGCGATCACCACGATCACCGGGTCGGCCGGCACGGGGCGAGTCCCCTTGGTGAGGTGGTTCAGGTACCCCGCGGAGAGCTTGGTCTTGTAGGCCAGCTGCCGGTAGCTGAGCTGGCGCTCGTCCATCAGGCCTTTGAGAGCGACTGGAAAGCGGTCCTGCGAGTAGCGGTTCTTGGTGATGGGCGTTGTGTACATGGCTCCCATAGCACTAGCCTGTATCGCCCGAATCGGCTGGATACTTGATAGGCAACAGTGCCCACGTTGCCTCAGAAGACAACGCATTGCGCGAGCCTGACGGGAGCCTGTGAGCAACCTTTGGCCGGTCCGGCGGGCGTATGCCGGTCGGCAGGCTCTTTCGCCTGCGTCAGTCGAGGGCGAGCAGTTCGCTGAGGGCGGCGGCGAGGTCCGCGACGGCCACGTCGCGGCGCTCGCCGCCGTCCCGCCGCTTGAGCTCCACGAAGCCCTCGGCGGCGCGCTTGCCTACCACGACCTGGGCCGGACAGCCGAGCAGGTCGGCGTCCTTGAACTTGATGCCCGGGCTCACGTCGCGATCGTCGTAGACGACGTCGAAGCCGGCAGCACCAAGCTCGGAGTACAGGTCGTCGGCGAGCTCGCGCTGGAGCTCGTCCGAGGCGCGCACGAGCACCAGATGGACGCGGAACGGCGCGATGCTGGCCGGCCAGATGATGCCGTTGGCGTCGTGGTGCTGCTCCACGGCCGCGGCCGCGATGCGCGCGAGTCCGATGCCGTAGCTGCCCATGACGATTGGCCGCTCCTTGCCGTCCTCGTCCAGGTACGTGGCGCCCATGGGGACGGAGTACTTGAGGCCGAGCTGGAAGATGTTGCCGACCTCGATGACGCGCGCGCCTTCGAGGTCGCCCGAGCACTGCGCGCACGGGTCGCCCGGGCGCGCGTCGCGCAGGTCGGCGAAGACGGCCTGCGGAACGTCCTCCAGCGTGACGCCGCTGCGATGGCAGCCGACCTTGTTCGCGCCGGCGACGTAGTGGCCCAGGCGCAGCGCCTCGTCCGCATAGACGGGCAGCGGCGTCGGCACAGGCCCGACGAAGCCCGGCTCGACGCCCTGGGCCTCGACAACCTCCTCAGGCGTCGCCAGGCGGAAGCCGCCGCCCAGGGTGCCCTCGAGCTTGAGCTCGTTGAGCTCGTGGTCGCCGCGCACGAGGACCATGACGGGGCCGGAGGAGGCGGCGCTGCCGCCCGAGCCGGCCTCTGCCCCGCCCTCGCGCACCACCACGAGCGCCTTGATGAAGGCGCGCGCCGGCAGGCCGAGATACCCGGCGACCTGCTCGATCGTCCTGGCGCCCGGCGTGTCGAGCTCGGCCGCGGTGAGCAGGTCGACCGGCGCGCCGGTGGCTCTGGCGAACGGAGCGTCCGCCGGGCCGCCGGGTGAGAGCTCGCTCGCCGGCGGCTCGGGATCGGCGCCGGCGACCGCCGTCTCCACGTTGCTCGCGTAGCCGCACTCGCGGCAGAACACGATCTCGTCCTCGCCGGCCTCGGCGTAGGCCATGTATTCGTGGCTGATCGCGCCGCCCATCATGCCCGAGTCGCCCTCGACCATCATGACGTCGAGCCCGCAGCGGGCGTAGATGCGGTCGTAGGCGCCGACGTGCAGCCGGTAGCTCTCCTGCAGGGCCTCTTCGCTCACGTCGAGGCTGTAGGAGTCTTTCATGATGAACTCGCGCGTGCGCAGGACACCGCTCTTGGGCCGCGCCTCGTCGCGCTCCTTTGTCTGGAAGTGGTACCAGAGCTGCGGGAGCTGCTTGTAGCTGTGGATCTCCCGCGCCGCCAGCCAGGTGACGACCTCCTCGTGGGTCATGGCCAGCGCCATGTCGGCCCGCTTGCGGTCCTTGAGCCGGAACATCTCCTCGCCGATGGCGTCCCAGCGACCGCTCTCCTGCCAGATCTCCGCCGGCTGCATGACCGGCATGAGCATCTCCTGGCAGCCGATGGCGTCCATCTCCTCGCGGATGATCTGCTCGATCTTCTGCATCACGCGCCAGCCGGCCGGGAGGTACACGTAGATGCCGGCGGCGAGCTGGCGCACGAGACCGGCGCGGACCATGAGCCTGTGGCTCACGGCCTCCGCGCCGGCCGGGTCCTCTTTGACGGTTGGCAGCAGCAGCTTGCTGACGCGCATGGGCACCCCGTTCACGACCTGGCTGGGAGCGGAAATGATATCACCCGTACAGGGCGGGTCCTGCCGCCTTGAGGAGAGAGCGGCCGCCCCCTATACTTCTCGGGCGACGGGCCGCGAGGACAAGGTCGTGGCCGGGGCATCGAAGCAGGAGCGCATCGTGGCGCCTGTGCGAGACGTCGTCATCCAGGGGGATGTTCGTTCTCACGTGGCGGACAACGCTTCGTCGTCTGCGGCTGCGTTCGCCCGCCGGTACGTCGCCGTCGCCGGACCCTCCTCCACCGTGCGTCTGCTCGTCGTCGGAGCGCCGGACGAGGCGTCCCGTTTCGTGGACGAGTACAACGCCGACGGCGGGGTCGGCCGCATGCGGCTGGCCGCCACACTCCCACCTTCGGAGCTCGACCAGCTGGACGCGTCCATCGAGCGGCACAGGCCCGAACGGGTCGTCCTCGTCGAGCGTGCGTGCTCCGGTGAGCAGCTCCAGCACCTCCTGGAGGGCTGCCTGCGCCACGACCTGCCGCTGCAGGTGCCCGAGAGCGGGCACGACGGCGACCCGGTGGCCGTCCTCTCCGGACCCGACCGGGTCGCCTACGCCGTGCACCCCACGGCCGTGCATCCGCGCCAGTATCGCGCCAAGCGCATCTTCGATTTCGCCGCGTCGGCCGGGCTGCTCGCGCTCCTCTCCCCGTTCTTCGCCGCCGTCGCGGCGCTGAGCAAGGCCAGCTCCCCGGGGCCGGTGTTCTACGTGAGCTGGCGTGTCGGCGTCGGCGAGGAGCCCTTCCCCTGCTACAAGTTCCGCACCATGTGCGTGGGCGCCGACGTGCTGCAGGAGGAGCTCGAGAGCCGCAACGAGGCCGACGGCTGCCTGTTCAAGATCCGCGACGACCCCCGGGTGACGCGCATCGGCCGGTTCCTGCGCAGGACGTCGCTGGACGAGCTGCCGCAGCTCGTCAACGTCCTGCGCGGCGAGATGAGCCTCGTCGGCCCGCGTCCGCTGCCCTTGCGCGACGTCGCCCTCATGGACCGGCGCTACCGGCCCCGGCATGCGGTGTTGCCGGGCATGACGGGACTCTGGCAGGTCCACGGCCGGAGCTCCCTGACGGCCGAGCGCATGATGCGCCTCGACCTCCAGTACATCCGCACGTGGTCGCTCGGCCTGGACCTGCACGTCCTGCTGCGCACCGCGAGCGTCGTCGTCCGCGGGAAGGGAGCCTACTGATGAGGCGTTCAGTGGTCACCGGCGGCGCCGGGTTCCTGGGGTCGCACCTGTCCGAGCGGCTGCTCGCGGAGGGCCACGAGGTCGTGGTGCTCGACAACCTCGACACGGGGTCGCTCCAGAACATCGAGCACATCCGCGACGCCAGGTTCGACTTCCGCAACGTCGACGTCACCGATCTGGTCGATGTCGAGGGTCCGGTGGACTACATCTTCCATCTGGCCAGTCCCGCCTCCCCGATCGACTACCTGCGGCTGCCGCTGCACACGCTCAAAGTCGGGTCCTACGGGACCCACCACGCGCTCGGACTGGCGAAGTTCAAGCGTGCGAGACTCCTGCTGGCCTCGACCTCGGAGGTGTACGGCGACCCCAGCGTCCACCCGCAGCCTGAGACGTACTGGGGCAACGTCAACCCACTGGGCCCGCGCGGCGTGTACGACGAGGCCAAACGCTATGCGGAGGCCCTGGCGATGGCGTACCACCGCCAGCAGGGCGTGGACACGTGCATCGCACGGATCTTCAACACGTACGGCCCGCGCATGCGCCCCAACGACGGGCGGGCCGTCCCCACCTTCGTGCGCCAGGCGATGGAGGGCAAGCCCCTCACGGTGTTCGGCGACGGCAACCAGACGCGGTCGTTCTGCTACGTCGACGACCTCGTCGAGGGCCTCGTGCGCCTGGCGTTCTGCGGCGAGCACACGCCGGTCAACCTCGGCAACCCCGAGGAGCGCACCCTCAACGAGCTCGCCGAGACCATCGTGCGCGTCACCGGGTCATCCAGCGAGATCGTGTACGGGGCGCTGCCCATCGACGATCCCCGCGTGCGCTGTCCCGACATCTCCAAGGCCATACAGTTGCTGGGCTGGCATCCCACCGTCCGGCTCGAAGAGGGCCTGCGCCGCGTGTGGGAGTACGAGGTCAGCACGCAGAGCCACTCGCTCACCGGCCTGCGCGGAGATGTGCTGGAGAAGCTCGTGCGGGCCGAGCCGGACCCCGGCGCTACGGCGTCTTGACCGTGCTGGCGGCGCTCTCGCAGACGCCGCCCCAGATCACCCGGTAGACCCTCGTCTTGCGCTGCTTGGCCGTTCCCGAGTACGTTCCGTCGGCCGCCGTGTGGATGTCCGCCAGCGAGTGCCACGCCGTGCCCGACGGCGAGCGCCACTGGAGCGTGACCACCTGGCTCTCCGGGGCTGCCGGCGACCGGTAGGTGAGCGTGCCCGAGACGGTGAACGAGGCGCCCGCCTTGGCAGACGCGGGCGCGGCCAGCGTGACGCGGTTGTCCCCGGCGAACGCGTACCATGCGGGCTTGCGCACGCCGGTGTAGGTGCGCACTCCCATGTACACGCCCTGGCCGGCCTTGTCGGTCGGACTGTCCGTCGGGTTCCAGTCGTCGACCAGGAACCACAGGAGCGCCTTGACCTGCGGATAGCGCCGCACGTACGCGTAGGCCTGGCGCATGTAGCGCGCCTGGTCGGCCTCGCTCACGGTGACCCCGAACCAGCGGCTGTACTGGGTGTTGTAGCCGAACTCGGTGAGGTAGAACGGCATGCCCGGGAAGAGCGACGTGAGTTGCTTGAGGTTGCCGAGCGTGACGCACCGGGCCGGGTTGTTGGGCGGCTGCCCAGGCTTGACGCGGGTGGATCCGCCCGGGGTGTAAGGGTGGTGCGAGTAGGCGTCCATGTACGCAGCGGCGCCGTTGTCCTTGAGGTAGCGGGCGAACGCCTGCGGCGGGGTGCTGACGGCGTCGCCTCTCCCCCGCGGCGCGGTGGCCCCGCCGATGACCACGGCGTCGGGATTGCCGGCCTTCACTCCGGCGTACCACGTCTTGAGCATCTCGAGGTAGATGGCGGCCCCGCCGTTGGTCGCGCTGGCCGGCGTCTGCGGATACAGGTAGAGGCCCTGGTTGGGCTCGTTCCAGCACTCGAAGTAGTCGGCCTCGCCGGCAAACTTGCCCGCCAGGAACTTGCCGAGGTCGCCGAACTGGGTCTTGGCGACGGTTTCGCCGTTCATGTTGGGAGCGTAGAGCGGGTAGTACTTGTCCTTGTCGTAGCCGGCGGGCGGGTGCGCCCACGCCGACTGGTCCTCGGCCCACTCGGGCGTGTCGACGGGCGTCAGGATGACCTTCATGCCCGCCGCGTGGAGCTGGTCGACGATCGCCGTCAGCTGGGCAACGTAGGCGTCGCTGTAGCCGTCGCCGTCGGTGTCGGCGTTGGACGCGGTGCCCGGCGCGTCCGGCTGCATGGTCGCCCAATGGACCATGACGCGGGTCCACCCGGACCCCAGCCGGCCTGGGCCCATCTCGGCGACCATGGCCGGCACCGTGCTCAGGTCGACCTGGGCCTGTTCCAGCCGGTAGTCGATGATGCCGCGGCCCACGGTCACCGCCTGCGCGACGGGCGTGGCCGGCAGGGGCGAGAACAGGATGAAGGCGAGGCCGGCGACGACGCACGCCGCACCGCCCAGGACTCCCGAGAGGAGCCAGCGGCGCCGGCCCACCCCCGTGTCGTCCTCCCGATGGCGGTCGAACAGGTACGGCTTCATTCGGTCCCTCCCTGCCCGGCCAGGCCGACGGTCGCCTGGCCGCTCTCACACACGCCGTCCCACACCACGCGGTACCGCGCGGCTGCCGTCTGGGTGACGGACGCGAACTGGTAGGCGCCCGTGTCGTCGGTGGTCTGCTGCCCGATGGTCCGCCAGGACCCCCCGTCGACGCTGCGGGTCTGGAGCAGGACCTGCACGTCCGCGCCCTGGCCGACACGGGTGGTCAGCGTGCCTCCGACGTCGAACGGCGCGCCGGAGGCGGCGGCGGCCGGCGCGGTCACGGTGAGCTTGTTGTGCCCAGCGAACGCGTACCACGCGGGCTTGCGCACACCGTTGACGTCCTCGAGGCCGGAGAAGACACCCAGCTCCGGATCGGTGTCCGGATGCGCCTGCCAGTCCCTCACGAGGAACCACAGCAGGACCTTGACCTGCTTGTACGCGGGCGCGTCCAGCAACGCGAAGGCCTGCCGCAGGTAGCTCGCCTGCTCCGTGGGAGAGACGACCACGACGAAGGCGTCCTTCTGGCCCGTGCTGTAGCAGAACTCCGTGAGGTAGAACGGCTTGCTCGGGAACAGCTTGAGCAGGACCGTCAGGTTGCCGAGCGTGACCTGGTTCCTGGGGCTGATCGGCGGTGCGCTGGGCCTGGGGTCGGAGCCGCGCGTGGTGTACGGGTGGTGCGAGTAGGCGTCGAACCACTTCGCCGCCCCGTGTTCCTTGAGATATCGCGCGAACCACTGCGGCGACGTGCTGCCCGCCGACGTGCCGTTGCTGCCGAACCTCGACGTGGCGCCCGCGATGACGACCGCCGACGGGTTGGCGGCATGGGCGCCCTGCGAGAAGGCGATGAGCATCCGGCGGTAGACCTCGGGGCCGACGACCTTCTTGCCGACGATCTGGGGCCGGATGCGGAGGTTGGGCTCGTTCCAGACCTCGAAGTGGTCGACGCCCAGGCTGCCGAAGTGCCTGGCGAGGTACCAGGCGAACCCGCGGAAGGCGCTGCGCACCCGCGGGTCGCCGGTGCGGACGGCGGCGGCGGTGGGGTACGCGGCCCAGTACTTCT
>Ga0335071_10002755_pt1 | contig 18666 bp, 10 predicted proteins | sample Lox_Sample_15_FD_206724 | JGI IMG/M metagenome (GOLD analysis project Ga0335071, IMG submission 206724) | Soil microbial communities from Loxahatchee National Wildlife Refuge, Florida, United States - Lox_Sample_1.5 | ecosystem: Environmental > Terrestrial > Soil > Wetlands | place: USA...
GGACCGGAGGGCTCCGAGGCGCAGCTCTCCGAACCGGCCGAGGGACAGGCCGACGTCGAGAGCCCCGGCGAGGTCGTCGGTCCGGAAACGCGCCACGTTCGAGTTGTTCACGTAGAAATCGAACGGCAGGCGCGTGAACGAGACCGTCGGGGAGACGAAGAAGCGCCCGTGAAAGTCCGTCGGCTGGTAGAACTCGAGAAGGACGCTGTTCTGCCGGCCGACCTCGATCTTCGTCCTGAGCTCGCCGCGCAGCGCGTTCATCCGCGTGAAGTAGGCGCCGAGCCTGAGGCCGAACGAGCTGCTCGAGAAGTCCGTGTCGAGGACGAGGCCGAACCTCACGCGCGTGGGCGCGGGCGGCTTCGGCGCGCCTCCCAGGACGAGGACGCTCTTTCCGCCTTCGGACTCGATGCGGAAGTCGACGGTCTCGTAGTCGCCGAGCTCGTAGAGCCGCGCGAGGTCGTGCTCGAGGAGCGGCCACGAGACCTTGCCGGGCTTCGTGTAGATGCGGCCGCTCAGGAGGCGGGGGTCGACGCCGGGGGGCGCCTCGACGCGGACCTCCTGGACGACGGGGTCGACGCGCGGGTCGCGCTGCTTCTTCAGGAACGCCGCGTACTCGGACTCGGAGACGCTGAAGCGCGCGAACGTCTCGCGCATGGCGTCCGCGGCCTTGAAGCCCTGCGCGGAGGCCTTGGGAAACTCCTTGAAGTCCAGCGTCGAGACCTCGTCGAGGTCCGGCGTCACGAGGACGTCGTGGTCTTTCTTGAGCGTCGCGATCTGCCGCTCCACGTTGAGCCTCGTGAGGAACGACGTGGTCTGTCCCGCGATCGAGAGGAAGCTCGTGAGCTCCTCGCGCCTGGAAAGCGGGGACGAGATGTCGATCGCGATCACGACGTCCGCGCCCATCTGCCGGACGACGTCGACGGGCAGGTTGTCCGCCGTGCCGCCGTCCGTCAGGAGCTTCCCGTCCCACTCGACGGGCGAGAAGAACCCCGGGATCGCCATGCTCGCCCGGACGGCCCGCGCGAGGTCGCCTTTCGAGAGGACGACCTTTCCGCCGGTGACGATGTCCGTCGCGACGCACCGGAACGGGATCCTCAGCCGGTCGAAGTCCCGGACGTTCGTCGCCGGGAGCGTCAGACGCCGGAGGAGGTAGTTGAGCTTCTGGCCCTGGACGAGGCCCTGCGGGAGGACGAGCTTCCCCTTGTTGAAGCCCAGCTCGGCCTTGATGAGGTAGAGGTCGTCGTCCTCCTTCTGGCGATAGGGCTGGTCCTTCCGGCCCTGGTCGTCGCGAAGCGCGTCGTCCCAGTCCGTCGTCGAGAGGACCTTGTCCATCTCGTCCGGCGACATGCCGGACGCATAGAGCGCCGCGACGATCGAGCCGATGCTCGTGCCCGCGACGTAATCCACGGGGACGCGCATCTCCTCGAGGACCTTCAGGACGCCGACGTGCGCGCCGCCGCGGGCTCCGCCTCCCGCGAAGGCGATCCCGATCCTCGGGCGCTTCGGCGGCGCGGGAGCGTCCTGGGCGGCGGCGGGCAGGGCGAGCGCCGCCGCGAGGAGGGCGGCGGCGGCGCGGGTTCTCACGGCGTCACTTCTTCTGCTGCTGAAGGAGGTCGCGGATCTCCTTGAGATAGAGCTCCTGCTGCGACGGCCCCGGAGCCGGAGCCGGAGCGGCGGCGAGCTTTGCGGCGAACCGGCTGAAGGGAAGGACGATGAGGAAGTAGAGCCCCGCCGCCTTGATCAGGAACCCGATGACGGCATTCAGGAAGTTGCCGATCTGCACCGCTCCGATCTTCAGCGCGGAGAAGTCGGGCTGGCCGCCGAGCATTCCGATGATCGGCGTGATGACGTCCTTGACGAGCGAATCGATGATCGCGCCGAACGCGGCGCCGATGATGACGGCCGCCGCGAGGTCGATGACGTTGCCCTTCATGACGAAGTCGCGGAATCCTTTGAGCATGACTCCTCCGTTCCGGTCGTTTTCGCGGGAGTCTAGCGGAACAGGCCGAGACCGCCCGCGCCCGCGTACCCGGTCAGCTCCACGTACGCGCGACCTGCGGGAGCGCCCGCGGGAGTCTTCACGTCGCACGCGCCTTCCCAGTACGTGACGCGCGTCGATCTCTCCGTGACGAGCTCCTGGTCGGGGAGGACGGGGACGACGTCGAGCGCGAGAGCGGCCTTCGGGACGCGCAGGGTCCAGCGCGCGGGATACGTCGCGCCGCTTCTCGGGCTCTTCCAGCGGGCGGTCTCCTCGATCGCGAAGTCGGCCGCCCCGAGAGAGACGGACGTCCCGTCCTTTTCGACGAGCGTGCCCGACGAGAACGGCGTGCCATTGCCTCCCGCGCCCCGCAGTCGGTAGAACATGAGGTCGCGTCCGTCGAGGAGATGCAGCGCGAACCAGTCCCAGCCCTGCGTTTCCTTTCCGATCGAGCCGGAGCCCCACTCGTGGTCGAACCACGAGAGGCCCGTCACGGCTTCCGTCGTCCCTGCGGACGTCCACCAGCCCGCGCTCGAAAGACGCGTGCGGCTGACGTACCGGCTGACCGCGTCGGGCTCGGGGCCCTTGCGGGAGATCCCGTTCGGGCCGTTCAGCACGGGCGGCTTCTCGGGCGAGAGAAGGAGCGAGAGCTCGTCGCCGCCGTCCCTCGCGGAGAGGACGAGCTTCCCGCCCAGCTCTTCGAGGCGCCAGTCCTCGTTCGCGACGTCGAGCCGACCGGTCCGCGCGTACGCGGCGCCGGGGCCGTCGCGATGCAGGCGCTCGGCGAACCGGAACGTCCCCTTCGAGACGTCCGTCCGCGCGAAGTGCGCGAGGTGGAGGTCGCGCGCCGCGAAGGCCGACGCGCGCGGCGCGGCGTCTTCCGTGACGCCGGTGCGGAAGAACGTGAGCTGGTAGCCGAGCCGCTTCCCCGACGCCGTCTCGAGCTGGCCCGTGACGTACCACCACTCGACGCGCGCGTCCTCGTGCGCGCCGTCGTCCTTCGGGAACGAGATCTTCTGGTCCGGATCGAGGGCCTTGAAGCGCCCGGTGAAGAGGAGGAGCGCGAGCACGAGGTGTTTCATCACTCTTCCTTGAGCGCGGCCGCGGCGTCCGTCGCGGCCGCGAGGCCCGCGGGGCGGGCGGCGGCGAGGAGCGTCGTCGCGAAGACGAGCGCGAGCGCGCCCGCGAGGAAGGCCCACGGCCAGCGCATCGCGATCGTCCAGCCGAAGCTCTGGCGGTTGACGACGTAGACGAGGACGAGCGCCATCGCGGCGCCCGAGGCGAGGCCCATCGCGATGCCGAGACCACCGATCGCGGCCGCCTCGTAGCGGACCGCGCGCCTGACGCGCCCCGCCGAGGCGCCGAGGACGCGCAGGAGGCCGATCTCGCGCCGCCTCTCGAGGACGAGCGCCGTGAGCGTGTTGAAGACGCCGAGGACCGCGACCGCGATCGCGACGGCCTCGAGCGCGTACGTCACCGCGAACGTCCGGTCGAAGATCTGGAGGACGAGCCTGCGGAGCGTCGCATTCGTCCGCACGCGCAGCGCGTAGCGGCCGCGCAGCGCCTGCTCGACGCGGCGGGCGCCCTCTTCCGGCGAAACGTCCGGCTTCAGCGCCACGGCCAGAGTGTCGGCGCCCTTCAGCGGCCAGAGCGCCTGGAACTTCCCGCGGTCCAGCGCGACCGTCCCGCGGTCGTTCGAGTAGTCCGTGTAGACGCCCGCGACGCGGACGCGCACCGGCCCGGCGGCGCCGGGGAGGTCGACGGTGTCGCCCGCGTGGACGTGGAACTTCTCCGAAAACGGCTCGGAGACCATCGCGTCGCCGTTCGCGAGCGCCTCGGAGAAGACCGCGGCCGGGTCGCGGCCGTCCACGATCGGGAGGCGCACGTGGCGCGCGATGAAGGAGAAACGCCACGATCCGATCGTGTAGGGCGCCCCGTCCCGCGTCGCGGAGAACGAGAGGTACGGGTCCACCTCGTCGACGCCGGGCACGGCGCGGAGGAGGTCGATCGCCTCCTCCGGGATCTTCCCGAGGGACGGGCCGGAGCGTCCGCTCGCGGGACCGATGTAGAGGTCCGCCGACAGCGTCTGCCCGACCCACGTCGAGACGGTCGTCCGGAACGAGCCGACCATCACGGCGACCGCCACCATCATCGAGAGGCCCATCGTGAGCGCTGCGACGGCGACGGACGTGCGCGAAAGGCTGCCCGTGAGGTTCGCGCGGGCGAGGCGCGCCTCGACGCCGAAGAGCCGGAGCGCGACCCCGTCGAGGCGCCCCGCGAAAAGAGTGACGGCCGCGGGCGCGAGGAGCGACGCGCCCGCGACGACGAGGAAGACCGAGATGAACCCGAAGAGGGGAAGGCCGCGCACGGGTCCCGGGCGCGTCGCCGCCCACGCGAGGACGAGGAGGACCACGCCCGCGAGGGCGAGCGGCCGCGTCCTCCGCCGGCGGGCGGCCTCGACGGAGCCGTGGCGCATCGTCGCGGCAGGCTCGACGCCGGCCGCCTCGAGCGCCGGCGCAAGTGCGGAAAGAATGGACGTCACGACGCCGAGAGCGAACGCGAAACCAAGGACGCCGGGGTCGAGATGCATGACGGGATGCGCCGACGGGACGTAGAGCTCCGTTGCCGTGCCGCCCACGAGCTTCAGCGCGCCCGCGGCGAGCCCCGCGCCGAGGAGCAGGCCGAGCGCGCTGCCCGCGATCCCGAGCGCGAGCCCCTCGCCGAGGAACGCCGCGAAGACCGCGCGGCGCGACGCCCCGAGCGCGCGCACGACGCCGATGTCCGCGCGGCGGCGCAGCACGGAGATCGAGAGCGTGTTGTAGACGAAATACATCCCGACGAGGAGCGCGATCGCGCCGAGGGCCGAGAGGTTCACGCGGAACGCGCGCACGAGCCGGTCGACGGTCTCCGTGCGGCGCTCGGGCCGGCCCGCCGTGACGCCGGGCGGGAGCGAGGCGGAGACCTCCTCGAGGACCCGAACGCGGTCGGCGCCGGAAAGGGACGCGGGGAGGACGACGTCGATCCGGTCGAGGAGCCCCGCCTTTCCGAACGCCTCCTGCGCGGCCGCGAGATCCATGAAGACGATCGAGCCCGCAGCCGCACGGGCGGCGCCGGCGAGCCGCAGCACCGCGGCGACGCGGAACGTCCGCTCGACGGAGTTCGTGACGAGACGAAACGCGTCTCCCGCCTTCAGCCCGTGCCGCGAAGCGAAGGCTTCGGTTACCAGGAGAGATTGTCTTGCGAATACGGAGAAGAGACCGGGAGAAGATTCTTCGAAGGTGTGGGTTTCCTCGCGGCGCGCCGGGGGGCCTCCGCTGTGACCGGACGCCCCGGCGCGCTCCTTCCCCTCGTCACCTTCTAAGAAATTCTTCTTCTCTCCTCTTTTCCCATCTTCAGCAAAACTGTATTCCCGCGCGGACGGATCGGAGAGCGGGTCGATGCCGAGGACCTCGACGACCTCGCCGTCCTTCGATCCGGCCGCCGCCGTCACCGAGATCGCCGGGGCGAGCGTCGCGCCGATGCCGCGCAGCCACGCGAGACGTTCGAGCGTCTCCTCGGGGATGCCGGGGCCGTCCGCGAGGATCGTGATCGAGGCCTTGCCCGCCACGAAGTCGACCGTGTCGGAGAACGACGACAGGACGGACGCGTTCGCGAGGTGGATCGCGGCCATCGTCGCGACGCCGACGGCGATCCCGGAGACCGTGAGCGCGAACCGGAGGCGGTCCTTCCCGAGCGGGCGGAGGACGAGCGGCGCGAGGAGGGGACGGATCACGGGACGAGCCGCCCGTCGAGAAGATGGAGAACGCGCGACGCCCGGGCGGCCGCGTGGGACGAGTGCGTCGCCATCACGACCGTGATTCCCTTTTCGGCGACGAGCGCCGAGACGAGGTCGAGGACCTGCGTGCCCGTCTTCGAGTCGAGGTTGCCGGTCGGCTCGTCGGCGAGGAGGAGCGCCGGGCGGTTCGCGAGCGCCCGCGCGACGGCGACGCGCTGCATCTGGCCGCCCGAGAGCTCGTACGGGTAGGCGCGCTCCTTCCCGGAGAGGCCGACCTCGCCGAGCAGGGCGGCCGCGCGCGCGTCCGCCTCGCCCGGCGCGGCGCCGTCGAGGAGGAGGGGCAGCGCGACGTTCTCGAGCGCGTTCATCGTCGGGAGGAGGTTGAAGAACTGGAACACGGTGGCGGCGGTCTTCCGGCGGTAGGCGTCGCGCTCGTCCTCGCCGAGCGTCGCGAGGTCCCGCCCGTCCACGAGGACGCGGCCCGCCGTGGGCCGGTCGAGCGCGCCGAGGAGGTTCAGGAGCGTCGACTTCCCGCAGCCCGAGGGCCCGAGGAGCGCCGTGAACGTGCCCGGCTCGAGGACGAGCGAGACCTCGAGAAGGGCGTCGACGGGCGACGCGCCCGGTCCCGGAAGGTACGACTTGGAGACGGTTTCGGCGGCGACGCGCGCTCCCATGGCGCCCATCCTACGTATCATCGGTCTCCCGGGATGGATGTGACGTGCTGAAGAACCTCGCCGGCCTCTGGCGCCACCGGGCGCTCGTCGGCGTCCTCGTCTCGAGGGAGCTCAAGGCGCGCTACCGCGGAAGCGTTCTCGGGTTCTTCTGGTCGCTCCTGAACCCGCTCCTGATGCTCGCGGTGTACACCGTCGTGTTCGCGTTCATCTTCCCGGGCCGCAGCGCGTCGACGAGCCCATACGCCCTCTTCCTCTTCACGGGCCTCCTGCCGTGGAACTGGCTCTCGGGCGGCCTGACGGACGCGGCGTCGTCGCTCACGACGCATGGCGCTCTGCTGAAGAAGATCCTCTTCCCGGCCGAGGTCCTCCCGCTCGTCGCGGTCGCGGCGCAGGGGATTCACTTCCTTCTCGCGCTGCCCGTCCTCGGCGCGGGCCTCGCGCTCGGAGTGGCGGGAGTCCTCGGGCCCGCGGTCCCCCTCGGCTGGCCGCTCGTCCAGGCCGTGCCGCTCTTCGTCCTCGAGGGGGTGTTCGTCGCCGGGCTCGGCCTCTTCCTCGCGGCTCTCACCGTCCACTTCCGCGACGTGAAGGACATCCTCGCGACGGGGCTCACGCTCTGGTTCTTCGCGACCCCCGTCCTCTACGCGCTGCCGGACATCAAGTCCGAACGGCTGCGCGCGGCGCTCCTCTGGAACCCCGCGACGCCGTTCTTCGAGGCGTGGCGCGACGCGTTCTTCCGCGCGACGTGGATCGCGCCGGAGCGCTGGGGCGTGCTGGCCGGTCTCGCGCTCGTCGCGTTCCTCGCCGGCTACGCCTTCTTCGACCGGCTGCGCGACTCGTTCCCGGAGGCCGTGTGACGGCGTCGCCGGCCGTCGTCGCGACGCGGCTCTCGAAGTCGTACCGCAAGTGGGGAAAGACGCGCGCCTTCGGCACGCTCAAGTCCGCGTTCCTCGGCCGGGGGCTCGGCGCCGCGCTCTCTCCCTCCGAGGTCGTGAACGCGCTCTCGGACGTCTCGTTCACGGTCGCGCGCGGCGAGACGTTCGGCGTCGTCGGCCCGAACGGCTGCGGCAAGTCGACGCTCCTGAAGCTCGTCGCGGGCCTCTTCAAGCCGACGGGCGGGACGATCGAGGTCTCCGGCAAGGTTTCGGCGCTCATCGAGCTCGGCGCGGGATTCCACCCCGAGATCTCGGGCCGCGAGAACGTCGTCATCAACGGCATCATGCTCGGCCTCACGCGGAAGGAGATCGAGAGGAAGCTCCCGGAGATCGTTGCGTTCTCCGGCCTCGAGGACTTCATCGACGAGCCCGTGAAGACGTACTCCTCCGGCATGTACGTGAGGCTCGGGTTCGCGGTCGCGGTCCACGTCGACCCCGACGTCCTCGTCGTGGACGAGGTCCTCGCCGTGGGCGACGAGGCCTTCGCGCACCGCTGCCTCGACACGATCGCGGACTTCTCGCGCCGCGGCAAGACGATCTTCTTCGTCTCGCACTCGCTCGCGCTCGTCGAGGACCTCTGCGACCGCGTCCTCTACCTCGAGCACGGGAAGACGAAGGCGCTCGGCGACCCGCGCGAGGTGCTCGCGAAGTACCGCATGGACGTCGCGGACGAGGAGGGCGCGCGCCTCGCGCGCGCCCAGGGAGAAAATCAGGCGGCGCTTCGCGCCGAGAAGACCGGGGGAACCGGGGAATCGGCCGCGCTTCGCGCGGAGCGGACGGATGCGCGGCGGGAGAGGGAGATTTTCTCAGAAGGTGAAAAGGGCGCGAGCGCCACAGGCGCCGCTTCGGCCACGGGCGCGCCGCAGCCCCACTCACCCTTCGAAGAAAAGCCACCGGGACACCAAGAGAGCGTGCAACAGGCGACGACTCCGACGGCGTCTGCACCTCTGGAACAGAAGAATCCTCCTGCTCCGGTGGAGAAGCCGAGACGCTGGGGATCGAGGGCCGTCGAGATCACGGGCTGCCGGATGCTCGACGCGTCCGGCGCCGAGCGCTATGCGTTCCGCTCCGGCGAGAGCGTCACGATCGAGATCGCGGTGACGCCGCGCGCGCCTCTTTCGGATTTCGTTTTCGGCATCGGGATCTTCACGCCCGAGGACGTCTGCGTGCACGGGACGAACACGGAGGTGGACGGGTTCCTGCCCTCGCGGCTCGACGGCCCCGCCGTCGTGCGCGTGACGCTGCCCGAGTGCGACCTCGGCACGGGCGCGTATCTCGTCGACGTCGCGGTCCACTCGCGGCGCGAGGCGCCGTACGACTACTGGAGGGGCGCGTGCCGCTTCCAGGTCGACGCGCCGGACCGCGCCGCGGGCGTCTACAGGCCCGGGCGCCGCTGGACGTTCCAGGGTCCGCTCGCGCTCCGGGACACGAGAGACGGGAAATGACGCTCCGGCTGCCGAAGGACGCGGGAGAGCGGACGCTTCTCGTCCTCCTTCTTCTCGCGACGTTCCTCCTCGTCCTCGAGCCGGGCCGCGTGCCGCTCTTCGAGCCGGACGAGGGCCGCTACGGCGAGATCCCGCGCGAAATGCTCGCGACCGGGGACTGGATCACGCCGCGCCTGAACGGCGTCCTCTACTTCGAGAAGCCGCCGCTCTACTACTGGTCCGTCGCGGCCTCGATGGCCGTCCTCGGGCCGACGGAGGTCGCGGTCCGCCTCCCGGGCAAGCTCTCGGCCGCCGGGATGGTCCTCCTCGCGGCCGCGTTCGCGCGGAGACGGTACGGGGCGCGCACCGGTCTCCTCGCGGGCCTCGTCCTCGCGTCGTCGCTCCTCGTCGTCGCGCTCGCGCGGATCGCGATCATCGACCCGATGCTCTCGCTCGCGCTGTCGGGGGCCGCGTTCGCGTTCGCGACGTTCGCGGAAGCCGACGCCGAGGGAGACGGCCGGCGCGCGCGCCGCGCGCTCTACGCGTTCCACGTCGCGGCCGCGGCGGCCGTCCTCCTGAAGGGGCTCATCGGCGTCGTCCTCCCGGGCGGAGCGATCGTCTTCTGGGCGATCTGGACCGGCCGCTGGCGGACGCTCGCGCGCGTGTTCTCTCCCGGGCCGCTCCTCGTCTTTCTTCTTCTCGCGGTCCCGTGGCACGTCGCGATGGCCCGGCGGCACCCGGACTTCCTCCAGTTCTACTTCGTCCACGAGCACTTCGAGCGCTTCGCGACGACCGAACACAAGCGCGAAGGGCCGCTCGTCTACTTCGTGCCGGTCCTGATTGCCGGATTCCTGCCCTGGACGGCGTTCCTCGGGCGCTGGAAGGAGACCTGGCCGGGCCTCTCGCGCGCCGGATGGAGAGCGCGCGCCACGGAGGGGTTCCTCTGGATGTTCTCGGGCCTCGTCTTCGCGTTCTTCTCGGTTTCGCGCTCCAAGCTGATCCCGTACGTCCTCCCGATCTGGCCGGCGCTCGCCGTCCTCCTCGCGCTCGGGATCGAACGGGCCCGCGCTCGCGGGGCCGCCTTCCGGGCCGAGCGCGTCGTGACGGCCGTTCTCTTCGGCGCGCTTTTCGTCGCGGGCGCGGCGTACGGGTTTGGAAGCGGCTTTCTCGCCCGCTTCGGCGCGGCGGCCGCGGGAGCGTGCGCGCTCTTTGCGCTTCTCGCCGGCTTCGTCCTGAACGTCTCGCCGCGCCTGACCGGGCGCGCGGACGCGGCGCCCCTCGTCGCCGCCCCGTGGCTCGCGTTCACGGCCTTCCTTCTCGCCGTTCTTCCCGGCGCGGCGCGATGGGTCACGCCGTGGCCGGTCGTCGAGCCCGCGCTTGCCGCGCTCTCGGGCGACGCGGTTCTCGTTCAGCGCGGCCACTACCTCGAGGTGCTCCCGTTCTACGCCGCGCGGACGACGCCGATCTCGGCGCTCGGCTGGAGCGAGCTGGACTTCGGTCGGTCCCACGCCGGGACGGAGGCGATCTTCCCGTCGGACGAAGCGTTCGCGGCGCTGTGGAACGGGCCCCGAAAGGTCGTCGCGGTGGTCCACCGGGACCAGCTCGCCGGGTTCGCCAAACCCCCTCTGTCCGCGACACCTGCGGGCGTTCTCGGGCTAGAGAACAACGGCAAGCACCTGGCGCTCACAAACCGGATTACGGAATAGTTCTCCAACAAATTGGATCGAGGGCCGGGCTCAGATCGCCCGCCTCGAATCGTCCCCTTTGACTGCAAAGGCTTAGATTGAGTACGCTTCGGTCCCTTGACGGCAGCGGCTTTGCACCCGTTTAAGTGGGTTTGGTCACAGGACCGTGCCTCCGGCGTCAAGGCGCCGGATGGAACGCGTTTGGAAAGTGCGGCGGCAGAGAAAAAACGAGAGTGACTTGATGCGACTCAGACGACACACAGGAAAGGAGGATTCCCGAATCGATTCCCTCCAGCCTTGTTTACGGGAAACCGTCGACGAAGTTCTTCCGATTCTCATTAATTCAGGAGGTAGATGCAGATGAAATCTCGCTGGCTGAGCACACTGATGGTGCTCGCGCTCGCGGTCGCCGGTTTGGCGGCGAACGTGGCTTACTCCCAGGGCATCCCGACCGGAACGCTCAACGGCACCGTGACCGACGAGAACGGCGCCCCTCTCCCGGGCGTGTCCGTCACGACGTCGTCCCCGGCCCTCCAGGGCACGCGCACCACCGTGACGAACGTCAACGGTGACTACACGTTCGCGTTCCTCCCGCCGGGCGATTACTCGGTCAAGATGAATCTCTCCGGCTTCCAGGCCGTGACGAAGACCGCGAAGGTCTCGTCGGGCCAGACGATCGCCGTCAGCGCCAAGCTTTCTCTGGCCGGCGTCGCGACCGTCGTGACCGTCTCGGCGCAGAGCGAGACCGTCTCCCAGGGAGCGGCGGCGACCACGACGTACTCCGCGGACACCCTGGACAAGCTCCCGGTCGCGCGGACCATCCAGTCGTCGGTCTCCCTGACCCCCGGAATCAACACGAACGGACCCAACGGCGCGATCACGGTCGCGGGCGGCATGTCGTATGACAGCACCTTCACCGTCAACGGCGTCAACATCCAGGACAACATCCGCGGCACGCCGACGGCCGTCTACATCGAGGACGCCATCCAGGAGACGTCGACGATGACGTCCGGCGTCTCGGCCGAGTACGGCCGCTTCACGGGCGGCGTCGTCAACGCCGTCACGAAGCGCGGCGGAAACGAGTTCAGCGGCTCCTTCCGCATGACCGAGAACAACGACGCCAACAAGGCGCAGACCCCGATCAAGACGACGTACCTCGACAAGTGGATTCCCACTTACGAAGGCACGCTCGGCGGGCCGATCTGGAAGGACACGATCTGGTTCTTCGGCGCCGTGCGCTACAACGACCAGAAGACCTCATCGTCCACCGCCGCAGTCACGCCGGGCGGGCCCACGCAGTCCTTCCCGCAGCGGAACCTGAACGACCGCTACGAGGGAAAGCTGACGATCAGCCCGGTCCCGAACCACACGTTGACGGCTGACTACACGTGGACGACCACCCACTCGGATAACTACTACTTCACGACGTTCCCGGTCCTCGACACGAACGTCATGTACAACCGCCAGACGCCGTCGGACCTTCTGACGTTCCAGTACAACGGCGTCCTCACGAGCGACTTCTTCCTCGAAGGGTCGTACTCGAAGAAGACGTTCACGTTCATCAACTCCGGCGGAACCGACACGTCGCTCATCGGGGGCACCGCCGGCCTCAGCCAGCAGAACGGCTACGGCCAGTTCTTCTCTCCGATCTTCTGCGGCGTCTGCAGCCCTGAGAAGCGGGACAACCAGGACATCTCCGCGAAGGGAACGTACTTCCTCTCGTCGGAGGGCATCGGCACGATGAACATCGCCGTCGGCTACCAGAACTTCCAATCGAAGCGCCTGTCGAACAACTACCAGTCCGGGAGCAGCTGGCTGGCCTACTTCACGGGCGTCGCCCAGGTCGGGGGCAACCTCTACCCGGTCGTCGACTCCAGCACGTACCTCCTCTACGCTCCGATCCCGACGCTGAGCCAGGGAAGCAATCTCGAGACGAACTCGGTCTTCATCAACGACAACTGGAAGCTCGGCACCCACCTGTCCTTCAACCTCGGCGTCCGCTGGGACAAGAACCACGCGCTGGACGCGGCCGGGCACCTCGTCGCGGACGACAGCCAGTTCAGCCCGCGCCTTGCGGCTTCGTATGACCCGAAGGGAGACGGGACGTTCCGCGTGACGGGCAGCTACGCCCGCTACGTCGGCCAGATCCAGGAAGGGATCGCCGGCAGCGGCGCCACGAGCGCCGGCTCGCCCGCCAGCTACTACTACTACTGGGCCGGCGCCCCCATCAACGCGACCTGCGGCCAGCCGGGTGGAACGTGCACCCCGACCGCGCAGGTCCTCGCGCAGATGTACGGCGCCCTTGGCGTCACGGGCGTGAACCAGTTCCCGAACGTCGGCGCTGACGTCATCAACCTGCCGGGCGTGAACCAGGTCATCATCAGCCCGCTCAAGTCGCCGAACGCGAACGAGTACTCGATCGGAATCGGCGGCACGCTCGGCGCCAACTTCTCCTACCGCATTGACGGAATCCGCCGCGAGTTCGCCGACTTCTACGCTCTCAACCGCAACCTGAGCACCGGCCACGTGGCGGACGCCCTCGGCAACGAGTACGACCTCGGGCTGTACGTGAACACGAACGTCCCGACGCGCAACTACACGGCGATGAACATGTCCCTCGCCTACCGGGCCGGCGCGCTGAACGTCGGGGCCAACTGGACGTGGTCGCACACGATCGGCAACTTCGTCGGCGAGAACTCCGGCAGCGGACCGCTGACCTTCCAGGGGCTGAACTACCCCGAGTACGTGCAGTCGTCCTGGAACACTCCGAAGGGCGACCTCTCCCAGGACCAGAGGCACCGGGTCAACATCTACGGAAGCTATGACTTCAGGACGGGTCCGGTCACCCTCACCCCGGGGCTCCTCCAGTCCATCAACACCGGCACGCCCTACGGCGCGGTCGGCTCCATCAGGTCGTATCCGTACGTGCCCGCCAACCTCGCGTGCACCTCGTCGACCCAGACGAACTGCTACCTGAACCCGCCGACGACGGTGTCCTACTACTTCACGTCGCGCGACGCGTATCGCACGAACACGATCAACCGGACCGACATCTCCCTCAACATCGCGGGCAAGATCGGCCCGGTCGAGCTCTTCCTCATGCCGCAGGTCTTCAACCTCCTCAACAACCAGGGCGTGACGTTCGTCAACAACACGGGCGCCATCAACACGTCCGTCCTCGTTGGCACCGGCACGACCCCGAACTCGAACGGCCTCGTCCGCTTCAACCCGTTCACGACGGCGCCGATCGAGTGCCCGCAGACCGACACGGCCGCCCAGTGCGCGGCGCTGGGGGCGAACTGGAAGAAGGGCCCCTCGTTCGGTGCGCCGGTCTCCGGCTCGAGCTCGCAGCCTTCGTTCCAGATCCCGAGGCAGTGGCTCCTCACCTTCGGAGCCCGGTTCTAGAACCTCTTTCTCAGGTTTCTTTCATGCCCTGGCCTTCGGGCCAGGGCATTTTTTTTGCGCGAGCGACGGTGACGCTATCCTCCCGAGCGAGATGCGGATCACTCCGGCCCGCCGCGCAGCTCTTCTCGGCGGAATCCTCCTGCTCGCCGTGGTCCCGTCCTGCGGAAGGAGGCGCGCTCCCGCCGGCCTCCGGTACGAGAAAGCGCCGCTCATCCTGATCTCGGTCGACACGCTCCGCTCGGACCGGCTCCCGATGTACGGATACCGGAAGCTCGAGGCCCCTGCCCTCGACCGGCTCCGGAGCGACGCAATCCTCTTCGAGAGGGCTTACTCGCACATTCCCCTCACGCTTCCGTCGCACGTCTCTCTCTTCACGGGCCTCGAGCCGGGCGCGCACGGAGTGCTCGACAACTCGGGCTACCGCCTCGATCCGGCGCTTCCAACCCTGGCCGAGCTGCTGAAGAAAGGCGGTTATGCGACGGGAGGGGCCGTCTCCGCGATCGTCCTGAACTCGCAGAGCGGGATCGCGCGGGGCTTCGACTTCTGGGACGACAAGGTCGAGTCGAAGCGGCGGACCGGCATGCTGGAGTTCGTGCGGCGCCCCGGCGAGAAGACCGCGGATCTTCTGCTCGGCTGGATGCGGCACGCGGGGCCCGGCCCCCTCTTCGCGTTCCTCCACATCTACGAGCCGCACGCCCCCTGCGAGGCTCCCGAGCCCTACCGCTCGCGCGCGTCCGATCCGTACGACGCGGCCGTCGCGTATTCCGACGCGATCGTGGGAGGGTTCCTCGACGAGCTCAGAAGGGCCGGCCTCTACGACAAGGCTCTCATCGTGTTCCTCTCCGACCACGGAGAAGGCCTCGGTGACCACGGCGAGATGCAGCACGGCATCTTCCTCTATCGCGAGTCGCTCCAGGTCCCGCTCCTCGTCAAGCTCCCCGGTGGCGCCCTGGCCGGCACGAGCGTGAAGACTCCCGTCCAGATCTCCGACGTCTTCCCGACGATCGGCGAGGCGCTCGGCGTCCCGGGATTCCCCGAGCGGCCCGGAACGACGTCCCTCATCGCACTCGCCTCGGGGAGGCCCGCGCCGGAGAGACGGATCTTCGCCGAGAACTACAGCCCGCGGATCCGGCTCGGCTGGAGCGATCTCCGTTCGCTCATCTCGGCCGGCCACCAGTACATCGAGGCGCCCACGCCCGAGTTCTACGACCTCGTCGTGGATCCCGCGGAGAAAGACAACCTCGCCTCCCGCAAGCCGCCCGAGCTCCGCTCGATGGTCGCCGAGGCGGAACGGCGGAAGACCGCGCTCCGGCCTCCGTCCGCGATCGACGCGGAGCAGGAGAAGAAGCTCCGGTCCCTCGGCTACCTCACCGGCTCGGCCGCCGAGACCGGCGGCCCGCTGCCGGACCCGAAGGACGCCGTCGGCAGCCTCGTCGAGCTGCAGCGGGCCGTCGAGCTCCAGGATGCGGGAAAGAGCGCCGAGGCGGTTCCGATCCTCCTAGCCGTCCTCAAGACGAATCCCCGCCTGATCGACGGCTGGGAGATCCTCTCGGCGGCGCTGGAGCGGCAGGGCCGGATGGAAGAGGCGCTCGCGGCGCTGAAGAAGACCGCGCAGCTTTCGCCGCCCGGCCGGACGAACTACATCGTGGACGTCGCGAACCTCGCGCTCCGGATGGGCCGGACCGATGAGGCGAGGAGGAACGCACAGGTCGCGTGGGAGCTCGGCGACGCCCGGGCGGGAATCGTCCTGGCCCGGATCGCGATGCTCGAAGGGAAGTTCGCCGAAGCTCTCGCGAGGCTGGACGAGGCCTCGAGGCTCGCCGGCGCCGCGAACCCGCCGCAGGCGCTCCATCTCACGAGAGCCGAGATCCTCGGGCGCGAGGAGAAGCTCGACCTCGCCGAAGCGGAATACCGCAAGGAGCTGGAGGCGTTCCCGCAGAGCGTCGAGGCGTTCACGGGACTTGCGATCATCGCGGCCTCGCGCGGGGACATGGCAGAGGCCGCGCGGCGGATCGACGCGATGATCCGCGCCGTGCCGGACCCCTTCTCGTACCTCATGGCCGTCCGGAGCCTGAGCAGCTTCGGAAACGTCCCGCGCGCGCGCGCCGTGCTCTCCGAGGCGAAGCGGCTCTATCCCAACGACCCGCGCTTCGCGCGGGAAGAGGCGGGACTCCGGCGGTGAGGACGAAGCTCTTCGCCCGCGGGGCCGGCCTTCTGCTCCTCCTCGCCCTGGGCGCGTCGTGCACCCGGAAGGGAGCGGTCATCCGCGAGCCCGCACCGACCCGTCCCGGCGCGCCGGTTTTCCTCATCGTCGTCGACACGCTCCGGTCGGACCACCTGCCGTTCTACGGCTACTCCGGCGTCGAGACGCCGGCCCTCTCGGCCCTGCGGCAGGATTCCATCCTCTTCGAAAAGGCCTACAGCCACGTCCCGCTCACGCTCCCGTCGCACGCCTCTCTCCTCACCGGAACGCTCCCGGCGGTCAACGGCGTCCTCGACAACGGGGGATATCGTCTCGATCCGTCCCTTCCGACGCTCGCCGGGATCCTGAAGCAGGAGGGATACGCGACGGGCGCCGCCGTCTCGTCGATCGTCCTCGCCGGGACGAGCGGCATCTCGCGCGGCTTCGACTTCTTCGACGACGCCATCGAGCCCACGGCGCCCGGACAGTCGAGCCGCGAGGTCCGGAGGCCCGGAGACGAGACGGCCGGCCTCCTGATCGGCTGGCTGGACGGCGTGAAGCAGGACAAGGTGTTCGGCTTCCTCCACCTGTACGAGCCCCACGCGCCCTGCGAGCCCCCGGAGCCGTTCCGAAGCCGTTTCCCGAATCCCTATGACGGCGCGGTGGCGACCGCCGACGCCGCCGTGGGAACGTTTCTCGAACACCTGAAGAAGGCGGGCCTCTACGACCGGTCGCTGATCGTGTTTCTCTCGGATCACGGCGAGGGCCTCGGGGACCACGGCGAGAGCGAGCACGGGGTGTTCCTCTACCGCGAGGCCATCCAGGTTCCGCTTCTCGTCAAGCTCCCGAAGAGAGAAGAGGAAAAAAGGCCGGCCCTGGCCGGGAAGAGCGTCGCGGCTCCGGTGCAGCTCACCGACGTCGTGACGACCGTCGCGAAGACGCTCGCGATCCGGGGATTCACGCCCCCGCCCGGGACTCTCTCGCTCGTCGAGCTCGCCTCCGGCGCCCCCGCCCCGGCGCGGCGGATCCTCTCCGAGACCTTCTACCCGAGGATCCGGTTCGGATGGAGCGAGCTGCGGTCGCTCGTGGACGGGCGCTGGCAGTACATCGAGGCTCCCCGCCCCGAGTTCTACGACGTCGAGAAGGACCCGGGGGAGCGGACCAACCTCGTGGACGGCAAGCCCGACCCCCTCCGGTCGATGACGGTCGAGCTGGAGAAGAGAAAGTCCGCGTTCAAGGCGCCCCAGACCGTCGATCCGGAGCAGGCGAAGAAGCTCGCGTCTCTCGGGTATCTCTCGATGACGTCCGCGCCCGCGGGCGGACCCCCGAAGGATCCGAAGGACGAGATCGCCACGCTGCAGCTCCTGAAAGAGGGGCTGGGGCTCGCGCGGGCCAGGCGGTTCGACGAGAGCACGAAGGTCTTCGAGAAGCTCCTCGCGCGGAACCCCCGGATCGTCGACGCCTGGGAATCCTACGCGCAGGGACTCGTCCAGACGGGGCGGCCGGAGGAGGCTCTCAGGGCGATCCGGAAGACGGTGGAGCTCTCGCCTCCCGACCGGACGAACTACCTCCTCTCCGTCGCGAACCTCTGCATGCAGATCGGCCGCTTCGACGAGGCGCTCCGCAACGCGGAGCTCGCCGTCTCGAGGGGAGACACGGGCGGATACGAAGTCGCGGCCCGCGCCAGCCTCGCGAAGAACGACCTCGTGCGGGCCGAGGCGGAGGCGCGGCGATCGATCGAGACACGGAAGACGCGGAAGCGCTCCTATCTCGTGCTCGCCGACATCGAGGCCCGGCGTGGAAACCTCGCGAAGGCGCTCGAGATCACGGAGCAGGTGAAGGCGCTCGTGGGGGAGCGGGGGCTCGCGGACCTCGCCGGGTTCCATTTCCTGCGCGGGAACGTCCTCGCTCGAATGAGCCGCATGCCGGAGGCCGAAGCCGAGTTCGCCGAGGAGGTCCGGAATTTCCCCTGGTACGTCGACGCGTGGCCGGCGCTCGCGATGGCGCGTGCCTCGCAGAACAGGGTCTCCGAGGCGAAGGCGACCATCGACGAGATGGTCCGGACGAACGGATCTCCGCAGGCCTACGCGCTGGCCGTGCGCACCCTGACGATTCTGGGAGACACGGCGGGCGCCTCGCGGTACAGATCCGAAGGGGCCAGGAAGTTCCACGGGTTCGGCGGATGAAGAGAATCGTCCGGGCAACCCTCGCGGCAGCGGCCCTCCTCGGCATCTTCGCCGGCTCGTGCTCGCGGGGGCATTCCCCTTCCACGTTCAAGGACGCGCCGGTCGTCCTGATTTCGATCGACACCCTGCGCGCCGACCGTCTTCCCCTGTACGGCTACACGAAGATCGAGACGCCGTCCCTCGATCGTTTCGCGAAGGACGCGTGGCTCTTCGAAAATGCGTATTCGCCTTGCCCGATGACGCTTCCGGCGCACACGACGATGCTGACGGGCATGCTCCCGCCGGAGCACGGCGTCCGGAACAACATCGGCTTCTCGTTCGACGGCGCGGCCCATCCGAGCCTTCCTCGCCTGCTCAAGGAGCAGGGCTACGCGACGGGAGCCGCCGTTTCCTCGTACGTCCTGCGCTCGGAGACCGGACTCGGC
>Ga0335071_10002756_pt1 | contig 18664 bp, 14 predicted proteins | sample Lox_Sample_15_FD_206724 | JGI IMG/M metagenome (GOLD analysis project Ga0335071, IMG submission 206724) | Soil microbial communities from Loxahatchee National Wildlife Refuge, Florida, United States - Lox_Sample_1.5 | ecosystem: Environmental > Terrestrial > Soil > Wetlands | place: USA...
AAACTCCACCACTTGCCGCTCCGCCCATCGGCCGTCGTCGCCCGCACCATTGCGCTCCCCAACGAAGGCGCAGTGTCCGCCATCCGCGGTCTGGATGTAGGTGATATTCGGGTTTGCCAGAATGCGGGTCCGCGTCTCTGGCCGCAACCGGATAAACGGGTCATTGGTTGCGTGAATGATCAACGCCGGGACAGCGATCCGGTCCACCACATTGGCCGCGCCGGCACGCGCGTAATAGTCGTCTGCACCTGTGAACCCACAGTAGTGCGCAGTCACGCGGTCATCGAACAGCCGCAGGCTCGACACGCCGCGCAGACGGGCCGGATCAAAATCCTTAGGGAAATATCGGGACTTCTCACGAAAACGCCGGAAAAGCTGCCACAAGAAATAGTACTCATAGATCCGATTTGCAGGTTCGTGCAGCGCATCCGCAGAGGCAGCCAAATCCATCGCTGGACACACCCCCACTACGGCCCGAAATTCCGGTGGCCCTTCGTGTCCCCATTCTCCCGCCAGCTTTAGCACAAGATTGCCGCCCATCGAGAAGCCAGCCAGAGCAAAACGCGAGACTCCATCCGCCTCAATGAGTTTGCGGGCAACCGCGGCCACGTCGGCCGACAAGCTGGAGTTGTACAGGGTCGGAGCAAGGTGATTCATTCCGCCGCAGTTGCGCTGGTTCATCCGTACGACGTTCATGCCGGCTGCCAACCCCTTGCGCGCAATCCCGAGCATGTACTTGGACTCGTCCGAGCCTTCCAGCCCATGCACAACAATCAAAGTCAGCCGCTGGCTTCGGTCTTCTTTCAATGGCCCGGCCCAGTGGCACCAGCAACGCACTCTAACGCCCGGGCATACCTCTACAAGGCGCTCCTCTCCGGGCGCTAAGTCAACCTGTCGTGGAAGCAGGAAGCTGGCAAGCGTTTGCAGATGGCCGCCCCGAAGGAAGCGGTGCGGACGAAACGGTGTTGGAGTCCACTGCATCAAGTTCTTGGCGTGAAGAGCGATGAATCCATCCTAAAGCATCAGGGATTTTACGCAGTTCGGGAGGCGTCGTCTGACGTGGAACGTGCCAAAGGGGCTTTCAAGGGCCTATGTTGCAGCAATAAAGACGGGCACCCTTGCGAGTGCCCGCTGTGGAAGATTGGCCAAGAGTCCTGCGGGTCGAAGTTAGGCCCGGGCGCCGGCGGCGGCTGGCTCGGCCATGCTGGCGGATTTGTCCTCGCCGTTGGCCTTTGCCTGCGACTGTCCACCTTTGCGGATATCGATGCCGCCCTTGAAATAGGCGCCATCTTCGATCGAGATGCGAGCGGCGATAACATCGCCCGTCAGCGAACCGTCGCTGCGGATATCAACCCGGTCGCTTGCGGTCAGATTGCCTCGCACCTTGCCTAGAACGACGATCTCGCGCGCATTGATGTTTGCGGCCACAACGCCGTTCCGGCCTACGGTGACACGGTTTCCGGAAAGGTTGATCGAACCCTCGACGCGTCCGTCGATATAAAGAGACTCGGAACCGGTCACCTCGCCCTTAATCACGAGTGATTTCCCGATGGTAGCCTGATCGGCCGTGGTGGTAGTCACCGGCCGGGGAGTGGGAGCGGGTTCGCTGGCCGCCGCCATAGAGGGTGTGCTCGGGGCTGGCGGAGTCGGGCGCTCCGGCTCAGCGGGCCGGGTCGAGGTCTGGGGCTGATTGGTCGGCTTCCACATGGGATGAAAGGTATCCTTTCCTTGTTGGGATTCGGAGTCACGACGCCGCACGTTCGTGACCAAAGCGAATTGTACTCCCGCGTCTCAAAGTGAGCTCTGTGGAAATTCTTTATTTTCAATCACTAGTTCCTTCGTGGGTACCTTTCTGGAACCTTTCCCAACGCGGTGAGCACGAACGCTTTGCCTGACTTCACTATGTCGGACAGACCCAGTTTTCAGAAAATTTTGCTCGCGGCGTGTCGTTCCGACGTGCCAGGGAGTTATGCTCTTGAAGACGAAGATTTATCGAAAACCGAACTTTAGCTCACACGTCTAACTTGCAGTGGGGTCCTCGAACTCAGCTTTCCCGCATTCATTCAAACTGGAGAATCCATATGCTTGAGACTGGAGTTGCATCGCCGACCGCTCTGATCGTTGCTCCGCCCGAATCGGGCGAGTACGCCTCCTACTACGGCCGATATGTGTCTCTCGTGCCGGGGAACGACATTCTGTCCACCTTGGAATCGCAGCGCCGCCAGATGCTGCTGCTGCTCTCCGGACGCGATGAGAAAGACGGCGACTATCGCTATGCGGGCGACAAATGGAGCGCGAAGGAGGTACTCGGCCATTTGTGCGACACCGAGCGGATCTTCGCCTATCGCGCGCTGCGGATTTCGCGAGGAGACCGGACGCCGATCGAGGGGTTCGAGCAAGATGATTACGTTAAGAATGGGCCCTTCGGGAAGATTCCGCTGCCCGAAGTCATCGAGGACTACATCGCAGTTCGCCGCGCCACACTGACCCTGTTGCGCAACCTGGATGAGGCGGCATGGAACCGGCGCGGAATTGCGAATAAGAATGAAGTTAGCGTGCGCGCTCTCGCGTATCTCATCGCCGGGCACGAACTGCATCACCGCAAGATTCTGGAAGAGAAGTACTTCACGGCAAAGTAGCCTGTTCCCAATGCACCGGTAGAGGCGTAGCTTCGCTACGTCTCTACACCAGGTCTCTGCGGCTGATATATATTCCTCTCCGTGGCTGAGCAAGCCCTTGCCGAACTTCTGCGCGGAAAAGGCGCGCACGTCGATCCGCTGGCGTGCGTTGAGGACCTTTCTGTCGAAATGGCCACGCGGCATCTTGATGGCTTTCCGCATTCCATCGCAGAACTCGTTTTCCACCTAAATTACTGGATGAACTACGAACTGCGCCGCATCCGAAGCGAGAGCCCGAAGTATCCCGCGCATAATGCCGAAAGCTTCCCGCCCGCCTCAGCTCCCAGCAATGCTCAGGAGTGGGACCAGTTACGCCGGGATTTCTCCTGGTTTCTAGCGGAGTACGCGAAGTTCGCAAAATCATCCACGCATGAGATGCAGCGTGAGATACAGAGCGTGCAGGAAGGGGACAAGAAGGTTTCGAACACTCTCGAGTCTGTCCTTTGGCAGATGGTCGCGCACAACAGCTATCACTTCGGACAAATCGCTCTGATACGCCGAGTGATGGGCGCGTGGCCGCCGCGAGCAGGAGGAGATACCTGGTAGAACGTGAGTCTGCCGCGTGGGTTATGCTGAAAGCTGACAGCCGAGTTTCTGTTCCATGCTCTCCGATTCTCAGATTCTCAAACACATCGCGAAACAGCCGAAGCGGAGCGCCGGATTCAAGCAGCTGGTGCGTGAACTGGGGCTGCACGGGGAAGAGCGCGGGGAATTGGACGCGCGCCTGCAAAAGCTCGCTGCCGCCGGAGCACTCCTGCGGATGGATTCCGACCGGTACTCTCTGCCGCAGGCCGCCGCAGACAAGAACCTAGTCGTCGGGCGGCTGACCATGCATCGCGACGGTTTCGGATTTGTCATTCCGGATCCGAACTCCGTGCCTGCTTCTTATCGTTCTCGCCTGACAGGAGATGTCTTCGTCCCGCCCCATTTGATCGGGAATGCCATGCACGGCGACCGCGTCCTCGTGGAGATCGGGAATATCCGGCCCGACGGGCGCGCAGAAGGACGCATCGTGCGGCCGGTTGTGCGGGCACATCCGACAGTGGTCGGCGTCTTTCACTATGGCGGGCGTCGCAACTACGTTACCCCAATTGATGCCAAGATCACCCAGGAGATCATCATTCCTCCCGGGATGGAGTGTCCGGATTCTGAAGCTGCCGCTGGCTCTGACGAGGAAAGCAAGCCACGAAGGAAAAGAGGATCCTTCGATCGAGTGCTCGGGGACGAGGCCGCGCACCTCACCGAATGGAGCAATCTTGAGGGCGCCGTCGTCGACCTGGAAATCACCGACTGGCCATCCCCGACGCAAAATCCGCGCGGACGCGTGATCGAGATTCTCGGCCGGGAAGATGACTTTGGCGTCGATGTCGAAATCACGATCCGCAAGTTTCATCTGCCGCATCGCTTTCCAGCGGCGGCGCTTGAGGAGGCGCAGGACACCCCCGCGTTCATTCCTGGGGAGGAATTGTCCCGCCGCCACGATTTCCGCGACCTGCCGATCGTCACTATCGACGGCGAGACCGCGCGTGATTTCGACGACGCGGTGCTGGTACGCAAGCTTGAGAACGGTAATTACGAATTGCAAGTGCACATCGCCGATGTAGCGCAATACGTCACGCCGGGAACGGCTCTGGACCAGGAGGCGCGCCTTCGAGGAACCAGCGTTTACTTCCCGGATCGCGCCGTTCCCATGCTGCCACTGGAGCTCTCGACCGACATCTGCAGCTTGCGCCCGCACAGCGACCGGCTAGTGATGTCGTGCGTGATGGAGATCGATCATCGGGGCGAGATCGTGGGCTACGAGTTGTCGGAGGGCGTGATCCGATCCGCCGAACGGATGACCTATACCGCTGTCAACGCGGTACTCGAGGGCGACGCTGCGATGGCCGAGCGCTATAAACCGCTCGTCGCCAATTTCGAGCTAATGCGGGATTTGGCGCTGATTCTAAACCGCAAGCGCGAACGCGGTGGATCTATCGACTTCGACCTTCCGGAGCCCGTCATCGAGTTCGACGAATTCGGACTGATGAAGAGCATCGCGCGTTCGGAGCGGAACATCGCCCATCGCGTGATCGAAGAATTTATGCTTTCAGCGAATGAGTGCGTGGCCCAATATCTGGAGTCGCGTGGGATCGCTTCGCTTTACCGCATCCACGAGAAGCCAGACGCGAAGCGGGTGTACGACTTCGAAACGATTGCCGCCACGTTCGGCTATTCTCTCGGAGTCGGAGCTCTGCCCATCCATCGGGTGCAAATGAAAGCGGACCGCCGCGCGACGCATGGTACAGGCCGCCGAGTACGCGACATCGAGGTTCCGCAGGACGTCCACATCACACCGCGGATGTACCAGAAGCTCACGGAGAAAGTCGCCGGCAAGCCCGAAGAGCGAATCCTCAGCTATCTCATGCTGCGTTCGCTGAAGCAGGCCCGCTACTCGGAGGAGAACGTGGGGCACTTCGCCTTGGCCGCCCCAAGCTACACGCATTTCACCAGCCCCATCCGACGCTACCCGGACTTGATCGTCCACCGCATCCTGAAGGATGTTCTACGAAGTGAAAGCTCGCAGTTGGAGAGCGCGACCGTCAGACCGGAATCCGAAAGCCTCAAGCCGAAAGCCGACGCGCCATCGCCATGGTCCAAGCGACGAGAACGAACGTCTCCTCCGCTCAGCGAGCTTTCCGGGCCAATTTCCGTCGACGAACTGCACGAGATCGCAGAAGAGTCGAGCCAGGCCGAGCGTCGCGCCGATGACGCCGAACGCGAACTCCTGGAATGGAAAAAAGTGAAATTCATGGAGGATCGCGTCGGAGAGGATTTCGATGGCCTGATTATCAGCGTGACCAAGTTCGGCTTCTTCGTGGAGTTGACGGATTTGTTTGTCGAAGGACTTGTTCCCCTGAGCACCTTGATGGATGACCGCTATACCTATCACGAGAACACGCGCGAGATCATCGGACAGCGCACACGAAAGACCTATCGGCTGGGACAAAAAATTCGCGTACTGGTCGATCGCATCGATCCCGTGGAGAAGAAAATCCAGTTCGCAGTGTTGGAAGAAGCACCCGCGCGTGCCGGGAAACGGCGCAAGCGTGGCTAGTGGGGACATTACATTGTTCAAAAAGATGCTGACCCGATGCGAAGGACCGCAAAGAACTAGGCTTGATTCCCAAGCGCCCTCTCGATTTCGCTCGCAATCTGAGCCGTGATGGCCTGCATCTTTATCTCTGACTCCGCCTCTACCATCACTCGCGCCAAAGCTTCGGTCCCCGAATAACGCACAACAACTCTCCCGTTACCGTCCAGTTCTCTCTCCGCCCTTTCGATGGCAGCCTTTATAGCCGGCACCTGCGCGAATGGAACTTTCTCACGCACCCGTACATTCTGGATTTTCTGAGGGAACACTTTCAAATCTCCAATGAGCTCCGCCAGCGCCTTTCCGCTGCGCACGACGATATCCATAAGCCGCAACGCTGTCAGCAGGCCGTCCCCGGTAGTCGCGTCGGCATCGCGGAAGATGATGTGTCCTGACTGTTCTCCGCCCAGCGTCGCACCCGTCTTCAGCATCTCCTCCAGCACATACTTGTCGCCGACGTTGGCGCGCAACATACGAATGCCAGACTTCTGCAGCGCGATCTCCAGTCCCATGTTCGACATCGTTGTGGCTACGACCGTATCATTCTTCAGCTTCCCTTGCGTTTGTAGATCCCGGGCCGCGGCCAGTAGAACTCCGTCTCCATTGACTACTCTCCCGGAGGAATCGCAAAAAAGGGCGCGGTCCGCATCGCCGTCGAAGGTCACTCCCAAATCGAAATTCCCCGCAAATTTTGCAGCCGTTTGTCCGAGTGTCAAAGGGTGCAGCGCGCCGCAGCCTTCATTGATATTTTTTCCATCCGGAGATATGTGGATAAACGTGGCCTGCATACCCAGCGAGCGAAATAGTTCCGGAGCTTCGGCCGTGGCGGCGCCGTTCGCGCAATCCACCAGCACTCGCAGCTTGCCCACACTCTGAGACACGCTCTTCGACAACGACTCCACATATGCATGTCGCAGCGAAGCCTCGCCGGGCAATGACGGACCCGCCACTCGCAGCGCCGTGTCGTCTGCCGCTGCGGGATTACCCAGCAACGCAAAGATTTCCTTCTCAATCGCCAGTTCGCGTGCGTCACTAAGCTTGAATCCGTCCCCGGAAAAAACCTTGATCCCGTTATCGGTCCATGGGTTATGAGAGGCCGAAATCACTACGCCCGCGGCCAAATTGCGCGAGCGGGCCAGGTAAGCCACTCCCGGTGTCGTGATCACGCCGGCGCTGTGGACCTCCACGCCCACTGCAGCCAATCCCTCGGACACGCGGTCGGCGATCCACCGGCTCGATTCTCGCGTATCCTGCCCGATGATGGCCTTGGGTCTCGAAGTAGTGCGCACCAGGTCATGCCCAAGGGCACGCCCGATCAAATAGGTGGATTGCTTCGTCAGCGGAAACTCCCCCGCCACACCGCGGATCCCGTCGGTACCGAAGAGCTGCCTGGCCTGCTCGCTCATAGGAATGGAATTGTGGAACTCAGGATGATACCCGATTCGCGCTGCGGACGACTCGAATGCCTCAATGAGCTGTGGAGTTTTCGGCTTTCTGCACGGTCACGATTACGCGTATGGAGCCGTTCTGCACCACCTGCACCAGCGGGTCCGAGACATATACGTTGGTGGTAAATACCGCGCTGCCTCTGGTTCCCGTGGCATCGATAGGATCGGTAGTTGCCGCATCGATTCTCTCCACATGGCGCCGCGGGCCGGTGATGCTGATTCTGGCAGGATCGGCCTGCACACTAACGAGTTGTTCGCCCTCCGCGAAAATTCCCGTGACCCGGGGCTTGATCTCGACATCGCGCGTCATGGTCGTATCGAACGCAAGATGCAGCTGGCTGGGCAATACCTGGACCACGGTCACGTCACTCGGATGGCGAACCTGTTGCGAGGTGAGATCGAAAGTTCGCTCGCCCGGTTTGGCTCCTGTCAAATCAATTTCCGCATGCACCTCGCTGGCCTGTAGCTGGCGGATGACGCGCTCCGGTCCTTTCACGCGAACCTGGGCCTCTGGAATGTTTTCTGAGCTGATTTCCAGGCGCGTGGGAATGTGTTGAAAGACCACCGGAGCACGCAAGGCAACTTCCGCCGGCTGCTCGTCGGGCGAGATCAGAAACCAGACCCCTGTGGCCAGGATCAGGGACAAGAACTTGAGGCCGATATTATGGAAAACATAACGCCGCATGAGTCCAATCATGCCCGTGGCTCCGATTCTGCTCCTGAGGCGGGCCGTTGCGGCGCCGCCTCTCGCAAGCCGGATCCCATCTCGATATCGGTTTCATCCTCTTGGGAAGCGATCGGAGTCGGCAGCATGACTGGAGCCATATAGCGCCGGAGTTCAGAGCCAAGACGTTCCCGCAACTGATCCACCGTAAGATCGCGCTCGATCTGTCCGCCCAGGGCCAGGCTGATTGCGCCTGTTTCCTCCGAGACTACGACCGCAATCGCATCCGTTTCTTCTGTGATCCCGATAGCTGCCCGGTGCCGTGTTCCCAACTGTGTTGAAAGCAAGGGATTCATCGAAAGCGGCAGAAAACAAGCCGCCGCCGCAATACGGTCCTTTTGAACGATCACCGCTCCGTCATGCAGCGGCGCACTCGGCCGGAAGATGGTCGCCAGTAAATCGTAAGAGAGCCGGGCGTCTAGCGGAACACCGCTTTCGATGTGAGTGCGCAACCCAATCTCACGCTCGATCACGATCAGAGCGCCGGTCCCATTCTGAGAGAACAAATTTGCCGCCAACACGATGTCATCGTACGACTCACCGCCGACATCGCCGGTTCGCAAGAAGTTTAACCGCCGTCCCAGATCTGCGAGCACATGCCGGATCTCGGACTGGAACACCACAATCAATGCAAAGACGAAATACGGCAGGACGTGGCCGACTACCCAGTTCAGAGTGGTCAACTTCTCGGTTGGAGCGAGATAAAAGGCGACCGCCACCACCGCCAGACCCGCGAGCATGGGCGCGGCACGCGTGCCCCGGATCATGATCAGCACCTGATAGAAAATCAGGGCCACCAGAAGGATATCGACCGCCGCCCATACGCCCTCATGCCATGACGCGAAGACTGGCGTCAATCAGATCTCCTCCCGCGCCGGTACCTTGCGCATTTTCATTGTAAAGCACGGGATTGCTGACATCTCAGCACTCGCAACGGAACGATTTCTGCGATTTCGGAACTAGTTCCGGACGTGGTAGAGCTATCTCTGCTGCTTCGTCACAGTTGCATCCAGAGTGCCCTTGGCCAGCCGCGCGCGAACTGGATCACCGATCTGTACTTGCTGCGTATCTTTGATCAGGATGCCCGCGGAATCGAAGAGCAATGCGTACCCCCGATCGAGAATGGCCAATGGGGAAAGCGACCCTAAGGCTGTTTGCAGCCGTTCGCTGCGGACCCGATGTTGCAGCAGAACATTTCGCATCACGCCGACCAGAGCTGCCGTCCAGCTCTCCAATTCCTTTCTCCTGCCGGAAAGAACCAGCCGCAAATCATAGTGCCGGACCGCAGAAGTAAAAAGCTCCATGCGCCGCCGCAGGCGTTGCAATACGCCGCGCTGCGCCATCTCCAACCGGTACATAAGATCGTCCAGCCGCTGCTGCCGCTGATGAATCACTTCCGTCATGCGTGAAAACGCGCCGTGCTGGGCAAGTTCGGTCAAGGCCTGCCGGCCCATGAGCAGGCGGTATCGCATGGCTCGCGCCAGACGCTGCTCAAGCCCTGCCGCCTGATTTTCAATCTCCTGGCGTGAGCGGATCACCAACTCCGCTGCCGCGGAAGGTGTTGGAGCGCGCAGGTCCGCCACAAAGTCCACAATCGTAAAATCCGTTTCGTGCCCCACAGCAGAGATTACGGGTATTTTTGACGCCGCTACCATGCGGGCAAGCCCTTCATCGTTGAATGGCGCCAGATCTTCCGCCGATCCCCCGCCGCGCGCAATCACGATCACATCTACCTTGTGATGTTGGCTGAGATAGCGCACCCCGGAGGCTACTTCGTGCGAAGCCGCCTCACCCTGCACCTGTGCTGGATAGATCAGGACATTCACGGAGTGATGCCGTCTCTGCAGGATGTTGAGAATGTCCCGAAGCGCCGCTCCCTGTGCCGATGTAACCACGCCAATACGTGAGGGCAACATCGGGACTGCTTTCTTGCGTTCAGCGGCGAACAGGCCCTCACCTTCCAGTTTGGTTTTAAGCTGCTCGAAGGCGAGCTGGAGTGATCCAGCGCCCTTGGGTTCGAGATATTCCGCGGAAATCTGGAGTTCGCCCCGGTCTTCATAAATGGTGATTCGTCCGCGCACCAGGACCTGCAAGCCGTCCGCCGGACGAAACCGCAGCAGCCGTGCCGAAGACCGGAACATCACCACCCGGATTTGCGAGTTTCCATCCTTTAGGGTGAAATACAGGTGCCCCGAGTCCGGCGCCCGGAAATTCGAAATTTCCCCTTCCACCCACGCGTCGGAGTACTCACGCTCGATGTGCGTGCGGACCGCGGCGACCAAGTCCCGAACCTTCCACACACGCCGCTCTGGCGGCCGAAAATTGAATCCCATCTGGTCCGAGAGAGAGGACATTGAGGGCAGTGTACCGCACAGGAACGCGAACCAGCAGACGGAACACTCAGAGCTGCCTTCTGTGAATGGGCAGCTTTACGCGGATAGCACCCGGATCAGAACGGCGCGTCGAAGCGAAAGACATCGCCGACCTGGAAGCTGACTCGGTCGTACATCACAAGATTGCGCCAACGAATACGATGTAACACCAGAGTAGAGCCGTCTTGCACGGTGAAGTAGATTACGGGAGGGCACCACAAGCTGTAGGACCGGGCGCGCACGGTCCTAACCGAGACTGCGTGGCCATTTCGCCGTATCTCGTAGGTAAGAAAGTCGGGGCCTTTTCCACCGCTATAATCGAGCCCATGGATCTGGCACAGAAAATTGCGGAACTGAAAAAACGCAACAAGATGGCCGAAGATGGCGGAGGCGCCCAGCGCCGCGAGCGCCAGCACAAAGAAGGGAAAATGTCGGCCCGGGAGCGCATCGAGTTCCTGCTCGACGAGGGCACGTTCGAGGAGAGCGACAAACTCGTCACCCATCGCTGCAATGATTTCGGCATGGCCGAGCAAAAGATCTACGGCGACGGCTTCGTCACCGGATACGGGCGCATCGAAGGCCGTCTGGTCTATGTCTTCGCCCAGGATTTCACCGTCTTCGGCGGTTCGCTCTCTGAGGCAAATGCCGGGAAGATCGTCAAGATCATGGACCTGGCAGCAAAAATTGGTGCGCCTGTGATCGGCTTGAATGACTCGGGAGGAGCGCGCATTCAGGAAGGCGTGATGTCGTTGGCCGGCTACGCTGACATCTTTCTGCGTAACACGCTGTACAGCGGGGTTGTGCCGCAGATCTCCGCCATAATGGGCCCCTGCGCCGGAGGAGCCGTTTACTCTCCCGCCATTACGGATTTCGTGCTCATGGTCGACAAGACGTCGTACATGTTCATCACGGGTCCTGACGTGATCAAAACCGTCACCCTGGAAGAGGTCACTAAGGAAAAGCTCGGAGGCGCGACGACGCACAATGAGTCCTCCGGCGTTGCCCACTTTCTCGCCCATGACGACGCTGAGTGCCTATCGATGGTGCGTGAACTACTCAGCTTCATTCCGTCCAATAATCTCGAGGACCCTCCGCGCAAGCCGTGCACCGACCCGGACAATCGCGCCGACGCCTCACTCGACACGATCGTCCCTGCCCAATCGAACCAGCCATACGACATAAAAGAGGTAATCCACTCCGTCGTGGATGACGGCTACTTCTTCGAAGTTCAGGAGCACTATGCCAGAAACATTGTCGTCGGGTTCGCGCGACTCGACGGTCGAAGCGTGGGCATCGTCGCCAATCAACCCGCGGTGCTTGCGGGAACCCTCGATATCAACGCGTCCCTGAAGGGAGCGCGTTTCGTTCGCTTCTGCGACTGCTTCAACATCCCATTGATCACGTTTGAGGATGTTCCGGGATTCCTCCCCGGCACGGCCCAGGAGTACGGAGGCATTATCAAACATGGGGCCAAGTTGCTGTTCGCTTACGCCGAAGCCACCGTGCCGAAAATTACGGTCATCACGCGCAAAGCCTACGGCGGAGCGTACTGCGTAATGGCCTCCAAGCACATCCGCACCGATGTGAACTACGCCTGGCCAACTGCCGAAATCGCCGTGATGGGGCCGGAGGGCGCGGTGGACATCGTGTACAAGCGCGAACTCGATACCGCCGCCAATCGCGAGCAGGTGCGGCGCGAGAAGATCGAGGAATTCCGGGACCGCTTCGCCAACCCCTACGTCGCCGCAGATCGCGGTTTCGTCGACGCGGTCATAGCCCCGCGAGACACCAGGAAGAAGCTGATCCATGCCCTAGCCATGCTGGAGACGAAGCGCGACAAGAACCCGCCAAAAAAGCACGGGAACATCCCACTGTAGAGCCCTCAGGAGAGTGATGGTCGAGAAGGGCAGTGTTTGAGGGCAGCTCGCTAACCGTAAAGCAGCCTCGTGAGGTCGTTTGGCACGCAAGAGTCAGGCTGAAGCTGGAAATGTCGGAGCCGAAAATCAGCCGAGTGGATGTAAGAGATTACAATACGCGGGTAACAACGATCGGTTCTGTTGCCGAACTTATCTTTTCGCTCCAATAGCGGTGAGACATTTGCCATAAAGTTCCAGCAATCGCTCAGCATAATCTTCGGGCTTAGCGGCGGATCCCGAACCGGAGAAACCCACTCCCGTCGAGGTGGTGCGCCCATATCCTGTCGTCATCGCGACAAACTTCATCAGATCCAAGGCGATATCTTCGTTACGGCGGCCAGGGCCCGAAGCTGTAGCCGGAGTCTCTTCCATGATTCCTTCTCCTCTTCCGGAAACGATGGGAATTTCTTCGTCTTCGAAATCTTCCATCATCGATTAGCTCTCAATGCGATCATATCAAACAGACGAAGCGCCGGGTTTCGTTTCCCGTTTTCGCCGGAACCGGATGCGAGAGCCAGATTTGACGCTGTGTCCCAGGATGGTGCCAAAAGGTATTGATGAGCTGCTGGGATGAAGCGGAATAGTGACGTATGCCGGGGCCGAAAGCGCATAGCGTAGTGCGAGCAGCGGCCGGGCAAAGCGGGGCACAACGGCGGTCTTGGATGAACGATCGTTCGCGAAAGAGCAAGCCGTTCTCGGGAAAGACTCCCAGGACCCGTCCAAGCGAATCTTCAGCGCCATCTCCTGGCTGTGCGTATCAATCCATAGGCCACTAGGCAGAACCAGAAATCGATCAAGGTACCCAAATCAGTCTTGAAGCGATGATGCTGGGCGATTTGGGGGAGCGAGGGCATGAGTAGAAAGTAAACGACATTGCCGAGAATTATGGCTGCAAGGGCCTGAACGAAGTTCACGATCACCGATGATTTAGACACCGCGCCTGCCCCTAGGGTTTACACGCCCAGGAAGTGCCCGGAGCCAGACAAAAGGCTTCTCCCCAAGATTTCCTCTGCCCGGGCGTATTTTGAGATGATTCCAGTTCGGCCCATGCTTGAACTTTCTACACCCGTACAGTACGTGAAAGGCGTGGGGCCCCGCATTGCGGAAATTCTTGCGGGCAAGGGGATCCGCACCGTCGGCGACCTTCTGCACTATCTGCCCTTCCGCTACGAGGATCGGCTGAATCCGAGGGGGATTTCCGAATTGCGACCGGGTGAAATGGCAACTGTAATCGCTGAGGTGAGAAATTCCGGACTTTTTCGCACGCGGAAGATGCCGATTTTTCAACTCACAGTAGGTCAAGGGCGTACCCGGCTGCGTTGCCTCTGGTTTCACGCAACGTACCTGCAGGACAAGTTCAAAGCCGGGCAGATGATCGCCTTGTACGGCAAAGTCGAGCAAGACCAGCACAGTCGCGAACTGCAGATTATCCAGCCGCAGTACGAACTTTTAGGTGACCCTAGCGAAGGCAATCTAAAAGGCACAGAGAGAAAAGCTGCCGAGTCCCTGGAAATCGGCAGAATTGTTCCGATTTACGAAACGGCTGGTCAGGGGAAGCTTACCCCCCGCTGGTTTCGGCGCGCGATCCGGACTGCGCTCGACAATTTGACTACGGAGCTTCCAGACGCCATACCGCCCGTCGTCCGTTCCCGCATGGGCCTCGTCTCTCCGCGAACCGCATTTTGGAACGTGCACTGGCCGGAACCTGGCGAGAGCCTGCAAGACCTGCAATCCTCCCGTACGCCGGCGCACATTCGGCTCATTTTCGACGAGCTTTTTTTTGTAGAACTCGGGCTAGAGCTGAAACGGCGCCAGCAAAAAGCGGCCACCGGAATTGCCTTTCGGCTGGATGACCGGGTTCGCGCGGCGATCAAGAAAATCCTGCCGTTTCATCCCACGGCTGCCCAGAAAGCAGTCCTAAAACAAATCGCCTCTGATATGGAAAAGCCATATCCCATGCGCCGTTTGCTGCAGGGAGATGTGGGCTCGGGCAAGACTATCGTCGGGTTCGAGGCCGCGATTATCGCGATCGAAAACGGATACCAGGTCGCCCTGATGGCGCCAACCGAGATCTTAGCTCAGCAGCATTATTTTTCTGCGCGCCGGATCCTGGAAAACGCCGGTTATCGAATCGTTCTGCTGACAGGGTCGCTCGAGGCGGACCGAAAACGGGAAGTCCGGCGCCACATAGCTCAAGGCAATGCCCAACTCGTCATCGGCACACACGCTTTGCTGCAAGAAAGAGTTGAATTCGGCCGTTTGGGGCTGGTCATTGTGGACGAGCAGCATCGCTTCGGTGTGATGCAGCGCCTGAAACTCATGAAAAAGTCGGCCGAGGCGGGAACGGACGCATTTAGCCCTGCCGAACAAAGCGAGAAGTCCAGTGCGACACCGCGTACGGAGCGACCCGGGCCCGGTGACAACTCGAGTCCCGAGCCTGACGTCCTCGTGATGACGGCCACGCCTATCCCGCGCACTTTGGCTTTAACGCTGTACGGTGATCTGGATCTCAGCGTGCTCGATGAACTGCCTCCGGGTAGAACTCCGATCGTCACCAAGAAAGTCTCCGATGATCAATCAGCGAAGGTTTGGGAGTTTTTGCGCACGCAGGTCGCAGCTGGACATCAGGCTTATGTTGTCTATCCCGTTATCTCTGAGAATGAAGAGAGCGAACTGAAGGCTGCCATCAAGATGTATCGCGAGCTCAGCGGCCAGATTTTCCCGGACCTGAAAGTTGGGCTTTTGCATGGGCGCCTTGATTCTGACCTGAAAGATCAGGTCATGCGGATGTTCCAGAAAGGTGAGCTGCAGATTCTAGTATCGACAACGGTCATTGAAGTGGGAGTCGACGTGCCCAACGCGACCGTGATGGTGATCGAGCACGCGGAACGCTTCGGATTGGCGCAGCTCCATCAACTACGCGGACGCATCGGGCGCGGAGCCGCTAAGAGTTACTGCATCCTCATGACCAGCGGGAAAATCACGGAAGAGGGCCAGCGGCGCCTGGATGCAATGGTGGGCACGAACGACGGCTTCAAAATCGCCGAACTCGACCTGGAACTCCGCGGGCCGGGGGAATTCTTCGGAACACGGCAGGCGGGCATGCCGGATTTCCGCGTAGCGAACATTATTCGTGATGCGCAACTGCTTGAGGCCGCGCGCAGAGAGGCGCAGGCCGTTCTTGCCGGTCCAAACTCGGAAATCTCCTCGGAGGAAATTAGCCGCGCTTTGGTCCAGATGCGCACGCGCTGGCAGCATACCTACGGACTGGTGGAGGTGGGATGAAGGAAGAGCTCCCGGGTCTCCCGAGAGCTCCTCGTCGTCAGGAATGTTTGATGAAGGTTCCGGTTTGCAGTTCCGCCATGGCTTGCCGCAACTGCGCTTGCGTATTCATTACGATCGGACCATACCACGCGACAGGCTCTTCAATCGGCTTGCCCGATACCAGCAGGAATCGTATCCCTTGATCGCCGGCCTGCACCACGATCTCATCTCCACGATCGAACAGCACGAGGGAGTGATTACTCGCGTCGTACTTTGGCGCAGCATTCGGGTCCACGGCGGACTCCGTCAGCACGGCACGCGGGTCTGACGAATCACGGAACGTGCCTGCCCCCGCGAACACGTAGGCGAAAGCATTGCGTGTAGTCTCGATCTTCAGCCGTTTTCTGTGGTTCGGAGCGACTGAAACGTCGACGTAGCTAGGATCAGCAGCGACGCCCTCCACAGGGCCTCGCTTTCCCCAAAATTCCCCGCAGATGACACGCACGTGCGTTCCGTCGTCATCGGTGATCTCCGGAATCGCGCTGGATGGAATATCCTGGTAGCGCGGGTCGGTCATCTTCAGCGATGCGGGCAGGTTCGCCCACAACTGGAAGCCATGCATGCGGCCCTGCGGATCGCCTTTGGGCATCTCTTGGTGGAGAATACCGCTACCCGCCGTCATCCACTGCACATCTCCCGCTGCCATCTTGCCCTTGTTGCCGAGGCTATCGCCGTGCTCGACTGAGCCGGCCAGCACATAGGTGATCGTCTCAATACCGCGGTGGGGATGCCAGGGGAATCCTTTCAGGTAATCCGCAGGATTCTCATTACGAAAATCGTCCAAGAGCAGGAATGGGTCGAATGCCTTGGTCTGACCGAATCCGAAGGCCCGCTGCAACTTCACGCCGGCTCCTTCAAGGGTCGGCTTGGTTTGGATAATCTCTTTTACTGGTCGGAGTGACATGGTTCCTCATTTCTTGCCAGTCGGCCTGCACCGCACCTTAGTATTCAGGCTTTCACGAATTGAAGATCGAGCGTGATTGTGACCTCGTCTCCCACGAGAATGCCGCCGGTCTCCAGCGCCGCATTCCAGGTCAAGCCGAAATCCTTGCGATTGATCTTCGTCGATGCAGACAGTCCGATGCGCGTTTTTCCCCACGGGTCTTTGGCAGGAGCTGTCGGACCTTCGACATCGAACGTAACGTTGCGGGTGATCCCATGGACGGTCAGGTCACCCGAGACTTTCAGCTCTCCGTCGCGGGCGCGGCTTACCTGAGTCGACTTGAAGATAAGCGCAGGGAACTTTTCGGCGTGGAAGAAGTCCGCGCTCTTCAGGTGCGCATCGCGTTGGGCATCGCCTGTATTGATGGAGAGGGCATCAATCGACGCCTCCACCTGCGACTGGCTGATATCAACCTCGTCCAAAGTTACGGTTCCCTTCACGCTCGTAAACTGGCCCTTCACGTTTGAAATCATCATGTGTTTTACCTTGAACTCGGCCACCGAGTGAACCGGGTCGATATTCCAGGTAGTGACTGCGATTTGCGGACTGCTGATTGTTCCCATCGTAAGCTTCCTTTCAAGCGATTAGATGCGTTTAGACGATATTCGTTGCAACGAATAGTGCTCGCAAAAAAATCAGGCGACCTCGCTACGACAGATTTCAAGCAATTCGGTTAACGATTTCAGGCGCTCGCGCCCGAGATGACCTAGTTGCCGCAAGTGCGCTTCCCGCACCGGTTGATCAAGGCTCGCTAGTACCTTGAGCCCTTCCGGTGTGATCCTTGTCAGGACCGCCCGCCGATCTTCCATTTCCCGACACCGCGAGATCAATCCCCGTTTCTCCATTCGATCCAGCAAGCGCGTGACATCGGGATCCCTCGTGATCATCCGATTGGAGATTTCCCCGCAGAGAAGCCCTTCGCCAGCGCCGCGCAGAATGCGGAGGACGTTGTACTGGGTTGGTGATAAGCCGTGGGTCTTCAGCACCTGAACGAGATTTCGCGAGAGCAAATCAGTGGTCCGCAGCAAGTTGAGATAGGCGGCCTCCTCGGGGCATTCGCGACGGTTGTTATTTCCGCTTTGTGGCTTTGAACGCACGGCGCATATATTATATGTTGCAACGACTATTGTCAAGACACTTATATGCAAAGGGCAGAGTTACAGTTCGCGAAGGAATTGGCACTTCGTCTGCCCAGGGCTCGGCCTGCCTTCCGTCGCTCAACCCTCCGTTGCGGCTCGGATTGCCGCAAAAACGAAGCTGATAGAATCAAAACAATGTCCTCGTCATCGCAATTAATCCAAATTGAGCTCGGGCCGCCCGTACGGGTACCCAAGCCGCGCTGGCTTCGCGCGAAGGCTCCTGTGGGCGATAACTTCCATAATTTGAAGAAGTTGGCGCGCGGATTAGGGTTGCACACAGTCTGCGAATCGGCGCAATGTCCCAATATCGGCGAATGCTGGAACCACAAGACAGCCACTTTCATGCTGCTGGGCGACATCTGTACACGCCGCTGCGGGTTCTGCGCCGTGCCCAAGGGACGTCCTGCGCCAATCGATTCGGAAGAACCTAAGCGCGTCGCCGAAGCGGTAGCAACTCTCGGCCTGAAGCACGCCGTCGTTACCAGTGTGAACCGCGACGATGACAACCTTGGTAGCGCCCGTATCTTCGCTGAAACGATTCGTGAGATCCGTGAGTTGACCCCCGATTGTCGCGTGGAGGTCCTGATCCCGGACTTTCAGGGGTTGGAAGAGTCGCTGCGCATCGTGCTCGAAGCGCGGCCCGACATTCTGAATCACAACACGGAGACGGTGCCTCGCCTGTACAGGACGGTGCGCTCCGGCGCGCGTTACGAGCGCACGCTCGCTTTACTGCAAAATGCGAAGGAGATCGCGCCTGGGACGGTTACCAAGAGTGGTGTCATGGTTGGGCTCGGCGAATCGAGCGATGAACTGATCGAGGTTTTTCGCGATTTGGGCACGCGCGGGGTGGACATTCTGACTGTCGGCCAGTACCTTCGTCCGTCAAGGGATCATTTGCCTATCACCCGTTTCTACACGCCCGAGGAGTTCGTTTCTCTCAAGAAGGCAGCGTTGCGCTTTGGATTCCGGCATGTCGAATCGGGTCCG
>Ga0335071_10002758_pt1 | contig 18662 bp, 15 predicted proteins | sample Lox_Sample_15_FD_206724 | JGI IMG/M metagenome (GOLD analysis project Ga0335071, IMG submission 206724) | Soil microbial communities from Loxahatchee National Wildlife Refuge, Florida, United States - Lox_Sample_1.5 | ecosystem: Environmental > Terrestrial > Soil > Wetlands | place: USA...
CCACCAACCACGAAGGGTGAGCGGGTACGCGGTCGTCCGGAGGGTTCCGCGCATCCGGATCCCTGACCAGCGTGCCTCATCGCCGTACGAGGATGCGTGTCCGCTCACGATGAGCCGCCTGCCCAAGGCTCGATGCGCGCGGGGCCGCGACGAGGCATCGCCGAGGAGCTGCCCGGCGACGGGCGGGGTTGGTGCGTCCTTGGTGGGCCGGCGGGCGTCCCGCGCTCGAGCCAGCTCGAGTCACCGGCGCCGCGGAAGGCTGCCGCTGGTGCTCTCGGGTACCCATACGGGATCGTCAGGGTCGGCCTCGCGAGCTGTCGAACTGTCAGGCGGTGCGGATGAACGCGCCGCCGGAACTTCGGAGGCCACGATGCTAGCGCTCACCGGAATCACCGAGACCCGCCGCGAACACGCCGTCCGCGATGCTCTCCGCGGGCCCGCCATTCTCGGTTTTTGCTTCGCCCTGGCGGTTGCCTTCGCGGCAACGGTGTGGCACGGGCCGAGCTCGACTCCCAATCACGCATCCTCGATCACGGCTGCTGCCCTGAAGGTCCCGGGACAGCCCTCCTGATGGCAGTGGGTGAGCCGGGTGCCTCCCCCGAGCGGGGCACTCGTTCGGGACGTCCCTTCCACGGCCGCATGGGGGCGCGCGACAATCGGCGTGCGATGCCGAGAGAGGGTGAGGCCGAACGTGCGTCTCCGCCGGAGCAACCTCGCCCCGGCCAGATATCCGCGCTTCTCGCGGAATTGGTTCGTGTGCCAGAGGCGAGCGCGGCGTCCGGGTGGGAACGCGCGCTCAAGCCCGGGACGGTGGTGGGGCGATACGAGCTCGTCCGGGAGGTTGGTCGCGGGGGGTTCGGAGTCGTCTACGAGGCTCGAGACCGAGAACTGCGCCGAACGGTAGCGTTCAAGGCCATCCGACCCGGTCACGGGCCACAGCTGGCAGAGGAGGCTCTCCTTCGCGAGGCCGAGGCGGCGGCGCTCTGCTCGCATCCCAACATCGTCACGCTCCATGACCTGGGACGGAGCGAGCACGGGCCGTACCTGGTCCTGGAGTTCCTGCGAGGGGAGACGTTGGCGGCGCGCCTGGGCCGCGGGTCGTTCGGCCTCGAGGAGGCACTTCGTATTGGGACGGAGGTGGCGAAGGGGCTCGCTCATGCGCACGCCCACGGGGTGGTCCACCGGGACCTCACGCCCCGGAACGTCTTTCTGTGCGACGACGGCCAGGTGAAGGTCCTCGACCTGGGGTTGGCCCGGGCCTTCGGGCGGCGGATCGCGGAAGGGGGTACCCCGGGGTACATGGCGCCCGAGCAGCGCCGTGGGGCCCCCGAGGACGAGCGCACCGACGTCTATGCGATGGGCGTCATCCTCTCCCAGATGCTGGGTGGCGAGCCGGCCGGGGGAGGCGAGGGCGGGCACGCCCGATCGGTACCCCAGGGTGCGCCGCTGGCCGTGCGCTCGCTCCTCGTTCGGATGCTGGATCCCGATCCAGTGCGACGGCCTCGTGATGCCGCGGAGGTCCTGGCGGCCCTCATGGCTCCCTCGGCGGCGCTTCCCGCGCCGACCGGTGCAGCGCGGGAGGCCCGCACCCCACGGGACCCCGTACCCCGGCCGGTGACGTTGGCGGTCCTGCCGCTCACGAACCTCTCTGGTGATGAGAGCCAGGAGTACTTCTCCGACGGGATCACAGAGGAGATCACCGGGAAGCTCTCCCGTCTCCGGGACATGGCCGTCGCCGCCCGCACGAGCGTCGAGCGCTTCAAGCGGACCGCCATCGGCGCGCGCGACATCGGTGTCGAGCTGGGAGTCGACTATCTGGTCGAGGGCAGCGTACGTCGTGCCGGAGACCGGATCCGCGTCCGCGCCTCGCTGGTCCGGGCCGCGGACGGGATCCAGCTCTGGTCGGACGACATCGACGCCTTCATGGACGACATCTTCGCAGTGCAGGAGCGGGTCGCCACGCGGATCGTCGAATCACTCGGGCTCCGGCTCGGGCCGGATGAAACGCGCTCGCTCGGCCGGTGGGGGACCCGAAACGCCCAGGCCTACGACGAGTACCTCCGGGGGCAGGCGCTCGAGCAACGCTTTCACGACGCGAGCCAGCTCTTGGCGGCCGTGGCGCACTTCCAGCGCGCACTCGACCTCGACCCGGATTACGCGCCGGCCTTGGCCGGTCTGGCCGGGGCCGAGGCGCAGACCTACCGGAACGTGGACAGCGACCCCGGTCGCCTCGCCCGGGCAGAATCGCTCGTCAAGCGTGCGCTGGTCATCGATGCCAGGCTGACGCGAGCGCGGATGGCGAAGGGTGAGCTCCGAGCCGTCCGGTTCGACTACGCGGGCGCGGCGGAGATCTTCCGCGCCATCGTGAGCGACGAGCCCCGCAACTACTTCGCCTGGGACCTGCTTTGCTGGTGCTTGGGATATTGCACGCCCCCGCGCGCGACGGAAGCCGAGGAGGCCGCCCGGCGCGCGCTGGAGATCAACCCCGATTACGCGGAACCCTATTACCATCTGGCGCGGGTGCTCGTTGCTCAAGGGCGAATTGCCGATGCAGAGCGCGCCCTCGCTGAGCTGGAGGAGCGGGTGCCGTCCTCCTCTCTGAGCGAGTCGGGGCGGTTCTGGTTGCTACTCGGCTCCGGGCGACCCGGCGATGCGCTCGCCTCCCTGGAGAGCGAGGTGGCCTTGACGCGCTCCAACCTCAAGCCGGCCTGGGCGGCAGCCGCGCTGGCCCAGGCTGGGGACCACGAGCGGGCGCTCGAACAGCTGGAGGCGGCGCTGGCCCAGGGTTACCGGGACGTGGACGACCTACGCCGCTCCCCGTATCTCGCGCCGCTGCGCCGGGATCCGCGCTTCGCGCAGCTCCTGGCGAGCTACCGGCTCGCTACTTGAGCGGCCGCGATCGGCGTCGCGGGGCAAGCCGGTGGCCTCGCAACCTCCGATCGGGCATGGCCGCGGAGGCCTGAAGCACCTGGGGGGCGGCATGGCCGCCGCCGGGCAGAGCCTGGCGACGGTGCTCGGTCGCGCCCGGGAGCGGAGCCACGCCGCACATGGCGCACGACGGCTCGAGGGCGCTAGAGCTAGAGGAGGCGCGGCTCGAGCAGCGCATGGGTCGTTCGGCAAGCGGACCGTGCGGCTCGTCGCCTGGAGCGGGGAACGCGCGGGCCAAAGACGTGAAGCGCGCTCTTTTGGCCCAGGGCTTCACGGGCATCGCTCCCGCCAGCGCGCGTCGGACATCCGCGCCCAAGATCCTCGTGTCGGGCCCGTCAACGGCGCGGGCGTGTCATACTCGGTGCCGACTCGAGGAGGAAGCCATCGACATGACACCGGAGTTGCCCTCTGCCAGCGAGACGGCGCTGGCCATCCGTCGGCGCGAGGTATCGTGCCGAGACGTCGTCGAGGCACAGCTCGAGCGCATCCACCGCTACAATCCGTCGCTGAATGCGGTGGTGACCCTCGACGAGGAGGGAGCCCGAGATCGCGCCGCGAAGGCGGACGAAGCGCTGGCCGGGGGACAGGTATGGGGACCGCTTCACGGCGTCCCCATCACCATCAAGGATGCGTTCGAGACCGCCGGACTGCGGACAACCGCCGGCTACGGTCCGCTGGCGACGAACGTTCCCGCTCAGGATGCTCCGCTCGTCGCCCGCCTGCGGGCGGCGGGTGCCGTCATCGTCGGCAAGACGAACCTGCCCCCGCTCGCCTCGGGCAACCAGACGTCGAACCCGATCTTCGGTCGGACCAACAATCCCTGGGATCTGGCCTGCACTCCCGGAGGGAGCTCGGGGGGAAGCGCCGCCGCCGTCGCCGCCGGCCTGTGCGGGTTCGATCTGGGCAGCGACGCGGGGGGATCGATCCGCGGGCCCGCACACCTGTGCGGGGTCTACGGCCTGAAGACCACTGCCGGGCGGCTTCCGCTGGCCGGGCAGGTAGGCAGCGCCCGGCTCTCCTTGGCCTCTGCCCCGATCTGGGAGGTGATGCGGCAGTTCCCGGTGGCGGGCCCCCTGGCTCGGTCCGTCGCCGATCTGCGTCTGGCGTTCACCGTTCTCGGCGAAAGCTGGGCGCCGGCGGTCGAGAGGTGGACCCCGCCCTCCGCGGCCGGGCTTCGAATCGCCTGGAGCAACGACCTCGGGGGGCTTCCGTTGCTCCGGGAGATCCGGGAATCCATCGCCGGCGCGATGGCGCGGCTGGAGACGGCGGGTACGCGCACCGACCGACAGCCATCGCCGGGGGTGGACCTGGCCGAGGCCTGGGAGGTGACGGGCAAGTACATCGGCGCATTCGAGACCCGACGCAATCCCCTCGCGCGCCGGTTGCTGTTCCGGATTGCGGGGCCGCTGCTGGTGCGCCGGATGGGCGGACGCGCCCTGGAGCGGGCGTTCTTCGAGGGTGCCCGCCTGGGAGACGACGCGTTGCACGAGCTCTCCGAGCGGCGGCAGCGGCTCATCGCCGGCGTGGACGATTTCCTCGAGAAGCACGACGCCTGGGTCTGTCCCGCCTCGCCGGTCGTCGCCTACCGGCACTCGAGGCCCGCCTCCGCGCTGGTGGTGGAAGGCGAGCGCGTCGCCGAGAGCTTCATGGATTTGGCTTTCTGCGGGCTGTTCAACCTCACCGGCCACCCGGTTGTGGTGATCCCGATCGGGGCGAGCGCCGAAGGTAAGCCCATCGGCGTTCAGATCGTCGGCCGGCGCGGCGGAGAGATGCCGCTTCTCGACGTGGCGGCGGCCGTGGACGAGGTGATCCACGGTTATCGACGGCCTCCCGGATACTGAGCGCCGTTCCGGGTCGACTCACCCGGCGTTCTGGGGCCGAGCCGCCTTCCAGGGAATGCGCAGGGTCTCGAGTGTGCCGCCCACGACCGTGATCTCCTCGGCATGCATTGCGCCCAGCCCGTCGGCCCGCGCCATCCCGAGGACCTCCTGGATCCGGGCCTCGTCCTGGCTCATGATCCGGGCTGCCGTCGAGTCGGCGGCCACGAGGTCTTTGCTGGCGAGCACCCTGAAGTCGCCGACGCGCCGCGAGACATCGAGCGGGAGTCCGCCTTCGTAGACCGAGGGGCCGTCGCCCTCCATGCCAATGGAGAAGTCGATCACCGCCAGCACCGGCTTCACGGCCCGGGCGATGTCCTGCGGGAGCGTGTTGAATGCCAACGGGCTCATGTCCCTGGCGTGGAGCCGCCAGCGATCGTTTCTCTCGGTTCCCCCCTGGTACCGGGCCAGTGCGGTCACGCCCACGAAGTTCTTGAGCGAGAGGGTGAAGTAGGCATAGCGGTGGGTCTTGGCGACGGGGATCGAGATGACCTTGTCGGCGTGCAGGGCCAGGCTCGACACTGCCACCTTGCCGTACGAGTTTCGGGTCGGGACCTCGATCCACTCGGGCGTGTCCACCTCCAGGCAGGCCAGCTTCACCGGTCGGCCGTGACGCTTTTCCAGCCGGCCGGCCTCTTCCACCAGGTTGGTCGAGCCGTCCAGGGTGTGGGCCCGCGCCCAGTCGAACCTCGGCCGTTGCGACCCGTCTCCGATGGTGACGGCGGCGGCCCCCGCTTCGAGGCAGGCCTCAGCCACGGCCACGACCACCTCCGGCTTGGTGCACTCGCCCGAGGTGAAAGGGTCCCACATGTCAGCCCAGGGAAGGGTCACCATGTTCGGCTTGAGGAAGACGCGGTCGCCTGCCTTCACGACCATGCCAATCCCTCCGAGCGAATCGAGCGCGGCGCGGGTGATGCCGGCCAGATCCTTGCCGCGGGCGACGTGAACGCGGGCCGAGCGGGCCGGCGTGGCGGAGCTCGAGGGCGAAGCGGCGGTGGATGCGTCGGCCGTTGCTCGTGTGGAGTCGCCGACCTTGCGGGTACATCCGGCGGCCATGCCGGCGCCAACGGCGAGGCGGACGAACTCGCGGCGCGAGGTGCACTTCATCATGGTGGGCTCCCTTCTCCGGAGGCTACAGTCGTCGCGGGCAAGTGTGTACGGGATCTCTCAACATCCGGAAATGACGGGCGTTGAGCCGGCACGAACATCTCCGCACGCTCGGGGCGACGGCCGAGCCCCGGGTCGGTCTCCATTTCGGGATACACCTCGGGTCATCGGCGATGCGGCAAGGCGCGGGGAGGCACGAGACCATGGTCCATTGGCGAATGTTGAGCCTGCTACGACCGTTGCAGAACAACTCCTCGCCTTGAGCGGGGTGGGCGAGCGAGCCCCGGCGGGTTGGAGGCGCTGCTCACGGAGACCGCATCACCGGGGCGGAGGGCGGCGGGCTCGAACAGCCGTCACGGCGAGCGGACCGGGGACCGGGGGAACTTCCGGAGTGGCCAATGGGCCGTGGGCGTGGGGCCGGATCAGCTGGGGTTCCCCACCCTGGCCGATTGCTCGACCGGGTGGCGTCGCCGCTCTCGAGGGAAAGCGGCTACGGCATTCGACGAATGAGGGCTGCCGTCACCTGATTGCTCGCCAGCCGCGCCCAGGCCTCCTCGACGTGCGTGGGAATGTCCACGTGGGCGATGTATCCGCGTCCCTTCGGCCCGTATCCGGCGGCGTCATCGCGCAGCCGCGGGATCTCTCCCATGACGAGCGTGACGAGGCGCTCGATCGGCCAGAGTTCCGCTTCGCTCGCTCCCGAGTACACCACTCGATCGCCCGACCACGCCAAGCGGGGAACGACGGTGGGGCAGCTGAGGAACGCGGGACGGGGATCGCCCTCGAAGACGCGCTTGAAGGTGGCCATCGACCTGCGCTGCATCGTCGGGTCCTGTACGACGACGACTCGGACGGGTTGGCGGGACATGCCATGAAGCAGATCCCTGGTGAAGCGGGCGTTCTCGGCGCAGTTCGTGGAGCGCGACTCGACCCATACCCGACGCGCATCGATCCCCCAATGACGAACGGCGATGCTCGCGATCATCTCGGCTTCGGAAAGATGGTCGACCGGCAAGGCGCAGTAGCGAGGGTGCCGCTTGATGGCGGCTCTCAGGAAGGGGGTGGAATGGCCCACTCCGCCGGAGATGACCAGGTCTTCGGCCCGGCGAGCGAGCACCGCCTCGAAGGTCCGCTCGGCGGTGGTGAGAACGGCATTGGCCAAGAGGACGATGAGGTCGACCTCTGCGCTCCCGCAGGCACGTTCCAGCTCCGGTCCGGTCAACTGGGCGACATCCTGCTCTGCCAGGAACTCGAGGAGCAGGTTCAGGTCAGCGATCGCCGGGGCTTCCAGGACCACGATGATGCCTCGCGGTAGCGGGTGGGTTGCTCACCAAGGTGGCACATCTCGATGGTTGGTAACACGGGGCCACTGGCCCGTCACCTGGATCGGGGAAGCGAGGCGCCTCGAGGTTCGCGAGAGAGCTCGAGTGGTCGTGTGGGCGCGACGGGCCCGGTCTTGGTCTCGGAACGCGAGGCGAGGCTCGCAGGTCCGCGAGGCGGAGGGATGGGCCGACCGCGATTGGGTGGCCGTGGGTGCGCTGACCGGCAGGCGGGGGCGAGGGCGGAGTGGAGCCATCGAGCGTTGACTTGACCGGTCCTCCCTGACAGCATCGCCCGCGCCATCGAGCTGCTCGAGTTCGCGGCGGCGCAGGCCGGCGAGCGCCTGGGCCGCGCCGGTCGAGGGAGAAGGGGCCATGGAGAGTGGTTTCCTGTCGCTGACCGCGCTGGCCGCGACCATCGAGCACTCGCTGCTCCGCCCGGATCTGCCGGGGAGTGCCGTGCGCCAGGGCTGCGCGCTGGCACGGGAGTACCAGATCGTCGGCGTCTGCGGGCGGCCCAGCGATCTTCCCATCCTGGTGGAGGAGCTTAAAGGCACTGGGATCCTGGTCGTCACCACGGTCGGCTTTCCCCATGGGGTCTCGACCACGGCGGCGAAGGTGGCCGAGGCGCGGGAGTCGGTGGCGGGCGGAGCGGCGGAGGTGGACATGGTCCTGAACGTGGGGATGCTGCGCTCCGGCCAGCACCGGTTCGTGGAGGACGACATCGGTGCGGTGGTGGAAGCGGCCCACGCCGGCGGTGCGCTCGCCAAGGTCATCTTCGAGAACGTCTACCTGACGACGGAGGAGAAGCTCACCGCCTGCCGGCTATGCGAGGCGGCGGGTGCGGACTTCGTCAAGACCTCCACCGGCTTCGCGCCGGGCGGCGCCACCGTTGCCGACATCGAGCTCATGCGCAGGGCCTGTTCTCCCCGGGTGCGGGTGAAGGCGGCGGGAGGCGTCTCGAGCCTGGACGCGGTTCTGGCGGTCATCGCCGCGGGCGCGGTCCGGGTGGGGACGAGCTCCACCCGCGCCATCCTCGACGAGGCGCGCGCTCGGGCGGATTCGGCGGGAAACCTGCGCCTGGCCGGGGGCCGGAGCTCCTAGCCTCGGGCAGGGCGCAGCGGGAGGCAGCGATGGAGCGGATCATCGCCTGGGATCTCGGCACCGGCGGCAACAAGGCCTCGCTCTACGAGCGCGACGGGCGCTGCGTGGCCTCGACCTTCGTCCCTTACGACACCGCTTACCCCGACAGCGGGTGGCACGAGCAGCAACCCGAGGACTGGTGGGCTGCGGTGGTAGAGAGCACGCGTCGCCTGCTGGGCACGGCCGGCATCGATCCGCGTCAGGTGATCTGCTGCGGCATGTCCGGCCACAGTCTGGGGGCGGTGCCGCTCGACCGAGAGGGTCGCCTGCTGCGGGCGGCCACGCCCATCTGGTCGGATCAACGGGCGGTGGAGCAGGGGCGGGAGTTCTTCCGGCGCTGCGACGAACGGGAGTGGTATCGCACGACGGGCAATGGGTTCTCGCCCCACCTCTACACCGCGTTCAAGGTGATGTGGTACCGGGACGAGGAGCGTTCGATGTTCGAGCGCATCGACACGGTGCTCGGGACCAAGGACTATGTGAACTTCCGGCTCACCGGCCGACGCTGCACCGACCCTTCCTACGCATCGGGCTCGGGAGTCTACGATCTCACGGCCGGGCGCTACTCCGAGCGGCTCCTCGAGGCTACTGGCCTCCCGGCGCGGCTCTTTCCGGAGATCGTGCCCTCCACCGAGGTCATCGGGACCTTGACCGCGGAAGCGGCCGCGGCCCTCGGGCTTCACCGGGGCGTGCGGGTGGTGGCCGGTGGCGTCGACAACTCCTGCATGGCGCTCGGGGCCCGGGCCTTCCGGGAAGGCCGGACCTACAACAACCTGGGCTCCTCGGCCTGGATCGCGGTCTCGTCGGCGCGCCCCCTCCTCGACGATCGCAGTCGCCCCTACGTGTTCGCGCACGTCCTCCCGGGCATGTTCGCCTCGGCGCTGGCCATCACCGCGGCCGGGTCGAGCTTCCGCTGGATCCGCGACGTGTTGGCCCCCGATCTCGTGGCCCGCGCCCGGAGCGAGGAGCGTGACGCATATGATCTCATGGTGGAGGAGGCGATGCGCTCGCCGCCCGGGGCGAAGGGCCTGCTCTTCAACCCGAGCCTGGGAGGGGGGATGCCCATGGACCGCTCGCCGCACATTCGGGGGGCGTTCCTGGGCCTCGACCTGGGCCACACCCGTGCCGACCTGTTCCGGGCCGGCATGGAGGGTGTCGCCCTGGGCCTGCGTCTGTGCCTCGACGAGCTGCGCCGCCACTGCCCGGTGCAAGGCGAGCTGCTCCTCGTCGGTGGCGGCAGCAAGAGCCCGCTCTGGCGCCAGATCCTCGCCGACGCCTACGGCTTGCGGGTCATGAAGTCGAGCGTGGATCAGCAGGCGGCGGCGCTGGGGGCGGCGGCGGTGGCGGCGGTGGGGACCGGGCTCTGGGCTGGTTTCGACCCGATCGACGGATTGCACGAGGTGGAGGCGGTGGCCGAGCCGGCCCCGCAGGCGGCCGCGGAGTTCGACCGGCGGGTCCCCGCCTTTCGCAAGGCGGCGGACGATCAAGCGGATCTCCAGGACATGCTCCGGTCCGGCCGCTGAGCCGGGCCGGTCCTGCCTGGATATCCGTTCCCCGGGGCGGCGGCCTCGACGCGACGAGGCGCGAGGGGTCGGCTGGGGCCGCTCGGCGGCCCCAGGTGGGGTGCTTGTGACGGTCGCACCCGGGGAGGTAGCGTCATGATGTCACGACATCATGACATCGCTCTCGCGCGCCCTGACGAGCAGCACGCCGCGCTTCGGTCTATCCAAGCGCGTGCCCGAGTACTGGCGCGTGTACGAGGAGGTCCGGCGGCGGATCGAGGGGTTCGACTACGTGGTCGGCTCGTTCGTGCCCCCGGAGTCGGAGCTCTGTGCGCTCTTGGGCGTGAGCCGCACCACGGTGCGCAAGGCGGTGGAGATGCTGGTCGACGAGGGGTTCTTGGCGGTCCGGCGCGGGCGCGGCACCGAGGTGCTGGACTTTCGGGCCGTCCAGACGCTGCAGCGCATCAGCTCCTTCTCCGAGACGCTGCGGCAGCGGGGATGCCTCGTCGCCTACCGGGAGCTGACGGTGCGGCGGGTCCCGGCCCCCTCGTCGGTGGCCGAGGGCTTGCGCCTCGAGCCGGGCGCCCCGGTGGTGCTCGTGCATCGGCTGGTGGTGGCCGACGGCAAGCCCATCGCCATCGTGGAGAACCATCTCGTGCCCGAGGTGGTGCCGGGCCTCGAGAAGAAGGCGCAGCGGATGCGGGTGCAGTCGCTCTATGCCTTTCTCGAATCGGAATACGGCATCACCCTCGACGGTGCCAAGGACGTCATCACCGCCTTGGCCGCGACGGCCGAGGAGGCCAGGCGGCTGCGGGTGGGGCCAGGGACTCCCCTCCTCATCATGCGCCGCCTGTCTTCGGCGGACGGGCAGCCGGTGGAATGCGCGGTCCTGCGGATCGTGGCGAGCCGGTACGAGCTGAGCGTCGAGACCTCCAAGCGACCGAGGGGACACACGTGAACGAGAGCGCGACGCAGCCGCAGGGGACGACGAGCGGGACGGCAAGCGGAGTGGCCCGGGGCCGTGCGGTCCAGGGCGGCTGGAGGGCGTTCTTCGCCAAGCCCGAGGTGAGCGTGGGGGTGGCGCTCGCCCTCATGTGCGTGGCGATGACCTTCGCCAGCCCCTACTTCCTCACCGTCCGCAACATCCTCAACATCCTGCGGCAGTTCTCCCTCATCGCCATCCTGGCGGTGGGGGAGGGGCTCATCATCATCACCGGTGGGATCGATCTCTCGGTGGGGGCGCTGGTGGGCATGACCGCCTGCGTGGGCGCCTGGGCGGCGCTGGCCGGGGCGCCGGCCTCGCTCACGCTCCTCATCATCCTCGGCTCCGGGACCCTGGCCGGCCTGGCCAATGGGCTCCTGGTCACGCGGGTGGGCATCGCTCCCTTCATCGCCACGCTGGGGATGATGAGCGTGGCGCGAGGGGTGTCCCTGCTCATCACCCTCGGCTCGCCCATCCACTACGAGCCGACCTGGATCGCGGTCTTCGGCGGCCGGCGCCTCGGGGTGGTTCCCATCTCGGTCATCGTCATGCTGGTGATCGTGACCGCCGGCTGGGTGGTGGCGACGCGTACGGTGCTGGGCAAGAACGTCTATGCCGTCGGGAACAGCGAGAAGGCGGCCAAGCTCTCCGGCATCCGGGTGGAGACCACCAAGACGGCGGTCTTCACCCTGACCGGCTTCTTGACCGGCGTGTGCGGCCTCATCCTCATGGGGCAGCTGGAGGGAGCGGACGCCTTCTACGGCAACGGCTACGAACTGGACGTCATCGCCGCGGCGGTGATCGGCGGCATCAGCCTGGCCGGGGGGGAAGGGAACCTGCTCGGCATCATGGTGGGTGCAGCGCTCATGGGGGTGCTCAAGAACGCCTTCGTCCTGCTGGCGGTCCCCGGGTACTGGCAGACGGTGGCGGTCGGCCTGGTGATCATCGGGGCCGTGTCCATCGACAGCCTGCGCAAGCGCAGGTAGCGAGAGCGCCCATGGCCGACGAAGCCGTCATCTGCAAGGTGGAAGGCGTGACCAAGACGTTCTCGGGGGTCATCGCCCTCCAGGACGTGAGCTTCACCGTCCGGCGGGGCGAGATCCACGGCCTGGTGGGAGAGAACGGGGCCGGCAAGTCGACGCTGATGAACATCCTGAGCGGGGTGTTCTACCCCGACCACGGGACGGTCGAGCTCGACGGGACGCCGGCCCGGTTCCGCGATCCCCGCGAGGCCCAGCAGCACGGGGTGGCGATGATCCACCAGGAGCTATCCCTGTCGCGCTCCATGAGCGTCGCCGACAACATCTTCCAGGGGCGGATGCTCACCGGCCGGCTCGGCTTCATCCAGGGACGACGGATGATCGAGGAGAGCCGCCGGCACCTGGCCGTGCTGGGGGTGGAGGACATCGACCCGCGAACGCTGGTCAAGCACCTCAGCGTCTCGCAGATGCAGCTCGTGGAGATCGCCAAGGCGGTCTCGCTCGACGCGCGCCTGCTCATCATGGACGAGCCGACGTCCTCCTTGACCACCGGCGAGATCCGCAAGCTGCTCGACATCATGCGCGGCCTGCGCCAGAAGGGCGTTTCCATCCTCTTCATCACCCACAAGCTGGAGGAGGTGCTGGAGGTGGCGGACCGGATCACCGTGCTGCGGGATGGGAAGTACGTCACCACCGTGCCGGCCGCCGAGGTGAGCAGCGAGAAGCTGGTCAGCTTCATGGTGGGACGGGAGTTCGAGCGCCGGCCCCACCGGCAGTTCATCACCGACTTCACCGGGCGCGAGGTGGTTCTCGAGGTTCAGGACCTGTGGGTGGGGGATCGGGTCAAGAACGCCAGCTTCGTCCTGCACCGAGGCGAGGTTCTGGGGCTGACCGGGCTCGTGGGGGCGGGGCGGACCGAGCTCCTGCAGGCCATCCTCGGGTTCCAGCGCCCCACGAGGGGCACGATCCGGGTGGACGGAAAGGCCGTCCGCATCCGCCATCCCTCGGACGCCCTGGCGCTGGGGATGGGGATGGTCCCGGAGAACCGCAAGGAAGAAGGGATGTTCTTGCGGCTCTCGGTGCTCGACAACCTGACCATGGCCCACCTCAAGAGGCTTTCCGGCCCCCTGGGCTTCTTGAGCGGGCGCCACGCCGCCGGCGAGGCCGGGCGGTATGTCTCCGAGCTCTCCATCAAGACGCCCAGCCTGGCGCAGATCGCCCAGAACCTCTCCGGCGGGAACCAGCAGAAGACGATCCTGGGCCGCTGGTTGATGCGCGGGCCGCGCATCCTCTTCCTCGACGAGCCGACCCACGGGATCGACGTGGGAGCCAAGGCGGAGATCTACCGGATCATCGACGCCATCTCCCAGCAGGGTGTCTCGGTCATCCTCCTCTCCTCCGAGCTCCCGGAGGTGCTGAACCTCTGCGATCGGATCATGGTCATGCACCGGGGGGAGATCCGGGGTGTCCTTGCGCACCACGAGGCGGACCAGGTCCGGATCATGAGCCTCACCCTAGACAAGCACAGGAGGAACGAGCCGTACCCGCTGACGAAGTGACCCGTCGCACGATGAGGAGGAGACCCACCATGCGGAAGCTGCTTGCCGTTGCGCTCGCCGTCGCCTTTTCCATTCCCGCGGCCGCCCGGGCGGCCGACTTCACCCCCGCCGCCCAGCTGAAGCCGCCGCCGGGCAAGACCCTCTTCGGCCTCCCCGTCGACCAGAAGGCGAAGAAGCCCGTTCGCATCGCCGAGATCATGGTCCAGAACAACCCCTTCGGCCGGGCGGTCAAGGAGGGGGCTGACTACGCCAAGCAGATCCTCAAGGGCCGCAATGCCACCGTCGACTGGATCTCCGTGCCCGACTTCGATCCGCAGAAGTTCGAGGCGGCCATGCAGAACGTCATCACCGCCCAGTACGATGCGGTGGCGCTGTTCGGGCTCTCCGAGGCCCTCCAGCCGGTGGTGGACAAGGCGGTGGACGCCGGGATCCTGGTCTACTCCTTCAACACCGAGCCGGGCATGAAGTCGAAGCGGCAGGCCTACTGGGGCCAGGACGGCTTCGCCGGCGGCGCCAAGTGCGGGAAGCTGCTCGCCGACGCCGTGGGCAACACCGGCAAGTACGCCATCATCACCGGTTCGTTCAACGTGCTGGGCCACGAGCTGCGCCGCAAGGGGGCGCGGTCGGTGCTCGACAAGATCCCGGACATGAAGCTCGTGGGGGAGTTCGAGAACCAGGACAAGGCCGAGGAGGCTTACAACGTCACCCAGAACCTCCTCACCTCGAACCCCGACATCAAGGGCATCTACGTGACCGCGGGCGGGCCCTTCGGAGCCGCCAAGGCCATCAAGGATGCCGGCCTCACCGGCAAGGTGAAGCTGGTCTGCCACGACTGGATGGCCGAGACCGTGACCTACGTCCGCTCCGGCGAGGTCACCGCCGTCCTCGATCAGGACCCCTTCAACCAGGGATACGCCCCGATCGTGGCCGCCTTCAACAAGCTCGTGGCGAACGTCGACCCCAAGGAAGTGAACTGGTTCGAGGGCGACGTGGCCACGCCCCAGAACGTGGACAAGAAGATCCCCAAGAAGTAGCTCCGAGAAGTGTGCCCGGAGCTCGCCCTGGGTGGCGGGCTCCGGGCCTCTCTCTTGCCGGAAGGGCCCCGGCTGCCGTCACGCTGGGTGGCAGCGCCGGGGAGTCGAGGAAGGGAACTCGCGGGGGGCAGCCCGCCCGCGCAGGAGGGTGGAAATGAGCACGCCGAGCTCTTCTAGCACCCCGATCGCCGCCCGGGTGGCGATCGTGACCGGGGGGACGAGGGGGATCGGCCTCGGCATCAGCCGCGGCCTTTTGCGAGACGGCCTGGCCGTGGCAGTGGTCTACCAGCGGGACGAGGCCGCGGCGGCGAGTGCCCGGGCCGAGCTGGAGAAGCTCGGTGGGCGGGTACTCGTGGTGAAGGCGGACGTCTCCACCCGGGCCGGGGCGGAGCAGGTGGTGGCCCGGGTCGTCGAGACCTGGGGCCGGCTGGACGTTCTCGTCAACAACGCCGGCATCTTCCGCTTCGCCTTCCTGGAGGAGATGGACGAGCAGTTCCTCGACTCGATCCTCCAGGGCAACTTCAAGAGCGTCGTCTTCATGATGCAGGCGGCGCTCCCCTTTCTCAAGAAGGGGGAGCACCCGCGGGTGCTGAACGCCAGCTCCATCGCCGGTCGCATGTCCGACGTGGGCCTCATCGCCTATGGCGTCTCCAAGGCCAGCATCGACATGCTCACCCGGATCGCCGCTGCCGAGCTGGCGCCGCACGGGATCACTGTCAACGCCTACGCGCCGGGGATCCTGTTCACCGAGATGACCCGGGAGATGATCGAGTCCCGGGGCCAGGAGCAGGTGAAGCAGATCCCGGCCGGTCGGTTCGGCACTCCCGACGACGCCGCCGGGGTGATCCGCTTCCTGTGCTCTCCGGCGGCCGACTATCTCACGGGCGAGGTGATCGGCATCGACGGGGGCATGTTCAAGGTCCAGAACCCCTATCGGGCACAGGAGTTCGCGCGAAAGGGCTCGTGAGGGGTGCGGTCGTGTGCCTCGCGAGGGACTCTCCGATTCCAGGGCCGGCGCGGCTATGGTGATCGACAGGTACTCGGTCGAGTGGCCGTGTGCCGGGACCGGACGCTGCCGTGTGAACGCGGCCAGGGGGTTGCCATGGAATACCGCCAGCTGGGAAGGTCGGGGCTCATGGTCCCCGCCTTGACGATGGGAACGGGCACCTTCGGCGGCGGGAACAAGTTCTTCCAGGGGTTCGGCGCGACGGACGTGGCTGACGCGAGGCGCCTCGTCGGCGTCTGCCTTGAGGCGGGGCTGGTGATGTTCGACTCGGCCGACAACTACTCCGACGGCCTGAGCGAGGAGATCCTCGGCAAGGCCATCGAGGGTCATCGCGACGAGGTGCTCATCTCGACCAAGGCGACCTTCCGCGTCGGGACCGGTCCGAACGACGCCGGCTCGTCGCGCCAGCATCTGCTCCGCTCCTGCGAGGAGGCGCTCCGCCGGCTGGGGACGGACCGTATCGACCTCTACCAGATGCACGCCTTCGACGCGCTCACGCCGGTGGAGGAGGTGCTGCGGACGCTCGACGATCTGGTGCGCAGCGGCAAGGTCCGATACATCGGCTGTTCGAATTTCTCCGGCTGGCACCTCATGAAGTCGCTGTCCGCATCCGAGCGTCTGGGGCTGGAGCGGTACGTGGCCCACCAGGCCTACTATTCGCTCGTCGGGCGGGAGTACGAGTGGGAGCTCATGCCGCTCGGCCTCGACCAAGGGGTGGGCGCGGTGGTGTGGAGCCCGCTCGGTTGGGGCCGCCTCACCGGCAAGATCCGGCGCGGCTCCCCGCCCGCGCCCGGGACGCGGCTCACCCATGCCCTCACCGCAGCGGGTGGTCCACCGGTGGACGAGGAGCAGCTGTACCGGGTCGTTGACGCGTTGGAGGCGGTGGCGCGCGAGACGGGAAAGACGGTTCCGCAGATCGCCATCAACTGGCTCTTGTCTCGTCCGACGGTCTCGACGGTGATCATCGGCGCTCGCAACGAGGCCCAGCTTCGCGAGAACCTGGGTGCTCTCGGGTGGCAGCTCACGCCCGAGCAGAGCCGGCTGCTCGACGGCGCGAGCGCTCGCCCGCTCATCTACCCTTACTGGCACCAGCGACCGTTCCGGGAGCGCAACCCCCCGCCGGTCGAGTGAGTCCCGGGGCTCGTCGGCCGCGAGCGGGAGCGCAGAATGGCTAGCAACGTTGAGCGGGCGTTGGGCCGTCTGTTCCCTGGCCTTTGTCACGGCAGCCGCTCCGGGGTGGTCTCGGTATGCTGCGCTCATCCGCTGGCCATCGAGGTGGGGCTACGCTGCGCAGCGGCGGCGGGCGAGCCACTGGTGGTGGAGGCGACCTGCAACCAGGTGAACCAGGAGGGGGGCTACACTGGGCTTCGGCCCGACGGATTTCGGCGGCTCGTCGAAGAGCTGTGCGACCGCACCGGCTTTTCGCGCCACCGTCTGGTGCTCGGAGGGGACCACCTGGGTCCGAGTCCTTGGAGGCAACTTCCCTCCGAGGAGGCCATGGCCCGGGCAGAGGTGCTGGTGGACGCCTTCGTTCGCGCCGGGTTCACCAAGATCCACCTCGACGCCAGCATGGCCTGCGCGGGCGACGAGGCCGCGCTTCCCGAGGAGGTGATCGCCCATCGTGCTGCTCGACTCGCCCAGGTAGCCGAGGTAGCGGCCAGTTCCTCGGCCGCGCTCAGCTTCGTGATCGGGAGCGAGGTTCCGGTCCCCGGTGGCTCCCGAGACTCTCCCGACGAGCACCACGTCACGAGGCCCGAGGCGGTGCACGAAACGCTGGAACTCCATCGGAGGGCTTTCGCCGCGCTTGGGCTCGATGGGGCCTTTGCCCGGGTAATCGCCATGGTGGTGCAGCCTGGTGTGGAGTTCGGCAACGAGGAGGTCGTCGTCTACGACCGGCGACGGGGGGCCCCGCTTCGCGCCGCGCTGTCCGGGCTGAACGGGTTGGTGTACGAGGCTCACTCCACCGACCACCAGCCGCCGGCCGCGCTGGCCGCGCTCGTCGAGGACGGATTCGGGATCCTCAAGATCGGGCCCACCTTGACGTTTGCCATGCGCGAGGCGCTCTATGCGCTGGATCACGTGGCCGAGGCTCTGTTCGAGGTGCCGCCCGGTGAGACGCTCCGAGCGACGATGGAGGGGCTCATGGTTCGCGAGCCGCGCTACTGGGCGCCGTATGCGCACGGCGGGTCCGAGGAGCAGCGGCTCCAGCGCCACTTCGGACTGAGCGACCGGGTGCGCTACTACTGGCCCCACCCCGCGGCCCGCGCGGCGGTGGAGCGCCTGCTCAAACGTCTCGACGGCCGGGCCATCCCCCGCGCCTTGGTCAGCCAGTACTTGCCCATACTCCATGAGGAGGTCGCCTCGGGTCGACTCCCGGCTACGGCCAGCGAGCTCGTCCTGGCGTCGATGGCGCTGGCCTTCGGCCCCTTCCTGGCGCCCTGTGCGGCCGCACCGGCCTGAGAGGACGCCAGCCTGGAGGTGCCCGCCTGCAGGGCATAACCTGAAGCCCGCGGTCGGGGATGCGGTGCCACCGGTGGCCTATGCGCCTCGTCTGGTCGAGGAGCCGCTCGCCGAAGGCACGGTCTCCCGTATGCCGGTGCCCGGGGCGGAGACCCTACGGCGTCTTGGAGCACGCGCACTGCTCCTCTACACGTCCCATTGCCGTCCGGTTGTTGGCGGCTGCGGTGCTTCTTCGCGACTCAACCTGACGCCCTAGCGATCGCCTCGAATGACTGAGTAAGTGCCGGGTATAGGCCGCGGTAAATCTCGAAGCGCTCGCGGTACAAACTGGCGGTAGCGGGATTGGGCTGGAGCGAGCTGGTATCAGCGATGCGGGCCACCGCCTCCTCCACGGTCTTCCACGTGCCGGTGGCAACGCCGGCCACGATCCCGGCCCCCAGGGCGCTCGCGTCCTCCGCGTGTTGGCGGGTGACCACTTCGTGGCCAAAAGTGTCTGCCAGGATCTGTCGCCACACCTGGCTCAGCGCCCCACCGCCGGAGGCCACGATCCGGGTCCGAGGTCCACGAGGTCCGTTCAGCACCTGGAACACGTCGAAAAGGCTCATGGCAACGCCTTCCAGGACACTGCGAACAACGTCCGGCTCGCGCGTCCTCAGGCTGAGGCCAATCAGACACCCTCGGGCGTTAGGGTCTGAGTTCGGGCAGCGTTCCCCCTGCAGGTACGGAAGAAAGAGGAGCCCGCCGGCGCCGGGGGCGGCCGTAGCG
>Ga0335071_10002759_pt1 | contig 18661 bp, 13 predicted proteins | sample Lox_Sample_15_FD_206724 | JGI IMG/M metagenome (GOLD analysis project Ga0335071, IMG submission 206724) | Soil microbial communities from Loxahatchee National Wildlife Refuge, Florida, United States - Lox_Sample_1.5 | ecosystem: Environmental > Terrestrial > Soil > Wetlands | place: USA...
CATCGAGCGTTCACATTGGTTATTGTAGGAATTGTGGGGATTTTGAGCCTTTCCCTGCTCTTCGAAGTGGGCATGGACTTTTTCCCTTCCGTTGATACAGGAATGATGAAGCTCCACTTCCGTGCGCCCATCGGTACAAGGATAGAGGTTACTGAGCAGATGGTCTTGGACGTGGAACGGCGCATACGCGAAGTCATCCCAGCCGAAGAAATCGATACTATTAACGCTATGATAGGGGTGCCAATCTATTATAATCTTGCGTTCGTTCAAACGGAAAATATCGCCGCGATGGATGCTGATATGTTGATATCATTAAAGAAAAATCACAAGCCAAGTTCTTTTTACAGAGAAAAGCTCCGTCAGGTTCTTACACGGGATTTCCCGGGTTCAAGCTTCTATTTCCAAGCCGCGGACATAATAACCCGTGTGCTCAATTTCGGCCTCATCTCCCCTATTGATGTTCAGGTCGAGGGCTTGGACCTTAAAACCTCGTATGAGTATGCAATGCGGCTCAAGGAGGCAATGCAGCAGATTCCAGGAGCGGCCGATATTCACATTAGACAGGTTCTGGATTATCCGACTTTTCAAGTGGATATAGATCGAACTCGCGCGGCCCAACTCGGGCTGAGCATACGTGACGTGGCTAACACCGCCCTAATTTCCCTCTCGTCAAGTACTTTGATTGCTCCTTCTTTTTACCTTAACCCCGTCAATAACGTTAACTATACTGTTGCAGTTCAGATACCGACAAAACGTATCGATTCTGTGGACAATCTTCGAGCTATCTCTCTGACTTCTGCGACGGCTGTGCCTCTGCTTCAATCGGCCACACTTCCCCCGCCCAATCAACCGCCCCAGATACCGGCTCAAGTCTTAGCCAATGTCGCAAATATTTATCACAGGGTAATGCCGGAGAACATCAGTCATTACACGGTCCAGCGAGTGGTAAATGTCGATGCCACAGTAGAAGGCCGAGATCTGGGATATGTGGCGCGAGAGGTAAATAAAAAGATTTCTGAATTGGGTCAGCTTCCAGCCGGGACACGTATCACCCTTAGAGGCCAGAACGAAGTGATGACTCAATCCTTTCGTAGCTTGGCTCTGGGTCTAATTCTTGCCACCCTACTTGTCTACTTCTTGATGGTGATTCTTTTTCAGTCGTGGCTTGATCCTTTTATTATTATGATGGCTGTTCCCGGCGCCTTGGTGGGCATTCTTTGGATGCTCAGTATAACGGGAACCACAATTAATGTGGAATCGCTGATGGGATCAATTATGGCCATTGGAATAGCGACCTCGAATTCTATTCTTCTGGTGAGTTTTGCCAACGATATTCGAGTCGCAAAGAACGTGTCGGCGTCTGCGGCCGCATTAGAGGCCGGCAAGACTCGTTTACGCCCTGTTATCATGACCGCTTTGGCTATGATACTTGGCATGCTGCCAATGGCACTGGCTATGGGAGAAGGGGGCGAGCAGAATGCGCCACTGGGTATTGCGGTAATTGGAGGGCTTCTTGTGGCGACCATTATGACCCTTTTCATAGTACCTATAATTTATTCTCTCTTGCGAACCAATCTTCCGACAAAACATTTACTTGATGAGCAATTTAGTTCTGAGGAGCGAGGCGAACCAATATCTGGAAAGAATACATGAACAATTTACTCTCAAATCTCGGGCCGAAGAGCGATAGACGTTTCTTGTTGAGCGGAGCTTTGCTCGTCATAGCGATTTTAGTACTCTTAATCGTGATGTTTGCAAGGCAAAGAATACATTTGCTAAACGACTCAAAAGATCTTGAAGCTACCGTAAAAGACGGCCGGCCCGTACGCGTCATCAAAGCGACTCGTGGCCCTGACGAGCGGCCGGTGGCGTTTACCGGGGAAGCACGACCTTATGCAACAGTAATCATTTATGCAAAGGTGAGCGGGTATCTTCGTGAGATCAGGGTTGACAAAGGAGACCGTGTAGAAGCGGATCAGATCCTCGCAATCATCGAGTCACCCGAGCTCAATCGGCAGTACGATGCAGCTTTGGCTGACGCCATGAATAAACGCCTTGACGCGGAACGCGCACGTGGGCTCTTCGAAACCGGAGCGATCTCCTCCCAAAGCTACCACGGAAGTGAGACTACGGCCGAAATTGCCGAGCAAACGGCAGCTTCTGTGCTTGCTCAGAAGGACTACCTGACGGTCCGTGCACCTTTTGCAGGCACAATAACCGCGCGATTCGCCGATCCCGGCGCACTGCTGCAGGCCGCCACGTCCGCTCAGACCACTGCTTTGCCTATTGTGAGCCTCTCCCAAACCGATCAATTGCGGGTATATGCATACCCGGACCAAAAGACCGCCAGCTTGGTGAAAATCGGCGACCGCACCGAGGTTGCAGATACCACAAGGCCGGGGTTGAAACTCTATGGCACTGTGAGCCGTACCAGCGGAGAACTGGATTTGAAGACCCGTACGCTTTTGGTGGAAACTGACCTTGAAAACCCGAACAATCAGATTTTGGCCGGGAGCTTTGTGCAGGTCACCATATATCTTCGCATGCCTCCCTACATTGAGGTGCCTGCTGATGCTCTGATAATTCGCGGCAATGAAACACTCGTAGGCATAGTAACCAAGGAGAATAAAATAAGTTTGCGATCCGTAAAGATCTACGAAAGTGACGGAACAACATCCAGGCTAAGTTCAGGGGTCGAGGAAGGAGAGCTGATCGCCCTTAATCTCGGTATGAGTGTTCGGGGCGGGGAGCAAGTGCGACCGGAAGAGAAGTCTCGCTAGTGGAACCGCTCAACAAAGTGTCTCAGTATTCTGGACCAGCCAGCTATGCTGATTCCCAAAAGTAATCACGAATCGTGAAGAGCGATTACACGACATTGGTAGGTGCCGGCCTCCGTGCCGACACATTTTTTTCGTATATAAATCAATCAGGAGGGTCCGGCGTCCCTGCCGGACCCCACTGATTGATTGGATTCAAGTCTCTTTCATGTTTGAACTAAGCTGTTGACGAGGCGATTGAGCATCTGGGCGCCTTTTACCTCTGTCTCGAACAGAGGTACGATGGCACGGACCTGGTCGCCGAATGTTTTCCAGATCTGCTCCATATGTTCGTCCTGCATCTTGATGCGATTTCGGACAAACTCCGCCGTATCTTGGGTCACCTTATCCTTCGTGATGACGCCGTTCACAACTACACCACCCACCGGGACGCCGAATTCATAGAACCAGTTTATGAAGCGGGTGATAACCGCAATGGGAAGACTCTCCGGCAAGGTCACAAAGAAGAACGCCGTGAGAGCGTCGTCCGTCAAGAGTTCCTTGGCATGGCTCATCCTGTCCTTGAAGCCCAGCAGATAGTCAAGCAGAGGGTCCTTTTCCTCTTTCTTTGAGAAGGAAAGCAACTCTCGCAAAGATTTGGCTTCTTCTCTGCTCTTCAGCATCTTGTCCACCCACAGGCCGTACACTTTCGACATGCCGAGGAGCCGCCGGGCATTAGCCGTGGGCGCCGTGTCAAAGACATAAAAATCGTATTCATCCTTGAACATGAGATCCATCATGTTCTCAAACATAGCCGATTCTTCGAAAGCCGGATTCATAGTCGCGGATTCAATGAATTCCTCCGCGCTGGTGGTTATATCGGCAAATTTGAGAAACCAGTTGATCTTCTCTCGTATTTCACGCTTGGAGCGCTCAATCGTTTCACGAGTGTCTATTTCCAATGCGTAGCAATTTTGCTCGTCGCAGACCGTTACCGCTTTACCCAAAACGTTCTGCTCAAACATATTTGAAAGGCTATGCACGGGGTTGGTCGAGGCGAGCAGAGTCTTGTTACCCTGCTTGGCAGACCATAACGCGGCTGCGCCGGCCATCACCGTCTTGCCTACTCCTCCCTTGCCACCGAAAAAGATATATTTCATTTTCGGATGGTCCTTCATAAAACGATCCATACTAATCGTGATTCCGTTCACTGCTTACCCCCGATCCTAAAAATCGCCGAACATTGCTTTAGCCATCTTCTCGATCATGGCCAAACCGGTCACGTCGCGTTCCATCTCCGGAACAGAGGCCAGAATCTGGCCCTTGAAATCAGTGTCTATGACTTTAAGATAGTGCTCTTGCATCTCGAAACGATTCTTCAGGTATTCAGGAATGTTTTGATCCTTGAGTTCCTCCGGAAGGACCCGATTGATGATGTACCCGCTCAACGGCACATCAAATTTGGCAAACAAGTCAGCCGCTTTCAAGGTATCTTTGATTATCATCTCTTCAGGAGTGAGGACAAAAAAGAAGGCGGTCTTATTCTTGTCGGTCAAGATGCTTGACGATCTGTTAATGCGGTCCTTTATGTACAGAAGTTCTGCGAGTATTTGGTCCTCTTCTACATCCTTTTCCCGGCGAATCGTGGCAGCTACCTGATCATATTCCCTCATCTGCTCCCGCAACCCGGTAATTTTGCCGATCCATGCGTCGTATACCGAAGCCATGCTCAAGTAATACAGAGCGTGACCAAGCGGAACGAGATCGTAAATGTAGTAGTCATAACCGCCCTTGACCACTATGTCCACCACCTGGTCGAAGATGGCGCTCTCTTCCATAGCAGGTTCGGCCGCGGCCGCCTGTATGTAGCTTTCGATCTCTTCCGGAATCTGCTCCATTCCATACATGTCGAGGATCTTCTGTCGAATTTCCTGCTGATACTCCTTAACCCGCCGGTCTGCATCGATCTCCTGGGCGTAAAGATTGGGAATGATTTCCGTAGGACCTTTTCCGAAGATATCCTTTTCGAATATATCCGTCAGTGAAGCCTGAGGATCGACGGAAAAGACGAGAACACGCTTTCCCTGCTTGGCGAGATAATAGGCGGCGGCCGCAGAAAATGTGGTCTTCCCCAGACCGCCTTTGCCGCCGAACATGATGTATCGCCGATCGGGGTACTGCTCGAATATTGTTGTTAGAGACATCCTGATCCGTCCCTTCCTGAGTTAAGCGCCTTGATCCGAGGCAGGGTGAGTGGAAAACACAAGCGTCTTTCGCATGTTGTGTCCGTATCCGAATTTGTGTGAGAGAATGACCTCAAGCCAGGGCATCAGTCAAATCCTTCTCTCTCAGCATTCTCCGTTTCCATGTGGAGATCTGCGGGACAACGTACGGCAGAAGCCTAAGTGAATAATACGGAGGAAGGATTGGGACGCCAAGCATGTCTCCCATAGTAATGAGTATGAAGAGATGCTCCATACTGGCCCTTGTTTTCAGTGCAAACCGGGCCGAGTCGTGGGCGGCCATACCATAGACGAATTCCTTAACCGCCTGAAAGAATCCGCCGGACTTTTTCTCTCCTTCTGCCATGGGTGAACCCCTTTCTCATATCTTCTGGGAGCAGCCGTGCGCAAAATCGCGCGACAGGCTCTCCGCATCCAAAGTATCAACGACCCGGAATTTTCGCAACAGTGTCGCGCCGATCTAAAAGCGATTCAAGCTATCAGTCCAATAATGATCTGACGTTGCGGGCAGGCTTTGAAACCTGCCCGCGCAAGAAAACTACTCTATGGGCTCCGAGTCGCCGGTTCTTGTCGCCATTTGGAAAACTGTTCTCAGGCCTTTGACGGCGCAGGCGCGGCCTTGACCTCCCGGAAACGCCGGAACGCCTTGAACCCTTCCCACGCAAGGATTATTGCAGCCACCACCAGGAATATCGCAATGATTCCCATAAAAGTGTTGCCCACAAGGGCCTCGCCCTTGACTGCGCCCCCTAATACTTTCACTATAAGCAAGTTGTATGAAGTGAAGAGTAGGGCCGCAATAGTGGTGATAAACATAAAGATCATCGGGTAGAAAGCCCACGATGATGGTCTGCCTTCGGATATCAGCCATGCGCTGACCAACATCAGAGCCAAGGATGCCATCAACTGATTAGCTCCACCGAACAGTACCCACAGATATTGCCACCATCCGGTCAGCACCAGGATCACTCCTAGGACGCTGGCGATAAAGGTTCCCACATGGGCATTCTTGAAAACAGGGCTGACATCGCTCAGCAATTCCGAGGTGGCCACTCTCATGAAACGTACCACCAGTTGCATGATCGTGATAGCCAGGAAGATCATCATAACACTGCCGTACGATGAGCCCACGCTAAGCGGCAACCCCAGCACACCTAGGAATTTGGACACTCCCGCTGCAAACACGGCTCCCGGTCCCTTCGCCACGGCAGCTCCGTAATCCGCGGCGGAGGTGTAGATAGTCCCCGCAATGATAAGAGCAAACAATGCAAGCATCATTTCCAGGAACATCACTCCCGCTCCGACCGGTCGCGCGTCGACCTCGCTCTCCAATTGCCGGGCCGTCCCGGAACTGGACACAATGCTGTGCCATCCGGAAATAGCCCCGCACGCAATGGTGACAAACATGATAGGCCAAAGCGGTCCGATCCCAACGTTGAAGGTAGTGTAAGCAGGAAGTGTAAAGTTGGGTTGACTCACGAATATGCCGATTATCCCAAAAAATAACCCCAAAAACACTATGTACGCTGCCACGTAGTTTATAGGAAGCGCAAATCGCCAGATGGGCAACACCGCGGCGAAATAACAGAAAACAAAAGCCACGATTGCCCACACAATTCGGCTGTTGGCCAGACCGGCGCCAAGTATCTTGTCAGAAGGCGCCATTGTGCCGACCCATATGCCAATAAGCGAGATGGCCACCGTCACCACGGTGGTGAGAATAATGTCCTGTTTCCAGCGATAGATCATCTGACCGGCCAGGATGCCGCCAATGGTGAGAAAAAGCCATGCCATGGGCGACGCCTTCAAGGTGATGGCAGTGCTCACCACAACATTCCCGAACGCGCCGGCGATCAGGAGCAAGTAGAAATAGATGAATGAGAGGAGTATGACTCTTGCCTTCGGAGAGATCAACCGGTGGCTCAATCCGCCGAAGGACGCCCCGTCGTGCCTCATGGCTATCATCATGCTGGAATAATCATGGACCCAGCCGATGAAAAATGTTCCAAGAAGTATCCAGATCAGAGCCGGCAGCCAACCCCACTGGATGGCGATAATCGGGCCGATTATCGGCGCCGCGCCGGCAATCGATTTGAACTGATAACCATAAAGAATGTTCTTGCTGGTGGGCATAAACTCCACGCCATCCATGTACATTTTGGCCGGCGTCACCCGATTCGGGTCAGACTGAATGACCTTGGCGTCTATGTACTTGGCATAGACCCGGTACCCGAGGAAGGCGATTATCAAACCGAAAATGATGACAAATACTGCGTTCATGCTATGACCCCCTTTATTCTATGGAAGCCTTTTAGTGGCCTAACGGTAAAGTCCGCCAAGCCGACCTTGGTCGTCAATGCATCATATTTTCGCCATACCACGTGACTTTGTAGATTTTCGAGGCTCAAAACCGAAGTATATATTTCCAGGAAATCTACTGCGTCCGACAGTAGAAATCCTCCTTCAAAGTTATAACGCGATGGGTCGATTACCTGCTAAAAATGGGAACTCAAGCATAGTACCCGAAGATTTCAGTGTCAAGAACTATTTTCGGGCTGGCAATGGGCTCCGTGAGCCGTTTCCTGGGTCATGAAGCGTGACGTTTGAGGACACCTGCGACAACGAGCTTGACAGGCACACGAAGTGCTGCTTTAACGCAAGGAGTCCGATTAATAGCGCGAGCGGGCACATGGAGGGAAAAACTTTGGACGAGAAACCCGATGAAACTGCATACCCGCCCCTTGAACGCTTGCCGAAAGCTCCTAGTATATACACGGATGACCGGACTTTGCTGGCTTGGCATCGCAGTCATCTTGCGAACGAGAGGACCTTCCTTTCCTGGAGCAGGACCAGCATCTCTTTGCTTGCTTTCGGTTTTGTTATTGAGAAATTCGAACTCTTCATTAGACAATGGCTAAGACTCCAGGGCCTTGAGACCACAACCATCGGTTATCACAGCGCCACGTATCTGTCATTATTCTCCTTTCTCTTGGCCGGTGTCTCGATAGTTATTGCCGGTGTGCGGTTCATGAGGGTCAGGTCGCACATCAATTCCGGAGAAGCTGTCTTCACAATATTGCCGGACCTTCTGGTAACAATATCCGTAACCGCGATCGTGGTCATAGCCATTGTGCTGGCCTTGCCCAGAGTCCATGATGTCCTCGGGACCACCTTACCGTGACGCCAAGGCCGGTCCCTAGGCGCTGACCGCCTCTTTCATCCAGCAGACAAGCACATTTCCCCGAGCAAAGGAATTAGGAAACCTAGTTCCAAAATGATGACACCAACAAGTCTTTATTTTTGCAACAGGTACATTTGCTTGAACCGCTAACATATCGTATATTTATTGTGTCGCATTGACTTGACAAATTGACTTAAATTCGATAGAGTAACATCTGTTATCAAACCTGGGAGCAATAAGATCATGCGAACTTCTCTATTAATAACCGCGTTTGCGTGTTGCTTGGGATTCTTGAACGGCGATTTGCTTGCTGCGCAGACGAATAATGAGACAAGTCCGACCGTACAACAAAGTTCCAACGATTCGGCGGCCTCCTCGAGCTTTGCCGGGATAATAAATGCTGCGCAGAAGAAGGCGTCAGCCAAGAAAATCAGCAAAAGCGAAAGCGGCAAGCGGGCGAAAACAGCTTATCATAAGAGTAGAAGTTCAAAAAAGATCACCGCTTATAAAAGCGGCTCTTCCATCAAATCTGCGTCCAAAAAATACAGAGCGGCGAAAGGGCTTTCTTCAAGCAAGAAAGGGACCTCGCATAGATTGACGACCCACAAATACAAGTTCTCAGAGAGATCCATAAAGAATAAACACCGGTATTCAAGCCATTCCACGAAATTGAAAAAACGCACAAATCCCAAGGCTACTGGTACGGTTCAGAAATCCGCTGCCAAGTAGGGGACACTATCGCTCATTTACCATCCACACAAACTTTTTGAGTTTCGCGCGGCCTCGTTATTCAGTCCCGATAACAAGTGAAACGCGTTTCGGACTTGTGAGGGGTGCGGGTGGTTCTAGGCACAGCGTTCTTCCAACCTGTAGTTTGCCGGTCCCCAACTTTTCGAAAGAGCTATGTAGAGCAGGTTCCCGAAAGTTTTGAAGTAATCCACTGCTCATTCTGGAAAGAATTAGTACGAGTGGTTGCAAAACCTCTAAATGCACATGTGATGTCGTAGAGGCGCTTCGAGAAGCGCTCTGATTTCGGGCAGTTCATTCCCCGTCTTCTCGGGACCACCACAAAATAATGCATCATTCGTTTCTTCCATTGACGTTTCTCAAGCGCTTGTAGGGTTCCCGCGGCGGCCTCTGCCCCCGAAGAGGCGTGGTTGGTTTGTATATGCGAAATGTGCCGCCATACCAGGTCGCGTTCAAACAGTGAACAAAGTGTTAGATCGGGCACGGACCAGGGCATGCTCAGGTCCGCTGCACCCGATACGATGACGCTGTATGCAACGCTTGGAAGTTTTCGGACGCCACGGACCTAGGGACGTGGATCAGTGTGGGAAGTATTTCGGTTCAGTTCATTTCTTTGAAAGCAAGTCGGTGTCAAATCGTAGCTGAAGAATCAAAAACCTTCGGCCTGAATATAAATTCGGTGCGCATCGGGATGCTTGCCGGGTGAAGGGCACTGAGGGTCAAAACACGCGTGAGGAAAGGCCGGAGTGAGTTTCGGAATCGGGCCCCGATCCAGCCCGAGTTGGTTGCGAACCGCATCGAAAGTGTATCTGAGCAAACCAAATCCATGAGATACGGGAGGACATGTCATGGAGACGAGCAGAATAGCGATTACAAGGATGGCTCTCATTATATTTTCACCTAATATTTTAGACATATATATCAAATTAATCAAGTAATGTCAAGGTTTGATACTCACTTACACCTCACATAAAGATTGGCGGCGCAGCTTCGTGTCCGAAGGGAACGAGCACTGAACTACGGAGAGGTTTTGCGGTGAAGGGGACTAAAGCTTCCGCGGGTTTGTAATCACTTGTACAAGCAACTACAGCGGTGCGCCTTATTATCCGGCCGAGCCCTTGTGAGGCTTTGTCGGCTTCATTGGAGGTAAACAAGGAGGCGGGGGCGCACACGGAGGAGGGGGCGGCCCGTAAGTTTGAAAAGACGGGCCGATACGAATCGGAAACTCGGGAGCTATGCAGAGAAAATACCACATACCTTGGTCCTTGAAGCCCATAAGCGTTTGGTCCAAGGGGGGTGAGTTTCTATTCGGCCATGCGCCGGCCAGGCAAGCTGAAGGCAATTGAACCGCCAATAGGACAGTTAGGAAAATAAACATGATAATATTGCGTCTCAATGTCGACCCCGAATTTTCCATTGGATTTGACTCTAATATATCATACTAACCTTCTATTTTCAAGCAGATTTCACGACATCTTATAAGCATTAATTACGCGACAATGGAGCATGGTCCGTTATTGTGGGGCATGCAATGACGAAAAATCTCCCATCCGGTGAATCGCCATGGCATGAAGCTGGAACAAACAATGAAAATCTCGGGCATCAAGCAACAATCATTCTGTCATTCCGCGGGAGCAGGAATCCAGTGAAAGAAGTACGTATGAAACTGCTTCTTCCCATCGCCTTTTCTGGGGAATGGCCGATTCATGATTATTATCCCTCTTCTTTTTTTCAGGTGACAACTTATCCGCTGAATATTTCAGGTAAAAATGGGGTTTCTTCGCCGTGTTTTCAACTACAACATTTATCTGACACTAAACTTATTTATTATAGCAATGTTACAATAATTTATTGAAACTTTTCTTTAAGTATGATATAAAAACGCCAGAAGCTAGAATATAGTTGAAGTATCAGTCATAACATCTGATCTATATATGAAAAAATATTTGTCATACAGGTTCGTTGTCGCCGCTCTGCTCACCCTGTTACTCGGCGGATGCATCGGCCTAGTCCCTTCCCCATTCAGGCCTTCACCGGGACCTCAGAAGACCCCCCAGGTAAATGACCTTGCCGAAGCATTTGACGTAGTTTGCAGGAATTACCGGCTCGGTCCGAACGATCAGCTTGTTGTCCTATTCCAGACGGAATGGAATATCCCGGTGGGGAGCTATAAACTCGATACCCTCGATCAGATAAAGATCAAATTTATCCTCGATCCCCAACTTAACGAGGATGTCGTAATTCGTCCCGATGGCATGATAACTCTTCAGGCTATCGGCGAAATCAGAGCAGCCGGCCTGACTCCGGATCAACTGGCTAAGCGAATTGAAGAAAAATTTCTCGAGGCCAATATATTCACCAAAGAGGAGGCGCGTCGAGGCGAGTCAAGGAGATATCAGCTTGTCACAGTTCATGTTGCAAGCTTTTACGAGAAAGTGAAAAAACTCGTGGAATCCCTCACCACGCTGACCCGTGGAAGCCAACTAGGCGTCCCCGTGAAACCTGATGGGACCATCGATCTTCCGCTCATCCGCGACAGGGTTTTCTGTGCAGGGCATACGGTGCCTGAGGTAGAGAATACGGTCAATAAGTTATATCGAGATGGGGTGCTGGAGCACGTTGTCGTCTCAATGGCGCTTGGAGCGGCAAATTCACGTAAGGTATATGTCATGGGGCAGGTTGGCAGTCCGGGCGCTTTCAGTATTGATCAGCCGATTACCGCGTTCCACGCCCTCGCGTTGGCCGGCGGGGCCACGGAGACTACCGCGGACCTTACCAGCGTAATCCTTATTTCTAAAGATATTTACGGAAAGCCAATAGGCCGACGTCTCGATTTGAAAAAGATTCTCGATGTGGGTGATATGAGTTCCGCGATCATGGTGAAACCTTACGATGTCCTTTATGTTCCGAAAACCTACATCACAGATGTCACAATTTTCGTCCAGCAATATCTTAACACAATCTTAGATTTTAAGGCCTTTGCCAATGCCTTGAGGCAGTAACTCACGCGTTAAAGGGGGAACGGATCTGCTAAACGGGCAATCAAGGTCGAGAAATATCCGGGTATGCTGTTCAGGCCCTGTAACAATTGATCTATTGTCAGTAATAGTAGGCCAATTCACCAAACCATCCTGAGAGCACAGTTTCGAAATTGCTTATTGCATCGGTGAATTCGATGGAGGTTCGTCTGTAACCGCTCTTCAATGCAACACTACCCAAAACGGTTTCCGGTGATTTGAGCCCGACGGAAGCCTCCGCGTCGGTGACTGAGGCCCCGGAAACGCTCCAGCGAGCCCGAATGTCAAATATGCCTGAAATTCCATAGAAATTTCGGATGGGATTGTAAACCGCATGAGCCCCTATGGTTAAAGGGTTTTCACCGGCAACGACCGGTGGCACCAGGGGCTGAATTCCCTGTGTAAACGATGGCACGTAGAATTGATAGTCCATGTTCAGTCCGACGCGTGAAATGTTGTTCCTAACAAGGTCGAGGTCTGCACCAAGTCCAACGCCGGAGTATTCGAAGTCGGCTCGAGCAGTGACCAGCGGATTATTGGGCACTCGCACATATCCTATCAAACCGCGCTGTTCGTAATAAACCCGGCCGGAAAGCGGCCCTAACTGCAGGCGAACCATAGTGTCGAGGAAGAGGGCCCCGCGGGTTAAACCAAGATCGTCACGAAGGTTTAAGGTCCCCTGACCGGCTGCGGTCAATTTGCCGCTTGTGACAGACACCCATATTGGTGTTACCGTGGCCTCCGCGCGAAAGCATGGCATGAAGAGCAAAGGGTTGCAATTGTCCACGAGCGACGCGATGCCAAGGTCTGCCGCGCTGCTGACGGACATCCCGGACAGAGCCAGTGAAACCAATACCCATGAAAGGATGATTATCCGCATCCTAAGCCTTGAAATCTGGTCGATGCGGGGCTTAGAATGCCGTAACCGTGTTTGCAAATGATACCATGGCTGTTTGTACGGAGACTTCATTATCATTTTGTTGCCTGGTCCAGATACTTTCAGAGATCTTTGTCCGCTTTGAATTCCCCGATATCGTAGCCCCAGCTTCCAGCTGCGCCGGCCATGTCGCTAATGTTCTTTCAATAAAAAGTCAAGCAAATTTAAGGACTGCAAAGAGAACAAAATGGTATGCTAAGTAATTGCGCGCTGACCATTTGGAATTCGATGCTTTATTCCAATTGAATTGGTGCTTCGCAGGAGATTTTTACGCGCAGCGCCGACTCAGTTCGGGAGAACATCCTTTGCAGCTACTGAATGAAATCCGCCGCCTCGTTGTGGCCTTGGTTTTCGGTCGATCTCCGGAGCCTGATTATTGCCGCGGTTGGACGTCTCTGCACCGGGATACCGCTCGGGTCCAAGGGCTGACTCCTTGGCTCTACAAGTCGCTGGCAAACCATCCTGACAAAGGCATGCCCGCAGACATTAAGAAAGATCTGCAGCAAGATTATATGTCCTCCGTACTGGCCAACATGAACCGCGAAGCGGCTCTGAAGCAAGTTCTCGAAACGTTAAACGCGAGCAATGCACGTCCTGTGCTCCTGAAAGGAGCTTATCTGGGCCATGTTGTGTATGAAGAGCCGGCGCTGCGCCCCATGAGCGACGTTGATATCCTGGTGCATGAAGACAATTTTGAAGAGACCCGAAACGCCCTTGTATCACTGGGATATGAGATTCAGGTAGAGCCTCAGAGCGCAGAGGATCAGGCACTGCAATTGGCAGAGCCCTATACGCTCGGTCGTTGTCAGGTAGCCATCGATCTTCATCGCTCTTTGGGGGCGATGGATTACTATCGGTTTCCGCTGCCTGAGATATGGGATCAGATTACGGAACGGAGGTTATATGGCTGCAAAGTGTTCTTTCTATCGCCTGAAGTTAATTTTATACACGTGGCCACGCATGCGCTTAATCACGGCCCACTACTGCGTGACTGGCTCGATCTTGTCCTGATTCTGAATCGAACAGCATTTGAGTGGGACCAATTCCTTAGATTATCGAGGTCCTTTGGGGTAATGAGACCGATGTGGTGGGTCTTTGGTGAGTTGGGCGCCAATTGGGAATGCGCCGCGCCGCCCTATGTGACTGATGCCTTGACCGCGTATAGGCCGCACTGGCTGGAGGACCGCATTATCCCCAACCGCTGGGGATATATCTGGCGACTCTACGCCAAAATGTGGCTGTTGGATGGATGGACATCGAGAATTCGTTTCCTCGGCTCCAGACTCTTTCCATCAAAATCTTACCGAGAGAGAGTCACCGGGACTCGCAATTGGGCTGCCTATGTTGGATCCAAACTCGGCCACTTCCTTCATTTCTGGAGGCAGAGTTGAACATGCCCTGAATGGGCGTCCTGCCTGATATCAAAACGAGTCTCGGTTATCTCCTAGGTTGCAGTATTCGCGCAAATCGTCTCACACAGTTTCGCTTTTAAGAAAGTGATCTTGAGTTGAAATTCGCTCAGCACTGACCTGGTTCCCAGGTCAGTGGTTCTTCATTTCAATGTTTCACGTTAGATAGCGAATTGGTCTCAGCTCTCATCGCGATTCCCATCTTCTATCAAGTCGCTCCAGGCAGACAGCCAGAAAGTCCATCCGATTCTCCTGTCAACTTTGGTCCAAGGCGTCGCGCACCGCTTGGAGCATTTGTCTGATGTCATACGGTTTTCTGATTGAGCCCATGGCTCCGAGATCTAGGACCTGACGTGGGGTGCCAGGCGATGTATATCCAGTTGATATAAGGACCTTTACTTGCGGATCGATCCTCAATAGTTCCTTGAAGCATTGCTTTCCCCCCATTTCCGGCATCAGCAAGTCAAGGATTACCAACGAAATTCTATTAATCTCTTCTTCATATATGTTCAAAGCCTCTTTCCCGTTGCATGCAGTAAGCACAGTGTAGCCATATGGCTCCAGAATATCCCTTCCCAAATGCCTTATCATCTCTTCATCATCTACCAGCAGAACCGTCTCCGTGCCCCTTGGAAGCACCAACTTGCCAATCGAAGACTGGGATTCTCTTTCAGCTTTTGTCACCGGCAGGTAGACTTTGAATGTGGTCCCCACCCCTGGCTCGCTGTCACACGTGATATATCCATCATGTTGTTTGACAACGCCATACACCGTGGCCAGCCCCAGACCTGTTCCCTGTCCTACTCCTTTAGTCGTGTAGAAAGGTTCGAATATATGATTCAAAGTCTCTTTATCCATGCCATGGCCCGTATCCGAAACGGAAAGTAGGGCATAACTACCCGGCTTTGCTCCAGGGTGCATGCTGCAATATTCTTGGTCTATAGTCACGTTTTTCGTTTCAATGGTCAGTTTTCCCCCTTCCGGCATGGCATCCTTGGCATTCACCGCGAGGTTCATGAGAATATGCTCCACTTCCGTAGGATCGCCATTAACTCTATCGAGTCCTTCGGAAAGCAGCAGCTCAATCTCTATCATTTTCGGAATCGTTCGAGACAGCAGCATTTCGACCTGCTCAATTTCATGGTTCAGATTGAAGGGGATAGGATTGATTTCCCTCTTTCTACTGAAAGTGAGTATTCTTTGAACCAGGTCGGCTCCATTCCGAGCCGCCTGCCATATTTTCCAGAGGTCGGTTCCCTTCCGGTCATCCTCACTTTTCTCGGCAAGCAGCAATTCTGTGAACCCTTGTATTATAGTCAATATGTTATTGAAATCATGAGCAATTCCCCCGGACAAAGTCCCGACAGCTTCCATTTTTTGGGCCTGTGCGAGCTGCTTTTCAAGGGTCTTTTGCTTGGTGACATCCCGAAAAATACCGCGATAGCCGAGGATGCTTCCATCCGCAGCACGTCTCACAGTTGCGGTAATAAGGCAGTCGCTTTCAGTACCGCTTTTCTTCCGTAACCTGAGCAAACAATCCCTAACGGAGCCCGCTTCGTCCAACCTCGATTTGCAAAGGTTCCAGTTCTCCGAATCGAGGACATGCATGTTAACAATGCTTTGCCCAACCATCTCATCCCTGTCGTATCCAAGGAGGCGTAGAAAGGATACATTTGCGTCGATCAATGTGCCGTCACTATCGGTGATGCACATTCCGTCTATGGAATCTGCAAACAGACTCCGGTATTTCTCCTCACTTTCCCGTATCGCCTCTTCAGCCCGTTTCCGATCCGTGATCTCAAGGCTGGTTCCAACCATTCGTGCCGGCTTGCCATCTTTATCCCATTCCACAATCTTGCCCCGAGCCAGAATCCATATGTAATGGCCCAACTTGTGACGCAACCGATGCTCAGACTCGTACACAGGTGCGCGGCCTTCCAGATGAACATTGTAGGCCTCCCAAACCCGACCCCAGTCGTCAGGGTGAACCAGTCTCACCCACGAGCTAATGAGAGGTTCAAGTTCTTCGGGTGAATATCCGACCATCTCCGCGCGACGCCGGTTGATATTCGTCTCGCCGGTTCGAAGATTGTGGTCCCACAAACCGAGGTCGGCGCACTTCAATGCAAGCTCCAACCTATGTTCACTTTTTCGCAGCTCCTCTTCCACCAGTTTGCGGTCGGTGATGTCTATCAGGAAGCCGGCAATTTGAAGGGGGTTTGAGTCTTTGCAGTGTATCAGGCACATCTCATCTCGCAACCAGCGGTACTCGCCGTTCTTCGTACGAAAACGGTACTCATGCACAAGTCGATCCTGCTCAAACAGCTTGCGCAGTTCAGCAAACACGCGTGGAGAATCGTTCGGATGGATGCGGGATGACCAAAAAGAGGAGTCCTCAATGAAATCTTGCGGTTCATGGCCGAGCAGTCGTGTAATGCCCCCACAGATAAAAGTCACTCCATAATCACCGTAGGGCTTGCGGGTGTAGAGTCCGACAGCGGCGAACGACAGGATGTGGTTCAGCCCTTGGTCAGATTCATCAGTAGATTTTTCGTTATTACGCTTATCTCCACGCAGTACGTCCGGGAGTTGCTGCTCTCCCTGTCTTTCATGCCCGGAGAGCGAAGCGGAGCGTTCCCCTTTTGATATCTGCTTGACAGCTTCTTCCAAGGTCGACACTCGTTGTTTCAGTTCCCGAAATTCACTGATAAGCGGGTCCGTGGTTTGGTCCTGATCCTTCACATTGCCCCCAGGTGCGTATATTTTCCGCAATAGAAGACATTATGGCTCGGAAATATGCAAGAGAAGAATTTAGAAATCTGACGTTCCTGGAAAGGACTCGTGGAAAAATACAATGGGAGCAGAAGAAGCCGTAATAATTTGCAGGAGGTTTCCAAGTCGGTTGGTATAGCGGCTCTCGGCGAGATTGCTTCCAAGCGAAATATGTCGAGAGGTTAGCGCTGCGAATGAGGTGTTCTATATGTGCGTGTTTCAGGGAAAAGTCCACATTTTTCCGCTTCGTGACAGTACCAGAATGGACTCCAAAAGCTCGCACTATGATAGTAGTTTTGCGCTATGCAGCTCCCCAGGCAAATGGATTTCATCAGACAATCCCGACAGATTCCTGTTAGTCGCTGAGGCAGTCCTGATCTAATTTCCTTCAACACCGTTGAGTTGTTCCACACGTTTTCCAAGCTATCCGTGCCCGAGTGACCAAACATCAGGTCCGGTACGGTTTCACCAATGCCGCAGAGAGCGTAGCTTCCATCAGCCAACACACCCAAGATGCCGAATATTCCGCATTCCGCACAGCCATCGCCGGTTTGGCCAAACATTTTTCCCAGGGGCCTGAAAGCCGCAGGATGGCTGTAAGAAACCCGAATCTTGGCTGTGGCGGAAAGTTCCTCTTCCACCCACCGTCCGAGGGCGATCAACTCGCTTATCGGAATTGTCTCCCCGTGCAGGTGCATTTGCTCTCCGCGAGCAGTCGGCTGAACAAGATTGAATTTAACCGATTCCGCCCCTAGAGTTTCGGCGAGACGAACAATTCTTTCCATCTGGTTTTGGTTACGCCGGACCAAAGACATTATAATCTGGGGCCTTAATCCTGCATCTACAAGATTGCGAATGCCGCTAATCGCTGAATCGAAGCAGCCTTTAACTCCTCGCATCCATTCATGCGCTGTTGCTTCAGCAGCATCCAGGCTTACCGATACAAAGGCGTCTTTGCAGGTTTTCATCGCGCGGGCAAGGTCTGGGGTGCATGCAACACCGTTGGTTTCGACCGTGAGGGAAAGGTCTTCACGGCACACTTGGTCAATTATATCGGAAATCCGTGGATGTATAAGCGGTTCGCCGCCTGTCAATTTCACTCCGGACAGCCCCAGGGGCTTTGCCTGGCGGATGATCGAGCGAAAAAGTTCCAGGTCCAGGGAAGGCCAAGATTGTGCTTCGGTCTGGAACCCTGGTGCAATCCAGCAGTGACGGCAACGAAGGTTGCAGCCCCGCGTCAAATAAAAATAGATCTGTTCAAGCGGCCAGCCAGGAGTCTGGCTGTCTTCAGTTTCCATAACGAACCAATTTCTCGACGTAACCTTTCGGTTACGAGCGGTTATGAATTGTCATTGCGCTTGTGCAAAAGCGGAGGAAGCAATCATTGCTTCGCCACGACGTCCCGCTGTTCCGCGCGGGACGGGATTGCCGGTCAAAAGCCCCCCAACCCCATAGGCGTTAAAGCAAGCTCCTTGCTGGAAATGCATGCCCTCTCTCCCGCCAGGGGAGAGGGTTTTTGAATCCCCTCCCTTGATGGGAGGGGGTAGGGGGAGGTTGATAATATTGTGAAATGCGCTTATCTCAATTACTATTTGAACG
>Ga0335071_10002760_pt1 | contig 18660 bp, 11 predicted proteins | sample Lox_Sample_15_FD_206724 | JGI IMG/M metagenome (GOLD analysis project Ga0335071, IMG submission 206724) | Soil microbial communities from Loxahatchee National Wildlife Refuge, Florida, United States - Lox_Sample_1.5 | ecosystem: Environmental > Terrestrial > Soil > Wetlands | place: USA...
GAAAGCAGAACGCCTGCGGTGCAAGTGGCCTAGAAGCGGCCTCATCGCCAAAGCACCCCTCAGGGGCTAAAAACCTGATGTTTATGCGTCTCCTGCGGCACGGCTTCACAGCTTGGTGAAAAAGCCTATTTCAGTTGCGAATTCCCGTGAAAGACGTCCCTCAGGGGCTAAAGCCCCCAATTGTTTTGCTGCAGTTACGGCCCGGCTGAAGCCGGGCCCTTGTTACAAGGCCCCTGCGATGAGCTTTTCGGAGGCCTGTAAAGGGAAGTGACGGCCCGGCTCAAGTCAGCCCAGCGACGAAGACCTGTCGCCGGGGACCCCGACAAGCCGTGCCCTTTCAAGACTTGCTCGAGCCGGGGTTAGACGACTTTTTCACCAAGCTGCGAAGCCGTGCCCTTTCAAAAACACTATTTATGAGACCGGTTCTGGAACCGGTCGCGCAAATTCGATGAGAAAAAGGCGCCCTGATCGGGGCGCTTTTTTTTGCAACTGATTCCGGGAGTGCAAGGTTCCGGCGGACTGCGCTCAAGACGACGTGTGCTGTTCGCTTCGCACTGCCGCCGTGCTTTTCAGGGCTACAGTTCGACGCTCAGCCCTTGCCGAGAACGACCAGCGTAACGCCGACGGCAACCAGCAGCACGCCCATCCATCGCCAGAAAGTCACGCGCTCATCCAGGAAGAAGATGCCCCCCAGCGCGCCGGCGATGTAGCTGAGTGCGGTTACGGGAACCACGAAGCTGACGTTATAGATAGAGAGCGCGCCGAGAAGGGCGAAGAAGGCAAGAGCCATCATGCTGACGCCAGCCCACATCCAGGGCTGACCGAGCCCGCGCCGAACGACCCTCACGATTTGCGCAGGATCGAAGCTGGCTACACCGCCAACACGCTGCATGGCTCGGGACATGCAGAGTTCGCCGCCCGTGCCGGCCAGGACAATCAGCGAAAACAGAACCAGGTCTCTCAACTAATCTGGCCCCGCCATTTCACGGTTGGTGGTGCGCGGGGCCGTTTGGCCTACCACGAAAACGCCCAGGCAGATGATCGCGATTCCTGCCCAGCGCAACGGCGAAACGTGCTCGCCAAGAACGAGATATCCAAGCAGGGCAACCACACCATAGGCAAGCGACGATGCAGGTTGCACGAAGCTGTAATCAGCCCATGACAGAACCAGCATGTAAGCGATAAACATGACCAACAGCGAGCCGATGCCCATCCATATCGATACGTTGGCGAAGGTCCGCAATGCGACGGTGAGCAGGTGAGAAACCGGCCAGATAGAAACTGCTCCCACCTGCTTCATGCCTCTTCCGAGAAGGACATTGCCAAGGGGGCCGCAAACGACCATGACCAGGATCATGAGGAAGGTTCTGGCTTTGTGAAGCCTGTGACCTTCGTCAGACTCATGGGCGGGCGATGCCTTATCGATCAGCTCAGTCGACACTTATTTATTGTATAGAATCGTGAAGATTTCGGAGCGGCGCACCGGTGCGGCCGCAGATGACGCCGCGCGGCCGGAAAAACCTTCATTGCCGGATTCAACATGATGTAATAGCAATAGTTAGGCGTCGGCCAGGAGCGAGCGGTCTGATCTACATGGCCACAATCCGAATCATTCTGCTGGCCATCGCCGCCATTCCATTTATCTATTACGGACTGGCGATCTTCAGCATCTTGCGGTTTTTTCTGACGACCAGGCGAAAGTATGACGGATTTCAGCCCCCGGTAAGCATTCTGAAGCCGGTGCGAGGCCTCGATCCGGAAGCTTACGAGAATTTTGCCAGCTTTTGCCGCCTTGACTATCCGCAGTACGAGATTCTGTTTTGCGTAGGTGATTCGGCCGATGCCGCGTTGCCGGTTATCCAGAAACTGAAAGATGACTTTCGCGACAAACAGATTCGAATCGTGATTGGGACGGGCCGCCGCGCGACAAACGATAAGGTCGCGAAACTGGCGCGGCTGGTGGACGAGGCGGCCTATGAACACCTGGTAATCAACGACAGCGATGTGCGCGTCGAGCCGCAATATCTGCGACGAATTGTTGCACCCATGTCCGATCCGGCCGTCGGAGCGGTGACTTGCTTTTATGTGCCCACCAAAGAGACCAGCTGGGTGCAGCGTCTGCAGGACGTGGGCATGCTGTCGGATTTCTACCCCGGTATTCTGGTCGCGTGGCAGCTGGATGGCGTGAAATTCGCCCTCGGGCCCACGATCTGCACCACCAAAACGCGCCTCCAGGAATTCTCGGGTTACGGCTCCATTGAGAACAAGCCAGCCGACGATCTTTGGATCGGACGCCTGATTGCGGAGGGGGGAAAAGAAGTGGTGCTGCTGCCCTACGCAATCTCGACAGTCCCGGACTACCAGTCGCTGCGCGACCTGTTTTCGAAGCGTTTGCGCTGGATAACGGTGATGCGTCACATGCGTCCGTGGGGGCACGCGGGGCTGATCTTTACGCTGGGATTACCCTGGGCTCTGCTTGCCGTGGCCGTTGAGCCGAAGGCCGCAGTCGCTGCCGCGTACCTGGGAGGGTATTTTCTGGTTCGCTCGGTGTTGACTTTGCTGGTCGGCTCTTTCGGGTTGAAGCAGCGCGGCGTATGGGCCAAGCTCATTTACATTCCGGCGTGGGACGCACTGGCCACACTGATCTGGCTGACGAGTTTCACGCGGAAATCGATCCAATGGCGCGGACATAAGTACGCAATCGTCGAGGGAAACCTGGTTCCCGCAACGCCGGAGAGCGCGGCTGCGACTTCTTTCGACCAGCGCATCGCGCACGATCGACCTGAGCAGTGAAGGAGACTCTCCGCAGGCGACGCGATCAGTTGTTGCGGCTGAGTCTGGTTGGATGCAGGCAGGAAAGCAGAAGGAGAAGCAAATTGAGAACGTCGTTCGCGTACCGTGTTTTGCCGCATTTTCTGGGTGTCGTTGTGCTTTGCTCGGGCGCCGGGATTTCGCACGTTCAGGCGCAATCGCTTGCAGCTACGCCTCCGATGGGCTGGAATTCGTGGAACTGGTTTGCAGACCACGTGACGCAGGAGGATGTTAAGAGAGCGGCCGATCTACTGGTGTCGTCGGGGATGCGCGACGCCGGGTATGTTTACGTGAACATCGATGACACGTGGCAAGGGAAGCGCGATCAAAACGGCGTGCTTCACGCCAACGAGAAGTTCCCCGACATGAAAGCCCTTGCGGATTACGTGCACAGCAAGGGACTGAAACTGGGCATCTACAGTTCACCCGGGGACCAGACCTGCGCGCGATACGAAGGCAGCCTGGGGCACGAGCAGCAGGATGCGGATCTCTATGCGTCGTGGGGCATCGATTTTCTAAAGTACGATCTCTGCAGCCTGCGCAGAAAGATGCTTGCCGACGCTCCAGGGAACAAGCCAAAACAGAATGAGATCATGCACGATGCCTACGAGAAGATGCACCAGGCATTGCTCAAGACGGGCAGGCCGATGGTTTACTCCCTTTGCCAGTATGGCTATGACGCGGTGTGGCAATGGGGACCCGAGGTGGGCGGGAATATGTGGCGCACCACCGAGGACATATCCGCGGATTTCAACAGCATCGCGCTCATCGGGCGACAGCAGGCGGGCCTGGCGAAGTACGCGGGGCCCGGCCACTGGAACGATCCGGACATGCTGGAAGTGGGCAATGGCCAACTGACCGCGGACGAAAACCGCCTGCATATGGGAATGTGGGCGATGCTTGCGGCCCCACTGCTTGCCGGCAATAACCTGACGAAGCTCACCCCCGAAGTGAGCGCCATCCTGACGAATCGGGAGGTGATTGCCATTGATCAAGATCCGCTAGGCAAGCCTGCGGAACGCATCTTCGCGGAAGGGCCGATTGAGATCTGGGCTCGCCCACTCGCTGATGGCGGCAGGGCCGTTGCGGTGATCAATTTTGGCGAAGATGAGAACTTTCTGCGCGGCATCACCCTTCATCTGAAGGAAGCGGGCGTTGACGGCAGTATGACAGCTCGCGACGTATGGGCAGGGAAGGACCTCGGCACGATCGACGAACACGATCGGTTCAGCGTGAAGAGGCACTGCATCCTGTTGCTGCGTTTTCGCAAGGCAGGCTAGCGATGGATACGGCTCCGCTATCGAGGATGAAGGTCGGTATCAAATTAGATCGCCCATACTGGCAGCGGCGATCCAGCCGAGGAAAGACTCAGTCGGCGGGAGCCGGAATTCGCTGGCTGGACGCCCGAACGACAACGCGTGGAGAGATGAGTTCAATTTTGGGCTTGGACTTGACCTTTCCCTGCGCGAGGCTCAACGCCAGGTCTGCCGCTGACTTTCCTATGCTTGCACTCCCCTGATCGACAGATGAGAGCGGAACGCGCAGGAAGTCAGAGTAGGAGAGATTGCCGGAGCCGATCACGGCAACATCTTCGGGTATGCGCAGGCCCGCATCCAGGATGGCTCGCATGACTCCCAGGGCGGTGGGATCATTGAAGCAGAAGATACCGTCGGGGCGCGGCTTGACGGCGAGCAATTTCATAGCTGCAGCGTAGCCGCCCTTCACACCCCGATGATCGCCTGAAGCGCCGAGAGAAACGATGTGCGACGGCAAGACAGGCAGCCCGTGGGACTGCAGCGCTTGCTTGTAGCCATTGAACCGACCCATCGCGGTACTGACCTCGGGACCGCGGATATGCGCGACAGAACGGCAGCCCTGCTCAATGAGGTGAGAGGTCGCGAGCCTGCCGACTGCTTCGTCATCCACACCGACAAAATTTGCGTCAAGGTCCTTGAAGCGCCGATCGATGAGAATGTAGGGAGTTTTCTGCTCCTCGATCAAGCGAAAACGATCCGCAGAAGTCTGTGCCGAAGCCACAATAATGACGTCCACGCGCCTGGCGAGCAGCTGCTTGATTTCTTCCGCCTCGAGATCGGGGTCTTCGTCGGAAGAAGAAATCAAAAGGCTGTATCCCTGCTTACGCGCGATGGCGGAGATGGATTTTGAGACTTCAGCGAAGAACGGATGGAGCAGATCGGGAACGACGATCCCGAAGGTCCAGGTACGTCCGGAGACGAGGGATCGCGCCGCGAGGTTGGGCTGATAATTGAGTTCACGCATCCGCCGCAGAACCCGCTTACGCGTCTCGGCCCCGATGTCGGGGTGGTTTCGCAGCACTTTCGAGACAGTCACGACGGAGAGACCCAACTCGTTCGCAATGTCGATCAAGCGAATTGCCATTCTTCGAACCTACTCCATGCGAAATTCGCAGGTTTCCGGGACGACATTCGAGCGTTTCCGGGGCCTGGTGGATTTGTCGCGTCGACAGATCACACAGGAGTCGCTTTATCTCAGTTGCAACCCATGGTGTTCCTTGACAATTTCGATTTTATCTCAGTAGGATTTAATCGTTTCAGTTATCGCTTACGAACATGTCTCCTGGGGGAGGACAAATGCCATCTCTGCCTGAGACTTACGATCAAAATACCGCATCTGTCGACGTTTCGATGGTCCCCACCCGCACCCTGAGATCGGGCGCGAAAATGCCGGTGATCGGCCTGGGGACTTTCGGTTCAGACCATGTTTCGCACCATGCAGTGGCGGAAGCAGTAAAATATGCAGTTTCAGTTGGTTACCGGCACTTTGACTGCGCGTCAGTGTATGGAAACGAGAGTCGGATCGGCGAGGCATTCCGCCAGTTGCGGCAGAACGGACTACGCCGCGAAGACCTTTGGGTGACCTCCAAGCTTTGGAACGACAAGCACGGCGAGAATGACGTGACCGCGTCGTGTGAGAAGTCAGTGGCCGATCTCCAGGTCGACTACCTCGATCTGTACCTGGTGCATTGGCCGTTCCCGAACCATCATCCGCCGGGCTGCGACGTGAGTGAGCGGAATCCGCATGCGGTGCCGTACATCCACGAAAACTACATGCGAACCTGGCGCGAGATGGAAAGCTTGGTCGATCGCGGGCTGGTGCGTCACATCGGGACGTCGAACATGACCATTCCGAAGATGGATCTGCTGTTGAGGGATGCGCGCATCAAGCCGGTCGCGAACGAGATGGAGCTTCATCCCCATTTTCAGCAGCCGGAGTTTTTCGGTTACCTGATGGACAGGGGCATTCAGCCGGTGGGATACTCGCCGATCGGTTCTCCTGCCCGGCCGGAGCGAGATCGCACGCCGGAAGACACTTCGCCCACGGAAGATCCGGTCATCCGCGCCATCGCTGAGAAGCACGGCATTCATCCGGCAGTTGTCTGCATCAAGTGGGCGGTGCAGCGTGGACAAGTTCCGATCCCTTTTTCCACCAATCCCCGCAATATCCTGAGCAATCTCATGGGAGTGGTCGGCAAGCCTCTCACAGCGGAAGACATGAGCGCGATTGAGAAGCTCGACCGGAACTGCCGTTTGATCAAGGGACAGGTCTTCCTCTGGAAAGAAAGCCAATCGTGGGAAGACCTCTGGGATGTACACGGAGTGATCACGACGGCCCATCGATCGTAAACCGAAGTTGACGCGCCCGATCTCGTCGACGCGGATCAATGGCGCGTGAAGACGAAACGTCTGGTCAAACATAAAGCGGCGAAGATCCAGGAGTGGAAGAAAGTGCAGAAAATGATGAAAGCGGCTTTTCTGCCCGGTAACAGCACAGTTGAAATCAAGGAAGTGCCGGTACCCGAGCCGGGGCACGGTGAGGTGCTGATAGCAGTTCGCGCCTCGACGATCTGCGGCTCCGATATCCGCGCCATCTATCACGAGCATCTGGGAAAGGGACCGGAAGGATATCAGGGAGTGATCGCCGGACACGAGCCGGCGGGAAGGATCGTGAAGACCGGTCCAGGCTGCCGGCGGTTCCAAGCCGGCGATCGCGTAATCGTGTATCACATTTCCGGCTGCGGAGTATGCAACGACTGCCGGAGGGGCTACATGATCTCGTGCACGAGCGAGAAGTATCGCCGCGCCTACGGATGGCAGCGCGACGGCGGCATGGCGGAGTTCCTTCTCGCCGAAGAGAAAGACCTGGTCTATCTGCCGGACTCACTCACCTATCTTGATGGCGCTCAGGTTGCCTGCGGATTCGGTACGGTTTACGAAGCTCTGCAGAAGATCGGAATCGACGGCAATCACGCTGTTCTGGTTACAGGACTGGGGCCGGTTGGTCTTGCGGCCGCGGCGCTGAGCCGCAAGTTGGGCGCCGAGAAGATCATCGGCATTGACATCGCTGCGGAACGCCGCGACCTGGCGCTGAAACTCGGGCTTTGCGACGAGGTGCTTGCAGCCAGCGCCGACAACGTGAGCCAGGTGCGGGAGCTCACCGGCGGGCACGGCGTCGAGCGCGCAGTGGAGTGTTCCGCGAATGCGGAAGCGAGGGCCACGGCGATCCGCGCGACGCGCAAATGGGGCAAGATTGCGATGGTGGGCGAGGGCGGAAGCGTGACCTTCAATCCCTCGCCGGACATCATTCACGACCAGAAAACGATCTTCGGTTCGTGGGTGACGTCAACCTGGCTGATGGAAGAGCTGGTGGAGAGGCTGGTCCGCTGGAAGCTGCACCCCGAAGAGATCGTTACGCATCGCTTCACAATCGACGAAGCAAGCGAAGCTTACAGCCTGATGGCGTCGGGCCGCTGCGGGAAGGTCGCGGTTTGTCCAACTACGGAATGAGACGCACGCGGCCCTGGGCGCAAAGCGTCGATTCAGTTTTCATCAACGTGGCACGCACCCGTGGATTCAAGAGGGGGAATGAATGATACAAAGACGAGAGTTCTGCAAGCTGATCGCGGCGGCAGCAGCGGCTGGCGCCATTCCTGGAAAGGGTCAGGCCGGCACGAAGTCTGGCGATGGTTTCAACCAACTTCGCCAGAGCTATGAGGAGTTCTGCGCCACGCCCGAGAAGGACCGCGTTTTCTACGCACTCGTCGACGGAAAGATTGTGGAGACGAAACTCGATGAGTCGAACTGGACGGCAACAGAGTGGGGTGAACCGCCCGAGCTGCCGGGAGGCTCGTGGGACGGAGTGCCGATGCAGGGGCCGGTGCCGGGCCTGAACGGCGAGGGTCCCTACCAGGGGAGCTGGGATTCTCTGCTGCAATATGATGCGCCCGAATGGTATCGCGACGCGAAGTTCGGCATCTGGGCGCACTGGAGCCCGCAGTGCGTTCCTGAATTCGGTGATTGGTACGCGCGCAACATGTATATCGAAGCCGATCCTGACCACGAGTTTCAGGTGAAACATTACGGACACCCTTCGACCTTCGGCTACAAGGATCTTTGCGCGCAGTGGACGCTGTTGAACTGGGAACCGGAGGCGCTGATCGAGCGCTACAAGAATGCCGGGGCCCGGATCTTTATCGCGCTGGCGAATCATCACGACGGTTTCGACTCCTGGGGCTCGAAGCATCAGCCATGGAATGCGGTTAACCATGGACCACACCGCGACGTGGTGGGAGAGTGGGCTGGCGCAGCGCGCCGGCAGGGACTTCGCTTCGGTGTAACGGTGCATCAGGCGCGTAACTGGTGGTGGTTCCAGACTTCACATGGAGCGGACAAGAGCGGTTCCCAGGCGGGCGTTCCTTTCGATGGGCGGATGACCAGGGCGGAGGGCAAGGGCCAATGGTGGGACGGGCTCGATCCTCAAATGCTGTACGGCGCGAAACATCCGACTAATGCGCTGCCGGATGCGTCGTATGTGAAGCACTTCTACGATCGCACGCGCGACCTGATCGATCAGCACGATCCGGACTTACTCTACTTCGATAACTCATTGCTGCCGCTGGGATGGGCGGGGATGAACATCGGCGCGTACTTCTACAATCACAGTTTGAAGACGCGGGGAAAGATGGAGGCGGTGCTGAATGGGAAACAGGTGCCCGACAAGCTGGCGAAGGCACTGGTTGCGGACTACGAGCGGGGTCTGACGAGCGAGATCATGCCGTATGCGTGGCAGTCGGAGACCTGCATTGGCGAGTGGCACTACCGGCGCAGTCTCTATGACCAACCCGGCGAATACGGCGGCTATCTGCCTCCGCGCTCTGTGATCCACTGGCTGGCCGACACGGTAAGCAAGAATGGGACATTCATTCTGAACGTACCCGGGAAACCCGACGGGACCATCGACAGCAAAGAGGTTGCGGTTCTGGATGAGATTGCGGCCTGGCTCAAGATCAACGGCGAGGCCATCTACGAGACGCGGCCGTGGACGGTCTACGGCGAGGGGCCGAACAGAGTGGAGAGCGGATCGTTCAAGGGAGAAAGCATCAGCGCCCTCAGCGAGAAGGACATCCGCTTTACGCGCAACAAGGCCAACACGGTGATCTATGCGATCTTCCTGGGATGGCCGGCCGGCGTGGCGAAGATAGCCGCTCTGGGATCAGCCAGCCGGACGAACCCGGGAAAGATCATGAATGTGACTCTGCTTGGCTCGGATGAGAAGGTTCAGTGGACGCAGGGCGCGGATGCGCTGCAGGTTGAGTTGCCGCGACAATCGTGGCAGGCAAACGACTATGGCGCGGCCGTAAGGATTGCGTTGAGCTAGGCGTGAGGGTCGCGTGGCGGTTCTTGCCCGTTCAGGCCCCGGTGGGCCTGAACGGGAACCAGAAGGCTAAGGGTTGTTATCCGGCGTGAGGATCACAACATCTCTCTCGCGTTGTTTCGGTGACACGGCGAGATGCGTGACTTTGCCGTTCTCGATATGCCCTTCAATGGTGGTGCGGCCGGGCGCGTGCAGCTTGAAGTCCGCGGTCCAATCGGCGGGCCACGCGGGCAGTAACTGAATGCGCTTGCCATCGGTCTGCATGAGCATGAGTTGCAGCGTCATCATGCCTGTTCCGCCGTTATCGAGGTCGGGAATCCAGTCATGCCCGGACCTCCAGAACCATGAGAAGCGCTGATCTCCGTACGCGGTGAATTCATCGACGGCGGCCTTTTTCGCCGCACCGGTGAGGCCGAGCACGGCGGCTTGAGGGCCGTCCTGGCCCCAACAAGTATCCTGCGGAAAAAGCCGCACAGCAAACGTATCGCGAGCCATTTGCAGATCGGGCTTGCCGACTCCGTAAAGGCGATAAGGGAAGGCAACGTAGAGCTCAGGATTTTCGACGTTGCGTGTAGGGCCATACTTTTCGGCCGGCAGGATGACCTGTTTGCCATCGTGCGAGCGCCCGGTTGCAATGGAAGGCAGGGCAGCGAGCAGTTGGCTCCAAGCCTGGCGCTGCTGGGGAGAGACCAAGGCAGCCGGCAGAGCAAGCATGCGTGGGACGACATTCTTGAGGCCTGCGATATCGGGTGTGGGATTGACGGCATCGAGTTGGTAAGTCTCGACCGATTGCATGGGCGAAAACAGGATTTTGCCGTCGGGCCCGAGCGGCCAGTGACGACCGTAGTAGGTGAAGATCGCATCGGCGAAGGGAACCAGGTTGCTCCGGGCGAAGGTTGAATCCTGAGAGATGTCGTACTCTTCGAGCATTTGCGCGATAAGTTCGATGGCGCCCTGGGTGTGGTAGCGCATCCAGCGGCTCTGGACTTCGTCGCCCGGGTTGTCCCAGCCGAAATCGTTCAGATTGGGCAGGCCCCAAAAATACATGGTCTCGATAAACGAGGCACCGGGGTGATGGAAATACGCCTGCGTGCGGTCCTGGGCAAGCGGCAAAGCCTGGAGATACATATCGAACCATGGAGCCACCAGATCGAAGTCGCCGGTGGCGAGAAGCGGCCAATAGGGCAGGCGGTTGTTCTGGTTCCAATAGGAATCACCCCAGGCGCGGAAATCGGGGTCGTGGTTAGCCTCAGTCGATTCGCCATCCTGGGGCATGTCGTGGCCCACGGTGAAGAGTCCACCGTTGAACTTGACGGGGAATGCCCCACGCGAGGAGGCGGCCATCATGTAGCGCTGCATGAGATAGCCCTGTGCGACTTTCGCGGCGTCGGGCGTCCCGGAGACTTCGATCCAGCTCCGGTTCCAGAACTGCTGCCACCACTGGCGGCTGGCGGCACGGGCGGCGTCGATCGGCGTGGCGCTTAGCTGGTTTACGAGTCGATCCAATTCGGACTTCCACTTTTCCGGCGAGGCTTCATCGGGGGTCGTGAGCGCAACCAGATCGAGGCGAAGTTTACGGCGCGGCGCGGCCGACGCCAGCGTGCGATCGTCTTTGGCGACAAGCGCCGGACCGAGGAGAGTGGCGCCGAAGCAGCGATGGAAGAGCGGGTCGGGATGCTTGGCTTGAAACTGCTTCAGATGCTCCTGCTCGAGGACGAGCGGATAGACGCTGGCGGCATTGAAGTGATACCAGGAGAGGCGATTACCTGTGGCGGGAAGCACGGTGTCCGGTTCGAAATCCAGTGGCACGGTGTGCTCGCCGAACTCGAAGAGGCCGCCCTTGTCGGGCGATGGCTCGTTGTACGGATGGCTGCGGGTCCGCCAAAGCTCGAGACTGGCTGTGAGCGTGGCCGGCCGGTCGAGGTCGGCCTCGACGTGGATCGCAGGATGATTGGCGTCGGCCCAAACCAGAAGCGTGTTCTCGCCACTTCGGATCTGAATACTGCCGTCATCGAGGCGAAGAACCTGTTTGAAATCGGTTGCGCTGACGAATGGGTTGGGCGTGAGCCGGAGACGCACGCGACCGAGTTTGACCAGCTTGCCCATCTCGGTCCAGGCATCGGATTTGGAGACCAGGAGGACAAGGTCGCCGTTGGGCTCGGTCCAGACATTAGCGGCCAGATCGCCGTTCCCGATAGGCATGGAATCATTTTCGTTCTGACCCAGAGCCGTCCATACCACGTCGTTGGCGACAACGAAGGGGCGCGCGAAGCGGGTTTGCGCGGTGATGCTACCAGCGAATGCGGCACACAAGATAAGGATTCCGGCTTTCATGAAGCTCCTTGGAAAAGGGACCAAAACGCGGCCGCGGCACGGCATCCGGCGTGCCGGACCTCGCATCGTCAGCCAGTTGGTGTCATAAGTGGCTCGCTGGGCGGAGTGGCTCCGCCCAACGCAGCCGATAACAGGACATGTGGCCCAGCGGCCCTAAGAAGGAGGCCGCACCCGGCACCTGAACTTATGGTCTACTTACTCCCGATAAAGGCTCCAGTGCCAGGTGAGTTAATAAGTCACAACAGCGTGATCAGCCTACTGTGCATAACCAGCCAGTTTCAGAACATAGGCATAGTTACCGGGTAAGTGCTCAGGCAGCGTGACCTGCAAGCTGCCCCCTGCATCTTTTGAATCCAGCGTCCCGGAGGCTCCCAGCATGGTTACCTGGGCCCCCGTTCGCGCGGCGACGCCTTCGATGGTCGCTGTCCGGGCTTTCGGAGCTCCCAAGATCGTAATGAAGAGATCGCTGCCTTTGCGCGTGAAGCGGAGATTGTCGCCTTCTGTTGTCTTGCCTTCAGCGCGTTCCCAGGGGACGGTATCGTAGATGGCATCTCCGTTCTGGGTGAGCCAGGCGCCTAACGCCTTCAGGCGCTCCATCTGCACGGGAGGAATCGTTCCATCGGCCTCGGGCCCCACGTCGAGCAGCAGGTTGCCATTCTTGCTGACGATGTCGACCAACATCGCAATCAGGTCAGCGGGAGCGATGGTCTCTGCTTCGCCCTCGGCACGGTTATATCCAAACGACCGGCCCAAGCCCCGGCACTCCTCCCACTTTTTCGCAACGATCTTGTCTACGTTCTGATATTCGGGCGAAGTGTAGTCCGCATGCTCGATTCCGAGCCGGTCGTCGATGACTCCATCGGGCACGGCGTTATAGTAGTCCGCCTCAACCTGCATGGGGCGCCCTGTCTTCGGCCAGTCGATATCGTTCCAGAGTACCGCCGGATGATAGCGGTCGATGAGCTCATGAATCTGTGCGAAGGCGTAGTCGCCGTAGGCTTGCGATTCGGGCTTTACGGTTTCGTAGTCCTGTGCGGTCTCGATGGGGCCGGAATTGAAGGTCCAGTCGTAGCCGCCGGAGTAATAGAGCCCCATCTTCAGTCCTTCTTTTCGCACCGCTGTTGTCAGCTCACCGACGATGTCGCGCTCGGCGTGCCGCTCGTTCTGCGGAATCGAAGGGTTGGGATTTTCGGTCTTGCTCGGCCACAGCGTGAACCCTTCGTGGTGCTTGGTGGTCAGAACCACGTAGCGAGCGCCGGCATCGTGAAAGACCTTCGCCCACTGGTCGGGATTCCACTTTTTTGACTCGCGATTGAAGATCGGCGCGAAATCGTAGTAGCCGAAATTGGCTCCAAAATGCTCTTTGTGATAGGCCTGCGTTGGAGAGCCGGGAACGCGCAGGACATTCAGGTACCACTCAGCGTAGGGGTTGTACTTGATGTAGTCGGCGCTGGTGAAGTCGTGGTCGGGATGCGTCAGTGGCGCCCAGCCCGGCACCGAGTACAGTCCATAGTGAATGAAAATTCCCAACTTCGCTCCCGCGTACCATTGCGGCAGCGGGTGAGTGTCGAGCGACGCAATCGTCGGCTCGTACTTCGTTTGGGCCTGGGCCGCGCGTCCTCCGCTGACCAGTGCCAGCGACCCAACCAAGATCAAAAAGATTCCTATCTTACGAATCATTGCTCATTCTCCTTGAGTGCTGTTGCAAGTGGTTGCCATCTCTTACGGGGCAGTGGGTGATAACGGCTCAATCAGTCGAAGGTGTTGCTCGCGTTGCCAAATGGAGGATGGCCGACGAGCGCGGGATCGTATTTGTGCAACGCGGCGAGCTTCGCTTCGGGAACGAAGCGGTCCCATTGCGTGACCGGCTCAGCCTCGGGCAACGCAGATTCGGTTGCAAAGTGAATGGTCACGATTTGTTGCGGCTTGACGTCAATCGTGTAGGTTGCGGATTTGGGCAGCGCAGATTGCTCATGCCCCACCAGGTTGGTGAGAGCTGCGTGCTTATGAGGCAGCATGAGCTTGACGGTAGCCTTGCCGGATTTGCCCAGACATTCGACCATGCGCAGTTCGATATGGCCGGACTCGCAGCGAAGCGCTTCGACAATGACGTTGTCGGAGGTTTCGAAGATAGAACGCGGCTCCTGGACTGCGCAGTCCTGGACCGCGATGGGCGGGCAGTTGTATTCCCAGGCCGCGTTGGCAACCTGGGCTTTCTCCCACGGCTCTTCATGAGGATAGAGCGCGTAGGAAACGACGTTTTTGCCTGCGCCGCTCAACCACGAGTTGGGATAGCCGTGATATTCGTTTTCGGCGTTCAGCAAGTGGATGATGGGTGTATTTCCGTCGATCTCACGGCCGGTTGCACCGCGGTCAAAGATGGAAAGTCCACCGCCGGCAGAGAGACTGTAGTCACTCCACCGAACCGCAGGAACAATGCCCTTTGTCCATCCCTGGAGGTCCGGATCGGGCCTGCTCCATGAGCCGTGCGAGAAGCCGTAGGGAATACCGCGACGTATCTCCGCGACATCGCCCGCAAGAGGAAATTCAGCGACCACGAGAGTGTAGTCGGGAATGTCAACGAGTTCTGTCTCAAAGTCGATGCGGGGGCTTTCATGATAGAGGCGAATGACGCGCCGAATGGTTCCGCCACCATAGAAAGTCCCCTGAACATCGATCGTGTAGGCGACAGGTCCCTTCAACAACTGAACCGTTGAGGGCTGGTCGCTGGAGGAGGCGAGACGCTCTCGATCAGGACGGGGCGCCATGAAGTCGGCAGGCGAGGGTTCTTTCTTTTTGGGCCGCTCCGCGACAACCACATTTGCGGAGCCGGAGAGCAATTCGCGCCCAGACTGCCTGGATTTGACGCTGGTGATGGCGCCGGTATGGCGGTCGACACGGACCGAGTAATACTTTGTCTCGAGGATTTCTGGCAGATCCACGCGGGCGGGAGTTGGGGCTATCCGGCGCTCTAGCTGCCAGCCGCCGAGGCTCGCCGACGGCATTTCCACGCGGCAGAGAACCGAGTTGTCAGGCAGCAGTTCGCTGGCCGCTCCGGCGATGGTTGTGCCCGGAGGCAGACTGAGTGCGACGGGATCATTGCGCTTCCAGTTGAGCTGATTGAACAGGCCGATGCCGTCGCCCGATGGAAGGACGGCCTTCGCCGCGCCGTGAAGAGCTTCGCCGGTTGTACGGTCGACCCAGTTGAGCCGGTCCTGAACATCCCAGGATTCTTTATCTTCAAACACCATGCCGCCGGCGGAGCCCCACAGGGTATTGCGATCCATGTTGAGGGACATAAGGACCCAGCAGTCATTCAGATCCTGAACCCGGTACTGATAGTGGGCGCCAAGCGATGCGAGCGAAGAGAGCATTTCCGCAGCCTGCAGTCTCTGCTCGCTGAAGCGGTACCTGGTTTTCACTTCGTAGTTCTCGATCCAGAAAGCGTCGAATGAATAGCCTGTTCCACCTTCGAAGGTGGGGATTGAGATCGAGCCGGACTGAATCCCGGAGCGGATGCGATCGAAGTAGTCACTCAACGTCGCGAAGACGATTGAGTCCTGCATGTGCGCATCGCTCCACTGCTTGAGAAGCAGGGTTGGGTAAGAGTGCAGGCTCGGCGCAAGGGCATAGTCGTCGTTTCCGCCGAGGATCAGGATCGGAGCGCCGTCGGGCGTGATGGCGGCCCTCTTCTCGAACTCGGCTTCGAGATCGTTCATCTGCTTCTGGTCGAGTGGTTGCTTTGCTGCGAAGATCGGATTCGCCTCGGAATAACCCTCGGGGCAAAGGGTCAGGATTCGCGAACCGTCAGGAGATGTCGACCAGAAGATGGTTTTGCCGGTCGGATTCCTGCGCGTGTAGACCATCGCCTCGAGGCCGAGGCCGGCGGTGATTTGGGGCATCTGTTCGTGAACGCCGCAGGTATCGATGTTCCAGCCGAAGCGCGGTTTGACGCCGATGACTTTCTCGTACCAGCGGAGACCTTCGACCCCCAGGCGGACCAGAGCTTCGCCGCCCGAGAGGTTGATCGTCGACTCGAGGAAATAAGCGTTGACCAGCTCGACGCGCTTTTCCTTCACGCGATTCTTGAACTCCGCCACACGGTCGGGCTGAAAATTCATGATGGCGACGAGATTATTGATTTCGGAGAAGACGAACTTGTAATTCGGGTCGTCGCGCACGCGATCGAGATGATTGAGATAACTGTTCGCGCAGTAAACCCGCTCACGAGAAAAAGTGGTCAGCCAACCGCAACTCGCGGGGTGGAAATTCGGCACGATAAATATTTCTGCAGGGCGATGGGATTGGGCGTGCGCGGGGATTCTGACACTGGCGGCGATGGTAGAGGCGCCCACGACGGCGATGAACTCGCGGCGGCTGAGAAAGCTTTTGCAGGCAGCGATATCCGCCTCTTTCATGGAATGGTTCCTTTCGCATAACTGAAAAATTGACTGCAGAGGTCACAAACAGCACGCGAGTATAGACGCGGACCTATGTGCGATGCAACGAGCTTCGGTGCTGGACGGCGTGACGGGAATTTGTGTTTCAGAAGAAAACGAGCTCGGAATTCTTCTGCATCTCAGCGGAGTTCGATTGCGCGCATCGACAGGTTCAAGGCGGGATTTGACGGGAGAGCGGAGTTTCGAAGGACGATATGGCGGGGGCGCGAAGAGATTCGTATCTCGTGAACAGTCCATCTTTGTGTTGAGCAAACTCTGCGTCGTTAGGATTGCGCGATGTCCAGCGTAGTCGGGTTGAGCTCCGTTTGCGGTATTAGGGCTGAAATTCGATTCTTCCTGAGGATTCTTTATCGACTTGCGGGATGGCTTTCTCGGGAGCCATCTTGCTATTAAGTGGTGTGGAATCAATTGCATAAGGATTGACTGCGCCCACAGCCGGTCAAGCGCCGAGAAAAATTCCTTGACAGAGGAACTAACGGTGCGTATGATTCCGCCGGTAAACGTTAACTTAACCGAATGTGGTCGGTTTGTTAATTGTTCCGATGGATTTAGCCGTCAACCTTCAGTATGAATCCGCGCTCGCTGTCACCACGGATGGACAGAGAGCTTTGTCACAACTTGCTGGCACAAGAATTTATGGACGGAGGCCATATGAGCGCATTTACAAGAAAGCACCGTAGCATGCACTGGTACCTGAGACTGATCGCGATGGTTTTGGGCGTCGCCGGTTTCCTGTCGGTGACCGCTGCGGCGCAAGAGGCAACCGCAAACGTCAACGGCACTGTCAAGGATCAGACCGGCGCGGCAATTCCGAACGCTCAGGTCGCCCTGAAGAACGTCGACACGGGCGTTGTGAGAACAACAAGCACCAACGGCGACGGCGTGTACGTGTTTCCGAGCATCACGCCGGGCAACTACAGCATGCAGGCGTCGGCGACCGGCTTTACTTCGGTTATGCAACCGGCAGTCAACCTGCAGGTGAACCAGGTTGCGACCTTCGACTTTCAGCTGAAGATCGGCACGGCCCAGAGCACAGTTACCGTGAGTGCCACGGCGGCTGCATTGCAGACTTCGAGCGCCGAGCTGGGCACAGTGGTGGCGACGAACCAGATGAACGACCTGCCGCTGAACGGCCGCAACTTCACACAGCTGCTGACCATCACGCCCGGTGTCGCGAACATCAACACCGACCAGAACAGCGGCGGCGGCGGCGGGTGGAACGGCGAATCGATCGGACAGTTCAGCTTTCCGGCAGTGAACGGCGCGCGCAACCGCAGCAACCTGTTCCTACTCGACGGCGCGAACGACCTGAACTCGCTGGCGGGAACGTATAACTACGGGCCGATCATCGACAACATTCAGGAATTCAAGACGGATGCACACAACGACCTCGCCGAGTATGGCGCGGCCGCCGGAGCCGTGGTGACCGTGGTTTCAAAGTCGGGAACCAACCAATACCATGGCAGCGCGTGGGAGTTCCTGCGCAACCAGGTGTTTGATGCTGCCCAGTACTTTGGGAAGAGCGTCGAGCCACTGCGGCAGAACCAGTACGGAGTCGCGGGCGGCGGTCCGATCGTGAAGAACAAAACCTTCTTCTACGCGGCCTGGGAAGCTTACAAGTACCGCTCTGCGCAGGAAACCGGAGTGCTAGGCCCAACTCCCGCGGAGGCGGCGGGCGACTTCAGCGGGGTCGACGCACCGATTTACGATCCGACGACGACGACTTTGACCGACGGCGTTTACTCGCGTCAGACCTTCACCGACGAGTACGACGAGCCGAACGCATCGTTGACCAATTGCCCGACCACCACCAATTGCATCCCGCAAAGCGCGTTCAGCCCAATCTCAAGCTTGTATACGGCAATCCTGCCGCAAACTCAGGCCACGATAACCAATGGCTCCAACTACTTCGCCCCCGCCAGGAAGGCATACAACCAGCAGTCGGGCACCATACGTGTCGACCAGAATTTCGGCAACAACAACCAGGTGATGTTCCGCTACAGCCAGTTCGACCTGACGGAGGCACAGCCGTCTGGCGGCCTGACTGGTTTGGCTACCGTCCATGTCCCCGGGCACAACTACATCGGGCACTGGTATCACACCTTCAGCCCGACTTCGTTCTCCGATGTCTACTTCGGCAGAAACTGGGGATATACCTACACCGGCACCGTCTGGCCGGCGGAGACTTCTTCGTTCCTGTCGAGCTTGCAGCAGGCTGGAGTGTCTCCGTATTGGATGGTTTTGGACAACAAGACCTTCGCCCCGCAGTTCACGGCGCAAGGCTATGGCCTAGGGTTTTCGGGCTCGCAGGTGCAGCTTTCCACGCTGGCGGATGACTGGCAGTGGGGCGGCTCGTTTATGA
>Ga0335071_10002762_pt1 | contig 18652 bp, 17 predicted proteins | sample Lox_Sample_15_FD_206724 | JGI IMG/M metagenome (GOLD analysis project Ga0335071, IMG submission 206724) | Soil microbial communities from Loxahatchee National Wildlife Refuge, Florida, United States - Lox_Sample_1.5 | ecosystem: Environmental > Terrestrial > Soil > Wetlands | place: USA...
CTACAGGCTTCGCACCGAGCTGCGTGGCTTTGCCTCCGATGTCTTCGCCGCCGCCGGCGTGCGGCCGCCGCGGGTGGTCGAGCCAATCCACGACGAACACCCCGCGGCCACCGACGAGCTGGCGCAGCCGTAGTGCCTAGAGCTCGGAGTGCGCCCTCAACCCCTCGGATTCAGGCCCTTCTCCGAACCAAACTGTTGAAGTTGAGTCTGAGTCGTGGATGGCGAGGATGGTCTCGCGCTGGCTCTTGCTGAGCTTCGTGGGCGCGAGCTGCCGCCGGACCTCATCCACCGCATCAGGGGCCAAACTAGGCTTCCTCCGGCGCCGCTCCATGTTGAAGATTCGCCGCTCGCGCTCGAGAGCGGCCTGGGTGGTGTAGCGGGCCTGCACGAGGCCGGGGTGGCGGATATCCTGTGCGACGCGGGCTCTGGCATGCTCGGGGGCGAGGCCCGCTCGACTCGGGCTCCGCTTGCTGCTCCCTTGCACCCTCGGAGCCCACGATGGAGGCCGGGTTCCTAGAGCATATCCCCCCGGAACCACCGGCTCCTATCATGAGGTGCCCAAGAGGATCAGGACCTGTGGCCTTCGGATTCCGTGCTGATTCCTTGCTGCTGGCCCGTCACCAGCAGCGAAAGAGGCCGGATCGCCAGAGCAGATTCCTCTGGAAATCCCGGCCTCTATCTCAGCGCGCCCTAGAGGATTCGAACCTCTGGCCTTCGGATTCGTAGCTCTGGTCAACCAACAGTGCAGGCGGGCGTCAGGACTACGGATTCGAAGGATTCAGAGGAGTGGGGGCCCGGAGCTGGAGCACGTGAGTCATAGCGAATCCAGGGAAGTCGACAGAGTTCACGGCAAGATTCCGTCAAGATCCTGGAGAGCCTCTCGGACATCCCAAGGAACGAGTCCTCGGACGTCGAGAGGTGCGTCGCGCCCCTCGCCGACGAGGGAGCGTTCTACTCATACCCGCCCCGGGCTCAAGAGGGGCGCAGCAGTTCGACTCGAAGGCCGGGCAGCCGCAGGAAGTGCTCGTCGGCGGTGATCACCGTGGCCCCGGCCGCCGCTGCAGCGGCGGCGATGAGCGCATCCGGGGCCTTGAGAGGGGCTGCGAGGCTGCGGTTCACCGCGGCAGCCGCGAGGGCGACGTCCTCCGTGATGGCGAGCACGTCGCACGCGCTGAACAGGTCCCGGAAGAAGTCCTGCCAATCACTTGGTGCCGAGCCCTTGCAGAGCACCTCGTAGACCGTGATCGCGGCGACTCCCCACGGTGCCTCGCCCGCGATCAGCTGCTGAAGCCTGTCCAGCGCCTGGGCATCGCCGCTCTCGGCGCGTAGCAGCACCGACGTGTCGACGACGGCGCTCAGCGCTTCCATTCACTGCCCCGACCCTGCTCTACCTCGGAGGCGTGCTGCTGCGCCGGAGCGACTCGTCCCTCGCGTGCCCGCTGGATGAAGTCGAGCAGTCGGGCGCGGCGCTCATCTCCGCCGGCCTCCCGCTCGGCTGCTCGAAGGCAGGTCTGGCGCATCCAGGTACCTACCTGGAGGTGGGCTTTCTTCGCGGCCTGTTCCATCAGCTTGCGCTCGTCCGTGGCGAGCCTGAGGTTCAGTGTGACGGTCTTGGTGCGCTTCATGCTGCATTGTATACACAATGCGCCACGAGGGCGCAAGCCGGGTCGCCCCGCCATCGCTGCAGTGTTCGCGGCTCTCGGTGGGGTTAGGCACGGCACGGTTCGTTCTAGGGTGCGTCAGACACGATTCTAGAGTGAGGTGAGGGGCGGGCAAAGCGCGGGGAGAAGCACGCGAAAACCTGGGTCTCACGCGTTTCCGCGTCAGACCCTTGCGTTAGGAGATGACGCTCGCCGCTCCGGGGCCCACACTCAATGCGAACCAACTCCGCGCCCGATCTGCTCGCGCACCTCAGCGATGACGCCGTGCTCGACCGGTTCCCCGCACCCGCGCTGACGGCGGGGCGTGTCGCCCTTGGGTCCGGGCGCGTGTCAAGGCCCGCGCTCACCGCGCGGCGCGCGTTGGCGGTCGTCGGGGAGGGCCGGCGCTCTGCTCGTACGGCCCTGCGGCTCAGCCGGGACACGCTCACCGCCGACTGTTCGTGCGGCGCCGCCTGGTGCGGCCACGCGGCGGCACTCGTGCTCCTCCTCCGTGGCGACTCGCAGGAGGGCGGTGTGACCGCCGAGGAGTCGAGGGCGGCGCCGTCTCTCCGCGACGCGGAACGGCAGCGCCGGGTGGCGCGGGGCGCCTCGGAGCTGTTCGAGATCCGGCGCCGGAGCGGACGAGGGCAGGGGCTGCTCGGCGAGTACGAGGTGGCCTCCCCGTCCTCCCGCGCCTACGACGTCACGCTACGCGCGCTCGACGCGCCGCACAACGGCTGCACCTGTCCGGACTTCGCGACCAACCTCCTCGGCACCTGCAAGCACGTCGAGGCGGTCCTTCACCACCTGCGGACGGACGCGCCGCGGCGCTTCCGGCGCGCCATCGCCCAGGAGCGCTCCGCGGGCTACCTGCACCTCGTCTTCGAGCTGGACCCGTCGGTCGGGCTCCGATGTTCCACGCAGCCGAGGGCAGCCGAGCGGCGCCTCCTCGCACGGTTCTTCGGTCCGGAGGGCAGGCTCGCCGGCGCGCTCGCCGACGTCTGGCCCGAGCTGTACCGCTCGGCGGTCGAGGCCGGTGTCGAGGTCCCGGCGGAGGTGGCCCGCCTCGGCGAGCGCCACGCCGCCGAGGCCCGGGCGGAGCGGCGCAGGCTGGAGATCGAGGCCGAGGTGCGCGCCGCGGGGCCGGAGCAACCCCGGCTCCGCCGCCGGCTCAACCCGTACCAGGTGGACGGGGTCGCCTTCCTTGCCTCCCGGGGGCGCGCGCTCCTCGCCGACGAAATAGGCCTCGGCAAGACGGCCCAGGCCATCGCCGCCATAGCGCAGCTCGCGCGCCGGGGAGAGGTGCGGCGGACGCTGGTCGTTTGCCCCGCCTCGCTCAAGCACCAGTGGCTCCGGGAGATCCGCGAGTTCACCGGGATCGAGGCGCCGGACGTGCGGGTGGTGGGAGGGCCGCGGGAGGCGCGCCGCGAGGCCTACGCCGAGGCGCCGCCCGTGCTGATCACCAGCTACGAGCTCGTCCGGGCCGACGAGGGCGAGCTGGCGGAGCTGGCGCCCGATCTCGTCATCCTCGACGAGGCGCAGCGCGTGAAGAACTGGCGCACCCGGACCGCCGCGGTGGTGAAGGGGCTCCGGAGCCGGTTCGCCTTCGTGCTCACCGGGACGCCGATCGAGAACCGGCTCGACGATCTCTACAGCCTCATGCAGGTGGTGGATCCGCACCGCTTCGGTCCGCTCTGGCGGTTCAACGACGAGTTCACAACCCTCGACGCCACGGGCCGGCCGGTCGGCTACCGGAACCTGGACCGCCTGCGGGAGCGTATCGGGCCGGTGGTGCTGCGGCGGCGAAAGGAAGAGGTCCTCACCGACCTCCCGGAGCGGATCGTCTCCCGGCTCACGGTGCCGATGACCGCGGCGCAGCAGGCCATCCACGAGGACGCGGAGGGGACGGCCTCGCGGCTCCTCGCCATCGTGCGCAAGCGGCCGCTGGCGCCGGTGGAGGAGCAGCGGCTCATGCGCGCCTTCCAGCGGATGCGCATGTCCTGCGACGCGGCCGGGCTGGTGGATGGGGAGACCACGGGTGCGCCCAAGCTGGACGAGCTCGAGCGGCTGCTCGAGGAGATCTGCCTGGCGGACGGCCGCAAGGTGGTGGTCTTCTCGGAGTGGGAGCGGATGCAGGCCATGGCGGCCGTAGCTAGGCTCCGACCTTTCGCCCCACCGTGGATGCCTCAGACACAAACATGATCGGTCAGAGGGTACTCGAGCTCGGAACTTCCCGTCCGCGTGGCGGCAGGATGGGCGGGGCGGGCGTCGAGGCAGCGCACCACTCCGAACGGGACCAGCTGCCCGTCGATCTGGTTCTACAGGAGTATCGCAGGGTGGCAGGGCTGCTCCGTCCGCGGCGGGCGATCTCCTGGATCGCTCGCTGTCCTTGTTTCGCACCCTGAGTTCGGATGGAGGCGCGAATATGTGCTCGCGCCAAAGCCCTGCCGCCGCGCTTCAAGCTTGCGGACCGACAAGGCGCCTCGCGGGGTCGCCTCCCCGCCACCAATCGGGTCTGTGCCTGGCACACGCCCCGGGAGGCCTGCCAGCCCGCGTTGGGCCAAGTGGTAAGGCCACTTGACAAGCATGCCGCGGGCTCATAGGCTCCTTTCCCGCCTGGCCGCCGGCACGGCACGATGAACCTGCCGCGTCGGGCGCAGCGCCGAGGAGAGATACGATGCAACTCAACCGGACCGCCTTGCCCCGCCTCCGCGCCGAGGGAAGCCTCGGCGTACCCTCCGCCGACTTGCTTGTCTTGCCCGAAAAGGTGCTGCAGTTCGGCACCGGCGTCCTGCTGCGAGGCCTCATCGACGATCTCGTCGACAAGGCCAACAAGGCCGGCGTCTTCAACGGCCGGATCGCCGTGGTGAAATCGACCGCCCAGGGGGACGTCGACGCCTTCGCCAGGCAGGACAACCTCTACACGCTCTGCGTGCGCGGCCTCGACAGCGGGGCCACGGTGGACGAGACTGTGATTAACGGCGTCATCAGCCGGGTGCTCTCGGCCGCCCACGACTGGAAGGCGGTGCTGGAGTGCGCCGCCGACCCGGCCGTGCAGGTGGTCGTCTCCAACACCACCGAGGTGGGCATCTCCCTGGTGCAAGACGACGTGACCCGCGCACCGCCAGCGAGCTTCCCCGGCAAGCTGCTCGCCTGCCTCTGGGAGCGCTACCGGCGCCTCGGCTGCACCCCGGAGTCCGGGCTGGTCATCGTCCCCACCGAGCTCATCCCACAGAACGGGGCCAAGCTCAAGGGAATCGTCCTGGAGCTGGCCCGGCAGAACCAGCTGCCCGAGCCGTTCCTGCGCTGGGTGGACGGCGACAACGACTTCTGCAACTCGCTGGTAGATCGTATCGTGCCCGGCCGGCTCTCGCCGGCCGAGGCCGCCGCCATGAAGGAGCGGCTGGGCTACGATGACGAACTCCTCATCGTGGCGGAGGTGTACCGGCTCTGGGCCATCGAGACGTCCAGCGACCGCAGCCGCGCGATCCTCTCCTTCAGCCAGGGCGACCGCGGCGTGGTGCTCGCGTCAGACATCGAGAAGTTCAAGGAGCTGAAGCTGCGCCTGCTCAACGGCTCGCACACCTTCACCTGCGGGCTGGCCGTGCTGGCCGGCTTCACCACCGTGAAGCAGGCCATGCAGGACCCCGCCTTCGTCGCCTTCATCGGCCGCCTCATGCTCGACGAGATCGTCCCCGCCATCAGCGGAGCCGCGCTGCCGGCCGAGGAGGCCAGGCGGTTCGCGGCGAAGGTCCTGGACCGGTATCGGAACCCGTTCCTGGAGCACCAGTGGCTGAGCATCACCCTGCAGTACACCAACAAGATGCGGGTGCGGAACGTGCCGCTGATCCAGCAACACTACCGGAAGCTCGGCAGCATGCCACGGCGCATGGCGATGGGGCTCGCTGCCTGGCTCCTCTTCATGCGGTCCGTCGAGACCGCCCCCGGCGTCCACGTGGGCCGGAGCGGCGGGAAGGAGTACCCCATCAGCGACGACCGCGCCCCGCTGCTGCGGGAGATCTGGGCGGCGGGCGGCTCTCCCGTGCGGCGGGCCCTGGGGAACGCCGAGCTCTGGGGGACCGATCTCGCCGCGCTGCCCGGCCTGGTCGAGGCGGTGGAGCGTAACATGGAGCTGCTCGAGCAACGGGGGGCGACGGCCGTCCTGGCCTCGCTGCAGGAGGAAGAGTAGCTCGGTGGCGGGTGATGCTCCGGCCTACGGCGCCAGCCCGGCCCGAAGCTTCTTCACCAGCTCGTCGTACTCGCCCGCCGAGAGGAGCTGCTTCGGGTCGGGCATCATGTCGAACATCCCACCCCAGCTAAGGCCGTCCTTCACCTTCGGGACCAGGTGCACGTGCAGGTGCCCCTGCTTGTCGGCGAACGCGCCATAGTTGATCTTGTCCGGCGACACCGCGCGCTGGACGGCGCACGCCGCCCGGGCCAGGTCGCGCGCGTACACGCCCAGCTCGTCCGGGGTCAGCTCGAAGAGCTCCCGGGCGTGGTCCCGAAACGCAACGATGCAGCGGCCGTAGTAGCTCTGCTCCCGGAACAGGAACAAGGTGGAGACCCCCAGCGGGGCAACCTCGATCATCAGGTCGGCCAGCCGCTGGTCCTTCACGCAGTAGAAGCAGCTCGCGTCGTGGCGCATGGTTCCTCCCTCGGGCCTGAAAGGCCCTGAACGCGGGTGCGGCTCAGAGGGTCGGTCCCGGCAGCCACGGGTCGAACTCCTCCTCGCCGACGCCGGCCAACTCGCTCTTGGTGCGCTCCCCCGAGGCCACCGCGACGAGCGCCTCCAGGATGCGCCGCCCCATCTCCTCGACGGAGACTCCTTCCAGGACCACGCCGCAGTCGAGGTCCATGTCCTCCTCCATGCGGCGGTACATGGCCGAGTTGCTGGCCAGCTTTAGGGAGGGCACCGGTTTGCACCCGAACACGGAGCCTCGACCGGTGGTGAAGGCGAGAAGGTTGGCGCCGCCGGCGACGATCCCGGTGACCGACACCGGGTCGAACCCGGGCGTGTCCATGAACATCAGCCCTTTCGCGGCCACAGGCTCGGCGTAGCGGACCACGTCCACGAGCGGCGTGGTGCCGCCTTTGGCCACCCCTCCGAGCGCCTTCTCCAGGACGGTGGTGATGCCGCCAGCCATGTTGCCGGGCGAGGGGTTGTGATCGACATCGGCGTCGTACGAGTGAAGGTACTTTCGCCACCAGTCGATGCGATCGAGGAGCTTCTGCGCCACGGCCGGGCTCACCGCCCGGCGCACCAGCAGCTGCTCTGCGCCGTAGATCTCCGGCGTCTCCCCCAGCACCGCGGAGCCGCCCTGGCGAACGAGCTCGTCGACGGCCCAGCCCAGCGCCGGGTTGGCGGTGATCCCCGAGTAGCCGTCTGACCCACCGCAGTTCGTCCCCAGCACCAGGTGGGAGATGGGCTGGCGGGTCCTCCGGGCCGCCGCCGCCTGCGGCAGCAGCCGCTCCACCTCAGCGGAGGCGGCCTCCACGGCGCGGCGCACGCCGCCGGCGTCTTGGATGACGATCACCGGCGGGGGCCTGCCGCCCTCGCCGCGCGTCAGCCGCTGCCGCTCCAGGAGCCGCGCCGGCTGTACCACCTCACACCCGAGCCCCACCAGCACGCACCCGGCGACGTTGGGGTGGGTGGCGTACCCGGCGAGCACGCGCTCCAGCAGCAGATGGGCGTCGCCGTCGGCTACGTGGCCGCAGCCTCCACGGTGGGTGAGGGCGATCACTCCGTCGATGCCGGGGTGATCGCGCGACACGTCGCGGAAGCGGTCCTTCACGAGCCGGCTCACGCTGGCGGAGCAGTTGACCGTAGAGATGACGGCGATGTAGTTGCGCGTTCCCACCCGACCGTCCGGGCGCAGGTAGCCCTTGAACGTTCGGACATCGTCGGGCGCGGGGAGGGCCACCGGCCGGGCCCCGAGGCCGAGCTGGTACTCCTGCTGGCGCTCAGCCCGCTCCACGTTGTGGGTGTGGACGTGGTCGCCGGGGGCGATCGGGGCGGAGGCCACCCCGATCACCTGCCCGTAGCGGTGAATGAGCTCGCCGGGGGCACGCGCCCGGAAGGCGACCTTGTGGCCGGCCCCAATGTCCTGGGCGAGCGCGACCGCACCCAGCTCGGTCTCCACCAGCGTCCCGGCCGGGAGCGCCTCCTTGGCGATCAACACGTCGTCGATCGGGTGGAGCCGGAGGGTGCTCACACGCCGTGCGGGGTCGAGCGTCACGTTATGCTGCCTCCCCCGTGGTGGCCTTGGGCTCGCGGAGCAGGGTCCACAGGATGAGGGCCCCGACGACGTCGAAGATCCCGACGCACAGGAAGACGGGACCGTAGTTCCCAGCCTTTGCCAGCTGGCCGACCATCCAGGTGAAGAGGATGCCGCCGGCGTAGCCCGCCATGCCCGACGCGCCGTTGGCGGTCGCGACGGTGCGCTTGGGGAAGATATCCGCCGGGAGCGTGAGGAGCGTCGAGGAGATGGCCTGGTGGGCGAATCCGCCGATGGAGAAGAAGAGGATAGCCAGCCCCAGCGACGGCGCTTTGCCGATAAAGGCGGCCAGGGTCATGAGCACCGCCGGGACGGTCACGGCCAGCTTGCGGGCGGTGAGCACTTTGGTGCCCAGCTTCATGAAGAAGGGCGAGAGCGCGCCGCCGAAGAGGCAGCCGAGGTCAGCGGCCAGGAACGGCACCCAGGCGAACATAGCCACCTCCTTCATGTTCAGGTGGCGCTTGGTGACAAGGTAGAACGGGATCCAGTAGGTGAAGAGCTGCCAGGCCGGCTCGGAGAGGAAGCGGGCCATGGCCAGGGCCCAGAAGTTCTTCTGGGGCAGGACGAACTTGAAGACGCCCTTCTCCTTCGGCGGCTCTGCGACCTTCACCTGCTGCTCGCCGGACTGAATGAGCTCCCGCTCCCGGGCGGAGAGCCACGGGTGCTTGTCGGGCTGGCGGTACAGGACCAACCAAAGCGACAGAACGATGAAACCGGCGATGCCGGTGGCAATGAAGGCGGCGTGCCAGCTGAAGGCGAGGATCAGCACCACCACCAGCGGCTGGGCGATCATCGAGCCCACGCCCGAGCCGACGTTGATGACGCCCATGGCCATCGTCCGCTCCTTTGGCGGGAACCACTGGGAGACGGTCTTGGCGGCACCGGGAAAGTTCCCCGCCTCGCCCACGCCCAGCACGCCCCGGAAGAAGGCCAGCGAGCGCCAGCCGCTCGCCAGCGCGGTGAGGGCCTGGGCCGCCGACCACCAGGTCAGGGCCGCCGCATAGCCGATGCGGATGTTGAGCCAGTCGATGATGCGGCCGGCGAAGGGCTGAGTCAGGCCGTAGACGACCTGGAAGGCGATCACCACGTATGAGAACGACACCTCGTCGACGGAGAGCTCCTTCTTGAGCACCGGTCCCACCACGCCCAGCGCCGTGCGGTCGATATAGTTGATGATGGTGATCAGGGTGAGCAGGCCGGCGATCCACCAGCGCAGCCCCCTCAGCGTGAACCGCCGCTCCGCGCCCGGCGCGACGTCCTCTTTCCTCAGCTGGACGGACGACTCCATGTGTCCTCCTCGGGTCTTGCTGGCCCGGCGCTCGACGCCGGGCGTGGGCCGCTACAGGTTGTAGGCTCGTTTGACGAGCCGGTAGGCGAGGTCAACCGCGACCTCGTGCGCCTCGTCCTCGTCCAGCCGGTGCTCGGCCACCAGCCGGGCCAGGAACCCGCAGTCCATGCGCCGCGCCACGTCGTGGCGGGCCGGGATGGATGGGAAGGCGCGTGTGTCGTCGTTGAACCCGACGGAGTTGTAGAACCCGGCGGTCTCGGTCACGGACTCGCGGAAGCGCCGCATCCCCTCGGGGCTGTCATGGAACCACCACGGGGGTCCCAGCTTCAGCACGGGGTAGTGCCCGGCCAGCGTCGCCAGCTCGCGCGCGTATGTGGACTCGTCCAGAGTGAAGAGGATGATCGACAGGCGGCGCTCGTTGCCGAAAAGGTCCAGCAGCGGCCGGAGCCCGTGCACGTAGTCCGTGCGCATGGGGATGTCGGCGCCCTTGTCGCGCCCGAACGCCGCCATGACCTGCGGGTTGTGGTTTCGCAGCGCGCCGGGGTGGATCTGCATGACCAGCCCGTCCTCGACGCTCATCCGGGCCATCTCGGTGAGCATCTGGCCTCGGAACTGCTCGCGCTCCTCGGCCGGGGCCTGCCCCGAGCGGACCTTGGCGAAGAGCCGCTCGCAGTCGGCCCGCGGGAGGTCGGCGGTGGCGGCGGTGGGGTGCCCGTGGTCGGTGGCAGTGGCGCCGTGCGCGGCGAAGTAGGCGCGGCGGCTGGCCAGGGCGCGGAGGTAGCCAGCCCAGTTGGCGGTGTCCTCGCCGGTGATCTCGCCGAGCTGCCGGACGTTTGCGGCGAAGCCCTCGAAGTCGGGGTCGACCACTGGGTCGGGGCGGTAGGTGGTGATGACGCGCCCTTTCCAGCCCGAGGCCCGCAGCTTCTGGTGGTGGGCCAGCGGGTCAAGCGGCGACTCGGTGGTGGCCAGGACCTCGAGGTGGAAGCGCTCGAAAAGGGCACGTGGCCGGAACTCCGGCCGGCCGAGGCACTCGGCGATCCGATCGTAGGTGCGATCGGCCGTCTCTGCGGAGGGCGCCTCGCGGACCCCGAAGACGTCGTGAAGCTCGTGGGTGAACCACATCCGCGTCGGCGTGCCGCGGAACAGGTGCCAGTTCTCGCAGAAGAGCCGCCAGATCTTCCGTCCGTCCCGCTCCACCAGCTCCCCGTCCTGGCGCGGTACGCCCAACGCCTCCAGGGGGATGCCCTGGCTGTAGAGCATCCGGAAGACGTAGTGGTCGGGGACGATCAGCAGGGAGGCTGGATCGGAGAAGGGTTGGTCGTCGGCGAACCAGCGCGGGTCGGTGTGCCCGTGGGGGCTGACGAGGGGCAGCCCGCGGACCTCGGCGTAGAGCCGCCGGGCGATGGCTCGCTGCGTGGGCTCGGCGGGGAAGAGGCGATCTTCGTGCAGCACAAGCGGTCGGCTCATGGGCGACTCCTTCAGGATCGGTTCGGCGCCTTTGCCGCGGGTGAAAGCCCGGCCCGCGCCCGGGCGACGGCCTGCACGTACTGCCGCGCCTTCTCGGTGACCGTGGCCGGATCCCCGGCCCGGATCCGCTCGACGTCGACGAGGTCTGCGCCGGCTCCCACCGCGCTGGCCCCGGCCTGGATGAAATCGCCGACGTTGGCCAGGGAGACCCCGCCGGTGGGGAGCAGGTCGATCTGTGGGAGCGGCGCCTTCAGTGCCTTGAGGTAGGACGGGCCGCCGACCGCGCTGCAGGGGAACACCTTGACCATGGCGGACCCGGCCCGCCAGGCGCGCACCACCTCGGTGGGCGTGAGCGCTCCGGCCATGGCCGGGATGCCGTAGGTCCGGCAACAGGCCATGACGGGCTCGTCTACGATAGGGCTCACCACAAACCGCGCCCCGGCCAGTGTGCAGGCGCGAGCGGTCTCGGCGTCGAGCACCGTGCCGGCCCCCAGCACCACGTCGTCGCTGAAGCGGCGGGAGAGCGCGCCGATCAGCTCGACGGCCCCCGGCACGGTCATGGTCAGCTCGATGACGTCGATGCCACCGGCGCAGATGGCCTCGATGACGGCTGCCGCCTCCTCTGGCGCGCCTGCCCTCACCACCGGGACGATCCCAGTGGCGACGATCCGCTCCAGCGTCCCCGTCGGTGCCATGCTCAACGCTCCACCCTCGCGCCAATGCCCTTCATCGCCTTCTCCACTTCCGAAAGCGTGGCCACGCTCGTGTCGCCGGGCGTGGTCATGGCCAGCGCCCCGTGCGCAGCGCCGCACTCGACCGCATACTGCGGTCCGCGGCCCGCCAGGAAACCGTAGATAAGCCCGCTGGCGAACGAGTCGCCACCGCCGACCCGGTCGAGGATCTCCAGCCCATCACGCTGCATGGCGCGGTAGAGCTGGCCGTCGCACCAGCACAGCGCACCCCAGTCGTTGCGCGTGGCGGTGTGGGCCTGCCGAAGGGTGGTGGCCATCACCGACCACCCCGGATAGGCGCGGGTGGCGGCCTCGATCATCGCCTGATACGAGGCTACGTCGAGGAGGGTGAACCCCTGGCCCCCTCCCTTGACCTCGAACCCGAGGGCGGCGGTGAAGTCCTCCTCGTTCCCGATCATCACGTCGACGTGGCGAGCCAGAGCCCGGTTGACCGCGCGGGCCCGCACCTGGCCGCCGATCCCCTTCCACAGTGATGGGCGGTAGTTGAGATCGTACGAGACCACCACGCCATGGCGCCGGGCCGCCTGCATGGCCTCCTCCGCCACCGCTGCGGTGGACTCCGAGAGCCCGGCGAAGATCCCGCCGGTGTGGAACCAACGCGCGCCCTCGCGCCCGAAGATCCGGTCCCAGTCGAAGTCGCCTGGCTTGACCTGGCTGACGGCGGTGTGGCCGCGGTCGGAGCAGCCCACTGCGCCGCGGAGACCGAAGCCGCGCTCGGTGAAGTTGAGCCCGTTGCGGGCCTCGCGGCCGATCCCGTCGTAGGGAACCCAGTGCAGGTGGGACTGGTCCACGCCGCCTTGGTAGACGCAGTCCTGGATCAGGCGTCCGACAGGGTTGTCGGCCAACGCCGTGACTACGGCCGTGTCGAGCCCGAAGCAGCGCTTCAAGCCGCGAGCCACGTTGTACTCGCCGCCGCCCTCCCAGGCCCGGAACACCCGTGCGGTGGAGATGCGCCCCTCGCCAGGATCGAGACGCAGCATGATCTCGCCCAGCGCGACCAGGTCGAAGCGGCACTCCGCCTTGGGCTTGATGGAGATTGACATTGCGCGACCACTCCCGATGGCGCGGCCCGGGCGGGCTTTGGCGGACACCGTGAGCCGCCGCCGTGCTCGCACCGCCGTCGTCAGTGCGTACGCTAGGAGAACAGAGGTCCGGTTGTCAAGTGGTAAGACCACCGGTCCTGTTGGGCCGTCCGCGCAGCCCGCCCCGGAGGGTCCGCGAGCCAGATTCGCGGCCGGCGGCTGCTAGGGGAAGTCGAGACCCCACCCTGGGAGAAGACGGCGCCCGCCGACCCGGCGGGTGACAAGATCTGACTCCTCCCACCTTGTCCCTCAGCGTCAGTAGCTGCGCCTGGGACCGGAGAGGAACCAGGCGTAGAACGCGGTCCGCGAGACCTCCAGGAACCTTCCCGCGTCCGTGTCAAGGCGCAGTCGCGAACCGTCTGCGGAACGGAACACAGTCCCCTCCATCGCGAGCGATGCGGTCAGACCCGAAGCAAATCGAGGAACGCGCGCGGCGTCACGATGGTGATCCCGTCGTGCTCCTCGAGGACCAGAAGGTCAGCGTCCCCCGTGACGATGAGGTCGGCGCGGCCTTCGATCGCCGCGGAGAGGACAGCATCGTCCCCGGGGTCACGGCAGACGCCCTTCGCCCGGCCGGTGTCGTCGGCCAGATCGGCGAGCGCGGCGAGGTCCGCGAGCCAGAGCAGAGCCTCGTCAGGCTCTCGGAGATACCTACGGATCTTCCTCAGTTTCAGCGCCGCCTCCACCTCAGCCACGATGCCCAGCGAGAGCACCAGTTCGAACGCGTCCCGCTCGAGCAGCGCGGCGACGATCAGGCCGGGCGTACCGGGTGGGTGGATCGCCGCACTGATGAGCACGTTGGCGTCGAGCAGCGCACGCACGCCGAGCTACTTCTTCCGGGCGCGCTTCGCCCGGGCCGGGGGGGCCTTGCGGAGCTGCAGGCGAGCCGCCTTTTGGGCCTCAAGGGCGACGTCCATCGCCTCTTCCTCCGAGAGCTGGGCGCCCGGGCCGTCCTTCTGGCGCCCGAGGAACTCGAGCGCGTGCTGGCGGGCAAAGCGACGCATCTGCTCGAGCCGCTCGACCGGGACGAGCGCGGCCAGGGGCTTGCCCTTCCGCTCGATGACGAACTCGTCGTGCCGGAGCGCGACGCGGTTGAGCATGTCGCCGATCCGTGCCCGCACGTCCATCGTCGAGACCTTCTCAGTCATGGGGAACCACCTTGCACAAGCCTCGCAAGTATCATAGTTGCGTGCGTTCCCTGTGGCAAGACGAGGGGCAGGCGCATCCGTCCCGAGCGAGTCCGATCTCTCGGGACGGGATCGGCTCGCCCCAGGAACGGACGAGCTCACGGAGGCAAGGAGTGGCGCGGCGTGGTACAGCTTTGGTGCAAGTACTCCCGCGCTTCGGGCCGACGGGAGCGCCAGATGTCGCGATTCCCCAAGAGAATCCCTACGATGCAGCGACGAGGCGGGCGGCCGGCCAACCAGCTAGGAATCCAAGGGCCAGTAGGTCGAATAGTGAAAGGCTCTACGGGCTAAGTGCCCGTAGAGCCTGGGTAATTGCGCGCCCTAGAGGATTTGAACCTCTGGCCTTCGGATTCGTAGCTGATAACAATCAATTGGCACCAACTTGCACACCTTCGCAATCAACTGAGAACGCTACAGAAGACAAGACGGGGTTTCATCCCAAGGATGCAGAGCCCAGCAGCGATTAGCAGAAGTCTTGCTGCTATCCTGCTGCTGACTGCGAGACCTCGAACCGGACGCACGGAGAGGAGTTCGACGGCCTGGCGGTCCGAATTGGGACGAACAGTGAAGACGCATTGCTGCGATTAGCGTCAACCTCGAGCAGTCATGCGCCAGAGCCCTGGTCCGGCTCGTAGTCGAGTGGAACGGCCGATGCCGACCTCACCGCTGGCCGGGCACTGGCCCCCAGTGGCGCATCCGCTTGCGCGTTCGGGGCTCCGCCACTATAATCATGACCGGAGCGTGGTCATGGTTTCTGGTTCGGATGTAGTGCTTAGCCTCAAGGAAGCGTCGGTGCTTTCGGGCGCGCCGGAGAAGTCGATCCGGCACGAGCTCGCAGCGCGCGTTGTGCGGGCGACCCGCGCGGGCGGCCGGCGCCGGTTCAGTCCGCGGGAGGTCGTCTACTTTTTCCTCGTGAACGAGCTGCCGCCCGGGCTGGAGCTCGACAGGGCGCTTCGAAAGGAGCTGTTCGAGCTTCTCGCGGCCGACAAGGAGCGCTCTGGTCGGTGGCGGCGCGAGGCTCACAGGCTCGTGCTCGAGGGAGATGTTCCGGTCGTCCTTCGTACCGAAGAGCTCGTGAAGCGGGTCGACGAGCGAATCCGGACGTTCCTGCGAGGGCGGAGCCGGGCGGTTTCTCGCCCAGAGGTCCTCGGCGGTGAGCCTGTGTTCGACGGAACACGGATCTCGGTTCGGTTCGTCGGAGAGCGCGCGAAACGAGAGCCCGTCGAGGCGCTTCTGCAGGACTACCCAGCGCTGACCGCCGAGGACGTCGAGTTCGCTCGGATGTTCGTGGCGCTTGGCCGTCCACCGGGCCGTCCTAGAAAGAAGCCCAGGTTCGTGCGCGGTGACGGGTGAACCTCCTCATCGACGAGAACCTGAGCCCATCGCTCGTACAGCGCCTCGCCGCGAAGGGCGTTCCGGCGGTCCAGGTCGCTCACATCGGACTGCCGGGCGCGACCGACCCGGACGTGTGGAGATATGCGTTCGACCACGACCAGGTCGTGGTGACGATCAATGCCGCCGACTTCCTCTTCCTGGCGGGTTCGGTCGACCTCCACCCCGGCCTCATCGTCCTCCGGACCACGGCTGGGCTCTCCCGGGACGAGCAGTGGGCCTGGGTGGAACCGGTCGTTGACTCGCTGCTCTGAGGAGACGAGCAACTCGTCAACAAGGCAGTGCTCGTGACCGACCCGGGCAAGTTCGAGATCACGAGGCTCCCGAAGTAGCCGTACGCGTTGACCTGTCGGCGGACGGAGCGTGAGATCGACTGGTGGACGCCAATCGTCGCGACCAGGAAGTCCGGGTGTGGGCGTTCGAGTTCCTTGGCACGCAGACCCAGTTGCATGGCGACGTCCTGCCCTGGTCTTCCCGACCTGGCGCGGTCCGCGAATGACCTGGATGAGCGGCGAGCCACTTCACCCTGGCCGGGGGCGTGGACCTCCTGCTCGTCGCGCTCCTGCAGGTGACGAGCTACCGGTTCCACGATCCGGTCCTGACCGACCGCGCCTTCGTCACACCGCCCCGGCGGATGGTGATCGCCTATCTGGTGGGAGGGCTCCTGGCCGGCGCGGTCGTTGTGCTCTACAGCCTCCCTCGGCCGGCTACTGGGCTGCTGCTCATCTGCCTGGGGCCGCCGAGCTGATTACTCGCGCCGCCGTCGGGCTGTGCCGGAGGGGCGGCCACGCTTACGTACTGTGTCGGGGGTGGCGCATGGCATTCCGACAGAGGTGGGGGAGCGCTCTGGGGAACGCGCTCTTGGGCGCGACCTCCGGAGGGGAGGTCACCGGAAGCACACTTCCTCTGCAAGAGCGGCCGACGCGCCCCTGGATCTCCTGGCCCTCGGCCTCGGGGGCAGCAGGCCACGAACCCGCATTCGGCGAGCATCGCGCGGGTCGGGTCGGGCTCGGTTTGCTGCTTCCTCGTCTTCAGATCGATTGCCGGTATCCGAAGAACTCGTGGTCCTCGTTGTAGCCGCCGTAGCCGCCACCGACCTCCGAGATGTCGGCGACGAACTCGATGCCGGCGATCCACTTCACCTGCTTGAAGCCGAGTTGGACCTCGTTGCGAAGGCGTAGCGGCGCCCCGTGGCCGTAGGAGAGCGGTTCGCCGTTCATGTCGTAGGCCAGCATGGTGAGGTGGTAGCGCATCTGCTCGATGGGATGCGCGTCGTAGTAGCGGCCCCCGTCGGCGCCGTTGCCGAGCGAGTAGAACACCACCCACCTCGCCTCCGGCTTGGGCTTGACCAGGTCGAGGATGGTCTGCATGGAGACGCCGCCCCACCTGGCGATTCCGGACCATCCCTGAATGCAGAAGTGTTGCGTGATCTGCTCGTGGTGCGGCAGGGCTCGCAGGTCGTCGATGCTGAGCTCGACTGGGTTCTCGACCAGCCCCCCGACTCGCAGCCGCCAGTCCGCGAAGTGGCCGTCGAAGAGCGCGCGATACTCCGGCGTCTCGGGGTACTTGCCGTTGTGCCAGAAGTACGGCGATACGTCCGTCGCCGTGTACGTCCCGGGCTTGGCGTCGACGTGCTCGAATAGCCGCTGGGCCGGGCCGACGAGCGCAAAACCCAGGCGCTGCACCACGCGCGGGTGCCGTAGGGTGAAGGGCGTGGCCGCTACCCAGGCAACGACGGCGATCGCCGTGGAAGCGGCGAAGATGCCGAAGCCGACCCAGTCGCTGGCGTCGGTTCCCGCGTAGATGTGGTTCAGGTTCCGCAGGGCGCCGGTCGCGAACACCAGCGTGACATGCATGAAGATGAAGATGAGGAACCAGCACAGGACGAGGAAATGAAGCGACCGCGCGGTCTGGATGCTCAGCCGCTTGCTGAGCCAGTGGAACCGGGTCGAGAGCGCCGGCGACATGCCGAGCCCGGTCACGAGTGCGAGCGGCGCGGCGATGAACACCGTGAAGAAGTAGGCGAGGATTTGCAGGCCGTTGTAGGCGACCCAGCCGTCGTTCGTCGGCCAGCTCAGAGAGAGGTACTGAACGAGGACCGAAGCGGCATCCGGGAACACCTGCCCGCTCGTCGGGACGATGCGACGCCATTCGCCGGTCGTGAAGAGCAGCGCATAGAAAACGAGCCCGTTCGCGAGCCAGAGAGTGTCGACGCCGAGGTGCCACCAGCGGGCAAGCCCGATCGAGTGGCGAATACCCGGCAGGCCGAGGTGCCTGGGCAAGGTGAGCGAGTCCTGCTTGGCCGTCCAGAGCGGAACGTCCGGCACCTCCTTCTGCATGCGGAGCCACTCCTTCCCGGGGGTCGAGTGCCGCGTCCAGTAAAGCCGCGGGTGGTCGGCGAGGATCTGCAGGCCGGCACGGATGATGAAGATGAGGAAGAACAGGTTGAGGAAGTGCTGCGCGCGCAACCAAGCGGGCATCGCCGTGGCGAACGGAGCGGCGAAGCCGGTCCCTGGATGCTGGCGCACGAACTCCTCGACCGCCGGGAGCCCGCGCAGGTACTGGGCGGCGGCGACTCCCACGAGCAAGAACACCCAACCGATTGGGAGCAGCCAAACCAGATTGAACCAACGGTTCGCGCCGACACGCAGACGAGGCGCAATGCCGAAGGCTGCCGGAATGGATCCCGCCCACGCCTTGGGATCGACGACATCTTCTCCCTCGGTGAGCTGCTCTCGCAGATCGCGCACCGCCTCTGGCGTAACGCGCTCAGGTCGAGGGGGCTGCGGCGACGGTCCTTCAGCCATTCACGAATCCTCCCTCACGCATATACGTTCCTCCCGGACTCAGCGGGCGGTTGCCCCTCGGTCCGCCCAGCTCGACAGAGCTCGCTCCGTTGCTCAGGCGTCAAGGCGGGCAGGCGCCGGAGGAACGCGACGATGCTCCAGACCTCAACGGGGGAGTGGGCCTTCCCGAAGGCGGGGATCCAGGTGGTGCCGACATCGCCGGCGATGGCCCGGTGAAGCACTCCGTCGGTGGACGACCGCACCTGCGGCGAGGACAGAGCCGGCGGGGACGGATGGAGGCCGGCCGCGAACCCCGCCGGGCTCGCCCCCGGCCCACCGTGGCATGCGAGGGAGTCCTCGCGATGGTGCACAACACCCTACTTAACGGCCCATGGGTCGTGGGCCAGCGGGTTCCCCTCGCGGGGAGCCTGGCGAGCGATCGAGCGGGTCGAGGCGAAGGCGAGGAGCCGGTCCACGGCGTCGCTCGTCTTCGTCGCCGAGACATCGACGATGCCGCTTCGGATCACGAGGGTTCGCCCTGCGTGCCTGGTTGGCGGCGACGACGATCGCGCCGATCTGCGCGTGGTTCGGGGCCGCCGTTTTCTGCATCGCGCTCTGTGCCTGCGCCACGGCGGGCGGACAAAGGGCTCTCGGCGTGACCACGAATGACCTTCACGTCGAGCCTACCGTCTGGAGCAGGTCCACGCGCGGTGTGATGGCCGGCATCGAGGCGAAAAATGGGCTCCGGTTGCTGCTGTATTGCTGACGACGCTCGCGGAGCGG
>Ga0335071_10002763_pt1 | contig 18650 bp, 16 predicted proteins | sample Lox_Sample_15_FD_206724 | JGI IMG/M metagenome (GOLD analysis project Ga0335071, IMG submission 206724) | Soil microbial communities from Loxahatchee National Wildlife Refuge, Florida, United States - Lox_Sample_1.5 | ecosystem: Environmental > Terrestrial > Soil > Wetlands | place: USA...
CAAAATCAATCCTCACGTCGCTGATTTCCTAAGAAATTCCACTATCCGGTTTTACCCATCGTTCGCTTGAGGCGTTCCACTTCCTCCCGCAATTTCTTTTCCCTTGAATGGATCGAGATGAGATAGCAGGCAAGGATGATCCAGATGGCGGCATATGCGGCAAACAGGTAGTGCATGGTATTCATCGCGAACACTCCTTAACGTGCGTTGTCTGCCTGACGCTCAAGCCACTCGAGATCGTCACGCATGGATTGCAGATAAAAGCGACGGCGCAGCAGATAGATCAACAGAACGAGGAATGCGGCCATGCATGTGAAAAACGCCGGGCGCATGGCGGGCGACAGTCCGCCCGTTTCCAGCATGGCGGATGGATGATGATCGCGCCACAAGCGAATGGAAAACCAGACCAGGGGGACATCGATGAAAGCGATGATGCCGAAAACCGCCGAGACCATCGCTTTGCGTTCCGGATCCTCGATATATTTTCGTATCAGCAGATACGCCACGTAAAGCAGGCACAGAACCAGCGACAGCGTCAGCCGCGGCGACCACGTCCACCACACGTACCAGACCGGCTTGGCCCAGATCGGTCCCGTCACCAGCACCATGACGAAAAACATAACTCCTATTTCAGCCGCCGACAGCGCCAGGTTGTCCCACCGGCGCTTCTTCCGAACCACATACGCAAGAGAGGACACAAAATTCACGGAAAATGCCGTCATGCCGGCGATTGCCGCACCGACATGAAAATAGAATATCCGCTGAAGATCTCCCATGGTCTTTTCCGTCGGCGCGCCAAGGAACGCCATATACAGAGCGAAGATCATCAGGAGAATAAGGATCGCTCCCAGAACGCCATCCACGCGATGCTGCATTTTTTCGCTCAAGGCTAATCCTCCAGGACGTGTTCGAACAGCAGAAATGAAATCGTGGCAAACACAATCGTAAATACGGACATGATTGAAAGCGGCAGGCGCAGCGCTCCGTAGCCTCCCCCATTCAGGACAATATTGGTCGCCTCGACCGCGTTGATCAAAATGGGCAGGACGACGGGGAAGAGGATCAGGGGCAGCAGTACCTCCCGCATCCTGGTGTTGACGGCGATCGCAGACAGGAGTGTTCCCACGGCGGCAAAACCGAGCGAGCCTACCAAAAATATCAGGGCCAGCCACGGAATCTCTTGCCAGACCGTCAGGTTGAAGAATACGAGGGTGAATATGAAAATAATGATTTCGCAGATCAGCATGAACACGGTGGCAGCCAGCATCTTGCCGAGATAGATGATTCCCCGGTCGACGGGAATCATGAGCAGGCCCTGCAGGCAGCCGTTCTCTTTTTCCGCGGCAAACATGCGGTTCAAACCCAGCGTGCCCGAGAAAGCAAAAGCGACCCACAAGATCCCGGGTGCGGCGGACCGTATGAAATCGCGCACCGATGCCAGGGCGAAGCTGAAGATCACCAGCACCACGATGCCGAAGAACAGCATCGCGTTGAAGGAATCCTTCGTCCTGAGCTCAATCAGGAGATCTTTGCGAAAAATTGCCCAGATTTTTTTCATAGGCCAAAGACAACCTAATTTTCGGTGATCGCTTTGTACTTCTTCTGGAACTCTGCGAGCGTCAACGATGCCCTGGGAACATCCAGGGCTGCCACTCCCTTTTCAATCACGATCAGCCGGTCGGCCAATTCGTACCCCAACCCGGCATCGTGAATGGCCATGATGCAGATCTTTCCTTCGGACTTGGCTTTCATCAGATAGCGGCAAAAGAAATCCGAGCCCGCCTGGTCCAACCCCGTGAAGGGTTCGTCGAGCAGGAGAATTCCCGGATTGTGCAAAAACGCCCGGGCAATCGCCAGGCGCTGCTGCATGCCGCGCGAATAATTGCGAACCGGTTCCTTCTCGCGCCCTGCCAGCCCCACAGTCGCGATCCTTTCCGCCAGAAAGCCGTCGTCGGAGGGCATGTCCATCAGGTGTGCATAGAAACGCAGGTTTTCCAGAGCCGTCAGGTCGGCATACAGCGACGTATGGTGGGAGAGGTATCCAATCGCACCGCGCACGTATTGGAGCTTCGCACCTCCGTCCGGCTGAATGCGAAATGTGCCGGACGAGGGCCGGGACAGGCCAGCCAAAATCCTGAGGAATGTCGTTTTCCCTGCGCCGTTTCGGCCGAACAAGGCGATGAACTCGCCGGCCGCCACACTGAGATTCAGGTCGCGCAGGGCTGATGTCCGTCCGTAGTGCTTGGCCAGTTTGCTGACCTCTATGATGTTCGTCATACCCTACGTTTTCAGAAGCAGGGAAATCCGGCGGAGCTGGCGCTTGATCTCCTCCCGCTGCCGCAAAAAATCCGACCGGTTGACGGCATTCAGTTCGTGACGGCGATCCAGTTCGGCGATCGCATTCAGCAATCGCTCCCGCCGTTCCTTAAGCCCGCGCGTTCGCTGGGCAGGAGTTTTTTGAGAATCCGTTGCCCCGCGATTAAAGGCATACCAGAGGATCAGAACGAATCCCAGCAGCAACAGAGGTCCGATGATAAGAGCGTTGCGGCGAATGACATCGGGTCTTGCCTCGACGGACAATTCACCGCCCGTCTCGGCGGATTTTGTCTGGGGAGCCGAAGTGCCTCCGGAGAATGTCCACGTGACCTCTGTACCGGCTTTGATCGGCGAGCTGCGGTAAATCGAAAAATTCTGCTGCGCGTCGGTCGATATCTTTGTCAACCCCTGCCCGGACAAAACCATGTCGCTCGGCATTACCGCGATATCCAGAGCAGCAACGTCCTGGTAGAACATTTTCTTGTAGGCATACGTCTGCGTTGAATAAGGCAATACCTGCTGGACTTCGAAAACGGTGGTTCCGGGTTTCAGAGGATACTGGCTGTAATAGCTTTGCCCGTCGGGGCTTTCGAGCGGGGCTTGAACCAGCGGCATCGTCGATCCCGGAGCGGTCACCCGCATGGTGGGAGGCTCGACGATCCCCGGAAGCTTTGAGAAGCGGAAATTCCCTTCCGGATTCATATGCGTCCGGGGAGGTTTCGTCCTGTTGTTGAACGTAATGGTTTCCAGGGATACCAGCTGTCCCCCGGTCGACTGGAACGCCATCCTGGTTTCCCCGATCTCGATGTCCTTCATCGAGGTGGTCGGTTCATAGACTTCGATGTCCGCCGTTGTTTTTCCGCCGGCATTAGGGCTGAACTGCCGGTGGTAATTCACATCTTTGTAATTGACGCGAAGCATCAACCGCCCGCTTTCCGGCAACCCATCCACTCGAAATCGCCCGGAGGAATCGGTCACTGCCGTTTTCAGGATCCGCATTCCTTCGCCAAGTTCCACGATATCCAGTTCGACAGAGCGGGCAACGATGGATGGATCCGTCGCATTCACGACGCGTCCTTCCACGACCCCTTTCTGCTGTGCGTATACCACGGGCATCGACAGCGTCAGGAGCAAAAATATCCGAAGCATCATGTTCTTGTTCATTTCAGAGCCGCTTGCCGCAATCTGCGCAATATTTTTTCCCCGGAACAATCTCCGCTCCGCACGCCGGGCAGTGAAGCGCTTTTCGGTCCGGTTGAGGAGAGACAGGCGCGCCTTTCCGCGCCGCGATGTCTTTTTCGATCGCCTTATCGAGATCCTCCGACGCTCCCAGTTGATCCAGCTTTTGGAGAATGATTGCGGCATCGTTCTTATAGTCCGCTTCCAGGCGACGATAATCTGCGTCGGACAACCTTCCCATCGCATGCTCGAATTCGAGATCCTTGATGCTGCGATAAATGACGGCTTTTCTATCCAGAAGTCGATCCAGTTCCATTTCGTCCGGGAGATCGGTCTCCTGCTCCCCCTTTGGCTCCCGGAATAACGGATACAGGACGTATCCGCCTGCCACTATCGCCAACGCCGCGCATGCAAACCAAACCATCGATGTCTCCCCACCGGTCGCTACAAGCGGACAGCTCGCTGCCGGCTATCGATTGCCTTTCTCGGGCAAAAGAGTCACGACAGCGCCTGCCATCATGACCAAGGCTCCAATCCAGATCCAGAATACGAGGGGGTTCACGTGGGCCGCGATTTCCGCTTTCGAATCTTCGGTCATGCCGCTGAAAACCACATACACGTCTTCTTTTGGGTTGCTGTGAAGCGCCACAACCGTCGTAGCCTGTTCGCTTGCTTTATAGAACCGCTTTTCGGGCTTCAGGGTGTCCACAAGCCTGCCGTCTTTGAAAACCTGCAGAATGGGTCGGCCGAATTGATATGTCGGCGTTTGATTATCCTCATATCCCGTCATCTTCAGGGTGTAGTCGCCAATGCTCATTTCCTGACCGTTTGTCAGGCGCACGGTTGACGTGCGGTTGAAAGCGTTTCCCGCGAAGCCGATGAACATCAACGCGATCGAGAGGTGAACGATATACCCGCCGTAGCGGCGCTTATTTTTCAACGTGAGATTGGCCGCGGCGGCGAGAAACCTCTCCCCTCTGTCTCTTATGCGAACACGCGTTCCTTTGTAAAACTCCTCGAAAACCGTCACGATGACGAATATGCACAGGCTCAGACACACGATCGCATAAAAACTGCGCATCCCTCCGGCAATCAGCGCAATGCAGGCGATTACGGAAAACAGAAGAGGCCACGCGAACGACCTCCTCAGACTGGAGAGAGATGTTTTGCGCCAGGCAAAAAACGGCCCCGCCCCGGTGAGAAAAAGGAGAATCAAACCGATAGGAATGTTGACTTTGTTAAACCATTGAGATGCAACCGAGATCTTGATGCCGCGAATTAGCTCCGACACCACCGGGAACATCGTTCCCACGAAAACGGTAAAGCACGCAACCACGAGAATGAAATTGTTAAAGAGGAAAGCGCTTTCCCGCGACAGCACGGAGTCGAGCCGCCGCTCGCTTTTCAAATACAGATTCCTGTCGATGATCAGGCCCACAGTCCCGAACAGGATAATGAACATGTACGCGATGAAAAACTTCCCCATATTCGAGTCGGCGAACGCGTGCACCGAATTCACGATTCCGCTGCGAGTGATAAAAGTGCCGAAGACTCCCAGCAGATAGGTGAGCGCGATCAGAAGAATGTTCCAGACCTTGAGCATTCCCCTTCGTTCCTGGACGACAACGGAATGAAGGAAAGCCGTGCTGGCCAGCCACGGCATCAGGGAGGAGTTTTCCACGGGATCCCATCCCCAATATCCGCCCCAACCCAGAACGACGTAGGCCCACTTGCCGCCCAGGAGAATGCCCACCCCAAGCAAGAGCCAAGTCAGAAGCGTCCAGCGGCGGGTCGTGCGAATCCACGTGTCTCCCATCTGCCTGGTCGCAAGCGCCGAAATGGCGAAGGCGAAGGGGATCAGGAATCCGATGAACCCAAGGTACAGGATTGGTGGATGAATCACCATGGCCCAGTGCTGGAGCAGCGGATTCAATCCGTGCCCGTCTGCCGGCATATAGGCTTGCATGGATCCGTCGGCAGAGATTTGCATCAGCCGGTTGAACGGATTCGAAAGGAAAACATTCAGCGCCAGGAAAAAGGCGAGATCGAACATCAGAACCGCCAGCACGAAGGGCATCATGTCGCGGAAACGGTTCCGGTTCTGATAGACAACAATGGCGCAGAGTATCGCGGTGAAAAACACCCACAGGAGCATCGATCCGTCGTGCGCGCCCCAGATAGCTGCGATCTTGTAAAAGAGCGGAGCCTCTCTGCTGCTTGTTTCGGCGACTTGCGATATGGAAAAATCGTTCGCCAGGATCAGGTACACCAGCGAAAGGAATGCCAGGAGAACGCTTCCCGTGGCGGCATACGCGGCGCGCTCCGCGCTCCGGATGAACCGGCCCTTCTTTTGCGAAGCCTCCAGGAGCGCCGCACCCAGTGCGTATATCGAAAGGCACAGAGCGAAAAGAAGACAGAAGCTTCCGAAATTGGCCATGCCGTTTCCTTAGGAGACAGAAGACAGGAGACAGAAGACAGAATTAAAAACGGGAAGGAGATTCGATCGGCCGAAATGCCGGATACCCCGACTATTTCTGTCTTCTGCTTCCTGTCTCCTGTCTTCTGACATCAGGTTCATGTGATGTGATGTTAACGCGCTATCGCTTGCTTCTCTGCTCATATTCCGCTTCGTATTTCGATGCGCACTTGGCTTCAATGTGGGTAGCCTGGAAAGTTCCGTCTGCATCGGCTTTGCCTTCTACCAGGGCCTTCGTCCCGTCTTTGAAGGTGTCGGGGATGATATCTTTGCCTATATAGCGAACCCGGATCGTTTTGTCCTGATTGCCTATTACGAATTCCATCTGGGACTTTGTCCGGTCGACGGATCCGGCCAGCACTTCGCCTGCCAGTTTCAACGTCTTCCCGTCCAGGCTTCCCTTCATGGAATTGTACTCGTCCACTGTAATGTAGTAGGCCTTGCTTTCCTGGAACCCGACAAATCCCAGCCAAATCAATGCCGCGGCGATCACTACGCCGCCAAGCAAAATCTTTATCCTTGCACTCATTCCGGCTCCCGCATCTACCTTAAGGAGTATAACATCCATTAAAATCCAGCGACAGTCAACGAATCTCAAATATTCTGCTTGCAAGGGCCACTCCATGCGTGTCACAAACCTGTAGCTCGCATGAATCCCGGATTCGCGATTCTCAATTCCCGATTCTCGATCACAAGAATATCGAGAATCGGGGATTGAGAATTGAAAATTGGGAATCGAGAACTCTCTTTGGAGGAACACCGGATGGATGCTCCCGCGTATTCGAAAAAACAGGTGTTTATGGCGATGGCATCGATTTTTATGGGCTATTTTGTGTATGCGTATTTTATGCAGACGCTGAATAACGCCACGCCGAGAATTGCTGCCGATCTGAACGGCATGGCGCAGTATTCCTGGAGCGTTTCCATCCCCTCTCTCGGGTTAGCGTTAGGGATGATCCTTTCCGGCAAGCTGTCGGATATTTACGGCCGCCGGTCCATTCTGCTGGGGTCCCTGATCGTGTTTCTTCTGGGCACGATCCTGAGTTCGGCAAGCCCCGGCTTCTCAACCTTTATAGGGGCGCGCACCATTCACTGCCTGGGCCAGGGAGCCGTAGCGGCGCTTTCTTACGCAATCATCGGCGACATGTTCGTGGGAAGCGACCGCAGCAAATGGATCGGATTGCTGAATATTCCGTTTGCGGCCGCGGCGCTGTTCGGGCCCACGCTGAGCGGGTGGATGGTGGACGCGTTGAATTGGCGCCACATCTTCTGGTGGAGCCTACCGCTGTTTGCCTTGTGCCTGATATTCGCATACGGCATGCCGTCTCTCGTGCAGGGAGCCGCTCACAAAATCGATGTCATTGGCGCCGTCCTGATAGCGATCGCTGCCTCGACGCTCATCTTCGGCCTTTCCTTCGCGGGAACCAAGTATCCCTGGGGATCCATCGAGGTGATCGGTCTGCTGGTCGTCTCGGTCATTTTCGGGGTGTTGTTCCTACAGGCCGAGTCAAAAGCGAGCGAGCCTTTTTTTGATCCCAATCTGCTTAAGAACCGGGTATTTGTGACTGCCTCGGTCGCTGGTTTTCTCTCCTTTTTCGGGATGATGGCAGTGCAGCTCTACTATCCGTTATTTATGCAGGGCATTCAGGGCATCAGCGCCATGAAAAGCGGGCAGGTAATTACTCCGCTCGGCCTTTTGATGTCGATCATTGGCGTGCCGATCGGATTCCTGGTTGCCCGGACGAAGAAATATAAATGGATGTTTGTCCTCGGATACGCGCTCGTGACGCTGGTGATGTTCTGGATGATTGCTTTCGATAGGGAAACGCCCGCCTATTTTGGCTTCGTGGCTGCGTCTCTGTCCGGCCTGGCATTGGGCGCAATGCCGACCATCAACACGATCGTCATTCAGGCCGCCGTTCCGAGGAGGCTCCTGGGCGTGGCGACGAGTGCGCTCATGTTCAGCGTAGCGATGGGAATGGCGACCGCTCCGGCGATACTGGGATCGGCAATGAACATACGGTATACCAATGCCCTGAGAGGATCTCTGCCGCCGGCCATTACGCAAACCGCCGGCGAAACGACCATGAAATCCCTGGGTGATCCACGCGTTCTGCTGTCGGAATCCGCAATGCACAGCTTGCGGGTAACTCTGACCAAAACAGACAGCGGCGGCGATGCTCTTTTTCAGCAAACCGTAGATGCCATCCGCGCTTCCATGGAGTCCGGGTTACGCATAGTCTTCGTCATCGCGGCAGTCACCATGCTGCTGGCATTCCTGCTGATACTCACCATCCCAGTCATTCCCCTCGATCCTCCCGGCGAGGAGAAAAGGGCAGTTGGCAGTGAACGATCGAATCAGGCTTCGGTGTGATTCATAACCGGCTGGGTGCAAGAATAAGGGCGCCCCGCCTAATGCCGCATGTTTTTTGCCCCGAGAACGCCGCCGTCCTCGGCGGCACACGGAGCTTAATGGCAAGAGGTGAGGAACAAAGAGCTAATTTCGTTGAGTGGAATCATGGACACCCACTGTTTTAAGAATAGGACACGCCAAGGGGAATTCGTTTATATTCAGTATGTTAAAGACAGGTCAGAGAGTTGTGAATGCCCATTAATTCCGGGGGAAGATAGCGAGCAAAAAAAGTGGGTGTCCAAGCTTTCCCAAGCTTTTCGGCACACAGCGCTGAAGGCGCGATGAAGTACAAAGCTGCGGAGATTTTGGCAAATGGAAGGCCTACATGGTATCGGTACTAAACCCAGAAAATCCTAATTTGGACAGGAGGGTGAGGACGCCGGCGCTCCCAGCGATGCCGGTGGAATCATGGACACCCACTGTTTTAAGAATAGGACACGCCAAGGGGAATTCGTTTAGATTCAGTATGTTAAAGACAGGTCAGAGAGTTGTGAATGCCCATTAATTCCGGGGGAAGATAGCGAGCAAAAAAGTGGGTGTCCAAGCTTTCGGCCCCGCGATCGGAGCCTCCATGGAATCCGGCTTTACTACCGGCTAACGACTTGCAACTATCGACTGTTTTACAGCGCCCTCATGTATTCCGGCCTCAATAGCTCCGGGTCTTTTCTTTTCAGAACCGTCTCGATCAGCTGGAGCGCCTTTTCCTTCTCCTGAGGCATCCGGATACGCAGCGGCAAATAATTGGATGCGTGATTGGATGCAAAGAAGCAGTTTGTGAACCGGCAATTCGCAATCATCGTTCCCAGTTCTTGAATCAATTCGAAGGGTGTCGGGAGAACGAGTTTACCGCTTTCGAGCTCTTCCGCCATAGGCGTGCCCGGCACAACGATTAACGATAGGGCGCCCACATATTCCGGATCCATTTCCGACAAAACCTTTCCAGTATCTTCGGCGTGCGCCTGGCTCAGCTCCACACCTCCAATGCCGAGCAGAACGGTTACCGATAGCAGGATCCCGGATTCCTTAACCCGTTTACCGGCCCGTATCATTTGATCCGCAGTGGCGTTTTTCTTGATCCGCTTGAGCACTTCCCGGTTTCCGGATTCGAGACCCAGGTAAATAATCCCCAATCCCAGGCTTTTCAGCTCTTTAAGCTCTTCCACATCCTTCTTGAGGACGTCCACTGCATTTGCGTAAATCCCAACCCGTTCCAACCCGCGGAGTTTCTCTTTCAGGTATCTCAGGATCCGTACCAAGTCTGATTGAGGAATGACCAGCGCGTCGCCATCGGCCAGAAAAACGCGGGGGATCCGGCCATACCCTGCCGCCTCATCGATATCTTCCTTGATCTCTTCGAAGGACTTTATGCGGAATGTCTTCCCCTGAAAGGAATGACAGAAGGTGCAGCGGTTGTAGGAGCAGCCTACCGCTACCTGGAGTATGAGGCTGTCCGCCTCGCTCGGCGGTCTGTAGATCATGCCTTCGTATTTCATGCAATTCTCCTTCGTAACTCTTAAAAATAGCACATGGACGCCGGCAGGAGGATCGGGAATCTGAAATAGCCTTTCAGATGAGCCATTTACCGGACGATTTGTCTAAAGATTTCACGTTGCGGTTACGATAACCAGAAAGCGCCCCAATAGAGGCTTAATCTGTTCTTGTATAAAGTTTTGGACGCTGATCCTTTGCCCCGCGGCGGGGATGAGGACAGGCGGTCCGGCGGCGCCGGGAATATGGATACTGAGGGCAGGCCACCAAAGGGTCTCGCAGATGAGCTGGAGTCTCTGCGTGAAGAAATCACGCACCTTCAGCGGCTGATCCAGAGGCCCATAAGCGAATCCGCGTCCGCACAGGGCGATGTCGCTCCTGTTGCGCCCGCGGTGTCTCCTGAAGCGTCGGCGCTTCAGTCGCCCGGCTTGCTGGATTCAACCCCGTTCGGCGTGGCGCTGGTTGATATCCAATTCCGTATTCTGAGCGCCAACCGGGCGTTCTGTCGCATGCTGGGATACGCGGAACAGGAAATCCCGTCGCTACATATCAGAGACATCGCTCAAAATGCCAACGCATGCATGCAGCAGGTCGGACAGGTTTTTGATGCAGTCGCCCCGGTTTTAAAATCAGAGGAGCAGTTTCTCAGGAAAAGCAAAGAAGCATTTTGGGCTCAGTGCACCGTTTCCCTGCTCCCCGAGGACGGCGCAGAAACGAAGAGATGCCTGATTGTCCTGGAAGACATCACCGCCCGGAAGTGCGCCGACGAGGCTGTTCGCACGGAACGGCAATTGCTGGAAAGGCTCATCAACAGCAGCGTAGACGGGATTCTTGCATTCGACCGCGATTGCTTTTTCACCGTCTGGAACCCCGGCATGGAAAGAATTTTCGGCGTCAGCGCAAAGGACGCCCTGGGTAAGCACGCCTTCACCGCATGCCCATTCCTCATAGAGCTTGGAGAGGATGCGAATTTCGATGCCGCGCTCAAAGGGGAAAAAAGGGTATCTCGCGACAAGAGCTACACGATTCCCGGCTCAACCCGCCTGAGATATTTCGAGGGATTTTATGGTCCGATGCTCGATCCCCATAGCGGCGAAGCGATCGGTGGACTCGCGATCATCCGCGATGTGACCGAACGCAAATTGGCGGAGGACGCAAGGCGCGTCAGCGAAAATCGCTATGAGGAACTGTTCGAGAACGCGTACGACATGGTTTACACACACGACATGTCGGGGAAAATCACTTCCATTAACAAAGCCGCGGAGCGGATCACGGGTTACAAGCGGGCCGAGGCCCTTCAGATGAAGTTCAGCCAGTTGGTGGCCCCCGAATTTCAGCCGGTCGCCCGAAGAATGATGGACCGCCAGCTCATTGCCGAATCGCCCGTTGCTCAGGAACTTGAAATATATACGAAAAACGGCAATCGCGTCACCCTCGAGGTGAGCACCCGCCTTATTTTCCAGCAAGGCAAAGCGATCGGCATCCAGGGGATCGCCCGGGACATCACGGAGCGGAAAAAGACCGAGGAAGCGCTTCAGAAGGCAAACAAAAAGCTGGAATCCTGGGTCCGCGATCTCGAACAGCGCTCGCGCGAGATGATGCTGTTGAGCGAAATGGGCGACATACTGCGCGCCTGTCTCACGACGGAAGAAGTCTATGAAGTGATTGTGCGGGTTGCCCAGGAAGTCTTCCCTGTCCTGGACGGCGCCCTCTATGTCCTTGGCCCGCTGCGCAATATTGTGGAATCCGTGGCCGAGTGGGGCGACACCTCACAGGTGGAACTTACGTTTGCCCCCGACGATTGCTGGGCCCTGCGCCGGGGAAAAGTGCATTGCGTAGAGGACACACGTGTCGGACTGCTTTGCAAGCATGTACACGCGCCGCTGCCCAAAGGCTATATGTGCGTCCCGATGATGGCGCAAAGCGAAGCAGTGGGGATTCTGCATCTGGCTCAGAAGGAAGACGCCGAAATGCCTGAGGCCAAGCAGCGGTTGGCGATCGCGATGGCCGAGCATGTGGCCATGGCGCTGTCCAACTTGAGACTGCACGAGACATTGCGCAACCAGTCGATTCGCGACCAGATGACCGGTCTTTTCAATCGAAGCTTTATGGAAGAATCGCTGGAACTGGAATTGCGCCGTGCCGTGCGGACACAGTACCCGCTCAGCGTCATCATGCTGTCGCTGGATAATTTTCAGACGCTGAGCGACACTTACGGAGTGGATGTGGGTGAATCCATCCTGCGCAGAACGGGAATGCTTCTTCAAGGCAATGTTCGGAAAGGCGATATCGCCTGCAGGTTCAGCAGCCAGACATTCACCCTGATCCTGCCCAACGCGAGTTATGAAATCGGCAAGAAACGTGCGGAAATACTGCTCGACCACGTGCGGGGCCTCGAGGCAAGAAGCCAGAGCGAACTCGTCGACCATATATCCGCATCCGTTGGATTGGCCGTCTATCCGGAGAACGGTCAGACGGTAGAAGCGCTGCTCCGGTCGTCAGAAGCAGCACTGAGCCGGGCAAGAGGCGGTGGTGGAAACCAGGTCGTTGTCGCTATATGATTTAAATTTTGCGCCGCCGGTAAAACAAACAGAAGGTGAGGAAAGCGGTTAACAGATTTTCAGTTGCAGGTTGCAGGGTACAGTCTGCAAGTTATTGGTCAGAACCTGCAACTTGTAACCTGCTAACCAAAAGCGGTGATACTGCCGATGCAATTTTTTGCTTGTGTTTTTGTCGGGATGGTCCAGAATGATCTTTCGGGTACATCGAACTCCCCTTACCCACTACAATTTCACAATGGCAATGCGGATGCTGTGCAGGCAGAAGCGTCCATGCAGCTCTAAATGCTGAACGGAATCAGTTTACGATGAACGACGAAGGCGGGACCGGCAGGGAACTCGATCCTCTCTGGGAGAAGCTGGAGGATTTAAAGCGTCTCGACTCCGTTCTGACAACTCCCGGCGTGCATCGATTCGAAAAGACGTCTGCGCAAATTCGGGAAGACATCGTGAAACGTCTCGGGTTCTTCCCGCCTTTTTTTGCACCGGCTCTGGCATCGCCGGCATTGCTGGAAAATCTCTGGCGCCAGCAGCTGTCCTGCTACTACGACAATCCTCTCCCTGAGCTTTTTAAGGAAAAGCTTTCGGCGATGCTTTCGCAATACTGCGCCTCGTCCTACTTTGTCGTTACTCACGCCTGCTCGCTGCACAGCATCGGGCTCTCGGCGCGGGAAATAAAGCAGTTGTTGGATGGTCCCGTTCTGGCGATGGATAATTTCGAATATGTTCTCGAAACTCTCGCCAAATACCCGCACCCGATCGATGCCTGGCCGGCGGGGGACAAGGAATTTGAAGAAAAAGTACTGATCTGCGCGGTTGCGGTTTTCCTCGGGATCAGGGAATCGGTGCGCTGCGCGGCGGAACTCGAAGAAATCCTCGGGCCCTCCCATTATGCTTCGATGATCGCCCTGCTTGCCGGCGTCAAGGCGTCGCAAATGTGGATAGAGGCGCATCCGGAAGTGAACTGCGAAGAGCACCCGGCCGTACGCGAGCATTTTCTGTCGCTGGTGCGGAGCGAGCCTCAATTGGCGGAAACTTTCAGGAATCACGGGGAAGTTGCCGCGCGCAGGCTCTCCGGCTTTGGCGCGAAAGGCTCGGCCCTGCAAACGGATGATTGGTACCGTGATCTTTTTGAAAACGCCAGCGATATCATCTTCACCTATGATTTCAATGGGAAGGTTTTGTCGGTCAACCGGGCCGTAGAACGGATCACGGGCTTTACGGTGGCGGAAGTGCTAGAAATGAATCTCATGGATGCCATCGCTCCGGAGCATCGGCATCTCGGCCAAAGAATGCTTGATCCGCAAGTCGCGGGCGAAGTCCCTCTCAACTTCGAGGTGGAAGTTTCTGCGAAAGATAAGAGCCGCATCGCCCTGGGGATCAGTTCCCGGCCCGTATATCGCGAGGGAAAGGTCATCGGTGTTCAGGGGATCGCGCGCGATATCACCAAGCGAATCAAAACGGAGCAGGCTCTCCATGAAGCGAACCTGAAGCTGGAAGCCTGGGTTTCAGAACTTGAAGAGAGAACCCGGGAAATGACCATGCTGAACGATATGGGCGACATCCTGCGCGCCTGCTTTACTCTGGAAGAAGCCTACAACGTCATCGTCCGCGTAGCGCAACAAATTTTCCCCGCTCGGGTCGGCGTGCTCTATGTGATCGCGCCATCGCGCAATTCCGTGGAATCGGTTGCCGTCTGGGGCGATCCGGCGCTGGCGGAACGCGTGTTTTCTCCCCAGGAATGCTGGGCGCTGCGCCGCGGCCGGATGCACTGGGTCGAGAATGCCCATTCCGGATTGATCTGCAAACACGTCCACCAGCCGCCCAAAGACGGCTACCTCTGCATTCCCATGATGGCCCAGAGCGAGGCCATCGGCGTGTTGCACCTCATGCAGCCGGACAACGTCAAGATGACCGAAACCAAACAGCGCATGGCCGTGACCATGTCCGAGCATATCGCCATGGCGCTGTCGAATCTGAAACTGCACGAAACGCTTCGCAGCCAGTCGATCCGCGATCCGCTGACCGGTCTCTTCAACCGGAGATTTATGGAAGAGTCCCTGGAACTGGAAATAAAGCGCGCTGCGCGCAACCAGCGTCCCCTGGGCATGATCATGATCGATCTCGATCACTTTAAATATTTCAACGACAATTTCGGGCATGAGGCGGGCGATCTGCTGCTGAAAGAACTCGGCGTTTTGCTGCGGGGCAACATCCGCGGCGAGGACATTGCCTGCCGCTACGGCGGAGAAGAGTTCACTCTCATCCTGCCGGAAGGGACGGGGACCGTCACTAGGCAGCGCGCCGAATTTTTCAAAGACGCCATCCAACGCCTCGACATCCACTATCGCGGCCGCCCTCTCGGCCGTGTCACCGCATCCATGGGCGTCGCCATCTTCCCCGACCACGGCCGTACCGCAAAGGCCTTGATCGAGGCTGCCGACAAAGCTCTCTACCGCAGCAAAAATGCCGGCCGCGACCGGGTTACGTTGGCAGGCTGATCCTATTGACGATTGACGATTAACGATTGACGATTGGAAGAACGCAACCCTCGGATGACGCCTCTGCCCAAACATCGCAGTGTGTTTTCAATCGTCAATCGTTAATCGTCAATCGTAAATGCTCTTTATAGGCTTCCGGTACTTTCAAATATCGTATCTTCGACTGGGGACTTAAGCGGATAGCGCCGGTTTGAGGATTGTAATCGTAGGGGATTCCGGAAGGGTCCGCGGTCGCATACTTGCGCTTTCGGCCGCGCAGAAGCTCCTGCAGGCTTGGGGGAAAAGATCCTGAGGCCGCCCGGTAACGATCCAGCAGAAATTCCAGCGTCCAGAGGTCCTTTGCGACCTGGAAGCTCATCATGTGGTTCCGGGCATTCTCCCGGATGTCGGCGCGGTCCGATTCCCGGTACTGGCGTTGCCACAAGGCCATCGCAACTTCGATGGCGCCTCCTTTCGACATCGACATCGCGGCCAGACCGGCCATCCAGTAAGGCGCGGACGAAAGCTTGCTCGCTTCCAGCCACGTTTCTCCGGCCGCCCTGTAATCCTGGAGAAACAAGTAATAGATAAAGCCCTTATCGTAATACAGCCGCCAGTCCTGCGGATTCACGCGTATGCCTTTGTCCAGAAGCTTCAATGCTTCCTGCGGCTGCCCGGCGCCGACCGGATCCGGCTCGGCGAGAAAATTGCTGCCGGCGCGATACGCATCCAGGAGATACGGATCCAGCGTCGTCGTGATGTCGAGGAGCGTCGATAGGTTTTTATATCGCACGGGACGCTTGCTCGCCTCCTCGCGACGCCCGTAGTACTGGATGGCGCGCATCCAATAAACGTCCGCGAGGAGATTGTCGTAGCCCAGGGCCATGCTTTTCACTGCCCCGGGAGAGCTGAAGTACAGCAGGTCGGGCCCCGGTTCCGATTGGGAGCGCCGCGATTCGCACCGATCCTGCACCGGCTTGATCAGGATCGCGCAGACCAGGCACACTCCGGCGATGAGCCACGTTTTTCCGGATTGTCCGCCACGGTCCGACTTCATTTAAAATCCCGGCGCATGAAAATGGAGATTCCAAGCGCAATCAGGAATGCACAATAGATCGCACAATACACCGTGGCCCACCAAATGGCCCACGGGTCGATCGACTGCAAATACCCGGTGCCCCGGAGGATGCTGCGGCTATCCAGTATCGCAAAGGCTGAAAAATTGGGGAGAACGTAATACAGCACTCGGCACAGCCACATAACGGGCGCGGATTTGGTGAGTTCGGCAAAACTCCGCAGGTCGGCGCCAAAATGGCCGATGACCCAGAGAAAGAATGTGAAAACGGCCGAAAGCGCGGGAGAAGAAAATGTGGAAAACAGGAGCGCCAGGGCGGTGATCAGTGCGAGCGAGAGGAAGATCGTGTACACGGCAGGAAGGAGGCGCACATATCCTCCTGCCTGAATCCCCCCGGTGTAGAGCATGGCCAGCGCCAGCCCCACCGTCATTACGGCAATGTTCACCAGCAGCGTAAAAAGCAGGCCCAGGTATTTGCCTAAAATCCATTCGTGCCGGTGCACTGGCTTCGCAAGCAGCGCATAGACCGTCCGCTTCTCCAGTTCCTTGTAGACCAGGCTGATGCCGATGAAAATGGCAATGAGCATCCCGAAGATGGAAATCCCCGACAATCCCAGATCAATGATGACTTTGGATTCATTCCCGAGAGTCAGCTGGCCGAGCGCAAGCGAACTGAAGATCATGATCAAGGCGAAGAGGATCAGGTTGTAGAGAACCTTGTCGCGAATGTTTTCGCGATAGGTATTCCCCGCAATAGCCAATATCCGTCCCACCATCTTTTCCCTCTTCCTACATACAGCTGTCAGCCACTACCGGCTACCGACTAACGACTGGAAGTACTCTTCCAGCGAAGGCCGTATAGGATTCAGCGAAATCAGCTCCAGCTTGTTCGAAAAAACGAACGAGAGCAGGCCCTCCATCTTTTGCGGGTCGTTCACGCGCAGTTGGAGACGGTCGCCCATCGGCCTCACTTCGTCGCAGAACTGTCTGATATCGCTCAGGTGTTGTTCCGTCCATCCCGAAAGGATTACGTCGTGCCCCTCGATTCTGACTTTGAGGATTTCCTCCAGCGCGCCCTGCTCCTGGAGCCGTCCCCTGTTTAAGATCGCCACGCGATCGCACAGTGCCTCGACGTCGGGAAGAATATGAGAGCTGAAAAACACCGTGACGCCACGAGCCTTCAACGACGTGATGATCCGCCGGACGTCCATGCGTCCCAGGGGATCCAGCCCCGACATCGGCTCGTCGAGAAACACGATTTCCGGGTCATTGATCAACGCCTGGGCGATTCCGATGCGCTGCACCATTCCCTTTGAAAACTTGCGCAACTGCAAATTGCCGGCACGCTCAAGCCCCACGTCTTCAATGAGAGCGTCGACCTTTTTGGACAGGGCGGGCCGGTGCAAGCCAAAAAGCCTTCCGATGTAAGTCAACAGTTCCTTCGGGGTCAAATAATCGTAGAAGTAGGGATTTTCGGGAAGATAGCCGATGGACTTGTGCATCGATACGGAATCTACGGGCCGGCCGAGGATCCGTGCGGTTCCTGAAGTCGGATGCAACAGATGCATGAGGAGTTTGATCGTTGTGCTCTTGCCGGCCCCGTTCGGTCCGAGGAAGCCGAAAATTTCCCCCTCGTGCACTTCCAGGCACAGATTGTCCAGCGCGCGCACCGGGTGTTTCTTCCAGAAGCCGATTGAAAAATCCTTGGTTAGATTTTCAATTTCTACGACAGGCATGGCGCGGCTACTTGTTCCCCTTGAGCGTCCTCTGGCGAAGCGCTTCATACAGCGCTATACCGGCAGAAACGCTGACATTATACGAACTCACAGCCCCTCTTATCGGCAGAGAAACGACAAAATCACACCTTTCCTTGACGAGCCGGTGCAGGCCGCTCCCCTCGCTTCCCAGGATCAGTGCCATCGGCACTGTGAGGTCGATGTCCCAGATTGTTGTGTCGCCGGCCGCATCCAGGCCGGCTGTCCAGTAGCCCTTTGATTTCAGGGATTCGACCAACTGTGCGATATTGGCGACCCGTGCGAGTTTGATATGGGACGCCGCGCCGGCGCTTGCCTTCACGACTGCGGCACTCAGGGCAGCGCTGCGGTGTTGGGGAAGAATGACGCCGTCCGCCCCGGCTGCCTCTGCCGACCGCAGGATGGCGCCCAGATTATGGGGATCCTCGATCCCGTCCAGGATCACGAGGAGTCCGGGAGACTTTGCCTGCGCGAGGATGTCTTCGGCGTCCAAAGTGGCCATTTCCGCCGCCAGGCAGAGAATGCCCTGGTGGCGCGCGCCCTCGGATTTCCGGTCGAGCCAGGATCGCTCTTCGAAAGAAATACGAATGTGGCTTTGCCGGGCCAGGTCGATGATTTCCTGGATGCGCGGATTCTTCTGTCCGCGCTCGACGCAGATGTGCTCGACCTTTTCGGGCGAAGCCTTGATTGCCTCCGCCACCGCATTAATCCCGTACAAAACAGACATAGCGATTCATCCTGTGTCTTCCTGTGAGGACGGCGCTCCTGAGCCGTCCGGCTGTTTGTTTTCATGCATCGGACGGCTCTGGAGCGCCTGTCTCAAAACCCGGCGCCATCCCAAAATCGGAATCATTGAGGCGCGAAGCGCCGGCAGAGAATAGGCCCGACCGTAAGGTCGGGATTAGGTTATC
>Ga0335071_10002764_pt1 | contig 18649 bp, 15 predicted proteins | sample Lox_Sample_15_FD_206724 | JGI IMG/M metagenome (GOLD analysis project Ga0335071, IMG submission 206724) | Soil microbial communities from Loxahatchee National Wildlife Refuge, Florida, United States - Lox_Sample_1.5 | ecosystem: Environmental > Terrestrial > Soil > Wetlands | place: USA...
GCTTGTGGCGCTCAATGGCTCCCACGCCCCGTGCGACGAGCGGCGCTTCGACGTTCTCCAGGACAGTGAGCCAAGGAAACAGCGCGAAGCTCTGAAATACGATGGAAACATTGGGGATTTGCCCGGACAGGGGCTTGTCGTGCCAAACCACCTCGCCGGACGAAGGTTTTGACAGGCCGGTGAGGATGCGCAGGAAGGTGGATTTGCCCGAGCCGGAGGGGCCGAGAAGCGCGATGATCTTGCCGGGCGTGACGGCAACATCCGTTGGCGCAATGACTTGAATGCGATTGCCGTCGGGCTGCGAATAGTACTTCTCGACCGCACGCGCTTCGATGATAACGTCGGACAACGCGACTCTCCTTAGTGCTCTACACAGTCTAAGAGGCTGTAGGCGTGGTGGACAATCGCTTTGGGCAAGGCGATGTGAAAGAATAATGAATTCGCAACCAGAGGGCGCGGATTTGGCGTGGTGAGGCGGCGTCGAGTCTTAAATCTGGTTGCGTTGGAGCGCGGGCAAAATGCTTGACCTAGTTCAACTCGCGATTCCGGCATTCATCCTCCTGATGGTCGTTGAGGCGATGGCCGACGCGTGGATGCGGCGTGATCTGTACGAGCCGAAGGACACCGCCGCCAGCCTTACGATGGGCATCGGCAACGTGCTGGTCGGTCTGCTCTCGAAGGGGCTGGTGTTCGCCATCTTCACATGGGTGCACAAGCACGCGCTATTTTCGATCGGCTACCAGTGGTGGTCCTGGGTGCTCGCTTTCTTTGCCGACGACTTTAGCTATTACTGGTTCCATCGCACGAGCCACGAATGCCGGTTCTTCTGGGCGTCGCATGTGGTACACCACTCCTCACAGCGATACAACCTCTCGACAGCGTTGCGGCAGACGTGGACGGGCGGGTTCTTCGGCTTCGTGTTCTGGCTTTGGATGCCGCTGGTGGGCTTCCAGCCGATGATGATCTTCACCATGCAGGCCGTCAGTCTGCTGTACCAGTTCTGGGTCCACACCGAAATGGTCAACCGGCTCGGCGTGATTGAGTGGGTGATGAATACGCCATCGCATCATCGCGTGCATCACGCGACCAACCCGCAGTACATCGACCGGAATCACGCGGGAATACTGATCATCTGGGACAAGATGTTCGGCAGCTTCGAGCCGGAACGCGCGCAGTGCGTTTACGGGCTGACCACGAACATCAACACGTTCAATCCCCTGCGCATCGCGTTCCACGAGTGGATTGCCATTGGGCGCGACTTGCGGAATGCGCGCACGTGGCGGGGGCGCTTGGTCGCGGTGTTCGGCAACCCGGGTGCCATGAAGCCCGAGGAGGCTCCGGTAGCCATCTATGAGGTCGTCAACGGCTAGCGACTCGGCCGCGGTCCCCTCAGCGTCAGCACGGGACATGAGGCTTCGCGAACCACTTCGTAGGCGACCGGCCACTGAAAGCGGTCCATCATGCCGGAAGATGACCGGACGCCCATGACGATCAAGTCGGTGTGTGAGTCGCTTGCCACTTTCAGCGTCGTCAACGGTGCCTTGCCAAATTCAACCTGGTAGTGGAGATCGACACAGGTGCCGTCGCGTCCGACGATTTCCGCCAGATTCTGGCGAATTCCCTGCTTCACGCGTTCAGGATCGATCTTCGTTTCCTCGCTCGGTTGCTCGACGACATGCAGCACAGTCAGCCGAGAACAATGGCCCCTGGCCAACTCACACGCGAAATGAACCGCAGGATGGGATCTCGCGGTGAGATCGCACGGCGCCAAGATGTGGCGGAGCTCGCGCATCGGACGATGAGCATGCAGGTTCGGTCCGATGGTCAGCACGGGGACCGGTGACTGGCGGAAGACCTTCTCCGCCACCGAGCCGAGGAACACCTTGCCCAAACCGCCTCGGCCATGCGTGCCGACGACGATGAGGTCCGTGTGATTGTGGCCGGCTTGTTGCAGGAGGCTCTCTGCCACAGGCCCTTCCAGCAGGGTCAGCTTGTGATCCGTATCATCGTCATCAAGATAGCGATGGTGCAGCCGCGCGTGCAGGTCCAGCAAGTCACGGCGAGCGGCTGCCCGGCAAACCACAATTCCATCGGCGTCGGCCATGGCGTATTGCTCAGTTGGCAGAACGTAAGCGATTTCAGCTTCAGCACCACACAGCCGGGCGAAATCAAGACCGTAGCCGAGAATGAAATCAGATTTGTGCGACAGATCGGTTGCAATGAGGACGTGACGGATTCCGAGGCAAGGCTGGACGATTTCTGCCGTGGCCATAATGACCGACCGATCTCCCCATCGGGTGGGGGCGCTGGGCGATGGCAGCCTTGTCGATGAGTTTAGAACCGGGACAAACCTGGAACGTCGAGGGCCGCCATCCGCGGTTCTACTTTCCTTCTACAATGTACTCGAGGCGGATGCAGTGACGTGCGTCACGGGCAGTCGATCACCGAGCGTGAGACTTTGTGCTGGAGCCGGCTAGGACTGCGAGGCCGGCTCTCGATCGCGCTCCAACAGCGATTTTACGACGACGTAGAGCACCGGGATAAAGAACAGGTTCAGCACGGTGGAGACGATCATTCCGCCAAATACGGCGGTTCCGACGGAGTTGCGGCTGGCCGAGCCCGCCCCGGTGGCGAAGACCAATGGCGATACACCAAGAATGAACGCAAACGACGTCATGAGAATAGGACGCAGCCGAATTTTCGCCGCCTGAATGGCCGCATCCGTGATCGACAGGCCCTTGGCTCTGAGTTGCTCGGCAAACTCGACGATCAAAATGCCGTTCTTGCTGGCCAACCCTATGAGCATCACCATCCCAATCTGGCAGTACACATCGTTCAACAGGCCACGGAGCGATTGCGCGGCGAGGGCGCCCAGCAGCGCCATGGGGACGCTCAGCAGGATGATAAACGGCAACACGAAGCTTTCGTACTGGGCTGAGAGGGTGAGGTAAACGAAAAGCAGTCCGAGACCGAAAAGGATGAGCGATTGACTGCCGGAGCGAATTTCTTCCAGCGAGAGTCCCGACCACGCGTAGTTGAAGCCGAGCGGGAGATTTTGCTTGGCCACCTCCTGCATGGTTTGAATAGCCTGACCGGAGCTATATCCGGGAGCGGCAGAGCCGTCGATTTCCGCCGAGCGAAACAGGTTGAAGTGCGAGATGACCTGGGGCGACGTCGTCTCGCTGATGCTCACCAAGTTGTCGAGCGGAATCATCGTACCAGTGTCGGAACGCACGTAGTAGTTGCGGATATCGTGAGGCTGAGTACGGAAATTCTCGTTGGCCTGCAGATACACGCGATAGGCGCGGTTGTTGAAGTCGAAATCGTTGATGTACGCCGAGCCCATATATACCTGCAGGGTGCTGTTGATCTGCTGCAGAGGTACCTGCAGGCTCTGAGATTTTTCACGATTGATGTACACGAGGAACTGCGGGTCGCCGGCGGTGTAGGAGCTGAACAGGCCGCGCAGGTCTGGCCGCGCATTGCCCGCCGCCGCCACCGTTTGTGTTACGGAGTAAAGATCCTGCAGCGAGCCGCCGCCCTCCTCGAGGACCTGGAAGCTGAATCCGCCAAAGGCTGACACGCCTGAGATGGCAGGAGGCAGAAACGGAAACGCCTGCACTTCGCTGATCTGCGAGAGCGGGCCCCGCAGCCGATTCACAATTGCTGCAGCAGAGTTCTCAGGTCCTTTGCGGTTATCGGCAAGGTTCAGGAAGATCATGGCGCGATTGGCGCCGGTGCCTGCGAAGCTGAAACCCATCGCGCTGAACGCTCCCGTGACGGCCTTCTCTTTGGCCACGACGGCTTCGACCTGCTTGACCGCATCGGAGGTATATTCCAGCGAAGATCCCGGCGGGCCCTGCACCAGGATCATGAACCAGCCCTGGTCTTCATCGGGCACAAAGCCGGTAGGAACTCGGTTGTAAACGAAATAGGTCGCAGCCAGGCCGAGGAAGAAGAACACCAGCACCAGATAGCGCAGATGAATGGCGCGTCGAGCGGAATGGGTATAGAGAGTCGTTCCTTTGTGAATCGCTGTCTCAATGCCGCGGAAAAGTATGTTCTTTTGCTCGTGCGGGGTCTCGGGGCGCAGCAGCAATGCCGACAGGGAGGGAGTAAACGTCAGTGAGTTGAATGCAGAGATGGCAATCGAAAATGCGATGGTCAGCGAAAACTGCTGATAGAGCCGTCCGGTGGTTCCCGGAAAAAACGCGACCGGGACGAACACGGCGATCAAGACGAGGGATGTCGCGACCACGGCGCCGGTGACTTCGCCCATCGCCTCCGAGGCTGCCACGTGGGAATCACAGTGCTCTTCTCCCATGTGGCGCTGAATGTTTTCGATAACGACGATGGCATCGTCCACCACCAAACCGGTGGCTAGCACGATGCCGAACAGCGTGAGGGTATTGATGGAGAACCCCAGCAGTTTGATGAAGGCGAAGGTGCCGATGAGCGAAACCGGAATAGTGACGGCGGGAATGACCGTGCTGCGCCAGTCCTGCAAGAAGAGGAACATGACGATCATCACGAACATGATGGCTTCCACCAGCGTCTTCAGCACTTCGTGAATGGACTCGCCGACGAACGTCGTGGAGTCAAAGGCCATGGCATACTTCAGGCCGGGGGGAAAGCGCTCGACCAGATGCGCCAACTCAGATTTGACAGCCCTATCCACTTCGAGCGCGTTGGCGGTGGGAAGCTGCGAGATGCCAATGCCGACACCCTCGTAGCCATTGAAGCGCAGCTTACCGCTGTAGGCTTCAGCTCCCAGTTCGGCGTGACCAACGTCTTTCAGGCGCACCAAGGCGCCGTTCCCCCCAGGCTTCAGGATGATGTTGTCGAACTGCTCGGGTTCACTCAGGCGACCCAGAGCACGCACGCTGATCTGGAAGGCCTGGTCTTTCGGGGCGGGCTCCTGACCGACCTGTCCGGCAGCGATCTGGACGTTCTGTTGTTGGAGCGACGCGACGACATCCGCGGCTGTCAGGCCGCGCGCTGCGAGACGTGCAGGATCCAGCCAAAGACGCATAGAGTACTTGCGCTCGCCGAAAATCTGAACGTCGGCGACGCCCTTAATGCGCTTGAGGGCGTTCTTCACGTAAATGTCAACGTAGTTGCTGATGAAGAGCGTACTGTAACGATTGTCCAGACTGTAAAAGCCGACGGCGCCGATGAACGATGTCGCGACCTTGGTGATGGTCACGCCGGTATTTTTGACTTCGTTCGGTAAACGGCCAGTGACGCTGGAAACACGGTTTTGCACGTCCACGGCGGCGATGTCGAGCGGCCGAGTGAGTTCGAATACGATGGAGATATTGCTGACACCGTCATTGCCGCTGGTAGAGGTCATGTATCGCATGCCTTCGACGCCGTTAATGGCTTCTTCCAGAATGGTAGTGACAGAGGACTCGACAGCCTGCGCGTTGGCGCCGATGTAGACGCTGGTTACAGCGATGGTGGGCGGCGCAAGCTCAGGAAACTGCGCGACCGGCAAGATCGGTATGCAGACAGCGCCGGCGATGACTATGACGAGCGAGGTGACCGTGGAGAACACAGGGCGCTTGATGAAGAAATCAGCGAACAAAGGGGGTACCTTCCTCCGGGCGGCCGCGAGCTATGGTTGGACGCGAACAGGAATGCCGTCCGCGAGGTTTTGGCCGCCCGCCACAATGACTTCATCGCCTGGCTTGAGGCCGCTGATGACACGGTAGTTGTTGCCTGTGATCTCCCCCAACGCGAGTGGTACCTGGCGCGCTACATCCTTTCCGTCCTTCTTGTCGACCACGAAGGCGAAGAACTGTCCCCCGAGTCGCGAAACAGCAACCACGGGAATGGTGAGGCCGGGTTGGGTGCTCCAGATAACACGTGCCTTGACCAGTTGCTGCGCACGCAGACGATCCGCTGCCCGGTCCACCGGCGCCTTGGCTAGCACAGTCTGCGTAGCGGTGTCGACTTGCGGCGAGATGAAGTACACCTTGGTATCGAGGATGACGTTGCCGGCGTTGTCGAGGATCTGCACTGGAGCGCCGAGCTTCAGTTCCTTCGCCCGCTCAGCGGGAATGGGAAGATACACTTCGAGACCGGTCCGTTCGTCGATCGTCGTAAGCGGTGTCGTTGTGGTCACACGGTCCCCCACGTGAACCGGAATGTCGCCAACGATTCCCGAGGTTGGCGCGTGTACGCTGAAGTACCGAAGCTGGACTTGTTGCTGATCGATCTGAGCGTCGAGCGATTTCACGTCCGCAACTGCTGCGTTGTAGGTTGCTTGCGCCTGGTCGAGGTCCTGTTTACTGATCACGCCCGAGGCCGAAAGACCTTTGGCGCGCTCGTACTGCACCTTCGCCAGTTGTAGTGTTGCTTCCTTGCTGGCTCGCTGCGACTCCCAGTTAGAGACCGTAGCAGCCTGGCGCCGCGGGTCAACCTCCATAAGCGACTGACCCTTTTTCACCTGCTCGCCGGACTTCACATTGATGGCTACAATCCATCCTTCGACGTCGGACATGATGGTCGCCGAGTTGCGGGATTTGATCGTGGCCACGTACTCGGACGAATTACCCAGCTCTTCCGAACCGACCTGCTGCACCTTGACCGGCATGGTGGGTGGACCTTGCGGGCCTTCCGCCGTACCACGATTGCAAGAAGTCAATAGAACGGTGACGAGAACCGTCAAGCCGAGCATCATGCCTGCGGTTCGGACGCCGCAGGCGGGCAACGACTTTGCACGACAACTAAGAGGCATAGAAGTACCGCAAGCAAATCGGCTCAAATGGTTGCGCGGATTGCGACAACCGATAGCAGTTGACTGCCGCACCAGATTACTAGATCGCACAACACTTTGGCGCGGAAGGACGGATCCATGTGCAGGACTGGGGCGAACTACACTCTCACTTACGGGCCTGTCGGGCGCGAAACCGCACGATGGCGAAGTTCGTGCGAAGGCGCTACACGTGGGCGGCGCAAATACCGCTGCCGGCCGACCGCTTCCGCGCGAGTTCTTCGAGCTACCCTACACCGGTGGCAACGCTCCGAACCGCCAGCGACAGCATGAGTCGTGAAACCCCGGAAGCGATAAAGCTCACACCGAGGAGGGTTCCCACCACCCACTCGCTATTGATCGGCCAATGCCGCCAGATAAGGAATCCCAAAAGGATAGTGATGACTGCGTCGAAGAGTACCCATCCCCAGCCTTTGTGAGGGCGCAACTGAAAAGCCAACACCAACGCGAAGATGCCGTAAACCAGCAGGAAACAGGCGATGACGAGGGTCAGCGCCAACAACCCGCCGAGCGGATGCCACAAGATCAACCCGCCGGCTACGATGTAGAGCAGACCAAGAATGATCTCCAGAAATATCCGCCCGCCGCTGTGAGCGCGAAAGCCGTACACCACCTGCATGACGCCGTTGAAGATCGCCGACCAGGCGATGATATAGACTGCAAAGACTCCTGCCACCGCCGGACTGATTATGGCCAGCATGCCAGCCACGATCATCAGGATTCCCAGAGCAATCGACCACCCGGACGCCCGCTTTACGGTATCCAACGCTGTATCGGCCATAAGCTCTCCTCTTCTGGTTGAAGGTCGCCCACGCGGAAGCGTCAGCGACACGAATGAAACATCGGAGTTGAACGGTTCTTCTCGACATTCTGGCAGACCGAATGAAGACAATCAACGCTCAAGTGCAAGTTGCGCACCTTCGACGGCGTCGAATTGCCTCATGTCAACCGAGACTCTGTTGCTGTCGGCGTCGCTCACCTTGAAAACATTCGCAAAACGGTACCCCCACATTACCTCTGCATGCGTGTACGAAGTGCGGGTATGGACGATGGCTGAGAACGCTTCGTCGAACCCACTCAGAAGCACTAGAAACTCAGTTCGGGAATCGCGCATCGATTCTTCGGTTTCTCCGTAGATCGGGCTGGTGGGATCGATCGGGTGTACGACCGTCCAGGTCAAAGGCAAGAAGACCACGCTTTGACGCTCAAGCTGGAGCGGGTAATAGCGACGTGTGCGCATTCCTTCCTGGCCTTCGAAGCGGCTTACCAGCACCTTGGCAGTGACCTCGATGAGTTCGTTTGAGCGCGCGTTGGCTACACGGAATTCCAGCGCGATGCCTTCGCGATAGGGCGCGACGATGGCGTTACGGCTGAAGAGAATTCTGGCGCTGGGGCGGGAGAACCGCGCAAAGACGAGACCGGTGACAATGGCAAATCCGAACAGACCTGTCAGCGCCTCCACCGTCACAATGGCATTCGCGGCAGTTCCAATGGGCACAACCTGCCCGTAGCCAATGGTGGAGAGCGTCTGTACGCTGAAGAAGAAGGCACGCAGATAAGTGTGGCTCTGCATGCCCGCCGTGTCGCTGCCTAGTGCACCTGGGCCGCATGCAAGATAAGCCCCTGCAAATAGTGCATTTACTAAAAGGTAGGCCATGCCAGTTGTGCCGAAAAACTGCCACCACGGCATAGTCAGCATGGCATGGTAAGCGCTGAAAGATGACCAGAATGGCAGGCCCTTGCGCTCGACGTTGAAGCTGCCGTCGCGATTCAGCAGCCGCTGATGGCTCTGGCGCGAAACGACCGCGCCGAATCCCAGGTCACGGAGGTCCTGATCGCTGAGGGGCCTGGTGGTTGCGTCGGTAGCCACTGAAATTTCTTTTCCTTGTAATCTACTGCCGTATGTGTATTGAGAGTATAGACTCGTGGCAATTGGATGCGCGAAGCTCCATAGGGTCGCCGCACGCCCCGAGGCCACGAAGCGTATAGACTGTAAATGTGGTGTGAAAAATCGGTTTGGCTTAGTTGCGACTTGATGTCAGAGGCCCGGATGTGCCCTCCGTCACAGCGCGTAGTGGCAGGTTTTGTGTCAAATTGAATATTCCCCAGAAGAAGGCAGGTACTGATTATGGCTAGCACTGGCAAAAAGGGAGTCATCGGAATCCTCACCGGTGGTGGAGACGTCCCGGGACTGAATCCCGCAATTCGCGCCGTAACTATTCGCGCGCTTGAAGAAGGTTACAGCGTAATTGGCCTTCGTCGCGGCTGGGCGAGTGTGGTCGACATGGTGCGGGACGCCGAATACGACAACAGCGACAACTACCAGGTCTTGACCGAAGAACTGGTCAACCGCGCCGGCCGGACCGGCGGCACATTCCTGCACAGCTCGCGCACCAACCCGAGCAAGGTGAGCAAGAGCAGCGTGCCCAAGCACCTGCAGGACAGTTACAACGCTGAAAAGAACGACCTGACGCCTGAAGTTCTGAAGAACCTCGAATGGCTCGGCATCGAGCGGCTCATCCCCATTGGCGGCGACGACACGCTCAGCTACGGCGTCCGTCTATTCCAGGAAGGCGTGAAGGTCATCGCTATCCCCAAAACGATGGACAACGACGTGCCCGGTACAGACTACTGCATCGGGTTCAGCACGTGTATCACACGCACCATCGAGATGACCAACCGCCTGCGGACCTCGGCCGGCTCGCACGAGCGCTTTATGGTGCTGGAAGTCTTCGGCCGCTACGCAGGATTCACCGCCATGCTGCCGACGATGGCAGGTGCCGCACATCGCTGCGTCATTCCGGAACACAGGTTCGACATCGAGCGCCTGACCGAGCTGCTCAGCGTCGATCGCCGCCGCAACCCCAGCCGCTACTCGGTGGTGCTGGTGTCGGAAGGCGCGATGTTCGTCGGCGGCGAGATGGTGTTTGAAGGCGAAGCAGCCGACGCATTCGGCCACAAGAAGCTCGGAGGCATCGGTGAACTGGTCGCCGCCAAGTTGAAGGAGTTGTCGCCCAGATACAACAACGGCAAGACGGTCGAATGCATCGAGCAGAAGCTCGGCTACCTCGTCCGCTGCGGCGACCCTGACGCCATCGATTCAATCGTCCCGATGGCTTACGGCAACATGGCGCTCGATCTGCTGTTGAAGGGCATCCACGGACGCCTCGTGGTAATCAAGAATGGCCGTTATGACAACATTCCGATCGAAGTCGTCACTTCCACCAAGAAGGTCGTCAACGTCAAGGAGCACTACAACGTTGACCGTCTCCGTCCGTATTACAAGAGCTTTGAGATGAAGCCACTCTTCATCATGACCAGCGAAAGCGCATAGCCAACTGTCTGGCGAAGAGCAAGGCGGGCCGAAGCGGCCCGCCTTGGTTTTCTGTGTCGGAGTTGTAACTTTTGTGTCAGTCCCGTGTCGAATTCAGGTGAGGTGTGACGGCAGGAAGCGAGGGTTCTGCGGACCTGCCGGCGGAGTGTCGTGTCAGCCTGTGAGAGCCTACAGACCGGCGTTGCTGCACCTTCCCGCGATGACCGGGACCGCGCCCTCATTGTGCGGATCCTGGCGGGCGAGCGGGAGCTCTTTCACGAACTTGTGCGGCCTTACGAGAGAAGCGTTTACTTCGCCGCGTACTCGTTACTGCAGAATCAGCACGACGCCGAGGATGTCGCTCAAGAAGCCGTGCTGAAAGCGCTGAAGAACCTGGAGTCGTTCCGGGCGGAGGCCAGATTCAGCACCTGGCTGGTAACCATCGCGCTAAACGAAGCCCGCGGCAGGCTGCGCCATAATCGCGTTCTTGAGTTCGAATCGACTGACGCCACGCCGGACAATGAATCCGGAGACTTTGTTCCCGCCGTCATCTCCGACTGGCGAGAGGTTCCGTCGGATGCGCTGGAGCGCAAAGAACTGCGCCAGATTCTGCATCGCGCGATCGAGCGCCTTCCGGTGATTTATCGCGAAGTGCTGGTCCTGCGCGACGTCCAGGGCATGAACATTGCCGACACCGCAACCGCCCTCGGCGTCAGCGAGGGCCTGGTCAAAACACGCCTGCTGCGCGCCCGGTTGATGATGCAAAAGGAGCTGGCGCCACAATTGAATACTGGACGACGTGGAGTGCGGACCTGGTTCCGGGGACAAGCGAGGGGATCATGGTTCTAGAGTGCAAGCACGTTTGGAAACAGATCTCGAACTACATCGACGGAACGGTCCCCGCCGAGTTGCGCGAGTCGATTGAGAACCATCTGGCACACTGCCGTCATTGCGCAGCAGTCCTCGACTCAACCCGGAACATTCTCATCCTGGTTGCCGACGAGCGCACGTTCGAGTTGCCCGTCGGGTACAGCGAGCGGTTGCATGAACGGCTTCAAAAAGAGTTGGCATCGAAGCAACCGTAGTAGACCGGCGGACCACGAAGGCTACAGCTCGCGGTGGAACCAGGGGTGGGTGATGGCTTCCGCTGCGACCAGCAGCAACGTAAGTACGGCGAGCACAATTTGCAGCTGTCGCCGACGGCGCTGCTGAATCGTCAGTGGCTTCCTTCGCCATGCGGCTGCCGGATTGCGGCGGATCTTCTCTTCATTCCAGATCAGCAGCAAACTGAGCAGCGCTCCAACCGTGCCCGCCACAAGCAAGGGTATCCTCAACCCGTTCCGATGGAACCCTTGCGCCGGCCCCCCCGCGGTAGCGGCGATCAGCGACGTCATACCCAACGCCACGCGGACCCCGCTCATCCCGACAGCAACCACGCATAGGCTTTCGGCCGCAGCGAGCGCCAGCGAGCCCCAAGAAAGCAAGATGGCTCCGTATCTCCTCCGCCCTTGGTGCAGTCGTTCCGCCCTCTGGAGTTGGTCCTGCTGCTGTTCCATCGCTCTTTGCGTACGTTCGGACAATAGGTTTCAGATTGGCCGCCGACGGGCATCTCCTGGCTCTGGTGGCCCGTCCGAGCACTCTGCCCTACCGAGCGCGAGCCCGTCAAGTGTCCAGCCATTAGTGAACCCGCGGGACTTGGCACCCGAGAACCGCGCCTACTTGGCAGCCTGCATGTCCTGACGGAAAATATGTGGGTGTTAAACCATAAGGAGAACTCCGAAAAGGCCAAGCAGCCGGCGCTTGCGACCGAGGGAACTATTCTTCCCGTCCCAGTGGTGCCTGCGGAACTCAAGCAGGCTCTAACAGAGTTTTGCGAGGCGAAGACGACTCGCAAGAGGATCACCGCACTGGTCCGCATTGTTCGCTGGATGCGCAGAGACGGCCACTCGGTTGCGGACCTGGCCGGGCTGCAGGGGTTGGTCAGCTATCTCGAAACCGACGCCGACGTCCGGACTCGATTTCAGGCAGCCTTCGGGGAATTGCTGTCGGAGATGAGCTGCGTGGCGCTGTTCTCCGAGGCCGGTATTCCCTCCGATCACAGCTTTCTCTCCGAAGTAGGGCGCCGTATCACTGGACGGCTCCTTCCGTCTGCCCGCGATACCGGCGACGCCGCCAAGCTGCTGGTGACGCTCTATCCATCGGAGAAGACCGCCAAGCGCCTTCTCTCCACGCGGCCAGAGTTGTTTCGCCAGCTCCTCGAAATCATCACTCCTGTTGACGATCCTCAATTTGCGGATCACGAATTTTCAGACCTGCAGGAGGCCCTTCGCCTGCTGGCTTCGCGGGTGAGCGCTGTTGGCCTCAATCCGGAAGTGCGGGTGCGCTGCTCGACCATCGCCATCGCGGAATCCCCCTTCTACCAACTCATCGCCGCCGGCGAAGAGGTCATCCTGGCCGCCGGCACCAAGACGTCGGAAGAGGCGTTGACACGCTGGCGGGCAATCGTTCACCGCTGCCGTATCGAAGTGGTTCAGGTGCACGAACACATGGAGAACTCAGGTGTCAGCGTTGAGCTGATCTTCGACCTGCGCAAGATTGCAGCCTGTTTGGCGCGAATGGAAACTATCGTGTTGGTCCTCACTGCTACCGACCACGATGGCAAGCTGAGCGCCATTCATTCCCTTCTCGGGCAGCTCATGGAAGGCCGGCTGGACGACTTGAGCCTGAACTCGTTGCTCAGCGAGAACCTCAACCTGCTCGCCCGTAAGACCGTGGAGCGAACCGGGCACAGCGGCGAGCACTACATCGCGCACAACCGCGCCGAGTACAAGCACATGTGGCTCGCTGCCGCAGGCGGTGGCCTGCTCACGGTACTTACCGCCGCCATCAAGGTGAAGGTCAATGAGGCGCACGTTTCGCCGTTTCTGCACGGATTTGCCGCCGGTACGAACTACGCCGTCAGCTTCATCTTCCTGCAGATCTTAGGGCTGGTTCTGGCGACGAAGCAGCCGGCTGCCACGGCGGCGACTTTCGCCGGAATCATCCGCGAATCCCAGGGGCTCGAACGCGAAAACAAAATCACCGACTTTGTGGCGCGGATCACCAGTACGCAACTGGCTGCTGCTTTAGGCAATGTACTTGCCGTCTGCATCGGCGCGATCGTCTTCGAGCGGCTATGGCGGATGGTCTTCTCCGGATCATACCTCTCAGACACGTCAGCCACTTACATCTACGAGACGCTTCATCCCACTTCGTCGGGCACGGCGCTATTCGCCATCGAGACCGGCGTGATTCTCTGGCTGGCCGCGCTCGCGGGCGGATGGTGCGAGAACTTTGCGGTGTACTTTCGCCTGACCGACGCGGTAGCGCAGCACCCGCTCGGACTTCGGATCGGGCAAGTGCGCATGACCAAGTTCGCCCGCATCGTGCAGCGTAACCTGGGCGGCTGGAGCACGAGTATCGTGCTCGGCTATCTCCTTGGATTTGCGCCCGAGTTCGGCAAGTTCTTCGGGCTGCCGATTGACGTGCGGCATGTCACGCTCTCCACGGGCACGCTGGCGTTAGCCGTCGCTCACTTCGGAGCACTCAGCATGGGACGCAATTGGTTCTACGCCGCGGTTGCCGGAATTGCCGTCATCTTCGTGCTCAACCTGTTCGTCAGCTTCAGCATTGCAGCCTACGTCGGACTGCGGGCCTATGACGTCACGAGACGCGAGCAATGGAAGATCCTGCGCCACCTGATCGTGGGTGGGCTGAAGTCTCCCTGGCGTTTCTTGTGGCCCGACTATATGCGCCGCGCACCCGCTGCGTCCTCCGATACCCCAGCGCTCGAAGAGAAGCCGCCATCCTAATCGATCCGGCCTTTTACCGCTCCGTACCTGATGCTGGCAGGGGCACAATCCGCTGATTCGCAGAATTCTTTTCTTCTTGTAGTCGTAAAATCAATCAGCTACCAGACCACGCACTGCTCGGCCGCAACGCGCACCATCGGACTTCCCTCCTTGCAGGAGAACGCCTGCTGGAAGGCCGGGAAGTTGGACAGTGGACCGATGACACGATACTTGGCCACGGGATGCGGATCGCCTTGCACCATCAGGCGCTGCGACTCGATGCGGATCTCATCGCCACGGAATTGACCCCAGGCAATGAAGAACTGCTGATCCGGGGTGAAGCCATCGATCTTGGGAGCGGGTGGCTTGCCCTTCCTGGAGTTCTGGAAGGCGAGGTAGGCAATCTTCACGCCTGCCAGGTCGCCAATCGACTCGCCCAGCACCAGATTGCCGTTGTGATGCACATTGGGCTCAATGTAGTAGCCGTCAAACTGCTTGGCCACGCAAGCCGTTTTGGCCTGGAACTTCGCTAGGTCATCCTGGGTCCACCAGTTGTTCAAGCGGCCTTCCGCGTCGAACTGTGCGCCCTCGTCGTCGAAGCCATGGCTAATTTCGTGGCCAATAACGACTCCAATCGCGCCGTAGTTCACGGCGTCGGTGTAATGAACGCTGAACGCAGGAGGCTGGAGGATTCCCGCCGGAAACACGATCTCGTTGAGCAGCGGGTTGTAGTAGGCGTTGGAGGTCGGCGGCGTCATGCCCCAGCGCCCGCGATCGACCGGCTTACCGATGGTGCCCAGCGCATCGTCCACCAGGTACTGCGTGGCCGAGACGACATCATCGAAGTACGTTCCGCGCGCAACCGTCACTCCTTTGTAGGTCTTCCACTTGTCCGGATAGCCCACTTTGACGTTGAACGTGGCTATCTTTTCCTGCGCCTTCTTCTTGGTCTCGGGGCTCATCCAGTCGAGCTGATTCACGGTCTCGCTCATCGCCGCCAGGATGTTTTTGATCATCTCTTGCGCGCGAGCCTTGGCGTCCGGCGGGAAGTACTTGGCCACATACTCCTGGCCGACCGCTTCTCCGAGGAATTGGTCGGCGGCGGTGGCGCATTGTTTCCACCGCGGCTTGATCTCACTCAGGCCGGCCAGCTGCTTCTGGTAGAAATTGAAGTCTTCGTCCACGAAGGGCTGGGAAAGGTAGCGGGCCCCATCGTGAATGGCGTGCCATTTGAGGTAGGTCTTCCAGTCGGCAACGGAAGTATCGCCAAGTTGGCGGTTGAACTCCTCCAAAAACTTTGGCTCATCGACGTTGAGAGCGATATCGGGAAGCTTCGCCGCGGTGAAAAATTCCTGCCAATCGAATTTCGGCGTCATCTGCGTCAACTGTGCAAATGTCGTTTTGTGGTCGATATTCTTCGGGTCGCGCAGAGCGACGTTATCGAGTGATGCCTTGGCGAGCGAGGTTTCGACGGCCATTACCGTGGCCGCGGCCTTCTTCGCATCCTCGTCGTTGTAGCCCACCAGCTTGAACATGTTGGCAACATGATTGAGATACTCGCCGCGTGCCTTTTGGAAGCGCTCCTCGGTCTTGATGTAATAATCGCGGTCCGGCAACCCCAGTCCTCCGGCGCCGATGTCGGCAATCACCTGCGAAGGATTGTGCGGGTCGGAGGTCGGGTTCAGGTTGAAGGGCACGGCGATGCCCAGCATCTCGAGGGCAATGATCTGTTTCTGTACGCCCTGCAGGTCCTGTACCGCATCGATGGCTGCCAGTTGAGGCTCAATGGGCTTGGCGCCAAGCTTGTTGATCGTGGGCATGTCCATGCAGGCGGCATAGAAGTCGCCGATGAGCTGGTTGACGCTGCCCTTGGGCTGACCGGTCTGGGCAGCAGCATCCTGAAGAATATTGCGAACCTTCTCCTTGTTGTCCTCACCCGCCTGCCAGCGACGGCTCCAGCGGTCCATCGACGCCGGAATAGGATTGGCCGCACGCCACGCTCCATTGGCGTAGTCGTAAAAGTCGGTGCACGGATCGGCCTTCCGATCCATATCGCTGACCTGGATTCCCTGCAAGCTCTGCCCCAGCACGGAAGCACAGAAAATCGCCACGCTGCCCAGCAACCCTAAGAGGCGCATTGAATTCCTCGTGAATGTGAGATGACTGACGAGTCACATTCTACTCAGGGCGACCTTTCCGGGGTGGAGAAATGCGGACCGCTAACGATGTGAGTGGGACGAAATGCAGATTTGCGGGATCAGTGTTCGTGGGGTATGGCGAACAGTTGGGGAACGATCAGGCGACGCGGCGGGCGCGAGCCCGAGCCAACAACACGGCGCGGTCTATGACCTCGATGACTTCTTGAGCGAGTTCCCTGCTGCGACGTTCGCGCAGCCGGCGGCGAGCTTTTTCAGCCTTGAACCAAGTGGGGGCGCGATACGACTCCTTGGGAGCGACCACTCGTTCCACCTCACAAAGATGTGCCTGCACCGCCACCACCGGATGACGCGGGTGGAAGCGAGCGCGCTTGGAGTGGAAGTACCAGTGAAACGGCTCGTGGTCAATACGGCCCTTGACGCCAGCCTCTTCGTAGGCCTCGCGAGCGGCGGCCTCGGCATGAGTAGCATCGTCGTCAACGCCGCCCTTGGGAAACGTCCAGCGACCGCTGCGCGTGCGCACTAAAAGAAATTCCACATCGTCATCTTTGAGGCGATAGCAAACTGCAGCTACATGAATGCGTTCGCCTGTGAATTTCGTGTGGAAATCGGCGGGAACCTGTAATGCGCGGTAGGAATTAACCACGGCCGATTTGAACGTCCCAGCCATCCCTGAGCCCCCGAATGCAAACCAACTCAACCTTCTGCCAGCTAACTTATTAGTATCCCGGAACCTGCAAAAGCGCACTGTTAAATCTCGGTAAATGGCTGGGATGTATCGGGTTAGTGAATACCCGATGAAAAGCGCCCAGGGCCCCTGGCGGAGCCCATTTGCCCTTTAGCGAGCCGAGAAGCGATAGATTGTCGTGGAGTGGAAGGTCTCCCCCGGCTTCAACTCCGTCGTCGGAAACTTCGGGTGGTTGGGCGAATCCGGAAAATGCTGCGTTTCCAGGCAGAACGCATAGCGCTGCTTGTACACCTTGCCGTCGGTACCGGTCACCGAGCCGTCGAGAAAGTTGCCGGTGTAGAACTGAATGCCCGGCTGATCGGTGAGCACCTCTAACACCCGCCCCGTGGTCGGCTCGTACGCTTCGGCTGCCAGCGCAACCTTCTTCCCCTCGCTGTCGAGCACCCAGTTCTGATCGTAGCCCCGCGCGAGCTTCAACTGCTCGTTGTTGTCGTTGATGCGCTTCCCGATTGGCGTCGCCGTCAGAAAGTCGAACGGCGTATCCGCGACCGGTGCCAGCTCGCCGGTAGGAATCAGGTTCTTGTCCACCGGCGTGTAGCGGTGGGCGAAGATTTTCATCTCGGTTCCGAGAACGTCGCCGTCCCCCTGGCCTTTGAGGTTGTAGTATCCGTGGCTGGTAAGATTTAGCACCGTGTCGGCGTCGGTGGTCGCGGCGTAGTCGATGCGCAGCTCGTTACCTTTTAGCGTATAGCGCACAGTCGTCGTTAGCGTGCCGGGAAAGCCTTGTTCTCCATTCGGGCTGACGTACGTCAACTCGACGCCGTTAGGAATCTCCTTGCCCGTCCAGACCTTCTTGTCGAAGCCATCGACGCCGCCGTGCAATGCGTTCGGGCCGTCGTTCTTCGGCACGTGATATGTCTTGCCATCCAGGCTGAACGTCCCTCCGGCGATGCGGTTGGCATAGCGACCGATGAGCGCGCCGAGGTACGGCTTGTTCCCGGTCTTCACATAGCCGTCGAGATCGTCGAAGCCCAGCACGATATTTGCCGTCTTGCCGTTACGGTCCGGAGCTTCGAGCGACTGGATTATGCCACCGTAAGTCAGAATGCGAACCGTGATCTTGCCATCCTGTAGCGTGTACATGTCCACCGGTTTGCCGTTGGCCGTGCCAGCGGACTGTTTCGTGACTTTGCCGAATATTGGGGCCGTCATGGCGAGTAACAACAAAAACAAGAAGGTTGATTTCATAGCTTCTCCGACTGCGAAGTATAACTCGCGACCGGCTGCCAACGACTATATCGCGCGCTTCGGAGCGAACTTTACGCTATACAGAATCCCCAATAGAAACAGCACCGCGCCCCACCACACGTTTGCATGGAGGTTGAACAGCACCACGGGGCTGGTTGGTGGACTATAGACCTCCCAGATGCCGGTACCGAGGATGAGCGCCCCGTTCACCAGGAGCGAGATGCCCACGAAGAACCATATCGAAATGCCACCGCCGCTGCGCATGTCCGCTCCTTACCAGACATAGATGTTGAACACAATGAAGACCACAAACACAAGCGCTCCCCAGAAAACCGGCCGCTTCCACAGCGGCACGTCGGCCTCGTGGGGCAGCGGCGTTACACCGTACACCAGGCCGACGAGTTCGGCGTCGGGTTTCGGTTTCGTCAGCAGGCTCACGATCACCGTCACCGCCACGCACACCAGCCACGACCACAGCGCGCGGTACATGTTCTCGGCCATGTCGCGCGCATTCGACGACAGCGCCACGTACTGCAGCGCCGCGGGATCGACCTTCACCCATGCCCACATGGTGATCGACGACAGCGTGCCGGCCAGCAGCCCCCAGAATCCGCCCGCCGCAGTGGCACGCTTCCA
>Ga0335071_10002765_pt1 | contig 18647 bp, 19 predicted proteins | sample Lox_Sample_15_FD_206724 | JGI IMG/M metagenome (GOLD analysis project Ga0335071, IMG submission 206724) | Soil microbial communities from Loxahatchee National Wildlife Refuge, Florida, United States - Lox_Sample_1.5 | ecosystem: Environmental > Terrestrial > Soil > Wetlands | place: USA...
AGGGATCGTAGTAGGGATTGCTCTGCGCCTGGTAGAGCTTCACCTCCCCTTCCGGCCGCTCGACCCGGATCTGGGTGACCGATTCATACCAGCGCGGGAGCAGCGCGGTGACCCCGAGCGTGGTGACGAGGACGAGGCCAAGGACGAGGACGATCAGCGCCCGGCGCAGGCGCAGGAGGTGCAGGAAGCCCGCGAGCGAGGCATTGTCCTTGGTGTCGAGCAGGGAGGCCATGCAGAGGCGGGAGAGCGGGGGCGCGGGAGGCGGCCGGGCGGTCCGGAGCGCGGACCGGGGGAACGCCGCCGGGGACGCCGGGCCCGGAACAATCTAGAAATAAAGGCGGCCGTTCAAGCCGAAGCGCGAGCGGTCCTGCCGGCGTTCGGCCGCGTCCGAGTTGACCTTGTCGTAGTCGTAGGTCGCGCTGAAGGTGAGGTTCTTGCGCGCCACGTAGGTCAGGGCGAGACCGAAGCGGGTGGCGGTCTCGTTCACGTTCGTCTGGCCGCCCCGCCCCTGCAGGACGGAGGGCTCGACGGTCAGCGACCCGGAGGCCACGACCATGCCGGTCAGGGCCTGCTGCACGTTGACGAACAGGCGGTTCGTCTTCGTGTCGTTGAACGCCGTCGGGTTGTCGGTTTCCTCGAGCGAATAGGTGTAGCCGGCCGTCACGAAGGAGTTCTCCGTGTAGTTGTACTGGCCGGTGAGCTCGACCGACGGCGCGGTGATGTTGGAGCTGCCCTCGCGCTCGCGGCTTTCCACGCCGGCCCGCCCGGAGAGGGTCAGCTGCTTGCCGACGACGTAGTCCACGCCCCCGAGGAAGAAGTTGGACTTTTTGTCCTTGAAGGTGCCCACGTGGTAGTAGTCGATCGCCTGGTAGCGGTACTCCCCCACGAGGGTCGTGTCGGGGAGGAACTTGTCGTTCAGCTCCAGGCCCGCGAGGTGCTCCATCCGGTCCAGGTCCCGGCTCAGGCCCGGGTCATCGTAGTTGAAATAGACGTTGCGGTACTTGAACACGAGGCTGGTCTTCTGGCCCAACCCGGTCGGCAGCCGGCTGTCGAATTCATTGCGCTTGAAGGACTGGTCGGCGTTGAGCGGCACGCCCTGGAGCAGCGACTGGGGGTTGTGCTCGATCTGGAACGCCTCCGTCAGGTCGATGTTCGTGACGTCGGTGAACTTGTGGGCCACGCGCAGCGACAGGTCGTGGCTGATCAGCAGCTTGTCGGTCGGCCGATTCTCGAAATCGTCGAAGGAGATCTGGTAGGAGGCCGAGAGGAAGGTCTGCGGGTCGACTGAGGCGTTGAACGCCAGCTTCGGCGCGAGCGAGTACACCCAGCTGTCGATGGTGTTGGTGGCGGAGCCGAAGATGTTGCTGTCGTGGTAGACGTTGGCGTCCACCGTCGCGGTGAGCGCCTTGCCCTGTTCCTGTTCGGGGATCGGCGCGTAGACAGCCCAGGCGAGCGCAGGCAGGAACAGGCCTCCAAGCAGGGGCAGGCTGGCGATTTTCATGGGATTCGTGCGGTGAACCGGAAAAACCATCCGCGGAAGTTGCGCCTGATTTGGTGCAAAAATCGCTCGGAAGCAATTACTTTCACCGGAACAGCGGGGCGCCGGGATTGAGCAGGACAACGAGGTTGTCGGTGAGCCTTTGCGGCACGGACAGCGGGAATTCGGGCGGCAGGCGGCCGGTGACCAGCCCGGCATAAATCGGGCCCCAGTCCTCGAATTTCCGCGGGCGCGTGGGCACGCCGATGCCACCGACCGCCAGCTGGGCGAAGAAGGGCCGGTCCAGCGTCACGGGGGTGAGCACGAGCAGGCCGATCGGCTGGTCGATGGCGATGCGGTAGAAGTCCTTGAGGTGCTCCGGCTGCGCCCAGACGCGCTGCCGCCCGTACCACGCCAGCCCCGCCGGCACATCGGCCATCACCCCCATGCCCTGCAGGCCGCCGTGGCGCACGATCTGGGCGTGGATGCCCATGAACAGGGCCGGCAGGTACGGCGGATAGTGGAAATGCAGGCGCCGCGGCTCGAGCACGTCATGCGCGAGGGGCGCGGCCTGCAGCGCGAGCAACCCCACCGCCGCGAGCCGCGCGTGCGCCGCGAGCCCCGGCATGCTCTCGACCAGCACGAAAAAGAAGGCCGCGCCGAAGATCAGCAGCGGCGGCAGCAGGTAGTAGACCGGCAGGCGCGGGCTCTCGCCGGAGTTGAGGAAGGGCTGCGCCACCACCAGCACGCCCAGCGCCGCGGTGAACACCCACCGCACGCGGTTGGCCGCCCCCCGCCGGAACGGGTAGAGCCAGCCCGCGACGAAGAACGCGGTGAGGAAATACCCGCCCCCCGACCAGAGCCGGTCCTTCAGATTGAGCTGCAGGCCGGTGAGCCCCTTGTTGCCCAGCTTGTCCAGGTCGAGCACGGGCGCGTCGGTGCTGAAGAGCGTGCGCTGCACGGCGGGCTCCGCGGTGGAGTCGCCCGCCTTGAGCGCCACATTCTGCCCCGCCAGGCCGACCGGGCTGCCGGTCAGCCGGAGGTTGCGCGCGACCCACGGCGCGGCCGGCACCACGAATCCGGCCGCCAGCAGCGCCAGCGCCGGCCAGAGCTGGCGGGGACGGAAGCGCCAGGCGACGTAGCCCGCCGCCGCCACCAGCAGCAGCCCGGCCGAGTACTCGGCCAGAAACAGCAGCGCCCCCACCGCACCCAGCCCGGCCAGGCGCCACCGCTGCGCCCGGTCCAGCCGCGGCGCCCGGTCCTCCCCGTCCGCCGCCGCCGCCAGCTCGATCGCGGCGACCAGTTGAAAGGCGCCCAGCGCCAGCACCATCAGCAGCGGCAGCCCGTCCACCAGCACGACCTGCTGCCAGATGCCGACGGAGAACATCAGGGCCAGCATCGCCAGCCACCCCACGCGGTCGCCGAACAGCCGCCGGCCGAGCGCGAAGGTCTGCGCCGCGGCCACCCAGAGGAGGATCAGGTTCAGCGCGAGCAGGAAGTAGTCGGCCGCGAAGCCGTCGGGTGGCGCCGGCGCCGCGGCGAACAGCCCCTCGCGCCAGCCCGCGGGGAGCAGGCGCAGTCCCGTGGCGATGACGAGCGAGTAGAGCGGCGCCTGGACCAGCTCCGGATAAAATCCCGCGGTGTCGATCTGCACGCGGTGGCGCGCCCGCATCACCGCCGCCGTCTGCGGGTAGTTGACCAGCGTCGTGAAGCCGTGGCCGGTGGCGAGCTGGCGGCCGACGTCGGCCTGGAGCAGCGTCATCTCGTCCGCCGGCCCGTGGAATTGCTTGTCCGCCGTCCAGAGCGACAGCACCAGCAGGCTGAGCAGGACGGCCGCGCGCCGGATCCAGCGGGCCCCGGCGCCCTCCTCCAGCCAGTGGATCCACTGCTGCAACGACGCGGGGCGGTTCATCGGGGCGGCGGACGGGGCCAGGGGGGCGCGGCGGCGGCCGGACTCACCGGTCGAGCACGTCGAGCTCGGGCCACTGGGCGAGTTTGCGGTGGAGGGTGCGGCGGCTGAGGCCCATGAACTGCGCGGCCTTGGTGCGGTTGCCGCGGGCCTTGATCAGGGCCTCGCGGAGCAGGCGCTTCTCGTTTTCCTCGACGGAGAGCGGGTTGGCCATCGGCGGGGCCGGCGCGGCGGACGCGGGCGCGGCCGAGGCCCCGGCCGGCGCGGCCTCGCCGCGGAACCTCGGCTCGAGGTCGAACTCCGTCAGCCGGCCGCCGCGGCGGAGCACGACGGCGTTCTCGACGAAGTTGCGCAGCTCGCGGATGTTGCCCGGCCAGGGATAGACTTGGAGGTGGCGCATCGCCCCCGGCTCGATCACCAGCGGCGGCAGGCCGTTTTCCTCGCTGAAGAACCGGATGTAGTGCTCGAGCAGCAGCGGGATGTCCCCCGCGCGCTCGCGCAACGGCGGCATCACGATGCGCACGACGTTGAGCCGGAAGAACAGGTCCTCCCGGAACGAGCCCGCCTTGACCAGCCCGTCGAGATCCTTGTTGCTCGCCGTCACCAGGCGCACGTCGAGCGGGATCGGCTTCATGCTGCCGATGCGCTCCACCGTCTTGGTCTCGAGGAAGCGCAGCAGCTTCACCTGGGTGGCGGTGGAGATCTCGCCGATCTCGTCGAGGAACAGGGTGCCGCCGCCGGCCGCCTCGAAGCGCCCGATGCGCCGCTCGGTGGCGCCGGTGAACGCGCCCCGCTCGTGGCCGAAGAGCTCGCTCTCCAGCAGCGTCGGCGGCAGCGCGGCGCAGTGCACGGCGATGAACGCCGCGCGCGCCCGCGGGCTGGCCTGGTGGATCGCCTGGGCGATCAGCTCCTTGCCCGTGCCCGTCTCGCCCTCGATCAGGATCGTGGCCCGCGACGGCGCCACCAGCTTCACGCGCTCGATCACCTCGCGGAGCTTCTCCGAGTTGCCCACGATGCCGGCGAAGCTGAATTTCTCGTCGAGCCGGGCGTGGAGCTGCTGCACCTCGGCCTCCAGCGTCCGGGTCTTCAGCGCCCGCTGGATCAGGATCTCCAGCTTCTCGAGGTTGACCGGCTTGGTCAGGAAATCGAACGCGCCGCGCTTCATCGCCTCCACCGCCGTCTCGATGCTGCCGTAGGCCGTCATCATGATCACCACCGGCTTGCCCGGCAGCCCCAGGGCCTTGTCGATCACCTTGAGGCCCGATTTGCCCGGCATGCGCAGGTCGGTCACGATCACGTCGTGCTCCTGGGCGTCCATCAGGTTGAACGCCTCGTCGGCGTTGCCGGCCACGGAGACGTCGAAGCGCTCCTCCAGGGCCTGCTGCAGGCCCTCCCGGGTATGCTTCTCGTCGTCAATGATCAGGACGCTCGGGCGCATGGTGCCATGACACCAGAGCCGCCTGCCCGGTCAACGGGAAATGAGACGGAACGGCACACCTGATCGGGCGCCTTCCGTCCACCCGGGCGTCGCGCAACTAAGCCAGCACCTTGAGATTCCGCAATTGCAGGCGGTGGAAAACCGGGTTACCTTGGCTTCGATGCTGGTGGCCTTTACCGCATCACTGCCGACCATGCGCTCCGTCCTGTTGCTGTTTCTTGTCCCCGGCCTCGCGGCCGCCGCACCCCCCGAGGGCTACGTCGCCCTGACCCTGTCGCGGTCGCCTTTCTGCCTGATTGGCTCGACCGTCCGGGTCAGCGTCGCCCCGGGCATGGCGATGGTCGAGGGCCAGTATGAGTACAAGTACGTGCCCCGCTTCGATCATTCGCAGGCCGCGGCCACGGTGGCCTTCGAGTTTGCCGTGCTCGTGCCGCGCGACACCGACAGCGTGGGCGACGTCAGTGACGCGATGCAGCCGAAGCTGCACCTCGGCTCGGTCGACTACACCCCGGACGACCTCGATGTGCTGAAGCAACCCGCCGGCGTGACGCTGGCATTCGTGCCGGACAACCGGAAGGTCGTGTTGCTGGTCTTCGACATTCCCCGGGCCCTGCTCCGGGAGCGCTGCAGCCTGACCCTGACCTATTTCCAGCCCAGCTACCGGGTGGCCGGCCAGGAAGTCGCCGCCTACCTGCCCCTGCTGCCCGACTTCGAGGGACTCAAGAACGAGCTGCTCTTTTCCCGGGACGACTTCACGGTTGAGTTCGAGGCCCTCGGCCACGTCCGCTTGCACCGATTGTCGACCAACGCGGTGGTCGCGCAGGAGGCGCCCGACAAGCTGACGGTGCATCCGGTCGACCGCGAGATCATCGCCGTGGCGGTGGAGCCGGCGGGGGCGGCCGCCGCGAAGCCGGCGGCGCCGGCGCCCTGAGGTCGGCGATTTCGTTGTCGCCTTGCCGGTCCGGCCGGCGTGGGATGCCGCGGACCCCGCCCCGCCCGGCCTTCCCTCCCATGCCCCAGCGCCAGGACTACGTTGAACGGATGCTGGAGGAATTGCGGCAATCCCTCGCCGAGGTCGCGCGGTACCGCCAGGCCGGCAGTTTCGATGCGGCGCTGCTGACGCTGCTGCAGGCGCAGGAACGGCTGTTCGTCCGGCCGGTCGCGGAGTTCATGACGCGCCCGGTGGCGGAACAGGTGCGGCTGCTGGCCGTCGGCGAAACCGCCGCCCACGCCCGCGAGAAATGCCTCGCCTACGCCGCGCTGCTCGCGGAGGCCGGGAGCATCTACGCGGCCAACGGCCGCGCGGACCTGGCGCGCGGCGCCGACGAGGTCGCGCTGCACGTCCTCCTCCTGGCCGCGCGGCAGTTCCCGCCGTCCGACCCGGCGGAGTTGCAGGCCCGCATCGCCGCGCTGGCCGGCCGGCTGCCGGCCGACGCGCGCGGCGCCGAAGTGCGCGCGCTGCTCCGGCCGTCCGAGACCGGCGCCTGACGCGGCCCCCGCCTTTTCCCATGAAAACCAAGCTCACCCTCGCGCTCGCCCTGCTGGCCCTGGCCGCCGCCGCCGGCCTCCGCGCCCAGCCGTATATCACCGCCTCCACCGGCACCGCGCGCATCGACGCCGCGGACTACGGCACCCAGTCCCGGCGGCGCGACGCGCTGGCGCTCGGCTACCTGTTCACGGATTTCCTCGGCGCCGAGGCCTCGTATTTCTCCATCCAGGAGGCCCGCTATCCGCTGGCGGCGCCCTCCGGCGGACCCGCCATCCCCACGACCCTCGCGGTGCGGCAGAAACTGAAGGGCTACACGCTCGGCGCCATGCTGCGCTGGAACGCCTTCCCCGGCTTCACCGTGTTCACGCGGCAGGCGCTCGCCTTCTCCCAGACCGACCTCGTCGCCGAGCAGGCGGCGTCCACGGTCGGCCGCAACTACCGCAACGGCTCCTACCAGCCGAGCCTGGGCGTCAGCTTCCGGCCGTTCAAGGGCGTGCCCTTCAGCGTGGGCGCGGAGTACATCTACGTGTCGATGTCCTCGGCCCGCATCAAGAGCACGGTCCTGAACGCGTCGTTCGGCTTCTGAGGCGGCCGCGCCTCACCGGCTGATGTCAGCGAGGAACTCGGCCATCGTGCGGTAGCCGTCGAGCAGCTTGCGGGCGGCGGCGCAGCGGGCCGCGGGCGCCAGCGCCGTGTTCTCGGCGAGGAAGACGAGGTAGCGGGCGATGCCCTTGGCGAAGTTCAGCCGGCCCTCGTCGCTCACGGCGTAGAACCGGGCGCGCTGCTGGTAGCCGGCCGCGGTGTGGTCGCCGAGCGCCTTCTTTTCGGCGCGGCCGCCGGCCGCGAGCACGAAGAGGAAGTTGTACTCGAACCAGAACATGTGCTCCGGGCTCGGCGGCAGCGCCTCGACCGCCTGGCGGGTCGCCGCCGGCGTCGCGAAGACGTCCGCCGGCTTCCCGGCCTTCGTCAGCGCGTCGGTGATGAACGACCGCGCCATCTTCTGCTCGGTGGCATCGGCGCTCACCGCCCCCAGCAGGGCGAGCTCGACGGTGAACCGGTACCAGTCCTTCCACAGCGCCTGGTCGGCGGCGTTCGGCGAGCTGAAGAGCGCGCGGCCCATCTCGTAGGTGTAGCGGCCGCTGGTCTTGATCTCGAGGCGGCTGCCGGTGACCTGGCCCATCACCTGGTAGTTCTCCGCCGACTTGCCCGAGCCGGAATGGAAGCCGATGCTCGCGCCGAACTGGCGGCACACCGCCCACTGCTTCTCGATCAGGACGCGCAGCGCGGCGTTGTCCGGGTACGGCATGTTCTTCTGGAAGCCGAAGGCGGGCGCGATGAAGTTGATCGGCATCTCCAGCGCCTCGCAGAAGGCAAGCATGATCGCGGTCGTCTCCGGCGTGGTCAGGCCGGGCAGCTCGTCGATCGAGAGCTCGCGGAGGAAGGCGCGGCCCGCCGCCGTGGTGAAGGCCTGCTCGCGGGCGGTGCGGTACTTGGTGTCGCGGACCTTCATCTTGCGCAGGGCCGGCCAGGTGTAGCAGAGGAGCGCGTTGAACTGCTCCTCGTTGAGCGCGAGGCCGCAGGCGGCGACCCGGGCCTTGACCTTCGCCACCAGGGCGGCGTCGACGTTGGCCGAGACGTAGGCGCGCTGGGCGGCGGCGCCCTCCGGCACCTTGGTCTGCGCCAGCTCCGGCGAGAGGTCGAAGGTGATGTAGCTGGCGAGCACGCAGCCGGCGACCAGCTGGTCCTCGCGGCTGTCGAACTTGCCGCCGATCGGCTGGTGGTCGGCGTTGAAGCTCCACGCCACGCCGCGGTGGTGGAAGCCGGTCTTGAGCTTGGACAGCACGCAGCCGTGGCTCATGCCCTCGACGCTCTGGCCCTGGTGGCCCTCCGGGACGTTCGTCCCGATGAACGGGAACGGCACCGTGTCGAGGCGCCCCTCGAGCATCGCGTTGACGTCGTAGACGAGCTCGCGCGGGATCGAGTTCTGGTTGGCGGTGACGCCCAGCTCCAGCGCGCTCATCGCCCACTCCACCGCGGGCCAGTGCAGCGTGGTGAAGCGCGCGCCGACGCCGAGCGTGCTCTGGCCGAGCTTCCCGCCGGCGGTGGGGAAGATCGTCGCGGCCGGATTGTGCTCCTGCACGAGATTCTTCAGCCGGAGCAGATTCTCGAAGGTGGCGGGGAACGCCTGCACGCCGGCGCCCACCGTGACGCCGTCCGCGAGCGGCGCGGCCGCCTTGGCCTTCGCCTTGCCCCTGCCCCTGGCTTTCGCCTGGAGCAGCCAGGCGCAGTCGCCCGTGGCCGTGTCCTCGATCAGCTGCCAGGCGCCGGCGGCCGTCTCGAAGCCGCTCTTGGTCCACTTGGTGGTGCCCGCCCCGCCGCCCGCCAATTTCGCCGCCAGCGCCTCCCAGTCGAGGCAGAAGTCCGGCGAGATGCAGGGGTTCTGCGCGATCCTCAGGTTGTGCTGGAGGAGAAACTTGTTGATCGGCTTCATTTGGGCCGGATTGGAACACGTGTCCGGATTTGCGGCGAGGCTTTTTTCCGGCGCGGGCGCCGCGGCCGGGCGGAGGAAATGCCTTTCCACGGCGCGCGTTTTGCCGTACTCGCGAGGCACCATGTCCGCCCCCGCCAGCGTGCGCCGCGGCCTGGGCCTCATGTTCGGCTCGGCCGTGGCCTTCGTGGCCAACGCGCTGCTGATCCGCGCGCTCGGCGCGGGCTATGCGGTCGACTCGTGGCTGCTGTCCACCGTGCGGTTCGCGGTCGGGCTGGCGGTGCTGATGCTTTTTTTCCGCTCGGGCGGCCGGTTCCGCTTCGGCCACCTTTACCGCAACCCGCCGCTGGTGCTCCGCGGGATCGTCGGCGGCATCGGCGTCTACCTCTACTACCTGACCATCGTCCATCTCGGCGCCGGCCGGGCCACGTTCATCAGCAACACCTACGTGGCGATGGCGGGCCTGATGGCGGTGGTCTTCCTGCGCGAGCCGCTGACGCCGGCGCTCGGCGCCGGTTCGGTCATCAGCCTCGGCGGCCTGGTTCTGCTGACCAGCGTCGACCTCGGCTCGACCGCCACCGGCTTCTACGATTTCCTCGGCGTGCTCGGGGCCGTGTCCTCGGCCGTCGTGGTGGTGACGATCCGGCAGCTGCATCGCACCGAGCACACCGCGACCATCTTCGGCGCCCTCTGCCTCTACGGCCTGGTGTTCTGCCTCGTGCCCGCGGCGGTGGGCTTCGCGGCGCCGGGCGCCGCGGCGTGGGCGCTGCTGGTGGCGAGCGCCCTGTGCGCCAGCGCCGGCCAGCTGCTGATGACCCGCGCCTACCGCGACCTGCCGGTGGCGCGCGGCTCGCTGCTCCAGATGCTCGTGCCGCTCGGCATCGCCGCCGGCGGCGCCGCGTGCTTCGGCGAGCGGTTCACGCCGCGCGAACTGGCCGGCGCCGCCCTCATCCTCGGCGGCACGCTTCTCACCCTGCTCCGACGCTGAACGGCGCCGGGGCCGCCAGGCTCAGCGCGTCTCCTCCTCGATCGACGACACCTTGCCGTTCGTGAAGGTCACGCGGATGTGGTCGTGCTCGCGGCGGTAGGGATAGTCCAGGTAGTACGGATAGAGCGGATCACCCCAGAAGTAATACCGGTGGTACCAGCCGCGGTAGAGCGGGGCGCCGTCGGGCAGGTCGTAGGTGGTGTAGTGCCACACCTCGCTCGCGCCCTCGGCGGTGGTGCGGGTGGTCACATGGTCCGGCTCGCCGAGGGCCAGCTCCACCATCTGCGGGTCGAAGCCGACCGCGATCTGGCCCATGCGGATGTGCGCCTGCTCCTCCGGCGTGAGCCGGGAGAACACCGCGGGGTTGTTCCGGATGCGCGACTCCGGGGTCGAACAGCCGGCGAGGGCGAGGGTCGCCGCCATCGCGGCGGCCCAGAAAACGAACTTGGGTGTTTTCATGGGGACGGAGTTCCTTTCAAGATGGACCGATACCTGATGATCGCAAACTTGAGACGCCCGGCGGAGGCGGTTTGTTTCCTCCCGTGAAGTTGCTCCTGCTCTGGGACATCGACGGCACCCTGATCACCTCCGGCGGCGCGGGCATGCGCGCCCTGGGCGCGGCCCTGCGGGCGGTGTTCGCCATCGACGGCTCCATCAACGACATCGACTTCGCCGGGCGCACCGACCGCTGGATCATGCGCCAGATCTTCGCCAAGTTCGCGCTGCCGGCCACGAAGGAGAATTTCGCCCGGCTGACGGACGGCTACATCGCCGCCCTGCCGGCGGCGCTGCGGGACCGCGGCGTGCGCGCCCTGCCCGGCGTGCCCGAGCTCCTCGCCGGCGCCCGGGCGCGCGGGGACGTCGCCCTCGGCCTCCTGACCGGCAACCTCCGGCGCGGCGCCGAGGTCAAGCTCTCCAGCCGGAACCTGTGGGCGTACTTCCCCTTCGGCGCGTTTGCCGACGACAGCGAGGACCGCAACCGCCTCGGCGCCCACGCCCTGCGCCGGGCCCGGGCCCATCACGGGGTCGATTTCGCCCCCGGCGACACGTGGGTCATCGGCGACACCCCGCACGACATCGTGTGCGCCCGGGCGTTCGGCGCCCGCGCCGCGGCCGTCGCCACGGGCCGGCACACCGTGAGCGAATTGCGGGCGGAAAATCCCGACGTCGTGTTCGCGGACCTGGCCGACGCCGCCGGTTTCTGGCGGGCGGTCGACGGGGGCTGAAACACGCCGGGCTCAGCGCGCCTCCTGCTCGACCGCGCTCACCCGGCCGGCCGCGAGGATGACCCGCAGGTACCCGCCGCCGTAAGGCCCGCCCGAACTGACCTCGGTGGCGCCGCCGACGCGCGTCCCGCCCCCGCCGCCGACCACGCCGACGCCGAGGCTGAACCGCGGCCGGCGGCGGTGATAGGTCCAGATCTCGTCGGTGCCGGCGGCGGTGGTGCGGAGCGTGATCCGGTCGGGCGCGCCCAAGGCCAGGCGCACCTGGTCGGCGGTGAAACCGACGGCGATGTGTCCGGCCTGCACCAGCGCCTGCACCGGGGCAGGCCAGGAGTCGAAGGCGGCACGGTTGCGGGCGATGCGGTCGGCGGGGGTGGAGACACAACCCGCGAGCAGCAGCCCGGGGAGCAGGATCCAGACCTTGGCGTTCATGGCGCTAAAAAGGGTTGCCGGCGGTAAACATGCCTCAACTATCGACGCCTGCAATCGGCCGCGGTTCCCCGGCCGGCCGCGCTTGTCCCAAGTCCGTCCCCGTCCGCCGCATGAAGAAGTTCACCATCGCCATCGGCTCCGACCACGCCGGCTTCCGTTACAAGGAGGCGATCAAGGCGTGGCTGGTCGCCGCGGGCCACACGGTGCGCGACTTCGGCACCGATTCCGACGCGGCGTGCGACTACCCCGATTTCATCCGCCCGGTGGCCGAGGCGGTCGCGCGCGGCGAGTTCGAGCGCGGGATCGTGCTGGGCGGGTCGGGCAACGGCGAGGCCATCGTGGCCAACCGCGTGCGGGGAATCCGCTGTGGCGTGTGCTGGAGCGAGCAGACGGCCGTCTGGCACCGCTCGCACAACGACGGCAACGTGCTGTCGATCGGCGAGCGCACCGTCTCCCAGGAACTGGCGCTCCGGATGGTCAGGGTGTGGCTGGAGACACCGTTCGAAGGCGGCCGGCATCTCCGGCGGATTCAAAAAATCGACGCCCACTGAAATATTTGGCGATAAGCGCTTTGAGATTGTTTGGCGCGAATAGTTTGACATTAAATTACTAGATGCTTTCATATTGAAGCATCATGGGAACGCATTTCAAAGGCTCGGCTGAACAGGTCGCGGCGCTCGATGCCTACATCAAGCTCGTCCGGTCGACCGATTCGCTGACCGCGCGGGTGCACACGGTGCTCCCCGCCGATCTCACCATCACGCAGTTCGGCGTGTTGGAAGCGCTCCACCACCTCGGCCCGATGTGCCCGAGCGAGATCGCCGGCAAGGTGCTGAAGAGCGCGGGCAACCTCACCCTCGTGATCGAAAACCTCACCAAAGCGGACCTGGTGCGGCGCGAGCGCAATCCCGACGACCGCCGTTTCTTCACCATCCATCTCACCGCCAAGGGGGAGGCGTTCATCCGCGCTCTGTTTCCCAAGATCGCCCGGGCGATCACGGCCGAGTTTGGCGTCCTGTCGCCCGCCGAGCAGACCACGCTCGCCGGCCTCTGCCGCAAGCTCGGCCGCGCCGCGGCCGCCTGATGCCTACGGCGCCCCCCCCCCCGCCCCACCGACTCCCCAACCCAACCAACAAGACAAATGAATACGATCCTGACCTCCCTCCTCACCACCAACGCCCGCAACTGGGCCGCGGTCCCGCTCCGCGTCGGCCTCGGGTTGCCGCTCGCCGCCCACGGCGCGCAGAAGCTCTTCGGCTGGTTCGGCGGCTACGGCCTGCACGCCACGGCCGCCTTCTTCGGCCAGAACCTCGGCCTGCACCCGGCGCTCCTCTGGGCCACCCTCGCCGGCTGCGGCGAATTCCTCGGCGGCCTGGCCATCCTCGCCGGCTGCGCCACGCGCTTCGCCGCCCTTACGACCGGCATCGTCATGGCCGTCGCCGTCTGGGCGGTCCACCCGGGCGGCTTCTTCGCCCCGAACGGGATCGAATTCCCGCTCGCCCTCCTCCTCAGCTCGCTCGCGCTGCTCCTCTCGGGCGGCGGCGCGCTCTCGTTCGACGCCGGCCTGGCCCGGCCCCGCGCGGAATGATCCGGCGGACCTCCCCTCCCCCATGCGCCTCCTCGGTCTCCATCACATCACCGCCATCGCCGGCGACGGCAAACGCAACGTCGACTTCTACACCCGCGTCCTCGGCCTGCGCCTCGTCAAGAAAACCGTCAACTTCGACGACCCCGGCACCTACCACCTCTACTACGGGAATGCCGCGGCCGCGCCCGGGACGCTGCTGACGTTCTTCCTCTGGGAGGGCCTGCCGCCCGGCCGCAGCGGCGCCGGCCTGACCACCGCCGTGGCCTACTCGGTGCCGGCGGACGCGCTGGAGTTCTGGCGCGCCCGCCTCCAGGCCAACGGCGTCGCGGTCACCGGGCCGGCGCGCCGGTTTGGCGAGCAGGTGCTGGCGTTCGCGGATCCCGACGGGCTGCCGCTCGAGCTGGTGGCGGGGCCGGAACCGGATCCGCGCACGCCGGCGCCGCATCCCGAGGTGCCGGCGGCCCGGGGCATCCGCGGCTTCCACGGCGTGACCCTCGCCACGGCCGCGGCCGCCGCCAGCGCGGCGGTGCTCACGGAGGACATGGGCCACCGCCTCGTCGCGGAGGACGGCCCGCGGAGCCGCTATGCCGTGGGCAAGGGCGGGCCGGGCACCTACGTCGACCTGCTCGCCGATCCGGGGCTCCCGCGGGGGCGCAGCGGGCTCGGCACCGTGCACCACGTCGCGTTCCGGACGCCGAACGACCCCAGCCAGGAGGAGGCGCGCGACGCGCTCGCCGCGCACGGCCTCGGCGTCAGTCCCGTGATCGACCGGTCCTACTTCCATTCCATCTACTACCGCGAACCCGGCGGCATCCTGTTCGAGATCGCGACCGACGGGCCGGGCTTCGCCGTCGACGAGCCGCTCGACCAGCTCGGGCGCAGCCTGCGCCTGCCGCCGTGGTACGAGTCGCGCCGCGCGGAGATCGAGGCCCACCTGCCGCCGCTGGAGTGACCGGCTGCGATGAGCCTGTCCGCCTACATCCACCGCTTCGTGCCGGGGCCCGACGCCTCCGCGCCGCCGGTGCTGCTGCTGCACGGCACGGGCGGGGACGAGGACGATCTGCTCCCCCTCGGCCGCGAGCTCTTTCCCCGTTCGCCCCTGCTGGCGCCGCGCGGCGACGTCTCGGAACACGGGGCGCCGCGGTTCTTCCGGCGCTTCGCCGAGGGGGTGTTCGACCTCGAGGATGTCCGCCGGCGCGCGGCGGCGCTGGCCGCCTTCCTCGCGGCGGCGGCCGGGCACTACCGTTTCGACCCGGCCCGGGTGCTCGCCGTGGGCTTCTCCAACGGCGCCAACATGGCCACCGCCCTGCTCCAGCGGCACCCGGCGGCGCTCGCCGGCGGCGTGCTGTTCCGGCCGATGGTCGTGCTCGACGAGGCCGCGACCGCGGGGTCGCTCGCCGGCAGGCGCGTGCTGCTCGTCAGCGGCGCCCGCGATCCCATCGTGCCGGCCGACCACCCGGCGCGTCTCGCCGCGCTGCTGCACGCCGGCGGGGCGGACGTCACCGCCAAAACCGTCGACGGCGGCCACGGGCTGACGCCGGTGGACCTCGCGACGGCCAAACGCTGGCTCTAGCGCGCCGTTTCCGGCATTCGTCGTTCGACATTCGCGCCCCGGCTTTTATCCTGACGGCCAGCATGAACATGATCTACCGCCGCCTCGGCTCGTCCGGTTTGCAGGTCAGCGCGCTGTCCCTCGGCGCCTGGGTCACCTTCGGCAAGCAGATCGGCGATCCCACCGCGCGCCAGCTCATGCACGCCGCCTACGACGCGGGCGTGAACTTTTTCGACAACGCCGAGGCCTATGCCGACGGCCAGGCCGAGCTGACCATGGGTCGGATCCTGCGCGACGCCGGCTGGCGGCGCTCCAGCTACCTCGTCTCGAGCAAGGTCTTCTTCGGCGCCGAGGGCGACCGGCCCAACGAGACCGGCCTCTCGCGCAAGCACGTCGTCGACGCCTGCCACGCCGCCCTGCGCCGCCTGCGGGTCGACTACCTCGACCTCTATTTCTGCCACCGGCCCGACCCGGCCGTGCCGGTCGCCGAGACCGCCCGCGCCATGCACGACCTGATCGTGCAGGGCAAGGTGCTCTACTGGGGCACGAGCGAGTGGAGCGCCGCGCAGATCACGGCGGCCCACGCCGCCTGCGCCCGCCTCGGCCTGCACCCGCCGGTGATGGAGCAGCCGCAGTACAACCTCTTCCACCGCGCCCGCGTCGAGCGCGAATACGCCCCGCTCTACCGGCGGTTCGGGATGGGCACCACCATCTGGTCGCCGCTCGCCTCCGGCCTGCTCACCGGCAAGTACAACCGCGGCGTGCCCAAGGAATCTCGTCTCGGCTTCTCCGGCCTTGAATGGCTGCGCAAGGCCATCCTCAGCGGCAACATCGACCGGCGCCTCGCCGCCGTGCGGAAGCTGGCCGCGGTCGCCGCCGACCTCGACACCACCCTGCCGCGCCTCGGCCTCGCCTGGTGCCTCAAGAACCCGCGGGTCAGCACCGTCATCCTCGGCGCGTCCAAGGTGGCCCAGCTGACGGAGAATCTCGGCGCGCTCGAGGTCGTCGACCGCCTCACGCCCGCCGTGCTGGCGCGGATCGACCGCATCTCGCGCCCGGTGGCCGAATGACGTCTGTTTCCGAGTCCTCCGTGACCTGCCCCAATCCCCCATCCGAAATCCGCGATCCCCGATGAAAATCACCTACCTCGGCCATTCCTGCTTCCTCGTCACGACCGCCAAGGCGCGGCTGATCATCGATCCCTACCTCACCGGCAACCCGCTGGCGGCCGCGAAGGCCGACGACATCCACGTCGACTACATCCTCTGCTCGCACGGCCACGAGGACCACACCGGCGATGCGCTCGCCATCGCCAAGCGCTGCCACGCGCAGATCGTCGCCAACTACGAGATCGCCGAGTACTTCGGCGCCCAGGGCGCGAACACCCTCGGCATGAACCCGGGCGGCGCCCACGTCTTTCCGTTCGGCAAGGTGAAGCTCACGCTCGCCCACCATTCCTCGAGCGTGAACGCCGGCCTGAACCCGATCTACCTCGGCAACCCCTGCGGCCTCCTCCTCTTCGCCGACGGCAAGACGGTCTACCACGCCGGCGACACCGCGCTGTTCCTGGACATGCAGCTCATCGGCAAGTATCCGATCGACGTCGCGATGGTCCCGATCGGCGACAACTTCACCATGGGCCCCGAGGATGCGGCCGCCGCGCTCGACCTGCTCAAGCCGAAGCTGGCGGTGCCGATGCACTACAACACCTGGCCGCCGATCGCGGTCGACCCGCAGGAGTTCGTCGAGGCCGCCGCCGTCCACGACCACACCGTCAGGGTCCTCAAGCCCGGCGAGGCACTGGAGATCTGAACGGCCGGAGTATTTTCTTACACCAAGGAAGCGAAGGGAAGCAAAGGCCGTCGAACTGTTCGTGTGCGTGCCCGACGCGCGTTCTCCATGTCACCGTCTGATTCCTGGCCCGAGCAGCTTGATGCGCTGGCCGCCGCCCCCAAGCACCACAAGTTGCTTTTCGAAAACGATGCGGTGCGAATGCTGGACACCCGAATCAAGGCGGGCGACCGGACCCCGGTGCACACGCATCGCTGGCCCGCCGCGCTCTACATTCTCAGCTGGAGTCCGTTTGTCCGACGGGATGGTCAGGGTGCGATCCTGCTGGATAGTCGGACCGTTCCTTCGCTGGCGACGCCGCCGCCCGCCCTCTGGAGCCCGGCATTGGCTCCCCATTCCCTCGAGAATGTCGGCCCGTGCGATCTTCACCTGATCAGCGTCGAGATGAAGCACCCATCGCCGGTCGGCGCCAAGGCCCCAAACGGCTGACGAGTTGCCAGCGCCGATCCTGGCCTCCGTCCCGCCTTCGACGGCCATCGGGGTTCACCGTTGACGTTCGGCTGCGCCTGATGCCGCGCCCCACCGGTCGTCCCGCCTAACGGGCTTGCACGGCGCCCCACCCCCCGCCAGCGTCGGGCCTCGCATGGAGTATCCGGTTCCTCCCGCCATCCTCCACGGACGCGACCTGCGGCCCGCCGACCTCGAGTCCGACCTCCCCGGCGCCCTCCTGCGCACCTACGCGTGGATGGCCGCTGCCCGCACGGCCGACAACCGCATCCTCGACCTCTTCCGCCAGGGCCTGATCCGCGGCACCGTCACCGGCGGCCAAGGGAACGAGGGCCTGTGCGTCCCGCTCGCGCTGCTCGCCGACAAGGCCGTCGACGTCATCTCCATCACCCACCGCGGCCTCGGCGCGCACCTGATCTGGAGCGGCCACCTCGTCGACCACCTCAACCAGTATTTCGCCAACGCCGCCAGCCCGACCAAGGCCCGCGAGGGCAACGTCCACCACGGCGACCCGGCGCACCGCTCGCTGCCGATGATCAGCCACCTCGGCATCATGGTCTCGAACGTCGTCGGCGCCACCGATTCGCAGCGCCGCCTCGGGCGCGACGCGATGGGCTTCGCCTTCATGGGCGACGGCTCCAGCAGCACGGGCGACGTCCACGAGTCGCTCAACCTCGCCACGCTCCTCGGCCTGCCGGTCCTGTTCGTGATCGAGAACAACCGCTACGCCTACTCGACCCCGGTGCGCGAGCAGTACGCCGGCAACGTCGAGCTCTGGCGCCGCGCCGCCGGCTACGGCATCGAGGGCCGCGCGCTCGACTGCACCGCCGACGTCGCCGCCACGCTGCGCGCGTTCGCGCAGGCGATCGCCGACGTCAAGCGCACCGGCCGGCCGCTGCTCCTCGAGTGCAACACCCTGCGCCTGCGCGGCCACGCCGCCTACGACACCTGCGACTACCTCAAGCCCGGTGAGGCCGACGCCATGGCCGCGGCCGATCCGCTCCCCAAGCTGCGCGCCCGGCTCGCAGCCGACGGCCAAGGCAAGAAGCTCGACGCCCTCGATGCGGAGATCGCCGCCTGGGTCGAAGCCTGCATCAAGGTGGCGATCGCCGTGCCGCGTCCCGACCCGGCGGGTATGGCAGCCGACCTGTTCGCGCCGCCGACCGGGCCGATGCCGTGGATTCCCTCCATCGACTCGGAACCCGCCACCCAGAACTCGAAACCCAAAACCGAAGTCCTGACGATGGCCCAGGCGCTCAACCGCGCCCTGCGCAAGATCCTCGCCGAGCGGCCCGAGTCGCTCGTGCTCGGCCAGGACATCGCCACCTACGGCGGGGCGTTCAAGGTCACCGAAAACCTGCTCCAGGACTTCGGCCGGCCGCGGGTGCTCAACCTGCCGCTCGCCGAGAGCGGGAGCACCGGCTACGCCATCGGGCTCGCGCTCAACGGCCACCGGCCGATCGAGGAGTTCCAGTTCGCCGACTTCTCGACCGAGGCGGCGACCCAGATCGTGCTCAACGCCGGCACCATGCACTTCCGTTCCGGCGCGAAGGTGCCGCTGGTCCTGCGCCTGCCCTGCGGCGGCGGACTCACCTTCGGGTCGTTCCACTCGCAGGAGCTGGAGTCGTTCTACCTCAGCATCCCCGGATTGAAGGCGCTCTACCCGAGCAACCCGCAGGAGGCCTTCAATGCGCTGCTCGCGGCCTACGAGGACGACAACCCCGTGCTCCTCTTCGAGCACAAGGGTCTCTACCGCCGCGGCAAG
>Ga0335071_10002766_pt1 | contig 18647 bp, 17 predicted proteins | sample Lox_Sample_15_FD_206724 | JGI IMG/M metagenome (GOLD analysis project Ga0335071, IMG submission 206724) | Soil microbial communities from Loxahatchee National Wildlife Refuge, Florida, United States - Lox_Sample_1.5 | ecosystem: Environmental > Terrestrial > Soil > Wetlands | place: USA...
CTCTGCGAGGTCCCAGGCGGCGAGGGCGACTGCCATCGGGCTGCGCGCGAATGCGACGAGGACGCCCGTCGCGACCCGGATCCGCGTCGTCGCGCGAAGCGCAGCGCCGGCGGCGAGGAGGCCGTCGTGCACCGCTTCGGGCACCGAGAGGCCGTCGCAGCCGAGCGCCTCGGCGCGCGCCGCATGCGCCGCCACGCGCGAGAGCGGAAGCCGCTGGTCCATCGTTGCGAAGATCTCGAACATGGTCACCAGGTTCGCAGGGGAGCGAGGCTCGCCAGCGAGAGTAGGATAGGGTGGCGAAGGACCCCGGCGGGACCCGACCGATCTCCGGGCTACTCTCCGCCACCGAACTCCAGCGAGCGAGACGCGCACATGCCTGACTCGGCGGCCGCGGATTCGGTCCTTCGTCAGATCGTCGACAGCATGAGGAAGCTGGCCGGGCCCCATCCCGGCTTCCGCCCCGTCCACGCCAAGGGCCTCGTCTGCTCGGGGACGTTTCGCCCTTCGGCGGAGGCACGCCGCGTCAGTCGCGCGCCCCACCTCGCAGGCGGAGCGACGCCCGTCGTCGTCCGCTTCGCCAACGCCAGCGGCGACCCCGAGGTGCACGATGGGATCCCGAACGTGCGCTCGATCGCGGTCAAGTTCGAGCTCGCCGGCGGCAGGAGCGCCGACATCCTCGCCAACTCCGTCGAGGGCTTCATCGCGCGGACGCCCGAGGAGATGCTCGAGTTCCTCCGCGCCCAGCTCCCCGCGGCGAACGGCCGGCCGGACCCGGAAGCGCTTCCGCGATACGTCTCCGCCCAGCCGGCGAGACGCGCATTCGTCGAGCGCCTGACGAAGAAGCCGGTGCCGGCGAGCTACGCGCAGGCGATGTATCACGCCGAGCACGCCTTCCGCTTCACCGCCGCCGACGGCACGAGCCGATTCGGCCGCTATCGCTTCGCGCCGCAGGCCGGTGAGGTCGTCCTCTCGCCCGACGAGGCGGCGAAGCGGAGTCCGAGCTTCCTGCGGGAGGAGCTCGAGCAGCGGCTGCGAGGCGGGCCCGTCGTGTTCCGGCTGCTCCTTCAGCTTGCCGAGGCGGGCGACCCGACCGACGACGTCACCGCGCTCTGGCCTGCGGATCGGCCCACGGTCGAGCTCGGGCGCCTCGAGGTCACTGCCATCTCTCCGACGAGCGCCGCCGACGAGCGTCGCCTCATCTTCGATCCGTCGAACCGGGCGGACGGAATCGATCTGTCGGCCGATCCGATCCTGCTGGCTCGCTCGGCCGCGTACTCCATCTCCTACGAGCGGCGCAGCAAGGGCGACTGAGCGTGGCGCTCCCGGCCGGCGCCGACCTGCCGCCCTACGACCCGCAGCGCGTGCTCGGGGCTCCCTTCCCGGAGCGCGTCCGGCTGGTGTGTCGCACCTGGGCGTCGCAGGTGCATCCGAATCCGCTCATCGTGGTCGCCATGTACTGGGCGAAGTACCTGGTGCTCTTCGTCGGTGGCTGGGCCTTCTTCGTCTCGTTCTCCGCCGGCTATCCGGGCTTCCGATCGCCGGGCGGTTGGGCCTTCATGCCCGTCGCGTTCCAGAAGGCGGTGCTGTGGGCGATCTTCTACGAGCTCGCCGGCTTCGGCTGCGGGTCGGGGCCGATGAACGGCCGCTTCTCGCCTCCGATCGGCGGCTTCCTCCACTTCCTGCGGCCGGGTACGACCAAGCTCCCGCTCTTCCCGGGGCTTCCCGTGGTGGGCGGGATCCGGCGCACGCCGCTCGACGCGGCGCTCTACGCGGCCAATCAGCTCTTCCTGCTGCGCGCGCTGATGGCGCCCGAGGTGACGCCGGCCCTGCTCCTGCCGAGCTTCGTGCTGATCCCGCTGCTCGGCATCACCGACAAGACGCTCTTCCTCGCGGCGCGCGCCGAGCACTACTACGTGGCGCTGGTCTGCCTGACCGTCGCGAGCCGCGACGCGCTCTGGATCTCGGCCTGCAAGGTGCTCTGGAGCGCCATCTGGTTCTGGGCGGCGACGTCGAAGCTGAACGACCACTTCCCGTCCGTGATCATGTTCATGATGAACAACGGGCCCTTCTTCCCGAAGTGGCTGAAGCGCCGGCTCTTCGCCGCGTATCCCGACGACCTGCGGCCGTCCGCGCTGGCCGCCGCGATGGCGCGCATGGGAACGCTGACCGAGTACATGATCCCGCTGGTGCTCCTCACGAGCCGGAGCCCGCTCCTCACCGGCGCGATGCTCGTGGTGATGGCCTGCTTCCATGGCTTCATCGCGCTCAACAACCCGAGCGGCATGCCGATCGAGTGGAACATCCTGATGATCTACGGCGGCATCTTCCTGTTCGGCTTCCACCCCGAGGCGAGCGCGCTCGCGGTCGGCCAGATGCCGTGGCTCGTGCTCTTCCTGTTCGTCTGCCTCTTCGTCGTCCCCTGCTACGGCAACTTCGTTCCCTCGCGCGTCTCCTTCCTCTTGTCGATGCGCTACTACGCCGGCAACTGGGCCTACAACATCTGGCTCTTCCGCAAGGGCAGCGCGCAGAAGCTCTCGAAGCTCACCAAGGCGGCGGGCACGATGCGCGAGCAGCTCGAGAATCTGCTCCCCGACGCGACGGCGGTAGAGATGGCGCTCGCGCTCTCGCTCGCGCACCGCTTCATGCACCTCGAGGGACGCCCGCTCCTCGAGGCGCTTCCGCGCGCGGTGGACGACATCGACGACTACGAGTGGATGGACGGCGAGGTGCTCGGCGGGATGGTGCTCGGCTGGAACTTCGGCGACGGACACCTGAACGGCGCGCAGCTCCTGCAGGCGGTGCAGGAGCAGTGCGGCTTCGAGCCGGGCGAGCTGCGCGTGGTGATGGTCGAGTCGCAGCCGCTCTTCGGCCGCGCGATGCGCTGGAAGATCGCCGACGCGGTGCGCGGCGTGCTCGCGGAGGGCGCGACCGAGATCTCGCCGATGCGCGCGCTCCCGCCGTGGCCGACCGGCGGCTACGCCGAGGCGTCGAAGTGAAGGCGGCGATCGTGGCCGAGGCGGGCCGGGGGCCCGTCTACGGCGACTTCCGAGATCCGGCACGCGCACCGGGCAGAAGCCTCATCCGCGTTGCGGCAGCCTCGATCAGCCACGTGACGAGGAGCCGTGCGTCGGGAGCGCACTACAGCTCCGAAGGTGCTCTGCCCTTCGTTCCGGGGATCGACGGAGCCGGCATCGGGGAGGACGGCCGGCGCGTCTACTTCGTGCTGCCCGAGGCGCCCTACGGCGCGATGGCCGAGTCTGCCCTCGTGGACGACCGGCGTCTGCTGGCGATCCCGGACGGCCTGAGCGACGTCGCGGCCGCAGCGCTCGCCATCCCGGGGATGTCGTCGTGGGCGGCTCTCGTCGAGCGCGCGCACCTGCGCGCCGGCGAGACCGTCCTCGTCAACGGCGCGACCGGCGCCTCGGGTCGCCTGGCGATCCAGATCGCCAGGCATCTCGGGGCGCACAAGGTGATTGCGACGGGTCGCCGGGTCGAGTCGTTCGACGATCTCCGGCGCCTCGGCGCCGACGTGACGATTCCACTGCTTCCGGACCGGGACGCACTGGAGCAGTCCCTGCAACGCGAGTTCCAGCGCGGCGTCGACGTCGTCCTCGACTATCTGTGGGGGGCGAGTGCGGAGGCGCTCCTGATCGCCGCGGCGAAGGCCGGGCGCGAGGGGGTTCCGATCCGGTATCTGCAGATCGGCTCGATGGGTGGGACGAGCATCGAGCTGCCGAGCGCCGTGCTCCGGTCGTCCGCGCTCCAGCTCATGGGCAGCGGGATCGGAAGCATCCCGTTCCCGAGCCTGCTGAAGGCGATCCGGGGAGTCCTGGAGTCTGCCCCCTCCGCGGGCTTCGAGATCGCGACGAAGACCCTGCCGCTCGCGGACGTGACGAAGGCCTGGGCCCTGGACACCGACTCGCGGATCGTTCTCGTGCCGTGACGCGGTGACGGAGCGAGATCCCGAGGCCCTCGTGATCGGCTCGGGCCCGAACGGGCTCGCCGCCGCCATCGTCCTCGCGCAGGCCGGGGTCTCGGTGCTCGTCGTGGAGGCCGAGGACACGATCGGCGGCGGGACGCGGAGCGCCGCGCTGACGCTGCCCGGCTTCGTCCACGACGTCTGCTCGGCGGTCCACCCGATGGGCCTCCTATCGCCGTTCCTCCGCACTCTGCCGCTCGCCGAGCATGGTCTCGTGTGGCTGCGGCCCCGCGCCTCCGTCGCGCACCCGATGGACGACGGACCCGCGGTGATGCTCTACCGATCGCTCTCGCGAACCGCGGAGGGGCTCGGCGTCGATGCCCGTGCGTGGACGCGCCTCCTGGCGCCGCTCCTCGGCGATCCGCACGCGCTGCTCGCCGACGTGATGGCTCCGCTGCACATGCCCGCACACCCGCTCGCGATGCTGCGCTTCGGGCTCCGCGGCGCGCTCTCGGCGAACCGCCTCGCGCGGATCGGCTTCCGCGGCGAGCGCGCGCGGGCCCTTCTCGCCGGCTGCGCAGCGCACTCGGTGCTCCCGCTCACGCACCCGCTCACCGCCGCGCTCGGCGTCCTCTTCGCCTTCACCGCCCACGTCGACGACTGGCCAGTCGCGGAGGGCGGGTCGCAGGCGATCACGCGCGCTCTCGCCTCCTGTCTGTCGGCGCTCGGCGGCCGCATCGAGACCGGCTGGCGCATCGAGCGCCTGGCCGAGCTGCCCGCGGCGCGCGTGGTGCTCTTCGACACCTCGCCGGATCAGCTCGCGAGCATCGCCGGCGACGCGCTGCCCAGTGGCTACCGCCAGCGGCTCGGCCGCTACCGCTACGGGCCCGGCGCCTTCAAGCTCGACTGGGCGCTCGACGGGCCGATTCCCTGGCGCGATCCGGTCTGCCGCGAGGCGTCGACGGTGCACGTCGGCGGCACCCTCGAGGAGATCTGCGCCTCCGAGCGCGACATGTTCGGGGGCCAGCACGCCGAGCGCCCGTTCCTGATCCTGTGCCAGCAGAGCGAGGTCGACCCCACGCGCGCGCCGCCGGGCCGGCACACCGGCTACGCCTACTGCCACGTCCCGCACGCCTCGACGGTGGACATGACCGACGTGATCGAGCGTCAGGTCGAGCGCTTCGCACCGGGCTTCCGCGACCGCATCCTCGCGCGCCACGCGATGAGCCCCGCCGACTTCGAGCGCTACAACCCGAATTACCGGGGCGGCGCGATCACCGGCGGCGTCGCCGACGCGCGCCAGCTCTGGACCCGGCCGGTCGCGCGCCTCGATCCGTACGCGACGCCGAACCCGCGCCTCTTCCTCTGCTCCGCGGCGACGCCGCCGGGCGGCGGCGTGCACGGCCAGTGCGGCTACTGGGCGGCGCGCTCGGCCCTGAAGCGGCTCGGGAGGCGGTGAGCCTCAGTCGAGCGGCAGCGAGAGCGCCACCGTCCCGGTGGCGTGGTCGCCGAGATCGTTCGCCACGCGCACTTCGACCTCGAGCCTGCACTCACCGCCTGCATCGCTCCTGCCCGCGACGCGGCCCGAGAAGCGCAGGAGCTTGCCGGGGACGGCGGGGGCGCCGAGGCGGATCGCGATCCTCGTGAGCATCGCCTCGGGCCCCGCCCAGTCCGTGACGAAGCGCGCCACGTAGCCGTTCGTGGTGAGGATGTTCATGAAGATGTCGGGCGCGCCCTGGCCCCTCGCGAAGGTGGGATCGTGGTGCGCCGGCATGAAATCGCGCGACGCGATGGCGCCGGCCACGATCACGGTCGACGTCACGTCGAGCTCGAAGGGAGGCAGCTCGTCCCCCACCGCGATCTCTGCGCCACGGCGCGGTCGATGGGTCGTCATCGGTCGCTCTTCGGCTTGCCGCGGCCGATCGTGCGCGGATCGAACTTGAGGATGCGGAAGCGCTGGCGGCCCACCACCTCGCCGCCGGCCGTGCGGTAGGTCGTGACCCACGTCACGAAGTAGCCCTGTCCGAGCGCGGTGGTCTTGCGGCTCGAGATCGACTCCACGTCGGTCGAGAGGTGGAGCTGGTCGCCGGGCCGCAGGTAGCGCGCGAACTCGAGCTCGGAGTTCGTGGCCAGGGTGCCGACGTAGCCGGCCTCGTCGAGGACCCGGATCGGATTGTCGCCCATCTCGCCGGGAGCACCTCCGCGCTCGGCGATCCCCGCGATCGTCGGGCGCGGCATGCCCCACGCCTGGAGCATGGCCGGCGGCGCCACGATCCCGCCGAAGCGGGTCTTCGCCGCGACGGCCTCGTCGAGGTACACGGGGTTGCGGTCGTCCAGCGCGTCGACCCAGTGCCGGATCATCGGCACGTTCACGGGGTCCGGCGCCACCGAGCCCGGGCCCATCGGCTTCCCGACGTACCTCTCGAGACGGGCTCGCACCTCGTCGACTTCGACGTCTGCCATGGCAAGTCGTGGATTTCCTCTCTCGGCGGCGCCGATGCTAGGCGAAGCGCGTCAGCAGCACGAGGGATCCGACGGCCATGAGGATGCCGAGCAGCTCGCGGTAGCCGAGCGGCTCGCGGAAGACCAGCACACCGATCGCGGCCAGCAGCAGCACCATCGAGACCGAGTAGAGGGCGCCGATCGTCGCGAGCTTCAAGTGCTTCAGCACGAAGACCGGATCGCGAACGTCGTTCTCTCCATGGCCTCCGCCGTCGCGGTCCATGGTATCCCGTCGCCGGTGCGCGCGAGTGCGGTGCGCGCCGGAGCGCGCTCCCTTGGCTACATCGCGTCGAGGATTCGCGCGCGCTTGGCCTGGTACTCGGCCTCGGTGATCAACCCCTCGTCGAGCAGGGTCTTGAGCGCGCGAAGGCGCTGCATCGGATCGGCGGGCGGCGCCGCCGCGGAGGCGGGCGCGCGGGCGGGAGCGGCAGGCGCCTGCGACGGGCGCGTGCGCGTGGTGTCGCCGGAGGGCGTCGCGGCCGGAGGTCTCACAGCGGGTGCCTTCGGCGCGGGCGGCCTGGCGGCCGGAGCGCTCGGAGCGGGAGGTCTCGCCGCGGGCGGCTTCGCGGCCACGGGCTTGGGAGCCGGCGCCTTCGGAGGAGACGGAGGCGAGGCGGCCGGCTCGAGCCCGTCGGAGAGGCCCATGTCGTCGGAGGCGAGCTCCAGGTCCATCTGATCGAGGGACTCGTCGAGGTCGCGAACCTGGAAGTCCGACTCGGGACCGTCGTCTCGGACTCCGCTCCGGAACGCGCCGGCGCCCGAGCTGCGCTCCGGCTCGACGACGAACTCGTCGTCGGCCCCGGCCGTGTCGGTGAGGCTCAGCATGGTGCGGTCGCCGTCGGCGCCCTTGGGAATGCTGCCGACGGTCTTCATGTGGGACGCGTATTCGACCTTGGCGCCGCGGTTCGCGGGATGCGCCGCGTCGATCACGAACAGGAGCTCCACCTTGCCGACGCGGATCACGTCGCCGGCGCGGATCTCCGCGCTCTGCTGGATGCGCTGTCCGTTCACGAAGGTTCCGTTGCCGGTGCGATAGTCGCCGACCGCGAAGCGGTCGTCCTTCTTCTCGATCAGCGCGTGCTTGCGCGAGATCTCGTCGTCGTCGATCACCAGGTCGTTGCCCGGTGCGCGGCCGATGGAGAGCGTGCGCGTGTCCCAGATCAGGACGCGATCGGACTTGCCGGCTTCTCGGAGCACGAAGTACGCGTGCGCCATGCGAACCCCACCCTGGAGCGAGGGCATCCCACGTATCGGCAGCTCGCGTGCGTTGCTGAGCCCTGGGGCGAGAGCCCGACACCCGCCGGAATCGGCAACATGAGCCGCAAGTCGATGGAAGCATTGAGATTTATGCTGAAGGCCGCGAGGGCTCAGCCTCCCACCGAGAGCGCCCCGCGGATGCGCGCCGCCACGCGCTCCCCCTCGGCGGCGTCCGCGTAGGGGTGGCGCGGCCAGAAGAAGCCGCGCAGGCCGTCGCCTCGCGAGCGGGGCACCAGGTGAACGTGGAGGTGGGGAACGCTCTGGCTCACCCGGTTGTTCACCGCGACGAAGCTTCCCTCGGCGCCGAGGCCGCGCTCGAGCGCCGCGGCGATCCGCTGTGCGCTCGCGAAGAAGGGGCCCAGCTCCTCCCTCGGCAGATCCAGCAGCGTCGGCACGTGCGCGCGCGGAGCGAGCAGCACGTGACCGGGAAAGAGCGGGCGATGGTCGAGGAATGCGATCGAGAGCGCGTCCTCCAGCACCACCGCGGCGGGCGTGCGGCCGGCCGCGATCTCACAGAAGGCGCAGGCGCGCGTCACGGCTCGTCGATCACCGCACGGCGGCGGGTGAGCACCTCGCCGGCGCGGATCAGCGCGCGGCCGGCGCGAATCGACGGAAGCTCGACGAAGTGGAAGCCCGCGAGCGCGACGGCAGTCGATACCGCGAGCAGGCCGACGAAGAGCGGCACCGCGGTCCAGAGCGGCGTCTGCGCGTGCGCCATCCGGCAGAACCAGAGCAGCAGCAGCGTGAGGTGAACGAGGTAGAGACTGTACGAGATACGGCCGAAGAACACGGCGGGTCGCGAGCTGAACAGCCGCCGCCAGGCGGGGAGGTGGAGCGCGCCCACCAGGAGCAGCGCGCAGCCGAAGCCCATCGACAGCAGCTCGAGGCGAGTGTGGCCCGGATCGAACGGCGTCGTGCCGGTCTGCAAGACGGACACCGTGTGAGGGAGCTGCCACAGGACGACGACCGCGACGCCGAGAAGCGCGACGCCCGCGGTGGGCAGGCGCCCACACCATCGCTCGGCGCGATCCCGCTCGAGGTACAGCAGCGTGCCGAGCGCGAAGTCGAGAGCGAAGATCAGGAATCCCATCCCGGCGGGGAACGGAGTCAGCAGGAAGAGCGAGCCGAGCGAGGCGAGGACCGGGACCAGGGCGTGCACGCGGCGCCCCGACCAGAAGATCAGGGGGAATACCGCCGAGACCGCGAGCTCGACGTAGAGCGACCAGCCGACCGACAGCTGCCCGAAGGCGGCGGAGGGGAACGCCAGCGCTCTCGGGAGGAGCGGCGATGGGATGTGGATGCACCCGAGTACGGCCGTCAGCGAGTGCGAGCCCAGCCGGGCGTAGCCGATGCTCGCCACCCACGCGAAGACCACGGCCGCCATGTAGGGCGGCTGGATGCGGAAGACGCGGCGGACGTAGTAGCGCGCGAGACCGGGGGGCCCGAGATCGCGCGCGAGCGTGAGCGACAGCACGTAGCCCGAGAGGAGGAAGAAGAGATGCACGGCCGCGGTGCCGTTCACCAGCACGCCGAGGGGGCTCGCGAGCCAGAGCGAGCGCGCCGAGTCCGAGAGCGTCACGTAGTGGAGAACGTGGAAGCTGACCACGATGAGGGCCGCGGTGCCGCGCAGCCCATCGAGAGGCTCGAGGCGCGCCGGGCCCAGCATCCCGCGGGTGTCGGTTCCTGCGGTGGTCAAGCTCGATCCTTCGAACCGGACTGGCGAGTGACTTGCTCGGCGCGCGTCAGGGCGGTGCCCTGCGCAGGCGGCCTCGCAGGAGCCAGGCCAGGAGCGCACCGCTGGCGAAGACGGCGAGCGACAGGAAGAGCGGCCGAAGGTGGTGGTAGACCCTGAGCACGCCCTCGAGGTCGCGGCCGAGCGCGTAGCTGCCGAGGCCCCAGAAGCCGGCCCAGAGCAGCGCGCCCACGAGGTTCCACAGGTGGAAGCGCGCCGGGGCCATCCCGAGCGCGCCGGCAGCGATGCCGTTCAGCTGACGGACGCCGTCGACGAAGCGACCGAGCGCGAGGACGCCGGCGCCCGAGCGCTCGAAGAGCTTCTCGATGCGCGCGAGGCGCTCTCCCGCCGCGAATCGCTCGAGCAGAGGTCGCCCTCCGTAGCGGCCGATCGCCCAGCCGACCGCATTGCCCGCGGCCGCGGCGGCGAGCGAGGTGGCGAGCAGCGGCGCGAGCGAGAGCCGTCCCCGACCGGCGAGCAGCCCGCCGGCCACGAGCAGGGTCTGGCCCGGCGCCGGAATGCCGGCCCCTTCGACGAAGATGGTGGCGAAGACCGCTGTGTAGCCCCAGCGATCGAGCACCGGCTGTGCCGCCGCGAGGACGTGGTCGAGCGTCACCGCGGCATCTCAGTTCGAGGACGACTCGCACTGCTGCTCGCACGCCTCGAACGCTTGCTGCGCCTGGTCCATGCACATCTGGAGCTGATCGAGCTGCCCCGGATCCGGGTTCGACTGGTGGCAGGCGGTCATGGCCGCCTCGTAGCTGTCGCCGCAGTCCGAGAGGCAGTCGGCGCGCGCGACGAGCGGGGCGCCGAGCGCGAGGGCGGTGAGTCCGGCAAAGGCGATCGGGCGCATCGTGTGCTCTCCGCGACGCCCGGGTGGACGCCGCTCCGGAGTATAGAGGGGTGCCGTCGCGGCTGGGAGCGCGTCATCCCGCTCCATCCCGCGTGCGGCGCCGCTCGGGCCCCTCCCGGGCGCGACCTCAGGGAACGGACCGCGCTGCCGATGAGGGCGCCATGCGCGCCCTCGTCGAGAGCTATGCCCTGGTCGCGACGCTGCTCTTCGTGCTGGTGTCCGCGGCGGTGGCGATCCGCCTGCTGCTCCTGAGCCGCAGCACGCGCTGCACGCCGGAGCTCTACCTCGGGCTCGGCATCCTCGGCACCGCGGTGCTCGGCTACGGCACGATGATCGCCGCGCAGATCCTGCGCGGCACGACGAACCCGATCGCCACCTCGTTCGCGGAGCGCGCGGTCCAGGCGGCCGGCGAGATCCTCCACGACGGCGGCGCGTCGATGATGATCGCCTTCGTGGTGAGCGTGTTCCGGCCGCGCGAGCGGTGGGCGCGGGCGCTCGCCGCGACCGCGCTGGCGGCGCTCTGGGGCGGCAACCTGGGCTGGCAGCTCGAGAACGGCTTCCGCAGCGCCGGGGTCGGGAACGGCTTCTGGTGGATGCGCTACGCCGTGATCTGGACCTATCCGCTCTGGACGATGATCGAGTCGTATCGCTACTACGCGCTGATGCGCCGGCGGCTCGCGCTCGGGCTCGCCGACCCGCTGGTGGCGAACCGTTTCTTCCTGTGGGGCACGGGCTCGCTCGGCACCGCGCTCGCGATCTGGATCTCGAGCCTCTCCTTCTTCCTGATCGCTCGGCCGGAGCGACTGCTGGCCTGGGCACCCTCGATCGAGGTCGCGACCGCGACCGTCGGCGTGGCGACGGTCGCGCTCTTCTACCTCACCTTCCTTCCTCCGGGCTGGTACCGGCGCTGGGTCGCGCCCGGGCGTGGAGTGCGCGCCTCGGGCTAGCCTCCGGATCCGGGGGATCCGGGAGCTTCCGATGATCGAAGTCCACCACCTGAACACGTCGCGATCGCTGCGCATCCTCTGGCTGCTCGAGGAGCTCGAGCTGCCGTACGAGGTCGTGAAGCACCAGCGCGATCCCCAGACCTTCCTGGCGCCCGACTCGTTGAAGGCGGTGCACCCGCTCGGGAAGTCGCCGGTGATCCGCGACGGCGGGCAGCTCGTGATCGAGTCGGGCGCGATCCTGGAGTACATCGTCCGCAAGTACGGCAAGGGCCGGCTGGCTCCCCCCGAGTCCTCGCCGGATTTCGTCCGCTACCTCCAGTGGATGCACTACGCCGAGGGCTCGGCCATGCTCCCGCTGATGCTGGAGCTCTACCTGCGCCGGCTCGGCGATGCCGGCGCGCCGCTCCGGCCGCGGGTCCACGGCGAGATCGAGAACCACATCGGCTATCTGAACGCCGAGCTCGGAGCGAGCGACTACTTCGTCGGCGACTCGCTCACTGCAGCCGACATCCAGCTCGCCTTCGTGGTGCAGATGGCGCGGATCTTCTACGGGCTCGAGAAGTTCTCGAACCTCGCGCGCTTCGTCGAGCGGATGGAGGCGCGGCCGGCGTACCGCCGCGCCCTGGAGCGCGGCGGCGCCTAGGCCTTCGCGAGCCGAGCCGCCAGCGCATCGAGCTCTCGGCGCAGCTCGGCCGGCACCCGGCCGCCGAACTCGTCGTAGTACTCGTGCACGCTCGTCACCTCGGCGCGCCAGCCGTCGGCGTCGACGCGGAGGAGCTCGGCCAGCGCCTCGCGCGATACGCCGAGTCCCGCCACGTCGAGGCCGTCCGACGGCGGGAGGTTTCCGATCGGCGTCTCTACGGCCTGCGCCGTGCCCTCGCAGCGCTCGAAGATCCACTTGAGCACGCGCGAGTTCTCGCCGAAGCCGGGCCAGAGGAAGCCGCCGCTTTGGGCCTTGCGGAACCAGTTGACGAAGTAGATGCGCGGAAGCCGGGCGCCGGGGTGCTCGCCGATGCGGAGCCAATGCGCCCAGTAGTCGGCCATGTTGTATCCGCAGAACGGCAGCATGGCCATCGGGTCGCGGCGCAGCACACCCAGCTTGCCGGTCGCGGCCGCCGTCTTCTCGCTCCCCATGATCGAGCCGAGGAAGGTGCCGTGTCGCCAGTCGCGCGCCTCGTTGACGAGCGGGACGACGTGGGCGCGGCGGCCGCCGAACAGGATGGCGCTGATCGGCACGCCGCGCGGGTCCTGCCACTCCGGCGCGATCACCGGGCACTGGCGTGCGGGCGCCGTGAAGCGCGCGTTCGGGTGCGCGGCCGGCACGCCGAGGTCGGGAGTCCAGGGCTTTCCGCGCCAGTCGGTGAGCTGCGCGGGCGGCTTCTGGGTCATCTCCTCCCACCACACGTCCCCGTCCGGCGTGAGGGCGCAGTTGGTGAAGAGCACGTTCTCGCGCAGCGTCGCCATCGCGTTCGGGTTCGACTTCTCGCTGGTGCCGGGCGCGACGCCGAAGAAGCCCGCCTCGGGGTTGATGGCGTAGAGCCGGCCGTCGGAGCCGAACCGCATCCACGCGATGTCGTCGCCGACGGTCTCGACCTTCCAGCCCGGGAGCGTGGGCTTGAGCATCGCGAGGTTGGTCTTGCCGCAGGCGCTCGGGAAGGCGCCGCAGACGAAGTGGGTTCGACCTTCCGGGTTGGTGAGCTTCAGGATCAGCATGTGCTCGGCGAGCCAGCCCTCGTCGCGCGCCATCACCGAGGCGATGCGCAGGGCGAAGCACTTCTTTCCGAGCAGCGCATTGCCGCCGTAGCCCGAGCCGAACGACCAGATCTCCCGCGTCTCCGGGAAGTGCACGATGTACTTGTGCTCGGCGTTGCAGGGCCAGGCCACGTCGGCCACCCCGGGTCCGAGCGGCATGCCGACCGAGTGCAGGCAGGGCACGAAGTCGTCGTCGCCGAGCGCGTCGAGCACCGCCTGGCCCATCCGGGTCATGATCCGCATGTTGGCCACGACGTAGGGCGAGTCGCTGAGCTGCACGCCCGTATAGGCGATCGGGGAGCCGAGCGGCCCCATGCTGAAGGGGATCACGTAGAGCGTGCGGCCGCGCATGCAGCCGGTGAAGAGCTTCCTGAGGAGCGCCTTCATCTCGACCGGATCCCGCCAGTTGTTGGTCGGGCCGGCGTCCTCCTCCGTCGCCGAGCAGATGAAGGTGCGGTCCTCGACGCGGGCCACGTCGTCGGGATCGGAGCGGAAGAGGAAGCTCTGGGGGCGCTTCTGGGGATCGAGCTGCACGGCCGCGCCGCTCTTCTGGAGCAGGCGGATCATGCTGTCGTACTCGGCCTGGGAGCCGTCGCACCAGTGCACGCGGTCCGGCTGACACAGCGCTTGCACCTGCTTGACCCAGGCCTGCAGCTTCGCGTTCTTGGTCGTCTGCGTCGTCATCTGCGCTCCCCGAGAAGAAGTGGCCGTCCCCGCCCCGTAGGTTACCGGGATTCTGTCGGATGGTCCGGCCTGCTTCCCCCGTGGGACGCGGATCGACGGGCGGCAACGGAGGCGCAGCGGCTACTGCCAGCCGCCGCCAACCGCCTTCACCAGGAGGACTGTGGCATCGAGTCTCTGCTCCTGGGTCTGCGTCGAGGAGAGCTGGAGATCGAGCTCCGTACGCTGGGCGACCAGGACCTGGAGGTAGTCGGCGATGCCGTGCTGATACTGGGACCGGGCCACCTGGACGGCGCGGCCGGCTGCCGTGACGGCCCGGGCCTGGGCGTCGCCCTGCTCTGCGCGCAGGCGCACGCTGGCGAGCGCGTCCTCGACGTCGCGGAAGGCCGCGAGGACGGTCGAGCGGTAGGCCGCGACGGTCTCCTCGTAGCGGGCCTTGGCGCCCTTGAGATTGGCGCGCAGGCGGCCCCCCTCGAAGACCGGCACCGAGATGCTCGGGCCGATCGACCAGATCCGGCTCTCCCACTTGATGAGGTCGCTCAGGTCGGCGCTCTCGAGGCCGGCGGCGCCCGTGAGCCGCACCTGCGGGAAGAAGAGCGCCTCGGCGACCCCCACCTCCGCGTTGGCGGCGACCAGCTGCTGCTCCGCCTCGGCCACGTCCGGCCGGCGCTCGAGGAGCTGCGATGGAACGCCGGCGGGGACCTCGGGCGGGCCGGGCTCGAGCGGCGCCTCGGGGATCGAGAAGTCCGAGGCCGCCTGCCCGCAGAGCACCGCGAGCGCGTGCTCCGAGAGCGCCCGCAGCCGGCGGGCATCGACCTCCTGGGCGACCGTGGTCTCGAGCTGGGTGCGGGCCTGTGCCACGTCGAGCTCGCTGACCAGCCCGGCGCGGTAGCGCGCCTCGACGAAGTGCACCTGGTCCCGGAACACGACCACGCTCTCTCGCAGGATGGCGTCCTGCGCGTCGAGCGAGCGGATTGCGAAGTACTGCTGCGCCACGTCGGCGGCGAGCGTGAGCGCGACCACGCCGTAGGCATCCTCGCTCGCGTTCGCCGACGCCGTCGCCGACTCGAAGCTGCGCCGCACGCGGCCCCAGAGGTCGATCTCGTAGCTGAGATCGAAGGGGACCAGGGTGTCGCTCGTGGTCTTGCCCTTCTCGGGGTCGGCCAGCGGCCGATTGGCGGAGAGCCGCGCGTTCTGGCGCTCCGGGTCGAGCGTGATCACCGGGTAGAAATCCGCCTCCGCGATGCGCGCGGTGGCACGTGCCTCGGTGACGCGGGCGATGGCGGCCTGCAGGTCCTGGTTGGCCGCACGCGCCTGCTCCTCGAGCGCCGTCAGGGCGGGGTCGCCGAAGAGCTTCCACCAGTCGCTGTCGAGCGGCTGCGCGGTCGCTGGCGGCGGGACGTCGCGGAAGCTCGCCGGGGTCTCGACCGGAGGCCGCCGGTAGCTCGGGCCGAGAAGACACCCCGTGATCGTCGCAGCCGCGGTCAGCGCGAGCGCCAGCCGGAGCTGGGTCACGGCTTGGGCTCCGAGGGCTCCACCAGCGTGCCGTCGACCAGCGAGGCCGAGGGCGTCGTCACGAGCATCTCGTCGCCCTGCAGGCCGGAAGCCACCTCCACCTCGCTCCCGAAGTCGCGGCCCAGCACCACCGGGCGCACCTGCACCTTGTGATCAGGCCCGACGATCACGAGCTGGGTGCCCTTCGAGTCGAACACGATGGCGCTGGCGGGAATGCGCCAGCGCGGCCCGACGCGATCCGCCTGGAGCGCCACCTGGACGTACATGCCCGGCTTGAGCGCGCCGTCGGCGTTCGGGATGTCGACCTCCGTCAGCATGGTGCGCGTGCTGAGGTCGAGCGCGCTCGCAGAGCGCGCGATCGAGCCGTTGAAGGTGCGCCCGGGAAGCGAGCGCGTGCGGATCTGCGCGGGGCGGCCGACCTGGATGTCGTTGACGTACGGCTGCGGCACGTTCACGTACACGCGCAGCACGTCGTTCTGCGCCAGCGCGAAGAGCGACGTGGTGCTCGAGCTGCTTCCCGCGGTGATCAGCGCGCCCACGTCGACGTTGCGCTGCGTGACGACCCCGTCGAAGGGGGCCGTCACGTGCTCGAAGCGCTGCTGCTCGGCCAGCCGCTGGACCGTCGCGGTCCCGGCCTGCACCGCCGCCTCGGCGGTGTGGACCGCGGTGCGCCGCTGGTCGAGGTCCTCCTTCGCCACCGCGCCCTCGCGGTCCGCGGCCTCGTAGCGCTCCAGGCTGCTGCGCGCGAAGGCGAGGTCCGCCTTCTGGCGCACCAGGTCCGCCTGGGCCTGCGCGAGCTGCTGGTCGATCTCGGGAGCGCTGATCACGGCCAGCAGCTGGCCGGTCTTGACGAGGTCGCCGATGTCGACGAGACGGCGCTCGAGATAGCCGTCGACGCGCGCGTAGATCGTCGCCTGCTGGAAGGGAAGCGTCGTCCCGGGCAGCGTGAGATCGGTCGACGGCGCCGGATGCGGCGTGGTCACGCCCACCACCGGCCGCGCGGCGGCGGCGATCGCCGCCGCGCGCTGGAGCTCGAGGCGCGAGCGGACGCGGGGCACGACGCCGATGGCGAGCAGCAGGGCGAACGCGAGGGCGACGCCGACGAGCGTCGGGTTGCCGCGCAGGCGGCCCGCCGCGCGATCGGCGAGCTCCGGCTCCTCCGGCGGTGTGGTCGCGGCGTCGCTCATCCGGCCTCGGGGTGCCGCGGCGGCCGCCGCCGCAGCAGGCTGTACATCAGCGGGACGAAGAAGAGCGTGTAGGCGGTGGCGAGCGTGAGGCCGCCGATCACCGCGCGCCCGAGCGGCGCGTTCTGCTCGCCGCCCTCGCCGAGCCCGAGCGACATCGGCAGCATGCCGATCAGCATGGCGAGCGCCGTCATCAGCACCGGGCGCAGGCGGGTGCGGCCGGCGGCGTGCGCGGCGGCGTGCGCGTCGAGCCCCTCGTGGCGCTGCTCGTTGGCGAACGTGATCAGGAGGATGCTGTTGGCGGTGGCCACGCCGATCGCCATGATGCACCCCATCAGCGAGGGGACGTTGATCGTGGTCCCGGTGACGAACAGCATCCAGAGGATGCCGGCGAGCGCACCCGGCAGCGCCATCAGGATGATCAGCGGGTCGATCCAGGACTGGAAGTTCACGACCATCAGGAAATAGACCAGCAGCACGGCGAATGCGATCCCGAAGCCGAGACCGGCGAACGCCTCGTGCATGCTCTGCACCTGGCCGCGCATCACGATGATGCTCGCCTTCGAGAGGCGCGCGCGGTACTCGTCGACCACCTTTCCCACCGCGTCGGCGACGCTGCCGAGGTCGGTCCCCTGCACGCCGGCGAAGACGTCGAAGACGGGCTGCACGTTGTAGTGGTTGAGCGCCACGGGTGTGGTGGTGCGCTCGAGAGAGGCCAGGTTCGTGAGGAGCGTCGGCGTCGTCTGCCCGCTGGTGACGACCGGGATGTTCTCGATCGCCGGGATGCTGTCGACCCGGTGCTGGGGCATCTGGACGGCGACCGGATAGCTGACGCCGTTCTTCGGGTTCAGCCAGAAGTTGAGGCTGGTGGTGCCGCTTCCGGTGAGGGAGATCAGCAGGCTGTCGGCCACGTCGTGCTCGGTGAGGCCGCTCTGCTGCGCGAGCGCGCGGTCGACGTCGAGCTTGAGCCGCGGGCCGTCGAGGACCTGGTGGACGTGCACGTCGACGGCTCCCGGAATCGCGCGCAGCCGCGCGGCGAGCTCCTGGGCGATTGCGAAGTTCTTGTCGGCCTCGGCGTTGGGACCGCTGATCTGTACGTCGATCGGCGCCGGCAGGCCGAAGTTCAGGATCTGGCTCACCATGTCGGCCGGCTGCGCGAAGAAGATGAGCTCGGGGAACTCGGTCGGCAGCACCTCGCGGAGCTTCTTCAGATAGCCCCCGGTGGACCCGTGCGACGGCTTGAGCGAGACCAGGATCTCACCGTCGGCGGAGCTGATGGTGGCGGTGTCGGAGAGCGCGAGGCTGACGCCGTTCGGGACCCCGATGTTGTCGAGGATCACGTTCATCTCGTCGGGCGGAATCACCGTGCGGATGCGGTCCTCGACCCGCTGGAAGTAGTGCTCGGTCTCCTCGATGCGCGTCCCGGTCGGCGCCCGGACGTGCAGCCGGAGCTGGCCGGCGTCGACCGTCGGGAAGAAGTCGCGCCCGACGAACGGAAAGAGCAGCAGCGAGCCCGCCGAGAAGGCGCCGAATCCCGCCAGGGCGACGCGGCGGCGCGCGAAGGCGGCCTCCAGCGCGCGCTCGTAGCGGCGGGCCAGCGCGTCGAAGGCGTCCTGGAAGCGCCGGTGCACGCGCGTGAGCCGGCCCGGCGGCGCACCGTGCTCGAGGGCGCGCTCGCGCTCGAGCTCCTTCGGGAGCAGGTACAGCACCATCGTCGGGATCAGCGTCCGCGAGAGCAGGTAGGAGGCCATCATCGCGGACACCACCGCGAGCGCCAGCGGCGAGAACAGCGAGCCCGCCACGCCGCCCAGCGCAAAGACCGGGACGAACACGATGCAGATCGAGAGCGTCGAGACGAAGGCGGCCACCGCGATCTGCTGGGCGCCGTCGAGGATGGCCTGCCGGATCGCCTTCCCCATCCCGAGGTTGCGGTGGATGTTCTCGATCTCGACGGTCGCGTCGTCGACCAGGATGCCGACCGCGAGCGCCATGCCGCCGAGCGTCATCACGTTGAGCGTGCGGCCGAACAGCTTGAGCACGATGATCGACGTGAGCACCGAGAGCGGAATCGACGTGGCGACGATCAGCGTGCTGCGCGCGCTGCCGAGGAAGAGCAGGATCATCAGCGCGGTGAGCGCGGCGGCGATGGCGCCCTCGCGCAGCACGCCGCCGATCGCGGCGCGCACGAACAGCGACTGGTCGAACAGGAGGTCCGCCTTGAGCGAGGGCGGCATGCCGGCCATCACGCGGGGCAGCAGGTCCTTGATGCCCTTCACCACGTCGAGCGTGGAGGCGCTCCCGCTCT
>Ga0335071_10002767_pt1 | contig 18647 bp, 11 predicted proteins | sample Lox_Sample_15_FD_206724 | JGI IMG/M metagenome (GOLD analysis project Ga0335071, IMG submission 206724) | Soil microbial communities from Loxahatchee National Wildlife Refuge, Florida, United States - Lox_Sample_1.5 | ecosystem: Environmental > Terrestrial > Soil > Wetlands | place: USA...
ATACGAGGCATCTTCAGGTCGGTGACCACGATAGCCGGGTCCCACACCTGCGCTTTTTCCCAGGCCTCGACGCCATCGCGGGCCGTTTCCGTGCGGTATCCCCATCCGGAGATCAGTTCCGCCAGGCCGGCCAAGGCGTTGGGTTCGTCTTCGGCAATCAGGACCTTGACTGCGCTTTGCATACTTGTTGTCCGTTCATTCTAAGCTTACCCTCTGCCCCCGTCCGCTTAATCTCGTGGCTGGTACCTTGGTGACCACGCTATGTACGTGTCGCAAGAGGTCCCGGCATGAGGAATCGCACCTGTCTTTCGAAGTAGTCAGGGCAACTGCTTGGTGGTCTATTGTTTTCAGTCCCGGCCGCTTGCGCAAGCAGGCTGCACAGTATCATCTAGCTTGATATGAAGCCGACACGCCGCAACTTCCTCACCGGCGCTGTGCCCGCTGCGGTTCTTCCCCTGGTCGCCGCCAAGTCAGAGGCCGAAGACGCGCAAAAACACCTTCCGGCATCCATTGCTGCACTGAAGAACCGGCGAAATGAAGCTACGCCGATTTCGAACGACGAGCGCGAGGCGCGCCTCCATCGTGCGCGGGAGCTGATGGAGCAGAACCGGCTCGGCGCGATCTGCATGACGGGCGGCACTTCGCTTCGCTACTTCTCGGGCATTCATTGGTGGCCCAGCGAACGGTTGATGGCCCTGGTTGTTCCGGCCAAAGGACAACCCTTCGCAGTGTGCCCGGCATTCGAAGAGGCGCGGCTGCACGAGCAGTTTGCTCTTGTGCCGTCGCTGGCCGCGACCCGCTTGATCCCGTGGCAAGAAGACGAGAACCCCTATGAGCGCCTGGCTGCCGGCTTGCATGATCTGGCCCTCGCCGGCAGCGCCATTGGCATTGAAGAAACCACGCCCTTTGTTTTTTCGAGCGGCATAGGCCGTGCGCTGCCTCAGGCCACACTGGAAAGCGCTACGCCCGTCACCGCCGGTTGCCGCAGGGTCAAGTCGCAAGCCGAGCTCAAGCTGATGCAACTTGCCAATTCCGTGACCCTGCAGGTGTATGAAGCTGCCTGGCGCGCGGGCGGACTGGGCATGACCACGCAGGAGTTTTCCGCGCTGGTCGCGACTGCTTACGATCGAGTTGGCTTCCCCGGCGATGCGAGCTGCGACACCGGCGAATACACTTCTTCGCCGCATGGATCGATTGCGCCTCAGACGATTCGCGAGGGCGCGATGGTGGTGATCGATGACGGGTGCACGGTGGAAGGCTATCAGTCCGATATCACGCGATCGTTCGTTTACGGCAAACCGAACGACAAGATGCTGCGCTGCTTCGACGTGGTTCATCGCGCCCAGGCTGCTGCGCTTGCCGCTGCGCACCCCGGGGCACCCTGCGGCTCGGTCGATGCGGCTGCGCGCAAAGTTATCGAAGACGCCGGCTTTGGCCCGAGGTACTCATTCTTCCTGCATCGTCTGGGCCACGGCATCGGCATGGACATGCACGAATGGCCTTACCTGGTCGGCGGCAACCCGCTGCCGATTGCGGAGCGCATGACGTTTTCCGACGAGCCTGGTATTTACATTCCGGGCGAGTTCGGGCTCCGTCTTGAAGACGACATGTTCATCACCGAAGAGGGCGCGAAGCTGTTCACCGGTCAAAGCCCATCGCTCGAACTTCCCTTCGGCTGAGGCTCGAGCACGCGCCCTTGTGCCGCCCGCCGATACTTAAGCCGCTTTTTTCGGAGGAAGTGTTCAGATGTCATCTTTCTCTCTAGCCGCACCTGAGAGGCCGGCGTTGGGCCCGCTCCGCATTGACGCCGCCTCCCGCTGTTCGTTACCATCGACCGGCACAAGATGAATCCAGATCCGCTTCTCGGCCAGTCACTTCTTCACTACACCATTCTCCGCAAATTGGGCTCTGGCGGGATGGGCGTGGTGTACGAAGCCCAGGATACGCAGCTGAACCGGCGCGTGGCCCTCAAATTCCTTCCGCCCGAGATGGCCAGGGACAGCCAGTTGCTGGAGCGCTTTCAGCGCGAGGCGCGCGCAGCCTCGTCGCTGAATCACCCGAATATCTGTACCATCCACGCCATTGAGCGGGACGAGCTGCGGCATTTCATCGTCATGGAGCTGCTGGAGGGGCAGACACTGGCGGAAAGGATGGCGGGGCAGCCGATGGACCTGGAGACACTGCTGCCGCTGGCAATCCAGATGGCCGATGCGCTGGAGTCGGCCCATGCAAAAGGCATCGTACACCGGGACATCAAGCCGGCAAATCTGTTTATGACGGATCGCGGGCAGCTGAAAATTCTGGATTTCGGGCTGGCCAAGATCGCACAGGACCAGACGGCCCAGGAAGCTGACGGTGGAGCGACGCAGGCCGCTGGACAAGAGCTGACCTCGCCAGGCTCGGCGGTGGGCACCATCTCCTATATGTCGCCTGAGCAGGCTCGCGGGCAACTGGTGGATGCGCGCACCGACCTCTTTTCGACCGGCACAGTGCTTTACCAGATGGCCACCGGCAGCCTGCCCTTCCAGGGAGACACATCGGCGGTGATCTTCGACGCCATCCTTAACCACGATCCGCGTCCGGCCGGCGAAATCAATCCGGCTCTGCCGGCCGAGTTTGTGCGCATCCTGGAGAAGTGCCAGGAAAAGGACCGGACGCTGCGCTGCCAAACGGCGGCGGAGCTGAAAACCGACCTGAACCGGATGAAGCGCGACCTCGAGTTAAACAGGAGCCGCACAAAGGCGAAAACCGATTCGGATTCCGGTGTTCACAAACCAGGGAAATCGGTCGCCGTCCTCTACTTCGAGAACCTGAGCGGCGCGAAGGAAGATGAATACCTGCGCGACGGCATCACCGAAGACGTAATCACCGAGCTGTCGAAGATTCGCGGACTCAATATTTTTTCGCGTCCCACAGTCCTGGCCTTCCGCGACCAGTCGGTCACCGCGCAGCAGGTAGGGCAAAAGCTGGGCGCTGCATACGTGCTGACAGGTACCTTGCGGCGTTCCGGCGCCCGGTTGCGCATCAACGCGCAACTGGTGGATGCGCATACCGATTTTCCGTTATGGTCGGAGCGCTTCGACCGCGAGATGAAGGACGTTTTCGAAGTGCAGGACGAAATGGCCCGCAAGATCGCCGAAGCGCTGCGGGTGACGCTTTCGCCGGAGGAACTGGAAGCCCTGGCCGTGAAGCCTACCGAGAACCTGCAGGCCTACGACCTCTACCTGCGCGGCAAGCGCTACGCGCGGCGGCAGACGCGGCAGGATCTGGAATTCGCGCTGCAGATGTTCGAAAACGGCGTGGCCATCGATCCCAATTTCGCGCTGGCATACGCCGCCTGCGCCAATGCCTGCGCGATGTTTTACTGCAACTACAGCCGCGATCCGGTGTGGGTCGAGCGCGCGCGCGAAGCTTCAGGCAAAGCCGTGGCGCTGCGCTGGGACCTGCCCGAGGTGCAGGTGAGCCAGGGGTGGGTGCTCTATGCCGCCGCTCTGCACGACGAAGCGGTGCGCATGGTGAAGAAGGCCATCGAACGCAAGCGCGACTGCGAGGGTGCGCACTACCTGCTGTGCCGCGCCCTGTTTGCCGCCGGACGCTATCAGGAAGTGCTGGACGTGGCGGAAACCGCCATCGAGGCCAGCGGCGAAGACTACAACGTCTACGTGCCCATCTTGAACTCCTTAGGCGCGCTGGGCAAGACAGAAGGTGCGCGCAACCTGACCCAGCGCCGCATCGGGGCCCTTGAAAACCATCTGAAGCAGGTGCCGGAAGACGCGCGGGCCCGCGTTCTGCTGGGTTCGGACTACGCCCGCCTGGCGCGGACCGACGACGCCCTGCGCGAACTGAACCTGGCCGTCACCCTGCGCGCCAACGAGGCGTCCATTTTATACAACGCTGCCTGTCTGTATTGCACTCTGAATAGGAGAGCTGAGGCTTTGGACTCGCTGCACAAGGCATGGGAAGCGGGGTTTCGCGACGCGGTGTGGGCGCGCCGCGACCCGGACCTGCTGATGCTCCACGACGATCCGGAGTTCGAGCGCTTGTATCCGGGAGCTGGAGCGTAAACGGCCGGCGCAGGCCGGTGACCGCTCGGAGCCTACCACCTTGCTGCATTCGATTACTGCGCTCAAGGGTCGAATGTTGAGGATTCATGTTGAAGAGCTTCATTTGCGCGTCCGACTCGGTGGTGGCGAACAGCGCATTCCCCCGCCCTCGCCGGTCTATACTCTCATCTGTCTATTTTTCCTGAAGGGAGCAGTACGATGTCTTCTTCCGCCGTTGCCTATGCCAGTAAGAATCACCCGCGATTTCTCAACGAATTAAAGTCCCTCCTGCGCATTCCTTCCATCTCCACGCTGCCCGAGCACACGGCAGACTGCCGCAAGGCCGCGGAAACGCTGCTCGCCGAGTTGAAGCGCATCGGCATGGAAAACGGGCGCCTGATTGAAGGCAAGGGCGAAGCCCATCCTCTGGTCTATGCCGACTGGCTGCATGCACCCGGCAAGCCCACGGTTCTTATCTACGGCCATTACGACGTGCAGCCGCCCGATCCGCTCGACGAATGGCACACTCCGCCTTTCGAACCGACTGAGCGCAACGGCAATCTCTATGCCCGGGGCGCCGTCGACGACAAAGGACAGGTGGTCGCGCAGGTCAAGGCGCTCGAGTCGCTGATGGCAGCGGACAAGAAGCTGCCGCTGAACGTGCGCGTGATATTTGAGGGAGAAGAAGAAGTGGGCGGAGAGACGATCGCCGATTTCGTGGCCTCGAAACCGGCCACCCTCAAAGCCGATTTTGCCCTGGTCAGCGATACCGAGCTGTTTGCACCCGGCTTGCCGACTCTCTGCGTTGGCCTGCGCGGCATGATCTATACCGAACTCGAGGTGCGCGGGGCTAAGACCGACTTGCACTCGGGCATGTATGGCGGCGTGGCGCCCAACCCGTTCGTCGCTCTGTCCCAGATCATTGCCAAGCTAAAAGATGAGAACGGCCACATTCTCATTCCCGGGTTTTACGACGACATCATTCCGCCCAGCAAGGAAGAGCTTGCCGCCTGGAGCAGCCTGCCCTTCGACGAAGAGGAGTACCGGAAGACCGAGGTTGGCTCGAAGCAGCTGGTTGGCGAGAAGGGCTACAGCGTCATGGAACTGACCTGGGCGCGCCCCTCGCTCGACGTGCATGGCATGCCGGGAGGCTTCATCGGGGCCGGGGCCAAGACCGTCATTCCCGCCAAAGCGTCGGCGAAGGTCTCGATGCGCCTGGTTCCGGGCATGACGCCGGCGAAAGCCTTCTCGCAGTTCAAGAGCTACGTGGAAAAGATCGCTCCTGCCGGCGTGGATGTGGATGTGCGGCTCATTCACTCCGGAGACGCCTGTCTTATTCCCGTCGACAACCCCTATATCCAGGCCGCCACTCGCGCCCTGCATGAGGTTTGGGGTAAAGACACAGTTTTCATCCGCTCCGGTGGCTCGATCCCGATTGTAGGCGACTTCGACAAGCATCTCGGCCTGCCCAGCGTCATGATGGGCTTCGGCCTGCCCGACGATAATCTCCACGCGCCCAACGAGAAGTTCAACCTGAAGAACTTCGAGCTGGGAATCACCTCGCTGATCCGTTTCCTGGAGGAAGTTGGCGGCTGAGAAATGGATCCAAGTCTGAATGAGGTTGCCCCCGGTCCCTTGCCTGTGGGGACCGGGGAAGAACGCAGGGTGCCCCATCGATCGCGCACCGCGCGATGGGTGGGAGAGCACACCGCCGGGTTCGTTCTAGCCGGTGGCCAGTCGACCCGCATGGGCCGCGACAAGGCATTATCCATGCTCGGGGGCCGTGCGTTGATTACACATGCGGTTTCCGCCCTACGGGCCGCAGGCCTGTCGGCTTCAATCGCTGGGGGCCATTCAGGCCTGAGTGAATTTGCACCCTTAATCGCCGATTCGGAACAGGGCCTGGGTCCGCTGGCCGGCGTCTGCTCCGGACTGGCATCGACCAACGCGCGCTTCGGCGTCTTTCTTTCGGTCGACATGCCGTTCGTCCCGCCCGAACTGCTGGTTTACCTGCTTTACCACGCTGAAATCACCGGCAGCGCCGTCACTGTCCCTTCGCTCGCAGGTTTTGCCCAAACATTCCCGGCCGTTGTTGACTGCCGCATCCTTCCAGACCTTCAGGTGGAGTTGCGCGCCGGCAGAAGGGGCTGCTTCGCCGCCTTTCAAGCGGCCGCAGCCAGCTTGGGTGAGAATGTCGGTCACGTTTCAGTCGAGTTTCTCGCGCAGAGCGGCCAGGTAGTTCACCCCGGCGGCCTGCCGCCCGTCTTCTGGTTCCTCAATCTCAATACGCCGGCAGATGCGCGGAGGGCCGAAGTTCTGTGGACGCGCCGCATCGCGTAAGCTGAACTCAGGCAGATGTCGGACCCATCAGGCCAACCCGAGCCTCTAGCGCCCCTCGAGCCGCTTGCCGCCGACTTGGGCGCGCTGTCGAAACAGGCGCTGAAGGGTGGCCCACCATCTATCCTGCCGCCGGGGCCTCCCCCCATCGGTCCGGTCATCGAATTCGAAGATGTCTCGATCGCATTCAACGATCGCCCGGTGCTGAGGAATGTGAGCTTTTCCGTGGCGCGCGGCGAGACGCTATGCATCCTCGGGCGCAGCGGCGTGGGAAAGTCGGTCTCGCTTCGCTTGCTGATGGGGTTTCTGAAACCCGATTCGGGAAAAATCAAAGTCGAAGGCCAGGAAGTCACGAACCTCGATGAGGAAGGTCTGAGAGCGATTCACAAGCGCGTCACCATGGTTTTTCAGAATGGCGCTCTCTTCGATTCACTGAGCGTGCGCGAAAATGTTGCTTTCCCTCTGCGCGAGCGTGGCGGCATCGAGGAAGACGCAATCAACCAGATTGTCGATCGCTTGATTGGCCTGGTGGGCGCCGAAGACGTAATCGATGCTCTGCCGGCAAGTCTCTCCACCGGTCGCAAGCGAGCGGTTGCCATGGCGCGGGCTCTGGCTGCGCAACCCGAGATCGTCCTATATGATGAGCCGACCACCATGGTAGACCCGATTATCGCCCGCCGCCTGGGCGATCTGATCCAGCGGCTCAAGCGTCAACTGGGATTCACGAGCATCGTCGTTACCCATGACACGCGTTTTGCAGAAAGACTTGCCGATAAGGTCCTGTTCCTGGACCATGGACTGGCAGCCTTTTTCGGGCCCCTGAAGCAATTCCTCGTGGTGCCCGATCCTGACATTCGACTCTTTCTCGATTTGGACACCTACACCGTACCTTCGTAACGTGAAATAGTGCGCGATGGTAATGGATTGCGATTACAATTGTCCCATTACGGTGCATTTCCCCGGCGGTAACCCCGGTGTTACACAGTTTGTAACTCTTTCCCACCGAAATTCCCTTGCAAGTGCTGTCATTTGTGAGCGATGCTGGAAACAACCGATTGACGCGAGGACGCGTCATAACCCATGGATGCTCTGCCCTGCGGTTTCCCCCATTCCCGTCAGTTAGAGAAACTGCACTCCGAATCGTCAAGAAACCCTAAACGTCAGCAAGGTACCTGTACCAACCGGGCCGCGCCTTTCGCCAGCGGGAATTTGGTCGGACGATCGTAAGTCACTGGAATCTTGACCGGCTTCAATTCTTGGGTCCATTTCGATTTACCCGTGTCACGGCGCGGGCGCCAGTCATTCAACTTCAATCCTCTGCGGATTTCAAACAGGAGGTTAGACGCTTTGCAGCACTTTTCCCTCCCCGGTGTTTGCTTTCAGAAGAGCACAGGTTCCTTGATCTCAGACATGGGTTTCCGCATAGAGGTTTTTCCTCGTGCGTTGTTCCTCTCGTTGCTTTGAAAGCCGTTTAACGGAGTAACCGACTCCGTTTCAACTGAAACTTTGAGGTCCCCAGGCCCATGGCGAGTTCGGATTTCTGGCAAAGACTCTCGACTTCCCTAGCCACATCGGCTGAACGCGAGACACCGGCTTCCGATCGCCGCACGCGAAGCGGACGGGGAGGAGCCCGTTTGTGGATGTCCCTGGACGCGGCCACGGCGCTGGTAGCCGCATTTATCACCACAATCTACGCGTTTCACACTACCCCGATCAACGGCGCGAGAGGTTTCTGGCACGGCACGCTCTTTTGGGGCCGTTCGATGAGTATCCTGCTAGGGCTTTTCTGCGTGTTCACTTTCACGCTGATCGCGATCAGCCGACGGATGCATCTCTATACCCCGGAGCGGCTGACTAACCTGCTTCATGAGCAGCGTCTGAGTGCGCAAGCCTGCTTTACCTCCGGTCTGCTTCTCACCGGCATGCTTTATCTCGTCCACGCCGATGACATTCCTCGCACCATTGTCATCAGTACCGTTTGTCTGGTGGCTTTAGCCCTGGGCGTACGCCGACTGATTTACCGCGTCCTGCTGTACCGCCGCTTCGACCGCGGCCTCAACACTCGCAATGTGATGATCATCGGCACGGGTCCTGAAGCGCATGCTCTGCGCCATCATCTGGAGAGCATCAAGCACCTCGGATACACCTTCAAGGGATTTGTCGAGCTCCCCGGCGCCAGCAACGCAATGGCCGGGGATGTGAGCGACGTTGTCGGGACGGTGGACTCTCTTTTCCAAAGCACCCGGAAGCAATTCGTCGATGAGATTTTTATCACTGCATCGTGTGAACGCGGCATCATGCAGGATGTGCTCGAACAGTCGCGGATTCATGGCGTGGATTTGCGTGTCGTGCCCGACATGTACGACGGGTTAGCCTGGAACAATCCCATCGAATACATCGGACAGTTTCCGACCATCCCTCTGCATCGCGGCGAAGTGCCGGAGCTGGGATTCTTTTTCAAGCGCATCTTCGATACGGTTTTCTCCCTGGTATTGCTTGTCCTGCTTGCTCCACTCCTTTTGATTGTGGCGATCGCCATCAAGCTGGATTCGCCCGGCCCGGTGTTCTACACCTCAGAACGCATCGGCAAAAAGGGAGTCATTTTCCGATGTCTGAAGTTCCGCACCATGGTGCGCGATGCCGACAATCTGCGCGCCGGCCTCCTGCACATGAACGAGCGCGACGACGTTCTTTTCAAGGTGGCGAACGATCCGCGTATTACCCGTCTCGGGCGCTTCCTGCGTAAGTATTCCATCGACGAGCTGCCGCAGTTCTTCAACGTGCTGCGCGGCGACATGAGCATCGTGGGCCCGCGTCCTCCGCTGGCGGCCGAAGTGAGGCGCTACGACCTTAACCATCTGCGCCGGCTCCACGTCACCCCCGGGATCACGGGTCTGTGGCAGGTGCAGGGGCGCCAGGACCCATCCTTCGCCAGCTACGTCTCGCTTGACGTCACCTACATCGACAACTGGAGCATCTGGCTGGATTTCAAGATCATGATGCGCACGGTGGGCGTAGTTCTGGCCGGCACAGGAATGTAGGTTCCTGGTTGGCCCAGGTCACTCGCTGAACGCTGTCTTCGCGTCGAGTCCCGCTTTTGACGCAGCGGACTCGAACGTTCTTAGCGGCGAGGCAGACGATGCCTGAAAATTATCCTGATCAATATTCGGGTAGAATGTCGGCCGGTTGCTTCATGGCAGCCGGCTCCCTGGTGTCCGTCTCACGCTTGGTCAACGGCAGTGACAGAGCCGGTTCCTGGTGCTGGTCCTTATTCTTCCGCACGCGAAGATTGTTGATCGCGAAGTCGATATAGGGTGACTTCAGCTCAGGCTTCTCGCCGAGAAATTTGCACGTCGCAATCACCTGGTCAACGATGAAGGTGGGCTGAAAGCCCGCAAGTTCCAGCCCCTTCTCCTGCCGAATCAGGTAGACCATGTATTTGAAGGTATCCTCGTCCAGTGTCAAGCCGTGCAGCGTCGCATGGTTTTCGAAGATGGTCCGGAATTGCTCCAGGCTCGGCGATGCCACCTCGATCTTGTAAGGGATACGACGTAGAAATGCCGGATCCATCAGATCCTCCGGCTCCATGTTGGTTGCGAAGATGACAAGTTCCTCGAAGGGAATGCTGAAGCTCGAACCGGTATGCAGCTTCAAATAGTCCACGCGGCTTTCCATGGGCACGATCCAGCGATTCAAAAGGTCCTTGGGACTGACCAGTTGGCGGCCGAAATCATCGATCAGGAAACAGCCCGACAGCGCTTTCATGTGTAGCGGTGCTTCGTAGAAGTGCCCGCCTTCGTCGTAGCGCAGATCGAGCATCTCCATGGTCAACTCGCCACCCACCATGACAAACGGCCTGCGGCACGAAACCCAGCGCAGGTCATGAGCTTCGCGCCTGAAGTTCGCCAGCTCCTCGCCTTCGTCGCTTTTGCCTGTCAGGCCCAGCGGAATATGGATACGCGGATCGTAATACCGAATGATCTGCCCTTCGACGTAGATCGCGTACGGAACGTGGATGAGATCGCGGAAGACGTTGGCAAAGCACAAGGCGACGGAGGTTTTGCCGTTTCCGGGCGGTCCGTAAAGCAAGATCGCGCGCCCGGAATTCAATGCCGGACCCGCCTGAGCCACCATGTTGGGGTTCAACGTCAGCCCGCGGATTGACTCCATCATGCGATCGACCGTCACATGCTCGTTGGTGGGCTTCTGCAGATTCACGCGCTCGACAAACTGGCCCAGTGTCACGGGCGCCGGACCGACATAGCCGGACCGCTTCAGCACATCGATCGTCCACCTCTTTCCCTCATCGGTGATCGAGTAGCGCATTTCCAGAATGCTGTCGTCGCTATGCGCGCCGAGGGTGTAAAGCAGCTGGCGCTCGATCGCCATGCGCGCGAGGTCCATCACGATCTGCTGCGGAAGTTTGATGGCCTCAGAGATCTGGCCGAGCTTTTCCAGCCTCCCGGTGTAGAGCAGCTTCATGAAGAGACCGAGCAACTCGGTTTCGTCGATGCCGGTCTCGGCGATCGTGGCCGGCTCGCGCGGGATGCGGCGGACAAACGCGTCCATCGTCTTCCGGTCGATCACGCCTATGGCGATGAGGTTATCGCTGAGGCGGCCGCCCTGCGTCTTCATGCGTTCCAGAGCCGCGGCCACATCCTTCGCCGTAACCAGGCGGGCACGGATCAGCAAATCACTCAATTTCACTTGCGGATCGATGGTGGTCTCCCCGACAGCGTAAGTGCCTTTTCTGGATCGTTCTCCGCGGAAGGCGTCCGCGGGCCCCTGGTAGTACAAATCGGCTGCGAATCAGGTTGATTCTAGGTGGTACCCACTTGATAAAGAATCCCCCGTTGGTGGAGTCCTGGTGACGGAAGTAGCTTGTTCTGCGACCACTTATCTGCATGAAGGCGGCGCGAATCCGCGTTATGGCAGCTACAACTTTCGCGTCGCCTTTGGTCACTTTTGCCCTAATTCGAGACGTGACCTACCTGCACCAGTTGAAGCCGGGATGGTGGTCAATCAATGCGCGGACCGGCAGCCGATCCGGCCGTTTCGCGCTGTCTGAACTCGGTAAGTTACGCCGAATCATGGCACTGCTTGATACGAGTTCTCGTCGTCGCACTGCGATTTAAACTGGAGACGTGAGGATTGCGCTCGCCCAGATCGACCCTACGGTTGGGGACTTCACCGGGAACCTGGAAAAAATCGTTGCCGCAAGCCATCGCGCCGCCGAACTTGGCGCCCGTCTGACCGTCTTTTCTGAACTCGCCATCTGCGGCTATCCGCCGGCAGATTTTCTCGAGAAACCGAGTTTCCTGGCTCGGTGCTCTTCAGCGGTCGACGAGCTTGCGGAAGCCACACGCCACCTGCCCACTGCTGTATTGGCCGGCGTGGCGCTGCCCACGCGGCGGGAGGACGGAAAACCGGCCTTCAATGCCGCAGTCCTGCTCGATCGGGGCACATTGCTCCTTGAGCAGCACAAGTGCCTGCTGCCGTTCTACGACGTCTTTGACGAGCAGCGTTACTTTTCCCCCTCCGGCCATCAGAAAGCCGTCGAACTCGACGGCGTCCGTCTTGCGGTCACTGTCTGTGAGGATGCCTGGAACGACAAGAACTTCTGGCCGCGCCGTCTCTACTCCTTTGACCCGGTGGAGAACCTGATGCGCGAGCATCCCGCCCTGCACGTCAATCTTTCTTCATCGCCGTTCTGGCACGGCAAGCGCGCGTTGCGGCGAGAGATGCTGGCAGCGATCGCGCGCCGCGACGGCATTCCCGTGCTGATGTGCAACCAGGTTGGCGGAGACGACAGCCTCATCTTCGATGGATCGTCCCTGGCGCTCAATGCTCGGGGCGAGCTTATCGCCCAAGCGGCGTCTTTTCGAGAAGACCTCGTTGTGGTCGATCCCTTCGAGGCCCCGCCTTTGCCACCGCCCGAAGAAGACGACACCGAGGCGGCGTATCGCGCGCTGGTGCTGGGCACGCGCGACTACGTGCACAAGTGCGGCTTCCGCAAGGCCCTGGTGGCGCTCAGCGGCGGCATCGACTCGGCACTGGTCGTAGCCGTCGCGGCCGAGGCGCTGGGACCGGATAACGTCATCGGCGTTGGCATGCCCAGCCCCTACTCCTCGGCCGGCTCCATCGAAGATAGCCGCAAGCTGGCCGATAAACTGGGCATCCGATTCGAGATCATCGGTATCAGTGGTCTCTTTGAGGAGTTCAAGGATGCCCTTGCACCCTTGTTTGCCGGAACCAGCCCGGACATTACCGAAGAGAACATTCAGTCGCGCATACGCGCGGTCCTTCTGATGGCGCTTTCGAACAAATTCGGCGCTCTGGTGCTGACCACAGGCAATAAGTCAGAGATGGCCGTCGGCTACTGCACGCTTTACGGGGATATGGTGGGTGCGCTGGCCGTGATCGGGGACCTCGTCAAGACACGCGTCTATGCGGTCTGCAACTGGCTGAACCGCGAGAAGGAAATCATCCCCGCGGCGATTCTCACTAAGCCGCCTTCCGCCGAATTGCGGCCCGGCCAGATGGATACCGATTCGCTGCCACCTTATGAGGTCCTCGATCCCATCGTCGAAGCCTATGTCGAGCGCTATGAGACGCCCGAGCAGATAGCACGCGAGAACGGTTTTTCGCTCGAGCTCGTCCAACAGGTGGTGCGCCTGGTGGAGCGATCGGAATATAAGCGCCAGCAGGCCGCGCCGGTTTTGAAGGTCACTTCAAAATCCTTTGGCATGGGCCGCAGATTTCCCATCGCAGTGAAGGTACAGGTGTGACCAACAGGGGGCAGAAAGCACGGGGAAGTGCCAGGACCGCCCGCACGAAACAGCGTCACAACCGGCTGATAAGCTAGTTAACAGGGAGTTTCCCGACAGTTAAGGAGAACCGCTTGATCCGTAATTCCGTCCGCTTCTTCGCCGCCGCGGGGCTTGTAATCCTGCTCGCGCCGGTATTTCGGGCCTCGGCCCAACAGCACGTTCCGCCCGCGCCTGAGGCTCAGCAAGCTCCTGCCGCGGCGGGTGAATCCGCGCCCGCGCAAGGTTCGGCTGAGCCCTCGGCTCCAGCTCCGGCCGCTCCGGCGTTGCCTACGCCCAGTCCCGCCGATTTTACAGCTACATCGCCCACCAAAGAGCAGGTCGATGCGTTCCTGCGTGCAACCTGGGGTTACGATGACAACGTCATCTTCCAGGTGCAGGCAATCCTGAAGACACCGGTCGAAGGCGTGAGCAAGGTTGTGGTCTACTATGCTGACCGCGCGGGAAAAGAAAAGCCGCAAGGCCTGGTTTTCTTTTCTCTTCCTGATGGCAAACACATTGTTGCGGGAAATGACGTCGTCGACTTCGGCATCAACCCATTCGCCGAAATTCGCCGGGAGCTACAGGAAAAGGCCGATGGCCCGTATCGCGGTTCGCCGTCAAAGGATCTCGAAATCGTGGAGTTTGCCGATTTCCAGTGCCCGCATTGCAAGGAAGCGCAAGCCAATATGGACAAGCTGGTCACCGACTTTCCCAAGGCGCGGGTGGTCTTTCAGAACTGGCCGATTGCGTCGATTCACCCTCAAGCCGCCAGTGCTGCGGGCTATGGAATCTGCGTAAACAAGCTAGGCGGAAGCCCGGCATTCTTCCAGTATGCGGCGGCGGTATTTGACGGACAGGATGGCCTGGCCACACCCGACGGAGCCACGCTCACCCTGAACAGCGCGGTAGCCAAGGCGGGTCTCGATCCGGTGAAGATTGCCAGTTGCGCCAGCGACCCGCAGGTGAAGGCGCAGGTGGAGGCATCGGTCAAGCTGGGCAATGATGTGGGGGTTCGGCAGGTGCCCACGCTCGTCGTCAACGGCCGGGAGCTGCCGGCGAACACGTCTTACGACGTGCTTAAGCGGGTGGTCGAATACCAGGCCAAGTTCGATGGAATCGGCCAGTAGACCAGTTTGAGCCTACTTCGCCGCAGTCAGCGTGCCGACCGGGCAGCTTGCCGAGGTCGGCGCGAAGATCGGGTTGGCGTTATCGTCCATCGCGGTCATCAACTTGCCACTGACAGTTGTCGTCCCGGAACCGCTGAGCGCCCCGCTGGCTTGAACAGTGAGATTGAATGGACTCGATCCGTTCTTCACTGAAACGACCGCAGATCCGCCTTGGAGCGACACATCGTATGGCGCCAGTACGTGCGCTTGCGCGCAGTCGATCACCGCGTTCCCATTGTTGAACTGAATCTTCAACCCGCCGGCTCCCGCAAACACGCCCGCCATGCGTGGCCCCGGAGGTAGCGAGAACTGACCTGGGTTTGTTCCGCCCGCCGATCCACCCGCCAACCCACCCAGCACCGATCCGATCGCAGACAGCACGGTGCCCCCGCTGGAAGGCAAACCCGCGTCGACCACCACCTTAGGTCCGGGCGCGAGCGCTCCGATGTTGCAATGCACAGCGATGGGTCCGTAGAGCGGGGTGCGCCCGACTTCTGCCCCGGTTTTCAAATTTGTCGTCACTTCATAGCCGGTAACCTGTTGCCCGGTGATGTCCTGGGCAACGGGCCCGGAGGCCTTGCCATCCGGCCCGAGTGTCACAACAAACCCCTGTGGCTGGTTATCGATCTTGATGAGGTACTTGCCGCCTGAGGCAGTGAGCGAGTAGCTATGCAAACCCCGAACCATCTTGCCGCAGTTTGAGATGTCCACTCCGGTATCGTCGAAGCTGAAAACCAATCCGCTCGATGCGGTAAACGTGCCAAGGACGATAAGTCCGCTCTTGCTCGTGGCGGTGAGCGCGGAAAGGTCGATACCGATCAGCTGTTTGAGGCCGGTGCCCATTCCCGCGCCCACACACTGGAGCCCACTGCCGCCCAGCTCAAAGCACCTTCGGGCCGCGATTTGAGCGGGATCGGTTGTTGGCGCTAACTGTTGCGCCCCATGCGAATTTGTGCCCTGCGCCGAAGCCATGTTGTTCGATTGTTCCCAGAGCTTTTGAATGGTCGGCATGCTGAAGATCGTGAACAGGCCGGCCGTGAAGTCAGATTTCCCGGCATAAGCATCCTGCGGATTCGTCGTCGATTTCGCCAGATTCTGATACGCGTTGAAGTAGTTGGTAACGATTCGCGCCTCGTCGGGCGTGAGCCGGTTTTGGGCCATACGCGGACCGGCCAAGGCGGTGATCATCTGCGCAAACTCATGCAATGCGGTTAGTTGGCGATAGGCCGTATCCTGCGGGCTGCTGCCCTTCACCTGCGTCATGATCTGATCGACGGAGGGAAATTCCTTAAGATAGGGCGGATTCAATGCCTGCTGTCCCACTGCGGCGGACTGCGGAGGCGCGCCGGCGCCAGGCGTTCCGCTTGAGGGCTTGCTGTTCGCCGCGTTGGTGCACCCCTTTAGCCTGCCTGTCATCGATGACCAGGTGCTGTCCATCGACGTCACCAGATTGCCATTCTGTTTTTCAGTTGTCTCGCACCACTGATCCGCGCCGAATGGCTTGCACACCGTCACCGTGTAGGTGATGCCATTCGCACAGACATAGGGCGAGTTGAGCACTGGAGGCGCCTGGGAACGCGCCAGCGTTGAGGCGAGGAAGATTGCCAATCCGCCGAGCGAAGCAACGCGGCGACGGACGCGACAGCCCTCGAACAGAGAGTCCGATGCCGGGCGGGATGAGGATATCAACCGAGAAACGGACCCCATTGACCTCCTCCAATACGGCGGCGCGCTACTAGCGGTTGACCAACTGGCGGGATCAACGCAACACAGTGCTCAATACTCCAGCGAAAAGGTTCCAGGCAAGAGTCGAAGATCGGGCCGGAGGGGATGCGCCAGATGAAGACCCAATTTCGGAATCGTATCAATATGAGATGGTCGAAGGAAAGAGGATTTGCCGCGCGCCACGGTGCAACTACGAACCACCGGACTTCTCGACCCGCATCATCGCCGTGTGCCCGGTCGAGTGCGGGCCGCGAATGACGTGAGGCGTCATGACGATCACGATGGTCGCATAGTCCTGCTGCAAGTTCTTGCCGGTCACATCGTTTAACCCCGGAATCTCGCTGATCCCGGGAGTTCCGCTAATGGCGAGGCTCTGCGACTTGTCGACTTCCGTCGCCACCACGGCGGCTTCACCCTCTTTCAGAGTGATCACGCCGCTGTAGGCACGGTTAGCCAGGACGGGGTTGCCGTCGATTGAGGTTCCTGAAAGCGCATCGAGCTTCATCTCGAGGCTCAGCGCAACATCCTGGCTGCGCAGCACTGCCGGTGTTGCGGACAAGGTCAATCCCAGATCTTCGTATTGCACCATGGGGATGGACGGCACCGTGCTGGTGAGGGAGGAAAGCAGCGATGACAGGCTGCCGGAGGTTCCCGCGCCCGTCAGTCCGGGAATACTGCCCAGGTTTGGCGACAGACTCGAGTATGTGGAGGTCTGAATCGGGTAGCGCGAGCCTTCCTTCAGCGTCCCTTTTTCCCCATCCTCCAATCGCAACTGGATGTCGTCGAGCTCGCGCGAGTCAGAGGTGTTGAGGCTCAGGTTGATCGTGGTTGCGCCGGCGCTGAGGGCCGATTGCGTGAGTCCTCCGCCGAACACCGCGAACCCCTGAGAGAGCAGCGAGCTGGAAACCTGCCCCGAGGCAATCAGAATGCCGAGAATTGCGAGAGGGTCGTTTGCCGATGCCAACCCGGAGGAGATGATCTGCTGCACCAGCGCCTGGTTCTGGCTCAGCAGGGATTGCTCCTCGGCGTAAACATTGAATGCGGTGAAGGTTTGCGGAATCTGCAGGCCGGTATTGCGGTTCCCGGTGTGCGCCACCTGGATGATTTTCACTTCGAGCACGACCTGATTTTTTCCGGCCAGCAAGCTCTGTATCGTGCCGTTGAAGGCGTTCAGGGTCTCTGAGGGCGCGCGCAACGTCATGGTGCGCTCGTTCGTCGCAGTTGAAACCTGGGTAATTGCGAACGCATTCTTGGCGATGTTCTCCACGTCCTTAAGTTCCGTGTCGTTCAGGCCGGTCAAGTACACCGTTTCCAGTTCCTGGCGCATGAACCTGGTTCGCATCTCTCGGGTGTCGCGGGCCACCACTGCGTGTTTGGCGTCGAGGGCCACGTAGAATGTCTTCGTCAGCAATCCCAGAATGTTGCTGGCCTCATCAAAGCTCACGTCGTCCAAGTCGATTCGCAGGCCTGTGGCCTGCACGCTGTCGTCCACCATCGCCTTGATTCCGTAGGCCTGAAACACCTGCTCGATCAATGAGCGAGCAAAGCCACGCTGGTGGAAGGTGTGGCGAGCGGGCGAAGGGAGCAACTGCGGCTCAGCGGCAAGATTGCCTGCGCCTCGCTCGTAAAGCTCTCCAGTCTGGCTCCGGGCCGCGTCGACGGCCAGCTCATCGAGATGCTGGCTCGCCTCGGCATTCTTCGGATCGAGTGCGATCGCGCGAGAAAGAGCATCGCGCGCTCCGGCCTCATTGCCGGCCAGCCTGTCTTTGGCAGCCGCCTGGATCAGTGCTGTGACTTCGTGGCTACGCGCCACTTCAGCAGCCATGCGGTAGTTGTTGTTGGAGTCGTCGAGGGCGGCTGCCTTTTCAAACCCCTGCCGGGCCTCTTCAAACTGGCTGTTGAGAAACAGCTTGCTCGCGTCGAGGTAGAGCTTTGCAGCCTTGCGCCGGTCGCTGCTGCGCGGCGCCGTTTCGTCTCTCGCGCCTGCGCTAGTCTGAGCCGCTGTTTGTACAGGCGAAGCCGTCTGCGCATCGGCCGGGCCCTGTGCCGTTTTGGGCGGGGATTGGACTGCGGCTGCATCCAGGCCCACCTGTGCCGCAAGATGACTTGAAGCCAGGCCGAGAATCAGCGCTGCGGCAGAGGCCACGGCGGGCGACACGCGCCAATGACCGTGCCCGCGCGTGGGTGAATGGTGCGGAGTCATGCCGAACCTCGGTCCAACGCCAGCAAATCGGCGAGCGAGCTCACACAGGCCTCAGGCTGGCAGGCCTGCAGTTCGTCAAAAGTATATTTGCCAGTGGCGACTGCGATGACCGCGAGAAAGTTGGCTCGGGCCGCTTCTACGTCACGGGGCGTATCGCCCACCACGCAAACCCTTGCGTCTTTCCCAGCCATTTCGCGCGCCTTGTTCGCCGCCTGCCCAATTAACTCCGCACGAATCGGGAAATGATCGCTGAATCCTCCGAAACGGAACCATTCGCGCAGCCCAGCCTTCTCGATCTTGATCCAGCCGATGGCCTCCAGGTTTCCTGAAGCCACGCCCAGCAGCGCGCCCTTTTGCGCGAGAT